>OOKD01000076.1_pt1 | contig 54541 bp, 51 predicted proteins | sample 1691731 | NCBI WGS metagenome assembly OOKD01 (sample SAMN05831947, study PRJEB22555) | human gut metagenome | isolation source: Skin biopsy | host: Homo sapiens
GCTGCTCGAACCCATCGGCAACGTCCCGCCCGCCGAAGCCGAAGAGCAATACTATGCTGCCGCAAACATCGTCGATATGGCAGCGTGACTCACATCCAACGGCCTCCGGCAAACCCGGCGCGGTTCAAAGTGCGCAAATTGCTTGCGGAGCCTATTAGCGCAACTCAGTCACAATCGCCGTGGATTGTGGGCACCAAAGCGACGCTCGCCTTGTTGCGAGACGCGCTTGGGAGATCGCCCTACGCAGACCTTGTGCGGGAAGGCCTCAACACGCGCGGCGCGAACGGCGTCTATTTTCTTGATGCTAAGGTCTTGGCAGGTCGCTTGATGGTTACGAACCTCGCCCGAGAGGGACGGAACGACCAAGTGCACGAGGCTACGCTCCCAATTGAGTCGACGCATGTCTATCCCCTCCTTCGGGGAGAAGACGTCACCCGCTTCAAAGCCACTCCAAAGGAGTACGTGGTAGTCCCGCACTCAGCGTCCAGCCCAGCTGCGCCGATCGCCTTTACTAAGCTACCAAAGCTCACACGCGAATTCCTGGCCGAGTTCAGGCCTGTCTTGAGCAACCGTAAGAAGTTCCGAAATTTCGACCCTTCCTCCTCCGATTGGCACGGCTTGTATAGTGTGCTGCTCGCTACCTTTAGCCCGTTCAAGGTCGTTTGGAGAGAGATGGCATCAGGCTCCGGCGTAATTGCGGCGGCAGTTGGCGCCAGTGGGCTTCCTGACGGAACTAATAAGGTGCTTATGCCCGATCATAAGCTGGCAATCATACCATGTGAGACTGAAACAGAAGCAGACTACATTGCTGCTTTTCTCAACTCTCAGGTCACAAACCTTATTGTTAGGTCCTATGCGGTTGCGACAGGTATCTCGACTCACATTCTTGACCGTGTAGCGGTGCCAAGGTTCTCACCGAAAAATAAGCTTCATAGGGATTTGGCATCACTAGGAAAGAAGGCGCGACTAAGTGATTTAGCGAAAGATGAGGAAATCGCCGTTTCCTTCATCGCGGCGGAACTCTTAGGACTTACACAGAAGGAGGCTTCTACGGTTGTGAGGGAACTGGCGAAATTGTGACGAAGAGCCGGCAGGACTGGCAAAAACAGGAAGGGCAACCTTGAGCTTGGGAGCTACGCCCTCGCCGGCGGGTCGGGCGCGTCTACGGTCGCGAGAAGTGCATTTCGCCCGCTTGTCCGGCGCGGGCGTTCGAGTGCTAACTTGGAAATTGGCAAAAATATCTCGCGACCGTCGAGCCGCCTATCGCGAAAGAGTGGCGCTTCGCTCGGAAAAAAGGGTGTTACCCTTCCGACCACCCGCCCTCCGAACGAAGATCCTTGCGGACTGCGCGTCGGTGCAGACGGGACAGTGTGGTAACTTCTGTGGGATCAAGGCTCGCGAAGGCCCAGTACACGCAACGATAACAATGCCTTAGCAGGCGCAAGTGGCGGAGCGGGAGGGATTCGAACCCTCGATACGGTTTTGCCGTATACTCACTTTCCAGGCGAGCGCCTTCGACCACTCGGCCACCGCTCCGCATCTTCCCGGAAGGATGCGCGCCTAGCGGTTCGCGGGGCGGTTCGCAAGGCGATTGCGTATCGCGCGCCATCGCGCCAGTCTGTGCCGCATGACCAGCCTTGCCGCGCTCGCCGCCGTCGCCCTGTCCGCAGCCGCTCCGCTCGCGCCGATCCAGGTCGCGCCGCCGCCGGCCGCGCCCCTGCCGTCCGATCCGCTGCCGGCGGACTGGCGGACGATCCCGGACGACGAATTGCTGATCGTCACGCTCGCCACCGGCAGGCAGGTCGTCATCCGCCTGGCGCCCCATCTGGCTCCCGCGCATGTCGCAAACATCCGCGCGCTGGCGAGGGCGCGCTGGTGGGACGGCACCAGCGTCTATCGCGTGCAGGAGAATTGGGTGACGCAATGGGGCGACGCGACCGAGAAGAAGCCGCTGCCCCCCGGCATTACGGACAGTCCCGCAGCGGAGTTCGACATCGCCAGCTTCGCGCCCGCGGTGCGAATGCGGCGGCCGGACAGCTATTCCACCGCTTCCGGGATCACCGCCGACGGCTGGCCGGTGGCGACCGACGGCAAGGCGGCGTGGCTGACGCATTGCTACGGCATGGTCGGCGTCGCCCGCAACGACCTGCCGAGCACGGGCAGCGGCGCGGAGCTTTTCACGCCGATCGGCCAGTCAGCGCGGCGGCTGGACCGCAATTACACGGTCGTCGGCCGCATCGTCGAGGGCATGCAATATCTGTCGGGCCTGCCGCGCAGCGATGCGCCGATGGGCATGTACGACAAGGACAGCGAACGCGTGCCGATCGTCTCCGTGCGTCTGGCGAGCGACCTGCCAGCTGCGGAGCGACCCCATTTCCAGTATCGCGCCGCCGACAATCCTCGCTTCGCCGCCGCCGTGGCCCGGCGCGAGGTTCCGCCGCCGCCGCTGGTATCGCTGGGCGGCGCGGCGGTATGTGACGTGCTGCCCGTGGTGCGGCGCGCGCCCTAACGTGCGATCCAGCAACGCTGAAGGGCCGGTACCGCTTCCACGCACGTGATCAAACGCTGGGGCGGCTGGCGGTGTAAGGGCCTGAGGGGGAGGCGGCGCGGGTCCAAGCCTGGTGACCTGACGCTGAGCGAGGCCGCAGCGAGAGACGCGCCGCGTTCAATTTTTCCGGGCCGGTCCCGTCTGGGGCTGCGCCATGCCGCCGATCCGGATCGGGTTCGACGCTCGATACGGGCCGGGCCCGTATCCAAGGTATCGGGTCAGCCGTTGCAGGAGCTTCGTCGAATGGCGTCAGATGGCCCCGTCCGGGAAGCGTGGGCCGACCGACGGGTATCCAGATGCCCAAAGGTCACAAAGGTCGCAGTGTTTAAGGGCCCCGTCTGCCGGTCACGCGCCGCTGCCGGGCGGCGCACGCCATCCGGCAGCCGTCTCGACCGCGGAGCGATGCCCGATGAGAAAGAGCGGCCAGCATACCGCTTCGCCCACCATAGCACTTAGGCCCATCCGTAGGAAAACGAAGATGGATCCGCTTCGGCTGTAATCAGCCCTGCGAGACCCAGGCCGCCACGTCCGCCGCGACCTGGTTCGCGGCCTGGCTGAGGCCGGTGCCGGCGCTGGCGGCGTCGATCGTGGCGACGGGGACGCGGGCCTCGAACCGGCGCTTTTCCACTGTCGTCTTGCCCGCGCGGGTCAGCGCGGCATCATAGACGACGACCGCCTGGCGCTGGCCAGCGTCGAAGCCGAACTGGCGCAGCTCACCGGCGAGCGTCGCGCTGGGATCGCCGATCGACTGGATGCTGGACAGCACGACCATGTTGCCGCGCGTCGTCACCGCGTCGGAGAGGAGGCGGGCGAAGAGCCGCGACGGCGGTTCGGACCATTGCGCGTTCTTGACGTAGGCGACTTCAGTCGGCGTCGTCCACACCGGCACGCGCGCCGTCGCGATCGCCGCCGGGCTGGTCGGCACCTGGATGACGATCGAACGCGCCTTGGCCGAATCCTGCACCGCCCCCTGGGCGGGCGCATAGTCCGACTGGAGCGTCAGCAGCTGGGGCGGCGGCTTCGCGCCGAAGCTGATGCAGCCGGCGAGCGGCAGCGCGGCGGCGACCGCGAGGAGCAGGCCGGAACGGCGCGCGGGGCGTGTTGGGTGCGTCTGCATGGCGGTCACTTGCCCTTGTAGTCGGGGAGCTTCTGTTGCCCGATCAGCGAGCTGGCGCCGCCCTGATCGACCTTGTCGGCGATCGACGACAGCGCGGTGGCGGTGACGCGCAGGTCACGGACCAGCCGGTTCGCTTCCGGGATCGTCTGTTTGGAGAAGGTCTGCAGGCCCGGACGCGCATCCTGGATCGCGTCGTTGAGCGTGTCCGCGCTCTTGCGGGCGGAAGCGATCGCGCCGTTGAGATTCTGCAGCGTCGGCTTGACGTCGTCGGACAGCACGCCGTTGGTCGTGTCGGCGAGCTTGCCGATCGATTCCGCGGCATTGCCGGCCTGCTGGATGGCGACGCGCGTCTGCGCCAGCGTCGCGGCGATCTCCGGCCCGCGATCCGCGAGCGCCGCGCTCAGGCGGTTGGTGTTGTCGAGGATGCCCGCGATCGACGCCTGGTTGCGATCGGATAGCAGCCCGGTGAGCCGCTCGGTCAGCGTCGAGAGCCGCTCGAGCAGCTGCGGTGCGCTGTTCAGGATCGCGCCGATGCCGCCCTGCTTGGTCGAGATGACCGGGACGCCGTAGGGGCAGAGCTGCGCATTGGGCTCGTCGGGGCATTTGATCTCGGGCGCGCCCTTGCGACCGCCGTCGAGCGCGACGGTGCTGGTGCCGGTGAAGCTGCCCTGGATCGTCGCGGTGGTGCCCTGCAGGATCGGGGTATCGTCGTTGACCGTCACGCGTACGCGGACGAACTGGGGATCGGGCTTCCACAGCACGATCTCCTTGACCTGCCCGACGGGCACGCCGGAATAGGTGACGGTCGATCCCTTGGCGACACCGTCGACGCTCTGCTTGAAGAAGATGTCATATTCTTTTTCGCGGGCGCCACCCAGGCGCGCGATCCAGACGGTGAAGATCGCGAGGACGGCGAGCAGGATCAGCACGACCGCGCCGACGATCACATGGTTGGAACGGGTTTCCATCAGTCGGTCCTCGCCTGCTGCGCGGGGGTCTCGGTGGCGGCGGCACCGGAGTCCTGGAGTTGCTGTTCTTTGACCTCGGTCGGATGCGCCTCGGCGCGCTCCTGCGCCTCTTGCGTCGCGATCGCGGCGCGGCCGCGCGGTCCCTTGAAATATTCCTGGATCCAGGGATGGTCGAGCGCGAGCAGCTCGTCGATCGTGCCGACGGCGATCACCTTCTTGTCCGCGAGCACCGCGACGCGGTCGCAGATCGCATAGAGCGTGTCGAGGTCGTGCGTGATCAGAAAGACGGTCAGCCCCAGCGTCTTCTGCAGCGACTGCGTCAGGCTGTCGAAGGCGGCGGCGCCGATCGGGTCGAGGCCCGCGGTCGGCTCGTCGAGGAAGAGCAGTTCCGGATCGAGCGCGAGCGCGCGGGCGAGGCCGGCGCGCTTCTTCATGCCGCCCGACAGTTCGGCGGGGTATTTGGGCCCCGCGTCGGCGGGAAGGCCGGTCATCACCACCTTGTAGGACGCGATCTGGGCCATCAGCGCGGGCGGCAGGTCCTTGTAGAATTCCCGCAGCGGGACCTCGACATTCTCCGCGACCGTCAGCGTCGAGAAGAGCGCGCCGCCCTGGAACAGGACGCCCCAGCGCTTGCGGATCTCGACCGCCTCCGTCTCCTCGCGGCCGATCGTCGGCTCACCGAAGACGGTGATCTCGCCCTCCACCGGCGTCTGCAGGCCGATGATCGAGCGCATCAGGACGGATTTGCCGGTGCCCGATCCGCCGACGACGCCGAGGATCTCGCCGCGCCGCACGTCGAGGTCGAGGCCGTCGTGGACGATCGAATCGCCGAACGCGTTCTTCAGCCCGCGGACCTGGATGATCGGCGCGTCGTCGCCGCGCTTGCCGACGGGGTGCGCCATCAGTTCCACCCGACCCAGGTGAAGAACACCGCGAAGAAGGCGTCGAGCACGATGACCAGGAAGATCGCCTGCACCACCGCCGAGGTGGTGCGCAGGCCGACCTGCTCCGCGTCCGATTCGACCAGCATGCCCTGGAAGCAGCCGGCGATGGCGATGATAGCGCCGAACACGGGCGCCTTGATCAGGCCGATGTACAGGTCGGTGATCGGCACGACCTCGCGGATGCGCTGCATGAAGGTGACGGGCGGGATGTCGAGACCGATCCAGCACAAAAGGCCGCCGCCGATCATCGCGATCAGCGACGAATAGAAGCCGAGCAGCGGCATCAGCAGCACCGCGGCGATCGTACGCGGCAGCACGAGCGCCTCCATGGGAGAGACGCCGATGGTGCGCATCGCGTCGATCTCCTCGGTCAGCTTCATCGTGCCGAGCTGCGCGGCAAAGGCGGAGCCGGAGCGGCCCGCGACCATGATCGCGGTCATCAGCACGCCGAGCTCGCGCAGGGTGAGGCGGCCGACGAGGTTGATCGTGAACACCTCTGCGCCGAACTGCCGAAGCTGAACCGCGCCCTGTTGCGCGATGACGATGCCGATCAGGAAGCTCATCAACCCGACGATGGCGAGCGCCTGGACGCCGACGACCTCGAACCGGTGGACGGTGGCGTTGAAGCGGAAGCGCGACGGATGGCGCAGAATCGCGGCGAAGGCGAGCGTCGTCGCGCCGAGGAAGCCGAGCAGGCCATACAGCGTCTTGAACGCGATGATGACGGCGTCGCCGACCTCGCCGACGAGCTGGCCGACGATGCCGCGCCGGTCGGTGCGCAGCGCGACGGGCTGGTCGGCGGCGGCGACCTGGTCGAACAGGTGGCGGCCGTCCTCGTCCAGCCCCTCCACGCCCGCCTGGGTGCGCGCGGCGAGACGGTGGATCAGCCAGGCGCCGACGGTGTCGATCCGGCCGACATGGGACAGGTCGATCGTCGCGACGTGGCCGGAAATCGCATCGAGCCGCGCGGGGAGGTCGCCGATCGACCGCAGCAACAGGTCACCGGAGAAGCGCAGCGTGCCGCTGCCATCCTCGCTGAAATCGGCTGTCGCGCTCATCGGCTACGCTCTTGAGCCATCGCATGGGAATCGGCAAGCCGCATCATGCATGCGGCGGACGCTTCGTCCGGTTTCGTCGCATTCATGTCCGGTAAAAACGGGCGGTGTGCGTCAAATGAGGACGTCCACGCCGTGGATCGCGAGGCCGACGAGTCCGCCGACGAGCGTGCCGTTGATGCGGATGTACTGGAGGTCGCGGCCGACGGCATTCTCGAGTCGCCGCGTGATCGTCTGCGCGTCCCAGCCGCGCACCGTTTCGGAGACGAGCCGCACGATGCCGTCGCCGTAATCGGCGGCGATGCCGACGACGGTGCGGCGGACGAAGCGGTTGATCGACCGCGACAGGCGCGGGTCGTTGCCCAACGTCTGGCCGAGCTGGCGCAGCACGTCGCCGAGCTGTCCCTGCATCGCGCTTTCGGGATCGCGGGCGATGGCGAGCAAGCGGCCGCGCGCCTGTTCCCACAGGCCGTCGAGCCAGCGCTGCATCGCCGGATTGTCGATCAGCTCCGCCTTCATCGCATCGACGCGCGCGGCGGTATCGGGATCGTGCTGCAGGTCCCAGGCGAGGCGGTCGAGCCCCTCCTCGATCTTGAGGCGCATCGGATGGTCCGGATGCTCGCCCATGTCCGCGATCAGCCTGTCGAGCCCGTCGATCAGCTTGTCCGCCACCGTCTCGTCGAGGCCGGTCCAGCGCAGGATCGAGCCCGCGCGGTCGTGCACCATCTGGCGGACGAGATGCTCGTTCGCGGCGAGCGCCTTCGCCGCCCAGTGGATCGCCGAATCGAGCAGGGGGGCGTGGCGATTGTCCGCGATCATCGCGCGGAGCAACTGGCCGAGGATCGGAGCGACCGCCGTCTCGCGAAGCCGGCCGGCGATGGCCGCCTTGACCATGCCGCCGAGTCGCGCGGGGTCGAGCCCCTCGAGCAGCTGCGCGACCAGCTTCGACGCACCGGCGCGGAAGCGGCCGCCAGCGCCTTCCGGCGGATCGGTCAGCCAGCGCACGATCGCGCCCGCGACGTCGAAGCGGCGCATGCGGCGCGCGATCACCGCGGGCTGGAGGAAATTGGTGCGCAGGAAGACCGCGAGCGTATCGCCGATCCGGTCCTTGTTGCGCGGCACGATCGCGGTGTGCGGGATGGGCAGGCCCAGCGGGTGGCGGAAGAGGGCGGTGACCGCGAACCAGTCGGCGAGGCCGCCGACCATCGCCGCCTCGCTGAACGCCTGGACGAAGCCCCAGCCGGGATGCAGCGGCGCGAGCGCGCGGCTGGCGAGGAACAGCGCCGCCATCGCGACCAGCAGCGCAGTCGCGACCACGCGCATGCGCACCAGGGCGGGGGGCGGCGCCTCTGGCAGGGTGCGTGCGCGGGAGAGGGCGGTCATCACCGAAACAATCCCCGAACGCGGGGAATGTTCAAGAGGGGGCAAGTTCGTCTTCCCGCCGCGGGCGGGGATCCAAAGACGCCGAGCGCGGTCCGTGGGCGCCACGGCCTTCGTGCGCCCGGATCCCCACCCGCGCGGAGGAGGCTGGGGTGGCCGGGGCGGACCGGCCTCACTCCGCCGGCTGGTCGCCCTCGAAGCCGATGCGGCCGGGCGCCGGGCCGAGGCGCGGACCCTGCGGCTCGCCCGCCAGGCCGATCACCGCACTGCCGTCGTCGCCGGGGCGGTAGGTCAGCAGTCGTCGGCCGAGGCGCGGCCCGACGAAACGCTCGATGCCCACCGACAGGCTGAACGCCGCAGGCACGATCAGCAGGGTCAGCAGGGTCGACAGGGCGAGGCCGCCCATCACCACGATGCCCATCGGCGCGCGCCACGATCCGTCGCCGCCCAGCGAGAGCGCGGTCGGCACCATGCCCGCGACCATCGCGACCGTGGTCATCACGATCGGCTGTGCGCGCTTGTGCCCCGCGTCGACGATCGCGGTCAGCGTGTCTACGCCCTTCGCCATCTCCTCCAGCGCGAAGTCGATCAGCAGAATCGAGTTCTTGGCGACGATGCCGAGCAGCATCAGCAGGCCGATGAACACCGGCAGCGACACCGGCGTTCCCGTCGCCCACAGCGCGAGCAGGCCGCCGAGCGGGGCGAGCAGCAGCGATCCCATGTTGACGAACGGCGGCAGCGCGCGGCGGTACAGCAGCACCAGCACCGCGAAGACCAGGAAGACGCCGCTGATCACCGCGATGATGAAGTTGTGGATCATCTCGCCCTGCCACTTGGCCTGGCCGAGCGTCAGCTTGTTGACGCCGATCGGCAGGTTCTTGAGCGTGGGAAGCGCGTCGATCTGCTTTTGCGCGACGCCGGACAGCACGCCGGGCGCCAGGTCCGCGCCGACGGTCAGCTGACGCTGCTGGTTGACGCGGTCGATCTTGGTCGGTCCCGCGCCGAGGCCGATGTCGGCGACGACGCTGAGCGGCACCGATCCGCCGTTCTGCGTGGTGACGGGCAGGTTCTGGATCGTCGACAATTCGGTGCGCGCGCCCTCGTCCAGCGCGACGCGGATCGGCACCTGGCGGTCCGACAGCGAGAAGCGCGCCGAATTCTGGTCGATGTCGCCCAAGGTCGCGATGCGGATCGCGCTCGACAGCGCCTGCGTCGTCACGCCAAGGTTGGCGGCGAGGTCGAGGCGCGGCTTGATCACGATCTCCGGCCGCATGATGTTGCCCGACACGCGCGGCGCGGTGAGCGTCGGCAGCTTGCTCATCTCCGCCACGATCTGGTTGGCGGTCTTCATCAGCAGGTCGGGATCGTCGCCGCCGAGCACGACCGTCATGTCGCGGCCCGACGAGCCCCAGCCGAACTGCGAGCGGAAGCTCACGCGCGCGTCGGGGATCTTGGCGAGTTCGGGCGCCAGCTTGCGCTCGAACTCGGTGCTCTTCAGCTTGCGATCGTCCTTCAGCGTCGCGCTGACGCGGCCGGTGTTGACCGCGCCGTTCTGGCCGGTGCGCGCATAGACCGACGCGACGTCGGGCTGCTTGCGCAGGAAGTCGGCGACCTGGCGAACGACCGCGTCGGTCTGCTCCAGCGTCGTGCCGGGCACCATCTCGATCGTCGCGGTCGAGGTGTCATTGTCCTGTTCCGGGCTGAACTGCATCGGTAGCACCCCGAACATGACCAGCGTCAGCACGAACGACAGCAGGCCGATCCCGCACACCCAGACGCGATGGTCGCGCAGCCGGCTGGTGATCCGGTGCAGGCCGCCGCGCGCGGCGCTGGCCTTCGCCCGGCTGCTGTCGAGCGTCCAGCGCAGCACCGCCATATAAGCGTCCATCAACCGCCCCTCGCCATGGCTGGCGGGACCGGCGGACTTGAGGAAATAGGCCGCGATCATCGGCGTCACCATGCGCGCCACCGCGAGGCTCATCAGCACCGAGACGACGACGGTGAGGCCGAAATTCTTGAAATACTGGCCGGAGATGCCCGGCATGACGCTGACGGGCATGAACACCGCGACGATCGCCATCGTCGTCGCCAGCACGGCGAGGCCGATCTCGTCCGCCGCGTCGATCGATGCCTGATAGGCCGATTTGCCCATGCGCATGTGGCGCACGATATTCTCGATCTCCACGATCGCATCGTCGACCAGCACGCCCGCGACCAGGCTGAGCGCGAGCAACGTCATCTGGTTGAGGTTGAAGCCGAGCAGATCCATGAACCAGAAGGTCGGGATCGCCGACAGCGGGATGGCGAGCGCGGAGATCAGCGTCGCGCGGGTGTCGCGCAGGAACAGGAAGACGACGAGCACGGCGAGGATCGCGCCCTCGATCATCGCGTGGATCGCGCTTTCATATTGCATCTCGGTGTATTTGACGCTGTTCGAGCGCAGCACGAAATGCACGGAGGGGTTGCGCTTCTCGAGGTCGGCGAGCTTCTTGACCGCGCCGTTGAACACGCTGACGTCCGACGCGCCCTTGGCGCGCTGGAAGTCGAAGCTGATCGCCTGGCGACCATCGACCGCGGCGCGGCTGCGCTGTTCGGCGTAGAGGTCGCGGACCTGCGCGATGTCGGCGAGCCGCACGGTGCGGCCCGCGCTGACGGGGATCAGCGTCTGCCCGAGCTGATAGGCGTTCTTGGCGTTGCCGAGCACGCGCAGCGACTCCTCGGCGCCCGCGATCTGGGCGCGGCCGCCCGCGGCGTTGAGGTTGATCGCGCGCAGCTGCTGGTTGACCTGGCTGGCGGTCAGCCCCTGGCTCTGCAGCTTGGCGGGATCGAGGATCACGCGGATCTCGCGGCTGACGCCGCCGTTGCGGTTGACCGCCGCCATGCCGGGCACCGACAGCAGTTCCTTGGTGACGGTGTTGTCGATGTACCAGCTGAGCTGTTCGACCGTCATGTCGCTGGAGATCGCCGAATAGCTGGCGAGGTCGTTGTCGGTGGTGTTGGCGCGGAATACCTGCGGTTCGAGGATGCCGTCGGGCAGGTTGCTGCGGATCTGCTGGATCGCGCTGCGCACGTCCTCGACCGCACGATCGATCGGGGTGCCGATCGCGAGCTGGACCACCGTTTGCGACTGGCCCTCCGTCACCGTCGAATTGATCTCGTCGACGCCCTGCAGGCTGCGCAGCGCCGATTCGACCTTTTGCGTGACCTGGTTCTCGAGCTCCGTCGGCGCCGCGCCGGGCTGGCTGATCACGACGATCGCGACCGGGAAATCGATGTCCGGATCGTTGTTCACGCTCATCTGCATGAACGAGACGATGCCCGCGAGCGTCAGCGCGACGAACAGGACGATCGGGGGCACCGGGTTGCGGATCGCCCAGGCGGATATGTTGCGGAAGCTCATGACGTTCAGCTCGCCTTGAGGGTGGCGGCGCGCACCACCGGCTTGACCTTTTGCCCCGGCGACAGGAACCCGCCCGCCGACTGGACGACGCGTTCGGTGCCGTCGAGACCGCTGGCGATCGTGATGCCGGTGTCGAACACCTCGCCGACCTTCACGTTGCGGCGTTCGACCTTGTCGTCCTTGCCGACGATATACACGAAGCTGCCCTTGTCGTCACTCTGCAGCGCCGAGTTGGGCAGCAGGGGCGCCTGGCCCGCGCCGCCGACGATCGTCGCGGTGGCGAACCCGCCGGGGCGGAGCGCGGGGTCATAGGCGATCTGGACGCGCGCCGTGCCCTGTCGCGTCTGCGGATCGATGACGGGCGACAGCTGCCATACCGAGCCGGGGAAGCTGCGCGTGCTGCCGACCGGCGTCACCGTCGCGCGCGACCCGACATGCAGGCCGGACAGATCCGATTCCGCCACCTGTGCGCGCAACTCCATCTGGCCGTCCATCGCCATGCGGAACAGCACGCCCGACCCCGCGCTGACGATCTGGCCCGGCTCGACCTGCCGGGTGAGGACCAGGCCGGCGGCGGGCGCGCGGATGTCGAGGCGGCCGTTGCGCGCCTGCGTCTCACGCAGCGCGGCCTGCGCGACGCGGACCCGCGCGGCGGCGGCGTCGCGGGTGGCGGCCTTGCGCTGCAGATCCGCCTTGGAAATGAAGCCGCGGTCGACGAGTGCCTGCGCGCGCTCGAGCTCCGCCTGTGCGATGTCCTGATCCGACTTGGCGACGGCGACCTGCGCCGCGAGGCTCTGCGCCGTCTGCTGTTGGACCGACCGGTCGACCGTGGCGAGGACCTGACCCGCCTTCACCCACTGACCGGGTTCGACGAGCACGCGCGTGACGAGGCCGCCCTCGCCGGCGACGCCGACGGGCAGGTCGCGCTTCGCGGCGAGCGTGCCGGTCGCATTGACGGTGCGATCGACCAGCTGCCGGCCGGGGACGACGACGGTGACGAGCGGCGCCTGTTCGGGGCCCTTGGTCTGCGGCGCGGCATGTTTGCGGCCGAACAGCAGCCAGCCGGCAAGGACGAGCGCCAGCACGACGACGACGGCCACGACGATCTTGCGCAGGCGCCCGCTCGGCGCCGGCTCGCCGGGGAGCGCCAGTCGCTCTTCGTGCCCGATCGATCCCGTCTCGTAGTTCATGCCCGTCCCGTCCCCTTAGTGCCGTTGCGCAGGCACGTGCGTTGCGAACAGCTGTGTTATATGAATATATCACCAAGCTCAAGCCCCGCCGGCGAGCGGTCGCGGACATGCCCGAAAGCCGTTGGCCCCGCAAGGAAAAGCCCCGTTCAGCCGAGGTTGATCCAGGATGCGCCACGGAGCGTTCCACACGGATCAGGACGGATCCGCAACGATAGGGAGACCAGGCACGTGAAGCTGATGACGGGATCGATGGCGATGGTGGTGGCCGCGACGCTGGCGGGTGCGCCGGCCGCCGCGCAGCAGGGCGCCGCCCAGACGGTCGAGCCTCTGGTGCCGGCGTCGGGTGCCGTGCTGGAGGTGTCGGCGGAAGGGCGCACGACGCGCGTGCCCGATCTGGCGACGATCCGCGCCGGTGTCGTGTCGCAGGCGGCGACCGCGGCGGCGGCGCTGTCGGATAATGCCCAGCGCATGGCGCGTGTGCTGACGGCGCTGAAGCGTGCCGGCGTCGCGGACCGCGACATCGCGACCGCGACGGTCAACCTCGCCCCGCAATATCGCTACGCGGACAACCAGCCACCGGCGATCACCGGATATCAGGCGACGAACAGCGTGACGATCCGCTTCCGCGACGTCGCCAGGTCGGGCGCGATCCTGGACGCGTTGGTCGCCCAGGGGGCGAACCAGATCGATGGGCCGACGCTGTCGATCGACAAGCCCGACGCTGCGCTGGACGAGGCCCGTACCGATGCGGTCAAGCGGGCGCGGGCCAAGGCGGACATCTATGCCGCGGCGGCCGGGCTCCGCGTCGTGCGCGTCGTCTCGATCTCCGAGGCCGGGCAGGACTCCGGCGGCGGCGATCCGGTGCGGCCGATGATGATGATGCGCGTACGGGCCGAGGCCGCGCCGACGCAGATCGCGCCTGGGGAAAAGGACGTCACCGTGACGCTGTCGGTTCGCTTCCTGCTGCAGTGACGGCAGGGCCCTCCCCGCGCCGCGGGGAGGATGGTGAAGGGCAGCCCCACGCGCCGGCTCTGCCTGGCTGCCCCTCTTCTACACGCTTCGCGCGCGGTCCCCCTCACCTGCAAAAGCAGGGAAGGAGCGAGGCAGGGAAGGAACGAGAATGTCGAGGCACCAGAAAAAGGCCGCCCGGTTGCCCGGGCGGCCCTTTTCGCGTTCAGCCGGGTGAGGGCTTAGCGGACGCTGCCGCGACGCACGAGGTTGACGATCCCGAGCAGGACCACCGCGCCGAGCAGCGACACCAGGAACGAGGTCAGCGTCAGCGGAGCATTGTTGATCGAACCGCCCGACAGGATCAGGCCGCCGATGAAGGCGCCGACGATGCCGACGACGATGTTCAGGAAGATGCCCTGCTGCGCATCGGTGCGCATGATGATGCTGGCCAGCCAGCCGATGACGCCGCCGATGATAAGCCAAAGAATGATACCCATAGGTCCCTCCGTTCAGCCCGTGCGCGGGCTCTGCCAAAAATACTCTCGAGGCAGGCGAAATGTTCCGCGAGCGTTTCGGTTGCGACGAAATGCTCTTGACAGGTCATTTTCCTTTGCGGCGCCGCACCTGCGCGCTACGGAACGAAGCGTGACCGACGCCGACCGCCTGCTGACCGCCGCCCGCCGCCCCGAGGATGTCGATGCGGCGCTGCGCCCGCGGAGCCTCGACGATTTTGTCGGCCAGCAGGCGGCGCGCGAGAACCTGCGCGTGTTCATCGAGGCGGCGCGCGGTCGCGGCGATGCGCTGGACCATGTCCTCTTCTTCGGCCCCCCGGGCCTCGGCAAGACGACACTGGCGCAGATCATCGCGCGCGAGATGGGCGTCGGCTTTCGCGCCACGTCCGGGCCGGTCATCGCCAAGTCGGGCGACCTCGCCGCGCTGCTTACCAACCTCGAGGACGGCGACGTGCTGTTCATCGACGAGATCCACCGCCTGCAGCCGGCGGTCGAGGAGGTGCTCTATCCCGCGATGGAGGATCGCGCGCTGGACCTGATGATCGGGGAGGGGCCTTCCGCGCGCAGCGTGCGCATCGACCTGCCGCGCTTCACGCTGGTCGGGGCCACGACGCGCCAGGGGCTGCTGACCACGCCGCTGCGCGACCGGTTCGGCATCCCGGTGCGGCTGCAATTCTACACGGTCGAGGAACTGACCCGCGTCGTCAGCCGCGCCGCGGGGCTGCTCGACCTGGGGATCGCGCCCGACGGCGCCGCCGAGATCGCGCGACGCGCGCGCGGCACGCCGCGTATCGCGGGCCGGCTGCTGCGCCGGGTCCGCGACTTCGCCAACGTCGCCGGTGCCGCGGTGGTCGACGCCGGGGTCGCCGATCGCGCGCTCAACCGGCTGGAGGTCGATACGCTCGGCCTCGACGCGATGGACCGGCGCTATCTGACGATGATCGCCGACATCTATCGCGGCGGTCCGGTCGGGGTCGAGACGCTGGCGGCCGGCCTGTCGGAGCCGCGCGACACGATCGAAGAGGTGATCGAACCCTATCTCATCCAGCTCGGCCTGGTGGCCCGCACCGCACGCGGCCGCGTGCTCAACGCGGGCGGGTGGAAGCACCTCGGCCTCAACCCGCCCGTCGGCAGCCAGGACGGTCTCTTCGACGCCTGACCGCCCGCCACCGCACCGGAAGGCGGATCGGCGAAACCCTCAGCGCGACAGAAAGAATACCGCGCCGGCCGCGATCCCGCCGCCGACCAGGGCGATCAGCAGCGCGAGCAGCGTCGCTGCGAGCGAGCCCTTCTGCCGACGCGCGAACTGGCTGCGCGTCGCCGGCTTGGCCATCGCCATCTCGACCCAGCCCGTGGCGATGCTGGCCAGCGTGGTGACGAACAGTGTCACGATCGCCCCCGCGACCGTCGTCGGCGCGATCACCAGCGCCGGCAACAGTGCGAAGGGCGCGGCCATGGTCAACGCGGCGGCGAGCTTCGCGCGCCGTGCCGCGGCGGGATCGACGGGCGCGACGACGAGGAGATCGGGCGCGTCCTCCGCCGCGACCGCGAGCCAGGTGAGGCTGCCCGCGAGCTGGCTGGCGATCAGCACGCCCGCCATCGCCAGCACCGGCGCGGTCGCGCCGCCGTTGCGCACCCCGACGAAGACGAGCGGCAGCATGTAGATCAGCCGCATCGCGATCTGCGCGATCAGCGCCGGGTCGCGCGCGAGCAGGCGCCATTCCTTGGCGAAGACGGTCCGGCGAAGCGAGGCATGGAACAGGCCGGCCATGCCGCGGCGCGGGGCACGCCGGCGAGTCATGTGCATGCCGCCGTCGGTGTAGGTCGACAGGAACTGGCGCTCGAGCACGATGCCGACCGCGGCGAACACGCCGAACGCGGTGAGGGCCACCAGCGACAGGGCCATGCCGTCGCCGAAGGCGGCATGCATCGGCAGCGCGCTCCAGCCGGCGCGGCCAAGGCCATGCGCCTCGAACCAGCCGATCAGCCCGCGCGCCGCGCCGTCCTTCGCATGCGCGGCGACCTGCGAGGCCAGGAAGAAGCCGCCGCCGACCAGCGCCGCCGCGACCTGGCCGACGGTGCGGGCGGCGCGCGGTCCGGCGACTCGGGCGAGCGCGAGCGTCAGCGCAAGGCCGACCGCCGCGGCGGCGAGCGCGACGAGCAGGACCAGCGCGACCGCGCCGAGCAGCCGCGGATGCCCCAGCAGCGCGATCGGCACCAGCATCGGAAAGAGCAGCCCCGCGCTGGTGGTCGCGACGCTCGCGCCGATGCCGAGCAGCTTGGCGAGGATGGCGATGCGCGGCGGCAGCGGGGCGGTAAGCAGCAGGTCGAGGTCGCGCGTCTCGTACAGGGTCTGCTGGCTCGCGAGCATCGCCTGCGTCGTCATCAGCGACGCGATCAGCAGTGTCGCGCCGAACAGCCAGGGACCGAGCACCGGGTGCGGCCGCAGCGGCAGGTCGCGGATGGCGATCGCGAGCGCGATCCCGCCGAGGACGTAGATCGCGAGCAGGACGGCGACGATCAGCGCGCCGCCCCAGCCGCGCGGACGACCGCGCCAGGCGAGGCGCATCTCGTGGCGGACGAGCCAGCCGAGCGAACCGGGACGCGCCATCGCGTCAGCGCCCGTCCGTCAGGCGGATGAACGTGTCCTCCAGCGTCATCCCTTCCGTCCCGGCCTGGTGGCGCAGGTCGGCGAGCGTCCCCTCCGCCATCAGGCGGCCGCCGGCGAGGATGCCGATCCGGTCCGCCATCCGTTCCGCGACATCGAGGATGTGCGTGGTGACGATCACGGTCTTGCCCGCATCGACCTGCGCCCGCAGCGCGTCCTTGACGCTGCGCGCCATCGCCGCGTCCAGCCCGGTCAGCGGTTCGTCGAGGATCAGGAGCTTGGGATCGTGGATCAGCGCGCCGGCCAGCGCCACCTTCTGCTTCATCCCGCGCGAGAAGCCCTCGCACCGTGCATCGCGCTGGTCCCACAGGTCCAGCCAGTGGAGCAGACGCTCCGCCTCCGCCGCGGCATGGCCCGGCTCCATCCGCCACAGGCCCGCGACGAAGGCGAGATATTCCGACGGCGTCAGCTTGTCGTAGAGCATCGGATCGTCGGGCAGCCAGGCGGTGATCGCCTTGGCGGCAAGCGGGTCGCGTCGCGCGTCGATGCCGAAGATCCGGATCGTTCCGGCATCGGGGCGCGCGAGCCCCGTCACCATGCGCAGCGTCGTCGTCTTTCCCGCGCCGTTGGCGCCGAGCAGCGCATAGAGCTCGCCCGCCCGGATCGTCAGGTCGAGGTCGGCGATCACCGGCCGATCGAAGCGCTTGGCGAGCCCGCGGACCGCGAGGGCCGGCGGCGGGAGGGAAGATTCGTTCATATTCGATCCTCTTCACGGATCGACCGTTGGCGCACAAGGCGGATCACGCCAACAATCGGATCGGAAATGAGGCTTTTGTTCCATTGCCTGCAAAAGAATGTTGCGTGGCATGCCACGATCGCTTCTGATAGCCGACGACCATGCCCAGTTCGGCCGCCGCCTCCGCCCGCGAAATTCTGACCCGCCTGCACGATGTCATGGCGGGCCGAAATCCCGCCCAGGCGAAGCTGGACGCCGTCGTCGGCATCATCGCCGAGGCGATGGATAGCGAGGTCTGCTCGATCTACCTGCTGCGCGAGGGCGTGCTGGAACTGTTCGCGACGCGCGGGCTGGCGAAGGAGGCGGTGCACGTCACCAAGCTGGCGCTGGGCGAGGGGCTGGTCGGGACGATCGCGGAGGGCGTCGAGGTACTCAACCTCGACGAGGCGGCGAGCCATCCCGACTTCGCCTACAAGCCCGAGACGGGCGAGGAGCGCTATCACAGCTTCGCCGGCGTGCCGATCATCCGCCGCGAGCGCGCGGTGGGCGTGCTCGCGGTCCAGCATTCGGAGCAGCGCCGCTACCAGGATGTCGAGATCGAGGCGCTGCAGACCGTGGCGATGGTGCTGTCGGAGCTGATCGCCAATGCCGGGCTGATCGATACGGCGGGCGCCGCCAAGGACCGGGTCCAGTCGACCGCGGCGGTGCGGCTGATGGGCCTCAAGCTGGTCGAGGGCATGGGATCGGGCCTCGCCGTCTTCCACCAGCCGCGCGTCATCGTCGAACATACCGTCGCCGAGGACATCGATGCCGAACGGCACCGCGTCTATGCGGCATTCGACAAGATGCGCGAGCAGATCGAGCGGATGACGCGCGAGGCGGAATTCGGCGTCGACGGGGAGCATCGCGAGGTGCTCGAGACGTACAAGATGTTCGCCTATGACGAGGGCTGGGCACGGCGGATCAACGAGGCGATCGATTCCGGCCTCACCGCGGAAGCGGCGATCGAACGGGTGCAGCAACGCACGCGCCAGCGCATGCGGCAGATCGACGACCCGCTGCTGGCGGACCGGATGCACGACCTGGAGGACCTGTCCAACCGGTTGCTGCGCATCGTGTCCGGACAGATGGGCACCGCGGCGCAGCTGGGCCTACGCCAGGACACGATCCTGATCGCGCGCAACCTGGGTCCCGCGGAACTGCTGGAATATGACAAGCGGCGGCTGAAGGGCGTGATCCTGGAGGAAGGGTCGCTGACCGCGCACGTGACGATCGTCGCGCGGGCGATGGGCGTGCCCGTGCTCGGCCGGGTGCGCGATGTGCGTCGGCTCATCGCGGAAGGCGACCTTTTGCTGCTCGATTCAGTCGCGGGCAATGTCTTCGCGCGCCCATCGGCGGCGATGGAAGAGGCATTCGACGCGAAACTGGCGCTGCGACAGAAGCGGCGGGCGGCCTTCGCCGCGCTGCGCGACGTGCCGCCGGTGACCAAGGACGGGCACCGCGTCACGTTGATGGTCAACGCCGGCCTGCGCGACGACGCGGCCGCGCTCGACGTGACGGGCGCGGACGGCATCGGCCTGTTCCGCACCGAGTTCCAGTTCCTCGTCTCCGCCACCCTGCCGCAGCGCGAGCGGCAGCAGCGGCTGTATCGCGAGGTGCTCGACGCGGCGGGCGAGCGGCCGGTGGTGTTTCGCACCGTCGACATCGGCGGCGACAAGGCGCTGCCCTATCTGCAGCACGCCGACGGCGACGAGGAGAATCCGGCGATGGGCTGGCGCGCGCTGCGCCTGGCGCTGGAGCGCGAGGGCCTGATGAAGGCGCAGGCGCGCGCGCTGATCGAGGCGGCGGCGGGGCGCACGCTCAACGTCATGTTCCCGATGGTCAGCGAGGCATGGGAATTCGCCGAGGCCAAGGCCCTGTTTGAGGCGCAGCGCAGCTGGCTGGCTGGGCGCGGCCGGCGGCTGCCGCTCGAGATCCGCTACGGCGCGATGCTGGAGGTGCCGGCGCTCGCCGAGCAGCTCGACCTGCTGCTGCCGGAGATCGATTTCCTGTCGGTCGGGACGAACGACCTGACGCAATTCCTGTTCGCGGCCGATCGCGCCAACCCGAAGCTCGCCGAGCGCTACGACTGGCTGAGCCCGTCAATCCTGCGATTCCTGCGGCGGGTGATCGGTCCGGCGCGCGAGGCGGGTGTCACGCTGGCGGTCTGCGGCGAGATGGGTGGGCGGCCGCTGGAGGCCATGACGCTGATCGGCCTTGGAATTGAGCGGCTGTCGATCACGCCGGCGGCGATCGGCCCGGTCAAGGCGATGGTGCGCAGCCTCGATCGCGGCGCGATCGGCGCGTTCGTCGACGGGCTGCTCGCCAGGCCGCCGCGTGACATGCGCGGCGCGCTGGCGGCATGGGCGGCGGAGAACGGCGTCGATCTGGCCTGAACGGCGGGTCAAGCGTTCCGCCAACGCGTTGACATGCCTGATGCCCTCTGGGAATGTCCGCCCGTCAGCGACGGCCATCAAGAACCGTCACCTCCCTTGGAGAATAGAATGGACGAGGTCGATCGCGGCCAGCCCGATGCAAAACCGACGACCCCCGTCACCGCGGGCGACCGGTTGCGCGCGGCGCGTGAATCGCGCGGCTTGAGCCTGGCGGAGGTCGCGGGCCGTACCCGCGTGCCGCAGCGGCATCTGGAGGCGCTGGAGACGGGCAGCTACGGCCAGCTTCCCGCGCCGACCTACGCGATGGGGTTTTCCAAGGCCTATGCACGCGCCGTCGGGCTGGACGAGGTCAGCGTGGCGCAGGACGTGCGCCGCGAGCTCGACCGGCTCGGGCCGCGCCAGCCGGAATATGTGCCATACGAGACCGCCGATCCGGCGCGCGTGCCCTCACGCGGCGTCGCGGTGATCGGCGCGGGCGTGGCGCTCGCGGTGCTGATCCTCGTCGCGCTCTGGTATGGCACCAGCCTGTTCCAGCCGCGCCAGTCCGCCGCCCCGTCGGGCGAGGCGATAGCCAGCCAGGCGATCGAACCCGCCGCCGCGCCCTCGGCCACGCCGACGCCCGCGCCGGTGCAGGGCGGGCAGGTCCGCCTGACCGCGAATGGCGAGGTGTGGCTGCGCGTCTACGACGCCGATGGCAAGAAGCTGTTCCAGAACACGATGAAGGCGGGCGACACCTATGACGTCCCCGCCGACGCGAAGCAGCCGATGATCAACGTCGGGCGGCCGGACAAGCTGACGGTGACGCTGAACGGGTCGGCGGTGCCGCCGCTGGGCGACGGATCGCGGCCGATCAAGGACGTGCGGATCGACGGTGCCGCGATCGCCGCGCGCCTGTCGGGCCAGTCCCTGCCGGCCGCCGCTGCGGCGGCTCCGGCGGCCGCACCGGCCACGGCATCGACGCCGCGCCGCGCGGCCGCGTCGCGCCCCCGCCGAGAGGCGGGCGCGGTGCTGAGCGAGACCCAGCGTGCCAATTTGCAGGCGGCGGACGCGCCGCCGCCGGCTGCGACCAGCCCGTCGAGCAATGGTAGTGCGCCATAAGCGCCAGACGCCGGGAGGGGCTGGCGGGAGCACCCCGGATGCCGCTATGCTGAGCGGGTTGTTGACCACCAAGCACGCCGGGGGGCGTCAGGACCATGCGTAAGATTATCTGGACGCTCGCGGCATCCGCCGCGTTGATGCCCGTCGGCGCGCTCGCGCAGAGCAACCTGGACGGGCGCGTCGGCAAGCTGGAGGGCGAGATGCGCGCGGTGCAGCGCAAGGTCTTCCCGGGCGGCGCGGGCCAGTATCTGCAGCCCGAGGTGACGCGTCCCGATACGCCGGTTCAGGCGGGCGGCGTGCCCGCGACCAGCGCCGTCGCCGACCTGACCAGCCGCGTCACCGCGCTGGAGGGGCAGATGGCGTCGATGACCGACCAGATCGAGCAGAACGGCTACAAGCTGCGCCAGCTGCAGGATCAGTTCGATGCCTACAAGCGCGCGACCGACGCGAAGCTGAAGACGCTGGCGGCCGCGCCGGCGCCGGCCGCGACCAGCGTGACGTCCGACGAAAGCCTCGCCGGTGATACCGCGGCCGCACCGTCGCGTCCTGCGGCGCCCCGTCCCGCGCGCGGTGCCGCGGCGGCGAAGCCCGTCGACGCGGCTGCCGACATGAGCGCGGTCGCCGGCGTCGTCAAGCCTTCGACCGGCAATGCGGCGGAGGACGACTATATGTACGGCTATCGGCTCTGGGCGGCGAAGCAATATCCCCAGGCCGAGGCGCAGCTGAAGAAGGTCGTCGCCGACTATCCCAAGTCGAAGCGTGCGAGCTATGCGCAGAACCTGTTGGGGCGCGCCTATCTGGACGAAGGCAAGCCGAGCCTCGCCTCGATGGCGTTCTACGACAATTACAAGAAGATGCCCGACGGCGAACGCGCGCCGGACAGCCTCTACTACCTTGCCCAGGCGCTGATGAAGCTGAACAAGCCCGCCGACGCCTGCAAGGTATACGGCGAGCTGACGGACGTTTACGGGGGCAAGATCTCTTCCCAGATGAAGGCCGATGTCGAGAAGGGCCGTACCGCCGCCAAGTGCAAGTGAGCCGATCGTCGCCGAGAGCGACCGGTTCCGCGACGATCTGATCCGCGCGCTGGGCCACGTGCCCGGCGCGCCGGTGCTGCTTGCCGTGTCCGGCGGGCCGGACAGCATGGCGATGCTGACGCTGGCGGCGCAAGTCGCGGCGGCGGGCGGTCTGCCCGGCGGAATCGCGGCGGCGAGCGTCGACCACCGGCTGCGCCCGGAGGCGGCGGCGGAAGCGGCGATGGTCGCCGCGCACTGCGCCGCGATCGGCGTGCCGCACGCGACGCTGACGCCGCATGTCGCCATATCGGGCGCGAGCATCCAGGCGGCGGCGCGCAGCGCGCGCTACGGCCTGCTCGCCGACCATGCCCGCGCGATCGGCGCCGAGGCGCTGGCGACCGCACACCATGTCGACGACCAGGCCGAAACCTTCCTGATGCGCGCGGCGCGCGGGTCGGGCCTGTCGGGCCTCGCCGGCGTACGGCCGCGCGCGGTGATCGACGGCGTCGTGGTGGTGCGGCCGGTGCTGGAATGGCGGCGCGCCGAGCTGCGCGCGATCGTGCGCCGGCTGGAGATTCCGTTCGTCGACGATCCCGCCAACCACGACCCGGCGCATGATCGCACGCGATTCCGCCGCTTGCTCGACGCCAACGAGTGGCTCGGGCCGCCGCAGCTGGCGCGCGCCGCCGCCGCGCTGGGCGACGCGGACGGTGACGTGCGCGCGATCGTCGACTGGCTCTGGGCGGAGCGCGCGCGCGTCAGCGGCGCCAGTGCGCGGGTGCGTGTCGAGGGCCTGCCGCGCGAGCTGACACGGCGGCTCGCCCGCCGGGCGATCGGCCATGTCATCGCGACCGCGGGCCTGTCGGCACCGAAATGGAGCGAGGCCGCGAACGTCGAGGCGCTGCTCGATGCGCTTGCCGCCGGCAAGCGCGCCACCCAGGCGGGCGTAGTCGCGGCGCCGAGCGGCGACGAGTGGCGATTCCGCCCGGCGCCCGCGCGACGGACGGGCTGAACGGGCCTCCGCATCGGCCGCTGGCCGGCGCGCGCGTCCTGCGGTATCGTCGCTAGTGTGCGGTCCAGCAAAGCTAGTTCGGGGAGGGCCGGCACCGCCCACGCACGTGGATCAGACTCTGAGCCGGGCTGTTCACCCGGATCGGCCAAAACGGGCGGCTGTTCCATTGTCATTAACCTGCGTGCGCCTATCTTGTGCGCGAAAGGCTTTTCCGGATGAGCGACAACGACAAGCAGCCACAGGGCGACGGCAACAACGGGGGTGGCAGCCCCTGGATGAAAAGCCTGTTGATCTGGGTCGGCATCCTGCTGGCCATCGGACTGTTCCTGACTCAGTTCGGCGGCGCCACGACGGCGGCGGGCAGCAACACGATCCCCTATTCGAAGTTCCTCGACCGGGTGGATGAGGGTACGGTGAAGGACGTGGCGATCAGCCGCGACGTGATCACCGGCACCGGTACGAGCGGCGACAAGTTCCGCACCTATCCGATCTCCGATCCGACGCTGGTCCCGCACCTGCGGCAGAAGAACGTCACCATCTCCGCAAAGCCGGACGAGGGGACGTCGATGTGGATGCTGCTGCTCTACCAGTCGCTGCCGTTCCTGCTGTTCCTCGGCATCGCCTTCTTCGTGCTGAAGCAGATGCAGAAGAACACCGGCGGCGGCGCGATGGGCTTCGGCAAGAGCCGCGCGCGGATGCTGACGCAGAAGGAAGGCAAGGTCACGTTCGACGATGTCGCCGGTATTGACGAAGCGCGTGCCGAGTTGACTGAGATCGTTGAATTCCTGAAGGACCCGACCAAGTTCGCGCGCCTGGGCGGCAAGATTCCGAAGGGCGCGCTGCTGGTCGGATCGCCCGGTACCGGCAAGACCCTGCTCGCCCGCGCGATCGCGGGTGAGGCGGGCGTGCCGTTCTTCACCATCTCCGGCTCCGATTTCGTCGAGATGTTCGTCGGCGTCGGCGCCAGCCGCGTGCGCGACATGTTCGAGCAGGCCAAGAAGAGCGCGCCGTGCATCGTCTTCATCGACGAGATCGACGCGGTCGGCCGCCATCGCGGTGCCGGCCTCGGCAACGGAAACGATGAGCGCGAGCAGACGCTGAACCAGCTGCTGGTCGAGATGGACGGGTTCGAGGCGAACGAGGGGATCATCATCGTCGCCGCCACCAACCGTCCCGACGTTCTGGACCCCGCGCTGCTGCGTCCGGGCCGCTTCGACCGCCAGGTCGTCGTGCCCCGCCCGGACATCGAGGGTCGTATCAAGATCCTCGAAGTGCACATGAAAAAGGTGCCGCTGGCCCCCGACGTCGACTCGCGCACGATCGCGCGCGGCACGCCGGGCTTCTCGGGCGCGGATCTCGCGAACCTGGTCAACGAGGCGGCGCTGATGGCGGCGCGCAAGTCGAAGCGCCTCGTCGCCATGGCCGAGTTCGAGGAGGCCAAGGACAAGGTCATGATGGGCGCCGAGCGGCGCTCAATGGTGATGACCGAGGACGAGAAGCGGATGACCGCCTATCACGAGGCGGGCCATGCGATCGTCGCGCTGCACGAGCCGGCGTCCGATCCGATCCACAAGGCGACGATCATTCCGCGCGGCCGCGCGCTGGGCATGGTGATGCGCCTGCCGGAGCGAGACAGCTACAGCTATCATCGCGACAAGATGTACGCGAACCTGGCAGTGAGCATGGGCGGCCGCGTCGCCGAAGAGATCATCTTCGGCTACGACAAGGTGTCGAGCGGCGCGAGCGGCGACATCCAGTACGCCACGGGCCTGGCGCGCGACATGGTCACCAAATGGGGCATGTCCGACAAGGTCGGGCCGGTCGAATATGCGCAGCCGGAAGGCGAGTCGTTCCTGGGCTATTCCTCCAGCCAGCCGGTCCGCATGTCGAACGCGACCGCGCAGCTGATCGACGACGAGATCAAGGGCATCGTCGAGGGTGGGCTGGCCAAGGCGAAGCAGGTGCTGACCGATCATGTCGACCAGCTCCACCTCCTCGCCGGCGCGTTGCTCGAATATGAGACGCTGTCGGGCGACGAGATCAAGAAGCTGATCGCGGGCGAGGAAATCGGCCGGCCCGATCCGAGCCCCAAGTCCAACGTGCCGCGAGCCGGCACGTCCATTCCCAAGACGCGCCGCCCCGGCGGCCCGTTCGGCCAGCCGAGCCCGCTCGGCGCCTGACGGGCGCGGCGGGGGCGGTTCAGCCCGCCTAAAGGCAGGATGCGATAGTCGGCGGCATTCCGAATTGGAGTGTCGCCGATGTCGTTTCGAATGCCCCTGTTTCTGGCCGCCGTCGCGCTGATCGCGGCGCCCGCCGACGCCGCGATGACGGTGGGAACCTTCCTGTCCAAGGCGGCACCGCTGCGCGCGAATCCCTTCACCGCGCTGACCAATCCCGATTATCCCGTGTTAAAGGCGGAGGCGGATGCGGCGACGCGCGCACTGAAGGCGGATCGTGCCGCCCGCGCCGCGGCGGGCAAACCGCCGATCGCCTGTATTCCAGAGGGCGAATCGCTGGGCATCCTCGACATGCTGACCGGCCTCGACGCGCTGTCGCCGGCGGAGAAGCGCCTGCCGCTGAAGGACGGCTATGCGCGCGTGCTCGCCAAGCGCTTCCCCTGCGGCGCGCGCGCAGAAGGTATCTGAGCCGGGCGGTCCTGGGCGCAGCGGCGGCGGAGGGACGCGAGCGTCGGCTACGTCTGCGCCGCCGTCCCGACGGCCGGCCGGGGAGAATGTCGGCGGCAGGGGGCGGCGTCAGGCCGATTCCAGCTATAGGGTCGGGTGTGCCCCCATGCCGCGATTCCCGAGTAGTCGAACGGTGCTTCGTCCCGGACGATCCTCGTACCCAGCGGCGGTGGCGCTAGGCCGAGGGGCATGATCGTGCGCGACGTTCCGTGGCCGTCCTCATGCGGCCGCCGATCCCCTATCGGTCTGCCACCTGTACGACGCGGCGGACGCCATGGTCGGCATGAGGGAGCGGCGGGATGAAAAGGGTGACGATCACGATGGCTCTGGCGCCGATGCTGGCCGCGGCGGCTTCTTCGTCGTCACCTTCGCCGGCGCCGCTCCATCCGGCCCCCCTCGCGGCGCATCGCGCCGCGTGTGCGGGCAAGGACGGGTGGAGCGACCCGGCGCCACCGGTGCGGATCTTCGCCAACGTCTATGACATCGGCACGTGCGGCATCACGGTGCTGCTGATCGCGGGGGATCGCGGCGCCGCGGTGATCGATGCCGCGACCGCCGAGGCGGCGCCGGCGATCCTCGCCAACATCCGCCGGCTCGGCCTGGCGCCGCGCGACGTCAAGCTGCTGCTGGCGAGCCACGAGCATGCCGATCACGTCGGCGGCCTTGCCGCGTTGCGCCGCGCGACGGGTGCGCGCGTCGTGGCCACCGCGGCGCAACGCCATGCGCTCGAGCGCGGGCAACCGACCGCGACCGATCCGCAGCGCGGCGGCACGCTGCCGCCCTTCGCGGGGACGGAGGTCGATCGCGTGATCCGCGACGGCGAGGTCGTGACGCTCGGATCGCTCCGCCTCACCGCCCATGGCACGCCGGGCCACGCGCCGGGCAGCACGTCCTGGACGTGGACGAGCTGCGCCGGGCGCGCCTGCCGCCGCGTCGCCTATGCCGACAGCGTCAGCGCGGTGTCGACGGACGCCTATCGCTTCACGGATCACCCAGCCTATGTCCGCACGTTCCGCGTGGCTCTGGCCCGGGTCGCCGCCTTGCCCTGCGACCTGATCATCACGCCGCATCCCGGTGCGAGCGACCTTTATCAGCGGCTGGCCGGGGCGAAGCCCCTGACGTCGCCGACCGCGTGCCGCGACTATGCGGCGGCGGGGCGCTCAGGGCTGGACGCGCGATTGACCCGCGAGGCGCGCGTCCAACCCTGAGCGCGCCTGCCCGGCCTTGGCGGCCGCATCGACCCGGGGTTCATGCGACGGTGACGCGGCGCAACGACTGCGTTACCATGCCGGCCATGGCCGAACGCTTCGAACGACATCGCCAGCCCTGGAAGCCCGACGAGGTCCAGAAGCTGCACACGCTCGCCAAAAAGGGCATGGCGCTGAAGGCGATTGCCAAGGCGCTGACCCGTAGCGAGGAATCGGTGAAGGAGCGGGCCAAGGCGGACGGGCTGTCGATCGCCAAGCTGCGCTGACGGCGCGCGCCGGATGCGACGCTATCCGCGGCGGCTCCGGATGCTGGCGATCGGACTGGCCGCGCTGGCGGGTTACGTCGACGCGGTCGGCTTCCTCGCGCTGGGCGGGTTCTTCGTGTCGTTCATGAGCGGCAATTCGACGCAGCTCGGCATCGGGCTGGCGAGCCAGACCCATGCCGCCGCGATCGCCGGTGGCCTCGTCGCGACGTTCGTCCTCGGCGTGACGGGCGGCAGCGTGGTGGCGGAGGCGGCAGGGGCGCGCCGGGCGCCGGCCGTGCTCGTCCTGGTCGCGCTGCTGCTGGCGACGGCGGCGGTGGTCGAGGGACGGGCCGGCGGGATCGCCGCCGCCTTCGTCCTCGCGGTCGCGATGGGGGCGGAGAACGCCATCTTCGCGCACGAAGGCGAGGTGACGGTCGGCCTGACGTACATGACGGGTACGTTGGTCCGCCTCGGCCAGCGTATCGCGGCGCTGATCCGCGGCGAAGATGCCTGGGGCTGGCTTCCACATCTCGCGCTGTGGATGGCACTGACCGCCGGCGCGGCTGCCGGTGCGGCGGCGCGGCGCTGGTACGGCGCGGATGCGATCTGGCTGGCCGCCGCGATAGCGGGGGTGCTGGCGATCCTGTCCCTGATCGCGGGGCCGCCCGGCGGCGTCAGTCGGTCAGACCGTGGAGCAGCAGGAGCGTGACGAACGCGAGCAGCGCGGTCCAGGCGAAGACGAGCAGCGCCACCGTCCGCCACAGCGCGGAGAAGCGGCGCAGCGAATAGGCACCCTTCAGCTGCTTGTACATGTGCAGCGGCGGCACGATCAGCACGGCCAGGGCGATCCATCCGCCCCCCAGCCCGACGACGCCGGCGAGCATCAGCGCGATGACCATCAGCATCATGAAGGCCAGGCTGTAGGTCACGAAGATCGCATGGTCGTACAGCCCGAATCGCCGCCGCCACAGGAACAGCAGTGCAACGAACGGCGTCGACAGGGGGATCAGCAGCCAGCTGTACTTATAGGCACTCGACTGCAGCTTGTAGAGCGCGAGGCCGGGGTTCTTGTTCGCCTTGTCGATCCCGTGGTCGAGGCTCGCCCAGCCGGTTTTGAAATTGGTGATGGTGAACGGGAGATCGTCGCCCGCCTGCGTCTTCACGCCGGGCTGGGTGCGCTTCAGCGCATCGATCGTGGTGCGCAGCGCGCGGATGTCGCGGTCCGTTTCCGCGGTCGCCTCGCCGGCGGCGACCTGCCTGGCGCGGCGCTTTTCCAGTAATTCGAGCTTCGACTGCGCCTTGTCGATGCCGCGGGCGAAGGTGACGACGTTGCGGCCCATCGATTCGGGCGACACGATTTCGGCGATGTCCCCACCGAGCGCGCTGATCGTCGCGAACATCAGGAAGACGGTGAACAGGAACAGCGCGAGCGGCGAGACGAAGCGCGCGCGCTCACCGGCGATGTACCGGCGGGTCAGGTCGCCGGGCCGCGTCACCAGCATCGGCAGGGTGCGCCAGATCTTCCCCTCGAAATGGAAGACGCCGTGCGCGATCTCATGCCCGATCGCCCCGATCGAACGGTGGACGTGCGCCGGCTGGCCGCAGGCGTGGCAATGCGCGCCGATCAGCCGCGTCCCGCAATTGAGGCACAGGCCGTCCCCATGGCCATGGCCTTCCCCCGCGGACGGCTCCACGCTGCGCGCGGTGAGCGCGCCCGTGATGATGTCCGCTGCTGCTGCGATATCCCCCGACATGGCGCGAGCGTGGCAAGGCGCGGGGCGTGGCGCAAGGGGGAAGGGCGTGATAGCGCGGGGGGCATGACCGATGCCGCATCGCTGATCGCCGATCTGGGACGCCGCGCCCGTGACGCCGCCGCCGGGCTCGCGAGGCTGTCGACGTCCGCCAGGGCGGCGGGGTTGCGCGCGGCGGCGGCGGCGCTGCGTGACGACGAGGCGGCGATCCTCGCCGCCAATGCGCAGGACATGGCGACGGCGGAGGCGCGCGGGCTGACGGAGGCGATGCTCGACCGGCTGCGGCTGGATGCCGGGCGCGTCGCCGCGATCGCGGCGGGCGTGGAGGCGGTCGCGACGCTCCCCGATCCGGTCGGCCAGGTGATCGATCGCACGACGCGCCCCAACGGCCTGGACCTGTGCCGCGTACGGGTGCCGATCGGCGTCATCGGCATCGTCTACGAATCGCGGCCCAACGTCACCGCGGACGCGGCGGCGCTGTGCGTGATGGCCGGCAATGCCGCGATCCTGCGCGGCGGCAGCGAGGCGACGCACAGCAATGCCGCGATCCACGCCGCCATGCTTCGGGGTTTCGTGCATGCGAACCTGCCCGCCGACGCGGTGCAACTAGTGCCGATCGCCGATCGCGCCGCCGTCGGGGCGATGCTGGGCGCGGACGGGGTCATCGACCTGATCATCCCGCGCGGCGGCAAGAGCCTGGTCGCGCGCGTGCAGGCGGAGGCGCGCGTCCCGGTGCTCGCGCACCTCGACGGGATCAACCACGTCTATGTCGACGGGTCGGCGGAGCCCGGCATGGCACGACGCATCGTCCTCGACGCCAAGCTGCGCCGCACGGGAGTCTGCGGGGCGATGGAGACGCTGCTGATCGACCGCGCCTTCCCCGACGCGGGCGGCCTGATCGCGGCGCTGCGCGATGCTGGCTGCGTCGTACGCGGCGACGGGCGCGCGCAGGCTTTGGTCCCCGGGCTGCAGGCGGCCTCGGCGGAGGATTGGGACACGGAATATCTCGATGCGATCGCCTCCGTCGCGATCGTCGACGGGATCGCGGCGGCGATGGCGCATATCGCCGCGCACGGCTCGCACCACACCGATGCGATCGTCGCCGACGACGAAGGCGTCGCCGAGCGCTTCCTGGCAGGCGTGGATTCGGCGATCGTGCTGTGGAACGCGTCGACGCAGTTCGCGGACGGAGGCGAGTTCGGCCTTGGCGCGGAAATCGGAATCGCCACCGGTCGCCTCCATGCGCGCGGCCCGGTCGCGCTGGAGGGGCTGACGACCTACAAATGGATCGGCAGGGGCACGGGTCAGGTGCGCGGTTGAGTTGAGCCGGGTCGCGAGACGGCCTATGTTCTGCTCATGGCAGATGCTCTTCCCGTAACGACCGATGTCGATCCCGAAACCATGGCGCTGGTGGATCGTGTTGCGATGCGTCGCGGGATCAGCAGCCGGGATTTCATGGCGCAGGCGATCCGCCGTGCGGCAGAAAGCGATGCGGACTTTGATGCGTTCATTCAGGCCGGTATCGATTCGCTCGATCGCGGTGAAGGCGTGCCTCACGAACAGGTGATGGCTGAGCTCGACGCGATGATCGCGAAGCATTGGGCGCGATGCGGATAAGCTGGTCACCCCTGGCTGTTGGGGATATCCGCGGCATCAGCGACTGGTTGGAGCAGGATGCCACGCCTGCGACGGCGTTGCGGATCGTCGGCGCGATACGGCATCGCGCACGATTCCTGGAAGATTTTCCGCACGGCGGCCGGCCTCATGGCGATGGCCAACGCATCCTGCGCGTATTCGACACGCCATATCTGATCCGTTACCGCATCAAGAACGATACGGTGGAGGTCATCCGCGTCCACCACGAGCGCGAGGATTGGCAGCTGGAACCTTGACCCGCACCGGCCTGCTCGGCGGATCGTTCAACCCGGCGCACCGCGGCCATCGCGGCATCACGCTGGCGGCGATCCGCGCGCTCGACCTGGACGAGGCTTGGTGGCTGGTATCGCCGGGCAATCCGCTCAAGGCGGGCGCGCCGGACATGGCGCCCTTCGCCGCGCGGCTCGCCTCGGCGCGTCGGATGGCGCGCCGCGCGCCGATCCGCGCGAGCGACATCGAGGTGCGTCTCGGCACGCGCTACACGCTCGACACGCTGCGCAAACTCCGCCGCCGCTATCCGAAGAGGCGTTTCATCTGGTTGATGGGCGCGGACAATCTGGCGCAGTTCAATCGCTGGCGTGGCTGGCGCGAGATCGCGCGCACGATGCCGATTGCGGTCATTGCGCGTCCGGGGTATGATGACGACGCCCTCGCGAGCGTCGCGATGGGCTGGCTGCGACGCTTCCAACGGCCCGCAGACCAGGCGAGCGATTGGACGACGTGGAGATTGCCGGCCCTCGTGCTGCTGCACTTCCGCCCCGACCCGACGTCCGCGACCGCGGCCCGCGCGGCCGATCCCGACTGGCACCGGCGCCAACCGGCCCAGCAACCCAGGAGCTAACTTGGCGACTACCCCCCATGCCGTTCCGACGTCCGATCCCGCAGAGGTCGAGGCGCTGCATCGGCTTGTCATGACCTCCCTCGAAGACGATCAAGCGGTGGAAGCGGTATCCATCCCGCTCGCCGGCAAGTCGTCGATCGCGGATTATATGGTGATCGCCAGCGGCCGCTCGACGCGGCAGGTCGCCTCGATGGCGACGAAGCTGGCCGAAAAGATCAAGGCGGAGTGCGGCCGCATCGTGCGCATCGAAGGTCTGCCGGCGGCCGACTGGGTGCTGCTCGACGCGGGCGACGTGATCATCCACCTGTTCCGGCCGGAAGTGCGCTCCTTCTACAATCTGGAGCGCATGTGGCAGTTCGGCGAGGCTCCGGCCGCGCCGCAACCCCAGGCCTAGCCATTCTTCTCCATATCGTCGCGCGCGGCCGGATCGGGCGCTCGCCCGAGGCCGAGTTGGTCGACCGCTATCTGAAGCGGATCGCCTGGCCGACGCGCGTCACCGAACTGCCGGATACCGGCGGACGGATGCCGCCGCTCGAACCGCAGACGCGGCGCGTGCTGCTCGACGAGAAGGGCGACATGCTCGGATCGATCGACTTCGCGCGCAGGCTCGAACGGTGGCGCGACGACGGGGTGCGCGAGACGCGTTTCCTGATCGGTGCGGCGGACGGCTTCGGCGATGCCGAGCGCGCCGAGGCCGACCTCCTGGTCTCGTTCGGCCGCGCGACCTGGCCACATATGCTGGCGCGCGCGATGCTGGCGGAGCAGCTGTTCCGCGCGACCAGCATCCTGGCCGGCCACCCCTATCACCGGGAGGGATAGGCATGGCCGGGGGGCAGGGGGCGTTTCATCCGATCGGTGGCAGGATAGCGGGGCAACGGCGAATGATGGGGCTGGCCGACGGCGACGCGCATCCTCCGTCGCGCCGGATGCCCCCGCGCATGCCGTTCCGCCGCGTGTTCCTGTGGCTTCCGGCCGCTCTGCTCCTGTCCGGCAGTGTCGTCGCCACCGGCCAGTCGCTCGACCAGCAGCGTGAACGTCTGGCCGCGGCGAAACGCGATTCGGCGCTGGCGGTCGCGCGTGCGCGGGCGCTCGGCCGAAGCGCCGCCGCCGAGCGCAACGCCGCCGATCGGGCAAGGGCGCAGGAGGGGGCGCTGACCGCGCGCGTGACCGCGGCGGAGGCGAACCTGGCGGCGGCCGAGGCGCGCCGGCAGCTCGTCGCGCTGCTGCTCGCACGCCAGCGGGCCGATCTGGCGGCGCGGCAGGCGCCGGTGGCGCGATTGCTCGCGGCGCTGCAGGCCTTGGCGCGTCGACCGGCGATCGTCGCCGTCGCCCAGCCCGGATCGGTCGACGACCTCGTCCACGTCCGGGCGGTACTGGGCGGCGCCCTGCCGGCGATACGCGCGGCGACGGTGCAGGTCCGCAGCGCGATCGACCGGACACGGGCGCTGCAGGCGCAGGCGGCACTCGCCGAGGGCGCGCTGCGCGAGGGCCGGGCGCGACTGGAGGCGGATCGAACCCAACTCGCCGCGCTCGAGGCGGCGCATCGCGCACGCAGCCGGACGCTCGGTCATGACGCGATGAGCGAGGAGGATCGCGCGCTGGCGCTGGGCGAACGCGCGCGCGATCTGGTCGACCGGCTGGCGCAGGCGGACGATGCGCAGGCGACCGCCTCAGACCTCGCCGCCTTGCCCGGGCCACTGCCGCGCCCGCTCGCCCCGGGCGCCACCGCGCCGGCCCATCCGACGGGTGTCTATCGCCTGCCGGTGCGGGGAAGGCTCGTCACCGGGTTCGACGAATTGTCCGCGGCCGGCGTCCGCGCGCGCGGCCTGACCTTCGTCGTGCAGCCCGGCGCCACGGTCGTCGCGCCCGCGCCGGGCATCGTGCGCTATGCCCGGCGGTTCCGCGACTATGGCACGATCGTCATCCTCGATCACGGCGACGGCTGGACCAGCCTCGTCACGGGATTGGCCGCCACGGCGGTGAAGCCCGGTGTGCGGGTCGCGGCCGGGGCGATCATCGGCCGGGCGCGCGGCGGCGACGAGCCGGAAGTCTCGGTGGAATTGCGTCGCCGGGGACGGCCCATGGATATCGTCGCGCTGCTGGATTGATGCGCCCGCTCAGCCGCGGTTAAGCCGGGCGCGCGCTTTGATTGCGGCCAGAACTCGGCTAGGGTGACCGACGCTTTTCAGTGCCTTCAGGAATTTCGATGGCCCGTCCGCTGCTTACCGCGACCGCGATTGTCGGCTCGCTCTGCCTGATCCCGCTCGCGACGCAGGCGATGGCCGCCGTCGACACCGACACCTATCGCGAGTTCGATCAGTTCCTCGACGTGTTCAACCGCGTGAAGGCCGATTACGTCGACAAGGTCGACGACAAGACGCTGATCAAGGGTGCGATCCAGGGCATGCTCGCCGCGCTGGACCCGCATTCGAGCTATGTCGACGCGCTCGACTATGACAATCTGCGCATCCAGACGGAGGGCAATTACGGCGGCCTCGGTCTGACGGTGCAGATGGAGGACGGCGCGGTGAAGGTCGTCGCGCCGCAGGAGGATACGCCCGCCTATCGCGCCGGGGTCAAGTCCGGCGACTATATCACGCACATCGACGGCAAGCTGATCTACGGCGAGACGCTGGACGAGGCGATCGGCCTGATGCGCGGCAAGCCCGGCACCAAGATCAGCCTCACGCTCGTGCGCCCCGGCACCGACAAGCCGATCGACGTCACGATGAACCGCGAGGTGATCGTCCAAAAGCCGGTGAAGTGGGAAGTCCGCGGCGACGTCGGCTACATCAACATCAACACCTTCTCCGAAAACACCGGCGCCGACACGCGTGCGGCGATCATGTCGATCGACAAGAGCCTGGGGCATCGCCCGCTCGGCTATGTCGTCGACCTGCGCGACAATGGCGGCGGACTGCTGACGCAGGCGATCGCGGTCAGCGACGCCTTCCTCGACCATGGCGAGATCGTCTCGCAGCGCGGCCGCGAGAAGAGCGACATCGAGCGCTATTTCGCCAAGCCCGGCGACGATGCGCACGGCCTTCCCGTGATCGTGCTGACCAATCCCGGCACCGCCTCCGCCTCCGAGATCGTCGCGGGTGCGCTACAGGATCATCACCGCGCGCTGATCATGGGCGAGCGGACCTTCGGCAAGGGTTCGGTGCAGACGCTGCTGCCGCTCGGCCCAAAGACCGCGCTGCGCCTGACGACGGCGCGATACTATACGCCGTCGGGCCGCAGCGTGCAGGAAGGCGGTATCGTGCCGGACATCAAGGTACCCGAGATCAGCGATCCCGACTTCAAGTCGCGCCCCGTCTTCCGCGAGGCGGACCTGCGGCGCCACCTGATCAACGAGGTCAAGGCGGACGACAAGATCCTGGAAGAGGATACGAAGGACGATCCGCGCTTCGGCATGACGGCGGAGCAGCTGAAGAAGCAGGGGATCGACGACTTCCAGCTCTATTACGCGCTGAAGACGATCGCCCGGCTTGGCGGACCGGCGCAGATCGCGGCCGCGACCAAGCCGCGCCCCGTCAAGACGCCGCCCACCGCGACCGCGCAGTGACCGGCCGGCGATGACGCGCAACGAACGACTCGCGCGCCTGCTGGCGCTGCTGATCCCGGCGGCCTTGCTCGCCGGCGCCTGGGGCTCGCAGATCTTCGGCCATCTCTATCCGTGCGAGATGTGCCACTGGCAGCGCTGGCCGCATTATGCCGCGCTGCCCTTCGCGCTGCTCGCCTTCGTCGTGCCGCAGCGGAGCGTCGCCAAGGCCTGCGTCATCCTCGCCGCGCTGCTGATCGCCGTATCCGGCGCGATCGGCGTCGCGCATGCGGGTGTCGAATATCATTGGTGGAACGGCTTCACCGCCTGCACCTCGACGGTCGACATGCGCGGAATGAACGCGGCGGACCGCCTCGCCGCGCTGATGAAGGCGCCGGTCGTGCGCTGCGACGCGCCGCAGTGGACGCTGGCCGGCATCTCGCTCGCCGGCTTCAACGCGATCTTCTCGCTCGGTGGTGCGTTCACCATCCTGATGCTGATGAGGAAGAGCCGATGAGCAAAGCCAGCTGGAAGCCCGGCGACCGGCGCGAGCCGGTGAAGGCGATGATCCGCGTCGACCAGGCGGGGGAATATGGCGCGACGCGCATCTATGCCGGTCAGCTCGCGGTGCTGGGCGATCGCCACCCGGCGAGCCGCGCGATCCACCACATGGCGGTGCAGGAAGAACGCCACCGTGCCTTCTTCGACCGGATGATCGCGGATCGCGGCGTGCGCCCGACGCTGATGCAGCCGTTCTGGAATGTCGCCGGCTTCGCGCTCGGTGCCGTGACCGCTGCGATGGGGCCGGAGGCGGCGATGGCCTGCACCGCCGCGGTCGAAACCGAGATCGACAAACACTATCAGGCGCAGCGCGACGAGCTGGGCGACAGCGACCCCGAACTCGCCGGCGCGATCGCCGATTTCCAGGCGGAAGAGCTGGAGCATCGCGACCACGCGATCGGTGCGGGCGCGGAGAATGCGGTGGCCTATCCGGTGATGTTCGGGCTGATCCGGCTCGGCTGCAAGGCCGCGATTGCCGCCGCCAAGCGGATCTGACGGGAGAAGAACCATGTCTATCGCGATCCTGGCGCTGATGCTTGCGGGCTCGCCCGCGCTCGCGCAGCAGGTAACGCAACCCCAAGCCGCGCCGGCGGCCGCGCCGGCCGCGACGCAGGTGTCGCCCACCCCGGCGCTGCCCGGCGCGGTCATGCTGAAGCCCGCGGAAAAGCCTGGGGAGGTCGCCAAGCGGGCGCCGATCAACGGCGTGCTCGTCCTCTACGGCAACGAGCGCTGTCCGACGAACACCAACGGCGACGAGATCGTCGTGTGCGAGCGCCGCAGCGCGCAGGAGCAATATCGCGTCCCCAAGGAACTGCGCGAATTCCAGGTGACGCCGCAGAACCAGAGCTGGGCCGCGCGCGCGCAGGGCGTGCTCGACACCGGCGTCGGCGTTTCGAGTACGGGCAGCTGTTCCGTCGTCGGCGCGAGTGGCCAGTCCGGCTGTTTCGCGCAGGCCGCGCGGGCGGCGCGCGCCGAGCGGCAGCAGCAAAAGGCGGAAGAAGCGCGCATCCCCTGAGCGGGGCGCAGCGTATCGCGCTGGCAGCCCACGCGCGTTGCCTGCAGAGTAGATACGTAGCGCGGTCCCTCTCGCAACGACTGCGACCGGTCTCGGACGGCCGTGAAACACGGCGTGACGTGCCGCCGGACGACGGGACATGACGGGCCCGGCCAGCGCCGCAAAGGCGCCGAGGCCGTATCTGTCATGACGGCGGAACGGGAGGCGGCTCTTCCCGCTGGCCGCTTGGCCCGATAGGATCCGCCCGAGATCGATGAGACCGGGGGGACTCGCATCATGGCCACCACCGTTTCCGTCAGCCGCGCCGCATCGCCGCCGCTCGCCGCAGACCGCTACGAACGCATCCTCGCCTATGCCGCCGCAATGCTACTTGCCGTCGTGCTCGTCGCCATCGCGCGCGGCCATGCCGAATGGCCGCGCGTACCACCTCTGGTCTGGGCGCATCTCCTCACGATCCTCGTCGCGCTCGCACTGACGCCGGTCATGCTGCTGGGGCGGCGGGGGGATCGGCGGCACCGCCAGCTGGGCACGATCTGGGTCGTCGCGATGATGCTGACCGCGCTGCTCTCGTTCGGCATCCGCCAGACCAATCACGGGGCCTTCAGCGCGATCCATCTGCTCTCCGCCTTCACCCTGGTGCAGGTGCCACTGCTATGGTGGTCGGCACGCACGCATCGGGTCGCACGGCATCGGGGCGCCGTCCGCGCCATGGTGACGGGCGCGCTGCTGATCGCCGGGGTCTTCACCTTCCCCTTCGGCCGGATGCTCGGCCATTGGCTGTTTGGCTGACACGAGCGTGCGCGGCGTCCGTATCGTCCTGTTCGCGCTGGTCTGGTTCAGTTGCGCCTGGTTCGGATCGTGGGAGCTCAACCCCAACAACGCGACGCGCATGTTCGCCGCCATGAGCCTGGCCGAGGGCGAGCACGGCGCGATCGACCGCTATCAGACGCTGACGATCGACAAGGCGATGTTCGACGGCCATTACTATCTCGACAAGGCGCCGGGCATGACGGTGATGGCGCTCCCCGCGGTCATGCTGGCGGACGCCGTGACGGGCCGGCGGGGCACCGACTTCGGCGCCTTTCCGGTCGGCCCGGACTTCGAGCGCATGCTCCGGTTGCGGACCCGGATGGCGGCGGCGAGCGGCGCTGCGGTGCTCACCGCGCTGGCGGCGGTGGCGCTGTTCGACATGGGCCTGATCCTGACGGGTAGCGCGGCGGCGGCGCTGTTCGCCAGCCTGGGCTTCGCGCTCGGCACGCCGATCTGGGGCTGGTCGACGACGGTGATGGGCCACGCGCCCGTCGCGGCCTTGTACGCGATCGCCGTGTGGGCGATCGTGCGCGGCACCGACGGTGGCAGGATCCATGCGGCGCTGGCGGGTCTCGCGCTCGGCTGGGCGGTGGCGATCGAGCATCAGGCCATCTTCGCCGGCTTGCCCCTCGCGGTGCTCGCCCTTTGGCGCGCGCGCCTGCGCGTCGACATGATCGCATGGACGGCGACCTTCGTGCTCAGCGGTCTTGCCGCCCTGCTGCCGCTGATCGCGTACGACGCGCTCGTCCTCGGCGATCCGTTCCGGGTCGGCTATGCGGGCGTCGTCGGATGGGACGGGATGCACAGCGGCCTGTTCGGGCTAGGCTGGCCGCAGCCGCGCGCACTGGTTGCGATCCTGTTCGGCCGGCAGATCGGCCTGATCTGGGTCGCGCCACTGTTGCTGATCGCGCCGGCAGGGCTGGCGCTGATGACCGCGTCGCCTCGCCAGCGCGCGCTCGCGGTCGCCTGTCTCGCTAGCGCGGCGATCGCGCTGCTCGTCAACGCCGCCTATGTCTATTGGCAGGGCGGCAATACCACGGGACCCCGCCTCGCCATGCCGTCGGCCGGCCCGCTCGCCATCGGTCTCGCGGCGCTGTGGGCGGCGCTGCCCCGCGGCTGGATGCGTGGAGCCGCCGCGGCGCTACTCGCGGTGTCGATCGCGCTCAACGCCGCGATCGCGTCCGCGGAGATATTCGCGCCGCCGACGACGCCCTTTCCAGTGTGGGACGGCGTGCTCGCCGATCGCTTCGCGCACGGTGACCTGCGCACCGTCGCGAGCGAGTGGTTCGGCTGGCGCCCTTGGTACGGTTTCGCCCTCTGGGCGACACTCGCACTGCCGATGCTCGGCTGGCTTGCCGACCGCGTCAGGCGGGCGTAGCATGGTGCCCGAATTCGCGTGACTGGCGCCAGTGGATGACCACAGGGGAGCGCGAATGGTTGCGCCGCGCGCCTGGGCATTTCCTCGATGAGGTGAACCCATGGCCGAACAAACACCGCTACGCGTCGCATTCCTCTTATTCCCTCAGGTGACGCAGCTAGACCTGACTGGCCCTGCACAGGTTCTGCATCGACTCGGCGCGACTACCATCGATCTCGTCGCCGCAGAACGGGAGCCGATACCGACCGACGCTGGCTTCGCCTTGCTGCCCACGGCAACATTCGACGAGGCGGTGCAGCCCGACATCCTGTGCATACCCGGTGGCGCCGGCATAAACGATGCCATCGAACACGAGCCGACACTCGCTTGGGTGCGGCGAGCCGCAGGCGGCGCACAATGGGTGACCAGCGTGTGCGTTGGCTCGTTGCTACTCGGCGCTGCAGGGTTGCTCGAAGGCTATCGCGCGACCTGCCATTGGTCGCAGCATCATCATCTTTCGGCTTTCGGCGCCATACCGGTGAGGGAGAGGGTGGTGTGCGACCGGAATCGCGTGACGGGTGGTGGGGTGACGGCCGGCATAGACTTTGGATTGACGCTTGTGGCGGCAATACGCGGCGAGGACCATGCGCGACTCGTTCAACTCAGCCTAGAATATGACCCTGCGCCGCCGTTCAACTGCGGCTCTCCCGAAAAAGCAGATGCTGCTACAATGGCGCGCTACCTCGCGCTGTCGGCGGCCGCGCAGCCGCGCCGCGATGCGCGCTTTGCAGCGGCTGCGGTGCGGCTCAGGTCCTCGGTGAATGCCTGAGGCCGCGGATGCGGTGCCAGATGTAGAAGGCGACCAGCGCGACGAGGACGATGCCGATCAGCAGGTCGGCGCGGTGGAAGGCCGCCTTGACGCGCGGGTCGCTGTTCCACTTGTCGCCCAGCCGCATACCGACCCAGGCGAGGCCGAAGCACCACGGCCATGACCCGATGAACGTGTAGACGTGGAACGGCACCAGCCGCATCCGCGCGACGCCGGCGGGGAAGGCGATGAAGCTGCGGATCACTGGCAGCAGCCGGCCGATCAGCACCGCGATCCCGCCCCAGCGTGCGAAGAAGCGGTCCGCCGCGTCGAGTTCGCCCGGTCCGATCAGCAGATACCGGCCCCAGCGCTCGGCCACCGGGCGTCCGCCGCGCTTGCCGATCTCATAGGCGACGATCGACCCCAAGTTGCAGCCGATCGCGCCTGCGGTCGCGGCCAGATAGAGGTCGAACCGCCCCGTCGAGACGAGGTACCCCGCGAAAGGCATGATGATTTCGGACGGCAGCGGGATGCACGCGCTCTCGATCGCCATGAGCAGCGCGATGCCGACATAGCCGCCGCCGGAGATCACGCCGATGGTGAAGGTGGCGAGGACGCCCAGGATCTTCTCGAACATGGGCGTGGGGCTTGGCCGATCGCGCGATCGAAGGAAAGGGGAGAACGGCACGGGGCATGGCGGTGGCCGCCGTCCGGCGCGTGGGAACCGCGGCGTGACTGGCGCGCTTGGCCGCACATGGACGATTTCCAGCTCAACGACGGCCGCATCATGCCGCGGCTCGGCTTCGGTACCTATCAGATCCCCGACACCCAGGCAGCGGCGGCGGTGCGCCGCGCGCTCGATGGCGGCGTTCGGCTGATCGATACGGCCGCCATCTACCACAACGAGCGCGGCGTCGGCGAAGGGATGCTGGGTTCGGACGCCTTCCTCACCACCAAATTGTGGAACGACCGACAGGGCGACGCGCAGGCGGCGCTGGACGAGAGCCTCGCGCTGCTCGGGCGCGACCAGGTCGACCTGTACCTGATCCATTGGCCCTCGCCTGCGCAGGACCGGTATGTCGATGCGTGGAAGGCGCTGGTCGACCTGCGCGACGCGGGCAGGACACGCTCCATCGGTGTGTCCAATTTCCTGCCCGAGCATCTCGAGCGGATCGCCGACGCCACCGGGGTCATGCCCGCCGTCAATCAGATCGAGCTCCATCCGCGTCACCAGCGGCGGGAGGAGCGCGCGTTTCACGAGAAGCATGGCATCGTCACGCAAAGTTGGAGCCCGCTCGGCCAGGGCGGCGACCTGTTACGCGATCCGGCGATCGCGGCCGTCGCGGGGAAGCACGGCCGATCGCCGGCGCAGGTCATTCTGGCGTGGCATCTCGCGCACGGCCTGTCCGTCATTCCCAAGGCGGCGGACCCGGACCATCTGGCCGACAATGTCGCGGCGGCGGGACTGGCCCTGGATGAAGACGACATCGCCGCGATCGACGCGCTCGACCGGGAGGAGCGCATCGGCCCGGATCCCCGCAGCTTCTGACCCCCGAAGCCGGCGATCGGCGGCGCCAGCCGTCGTCGCCGCGGAAGCAAGGCTTTGCGTCAGGCGGCGGCCAGCGACACAAACAGCGCCTGTACGTCGGGCGGCGCGCCGTCGAGCGCGATCCGCATCCGCTCGGCCGGCACGGTCTCCCTGTCTCCGGGCAGATTTGCCATCGTCCAGTCCCCGAAGGCACGCACGTCCACGATCGCGTCGCTGAGGAAACGGATCTGTTCATGGCGCGGGTCGGCAAGGATGCGCCGTAATGTCGTCGCGACGCTTTCGGGCGGCCCTTCAAGCAACTGGACGTAGTGCGTGCCGTCGGTCCAGAGCAGACCCGAAAGACCATCGATGCCGTTGTTGCTGCGGGACTGGGTAAGGATGCCAGCCAGATCGCGGTTGCCCGCGCCGTCCCGCGCCCTGCTGCGATACACCACCCGCCGGTACGTCGTTGCGCTCATCGATCCAAGTTAGGAATCCGTCCGGACAGCGTCGAGCCGTCGACGGCGGCATGACGCGAATTTCATCAGCCGACGCGACAGGCCGACATGGGGGTCGCCGCCGCACGGGCGCCGCATCCATTTTATTTTGACGGGACGAAGGCCGTTTCGCCCCGGCAGGTGTTCCCTTCCTGCGAGAAAGGAGATGACGATGGCGAATGATCGGATAGTGGCTGTCGGTTTTCTGACTCAGCGCGATCTGGATGTCCTGGGCTCCGGCTTTCGGCGCATCGTGCCGCTGGCGGACGATCGCGCGTTCGACGACCTGCTCGCCCAGCTCGACCAGGTCCACGCGGAACCGACGCCGCACGGCATGAAGCTGGAGACGGAGTAAGGTACGCCCCCGCGGCACGTGATCGACGCCAAGGGCGTAGCGAACACGTCCCGCTCGGGGCAGCCTGGCGAGGGTCGGCAGAGGCCATCCGCGCAAGAAGGATATGAGCGGCGGATGCCGCTTCCGGCTCCATGGTCCCGCATCCGGGGGCGGACCATCCATGGTCCGCTTTGGCGGGCTTTGCCGCTTGCGTGCCGTGGCACCGGATCGCGTCTCGAACGTAGAGGCCGCCATGTCCAAATTATTCGAACCGCTCGCCGTCGGGGGTCTTTCCCTCGCCAACCGGATCGTCATCGCGCCCATGTGCCAATATTCGGCGGAGGAGGGGCGCATGACGGATTGGCATGTGATCCATCTGGGTCAGCTCGCGCTGTCCGGCGCGGCGCTGCTGACGATCGAGGCGACCGCCGTCGTGCCGGAAGGACGGATCACCTATGGCGATGTCGGCTTGTGGGACGAGGAGACCGAGAGCGCGATGGCGCGCGTGCTCGAGACCGTCCGCCGCCATTCCGACATGCCGATCGCGATCCAGCTCGCGCACGCCGGGCGCAAGGCGTCGACCGAATTGCCGTGGAAGGGCGGCGCGCAGATCGCACCCGATGCCGCCGGCGGGTGGCAGACGGAGGCGCCGAGCGCACAGCCGTTCTCGGCGGGCGAGAAGGCGCCGACGGCGCTGTCGCAGGCGCGCATGGACGAGCTCGTCGAAGCGTTCGCACAGAGCGCGCGGCGCGCGGCGCGGCTCGGCCTCGATGCGGTGCAGATCCACGCCGCGCACGGCTACCTGCTGCACCAGTTCCTCTCGCCGCTGTCGAACAGGCGCGACGACGAATACGGCGGCGGCATCGAGAACCGGATGCGGTTCCCGCTGGCGGTATTCGACGCGGTGCGCGCGGCGTTCCCCGCCGAAAAGCCGGTGACGGTCCGCGTCTCGGGGACGGACTGGGTCGAAGGCGGCTGGGACGTCGAACAGACGGTCGCGTTCGCGCGGGCGCTGGAGGCACGGGGCTGCGCGGCGATCCATGTGTCGAGCGGCGGTCTCGATCCACGGCAGGCGATCCCGGTCGGCCCCAGCTATCAGGTGCCGCTCGCCCGCACGGTCAGGCAGGCGGTGTCGATCCCGGTCGTCGCGGTCGGCCTGATCACCGATTACGAACAGGCGGAGGCGATCGTCGGCACGGGCGACGCCGACCTGATCGCGCTCGCGCGGACGATCCTCTACGACCCGCGCTGGCCATGGCATGCGGCGGCGCACCTGGGCGCGCGGGTCAAGGCGCCCGACCAGTACCTCCGCTCGCAGCCGCGCCAGTATCGACACCTGTTCGATATCGAAGGGAGTGCGGAAAGCTGATCGCCGAATGGCCCCTCGGACACCGAGGGGCGCCACCGGCTTATCAGCCCATACCCTCGACCATCTCGGCCAGTTCCAGCCATCGCATCTCCGCCGCGTCCTTCTCGTCGCGCAGCGCCGCGATCTCCTTGCCAAGCCGGTCGAAGGCCGCGGCGTCGCGCGCATACAGGCCCGGATCGCCCATCGTCGCCTCGTTTTTGGCGATGATGCGGTCGATCTCCTCGATCCGCTTGGGCAAGAGGTCGTAGTCGCGCTGATCCTTGTAGCTCAGCTTGGTCCGTGCCTGCGGCGGGGGCGGGGGCGGCGGCGCCTCGGCCTTCGCCTTCCTGGGCTCCGCCTTGGGCTTGCGCTTGCGTTCCCAGTCTTCGTAGCCGCCGGCAAAGACGTCGACCGTCCCGGATCCGTCCAGGCCGAGGGTGACCGTCACCGTCCGGTCGAGGAAGTCGCGATCGTGGCTGACGATCAGGACGGTGCCGTCGTAATCGGCAATCACCTCCTGCAACAGGTCGAGCGTCTCGAGGTCGAGGTCGTTGGTCGGCTCGTCGAGCACCAGCAGGTTTGACCGCCGCGCGAATTCGCGCGCCAGCAGCAGGCGCGACCGCTCGCCGCCCGACAGCGTGCCGACCTTCGCCTCCGCGAGGCTCGGGTCGAACAGGAATTCCTTCAGATAGCCGTGGACATGCTTGCGCACGCCGAGCACGTCGATCCAGTCGCCGCCGTCCGCCAGCACGTCGCGCACCGTCTTATCCGGCGCCATCAGGCTGCGCTGCTGGTCGATGACGACGCCGTCCAGCGTCTTGGCGAGTTTCACCTCGCCGCTGTCGGGCTGCAGCTCGCCGGTCAGCAGCCGCAGCAGCGTCGTCTTGCCGGCACCGTTATGGCCGACGATGCCGATCCGGTCGCCACGCGTGACGCGCAGGTTGAGGTCGCGGATGACGGTGCGCGGACCATAGCCCTGGGTGACGTGGAGCGCGTCGATCACCACCTTCGTCTTTGCGTCGTCGGACCCGGTGACGAGGTTCGCCGCCCCCTGCGGCCCGATCATCGCGGCGCGGGTGGCGCGCATCTCCTTGAGCTTGGCGAGACGGCCCTGGTTGCGGCGGCGGCGGCCGGTGACGCCGCGCTGCAGCCAATGCTCCTCGATCTTCAGCTTGGCGTCGAGCTTTTCGGCGGCGCGCTGTTCCTCGGCATAGACCGCCTCCGTCCAGGCTTCGAATCCGCCGAAGCCGACTTCGTTGCGCCGCATCTGGCCGCGGTCCAGCCACAAAGTCTGCTTGGTCAGCCGGGTCAAAAAGGTGCGGTCGTGGCTGATCACGACGAAGGCGCCGCGCCAGCGGTTCAGCCAGTCTTCCAGCCAGTCGATCGCGGCGATGTCGAGGTGGTTTGTGGGCTCGTCGAGCAGCAGGACGTCGGGGTCCCGCGCCAGGGCGCGGACGATCGCGGCGCGGCGGCGCTCGCCGCCGCTCGCGGTCGCGGAGTCGCGCGACAGGTCGATGCCGAGCTGGTCGGCGATCGCGTCCGCCTCGTGCCGCTCGGGCGCGTCCGCGCCGCCCAGCACATAATCGGCCAGCGTCGGGCACTGGCGCAGGTCGGGTTCCTGCTCCAGCAGCACGACACGGGTGCCCGGCACGATGGTGCGGCGTCCCTCGTCGCTGTCGATCGTTCCGGCGAGCAGCTTGAGCAGCGTCGTCTTGCCGGCCCCGTTGCGGCCGATCAGCGCCAGCCGGTCGCGCGCGCCGACATGGATGTCGAGATGGCGGAACAGCCAGCCCGAGCCCTGGATCAGGCCGAGGTCTTCGTAGGATAGGATAGGGGCAGCCATGGCCGCGCGAGGTAGGCGGTGCAGGCGAGGGGGGCAAGCGCGGGGTCGCCGAAATCCACCCCGGCATATGCAGGGGCGGGGAGCATCGAGAAGGCTTGTCCCGGATGCGCGCGAGGCTCCACGCAACCAAAACGGCGGACGGCAATTCTTCCCTTTCCCGGTGTCAATCTTGCTGGACCGCGCTCGCCCCCCGACCTGAACGTACCTCGCCCGGCCCATTCACAGGCTGTTCAATGCCATCCGCCTATGCCACCCCTCATGTCGATGCTTGCTTCCCTCCTCTTTTTCGCGGCTGCGCCCGCGGTCGCCCAGGCGCCCGATCCGCAGCGGCGCAGCGACCAGGAGCGCGCCTATGACGCGCGGCGGCGTGGCGACCTGTTGCCCAACAAGGTGATCGAGGCGCGCGTGCTGCCGCAGATGAAGGGCTATGAGTATCTCGGCTTCGACCTCGACTTTTCGAGCGGCGTTTACACGCTGAAGTTCCTGCGCGATGGAACCGTCGTCTGGGTCGACGTCGATGGCCGCACCGGCCAGATCATCGGCCGCACCGGCCGCTAGGAACAGGGGATCACATGCGCGTTCTGATCGTCGAGGACGAACCGAATCTCGGCCAGCAGCTGAAGAATACGCTGGAGGGCGCAGGCTATGCCATCGACCTCGCCACCGATGGCGAGGAAGGCCACTTCCTCGGCAGCACCGAAAGCTATGACGCGATCGTCCTCGACCTCGGCCTGCCCGAGATCGACGGGCTGACCGTGCTCGACCGCTGGCGCAAGGAGGGCAAGACGACGCCCGTCCTGGTCCTGACCGCGCGCGACAGTTGGTCCGACAAGGTCGCCGGCCTCGACGCAGGTGCCGACGACTATGTCGCCAAGCCGTTCCAGACCGAGGAGCTGATCGCCCGCCTGCGCGCGCTGATCCGCCGCGCGTCGGGCAATGCGTCGAGCGAGCTGACCGCCGGCGACGTCCGTCTCGACACGCGTTCGGGCAAGGTGACAAAGGCCGGCGAGGCGGTGAAGCTGACCGCGCAGGAATACAAGCTCCTCTCCTACCTTCTCCACCACAAGGGCAAGGTGGTCAGCCGGACCGAGCTGATCGAACATATCTACGACCAGGATTTCGATCGCGATTCGAACACGATCGAGGTGTTCGTGACGCGCATCCGCAAGAAGCTGGGCCAGGACGTGATCACGACGATTCGCGGCCTCGGCTACAGCCTCGAAGACCTGGACGCCTGACGGCACCTCCATGTCCGAGTCACCGCCGCTCGCCGAAGCGCCGCCGCGTCGCCGGGCGCGGACGACAGGGTCGCTGTCGCGACGGATGATCCTGATCGCGGCGGCGTGGATCGGATTGCTGCTGCTCGGCGGCGGTTATGCGCTGGACAAGGTGTTGCGCGACGCGGTGACGCGCAACTTCGACCAGAACATGTCCTACATCATGAAATCGCTGCTGGTGTCGGCCTACATCGATCCTGACGGCGAAGTCGCGTTCAGCCGCAATGCCACCGCGGACCAGCAGTTTCTGGAGCCGAATTCCGGCCTCTATTGGCAGGTCTCGGCGCCGCGCCAGCCGATCGGCGAAGCCTTTGCCTCCCGCTCGCTATGGGATCGCCGGCTCGCCTATGGTGCGGACCACGACGATCGCAGCGAGCATGTCTACGACAGCACGCAATTCCCGGACGAGAAGCTCCGCATCGTGGAGCGCGACGTGCAATTGCCCGGTTCCGACGTCCATTGGCGCTTTCAGGTCGCGCAGGCGCGCACGGGGCTGGACGCCCAGATCGCGATCCTCCGGCGTACGCTGGTGCGCAGCTTCCTGCTGCTCGGGCTTGGCCTGATCGTGCTTGCCGCATTGCAGACCTTTTATGGCCTGTGGCCGCTGCGCCGCGTGCGGGAGGAGATCGCGCGGATGCGCGCCGGCCAGTCGAGCCGCGTCTCCAGCGCAATGCCGATCGAGGTCGCGCCGATGGTGGAGGAACTCAACGCGCTGATCGAGCACAACGAGCGGCAGGCGGAGGAGGCGCGGCGGCACGCGGGCAATCTCGCGCATGCCCTGAAGACGCCGCTCACCGTCATCATGAACGCCGCCACGGCGCAGGCGGATGACCTAGCCGATACCGTCATTCGCGAGGCGCGCACCATGCGGCGGCAGGTCGACCATCACCTCGCGCGCGCACGGGCCGTGGGGCGCCGCGGCTCCGCGCACAGCCGCGCCGACGTCTGGCCGAGCCTCGAATCGGTCGAGCGGGCGGTGGCGCGCCTCTATCGCCACGTGCGGATCGACGTGACCGGTCCGAAGGACCTGCAGGTCCATGTCGAGCGCCAGGATCTCGACGAGATGCTCGGCAATCTGATCGAGAATGCGGCGAAATACGGGGGCGGCAGCGTGTTCGTCACCGTCGCCGCGCAGGCCGGATTCGTCGAGCTGATGATCGAGGACGACGGCACCGGCATTCCCGAAGAGGATCGCGTCCGCATCTTCGATCGCGGCGTGCGACTCGACACGGGCAAGCCGGGCACGGGCCTGGGCCTGGCCATCGTGCGCGACGTGGCCGAAATCTACGGCGGCACCGTCAGCCTCGAGGAAAGCGAGGACCTGGGCGGACTGCTGGTGCGCTTGCGGCTGCCCGCCGCCAATTAGGGCAGCGGCCGGGTTACGCCACCGACATCGCCATCCCGCTCATCACCTCCGCCGTGATCGACAGGCTGCGCTTGCGCGCCTCATGGTCGTAGATCGCGCTCGTCACCATGATCTCGTCTACCCCCGTCCGTTCGATGAACGCAGCGGTCTGGCGCGCCACCGTCGCCGGGGATCCGACCGCGGAACATTGCAGGACATGGTCGAGGATCTGATTGCCCTGCGGCCCAAGGCTGGCGCGATAGCCCTCGACCGGCGGCGGCAGCTGGCGCGGATTGCCCGTGCGCAGAGCAACGAACGACTGCTGCTGCGAACTGGCCAGCAGCTCGGCCTCGGCGTCTGTCTCCGCCGCGAAAACGTTGAACCCCGCCATCGCATAGGGCTTGGCGAGCTGGGCCGAGGGGCGGAAGTCGCGGCGATAGATCGCCAGCGCCTGATCCAGCGCGTCCGGCGCGAAATGCGAGGCGAAGGCATAGGGCAGGCCGAGCGCGGCGGCGAGCTGCGCCCCGAAGGTGCTCGACCCCAGGATCCACAAGGGCACGTTCGCGCCCGCGCCGGGCGTGGCGACGATGCCGGTCTGACCGTCGTCGGCAAAATAGCTTTGCAGCTCCAGCACGTCCTGCGGAAAGGCGTTGGGATCGCTGTCCAGCGTACGGCGCATGGCGCGCGCGACCCGCTGGTCGCTGCCCGGCGCCCGGCCGAGGCCAAGGTCGATGCGTCCCGGGAACAGCGCGTCGAGCGTGCCGAACTGTTCCGCGATCACGAGCGGCGCATGATTGGGCAGCATGATGCCGCCCGCGCCGACGCGGATCGTCCGCGTCGCGGCGGCGACGTGCGCTATCACCACCGCCGTCGCCGCACTGGCGATGCCGCGCATGCCGTGATGCTCCGCCACCCAATAGCGGTTGAAGCCGAGCGATTCCGCGTGGCGCGCGAGGTCGGCGGCGTTGGCGAGCGATTGGGACACGGTGCCGCCTTCGACGACGGGCACCAGATCGAGCAGGGCGAAGCGGGTCATGACCGGCAAGATGGGGAGCCGATCGCCGGCTGCAATCGGTCCCGATCAGAAACCGATCGCGTAGCGGATCGCTCCGCCGCGATCGTCGGGCAGGCTGGCGACATTGCCGGGATCGCGCCGCCAGAACAGGTTGGCCTGCACGTCGCCGAGGCCGAGCAGCACACGATAGCGCGCCTCCACGTCCAGTTCGCGACCGGTCGGTGCCAGGTTCATCCGCTGCATCGTCCAGTCGCTGACCGTGAGCGTCGCATAGTCCCAGTTCGTCGGCAGCCGATAGTCGATGCCGCCGCGCGACACGCGCAGCGGCTGCGCGAACCGCAGGCCGAAGCTGTCCGTGCCGAACACGCCGTCCTTGCCGGCATCCACTGCAAAGGCCGCCGTGGCGAGCTGTCCGGTGCCGGAAAGCCCGCTCTGCATCGTCGCGGTCGTCCAGCCGCGGCGCCAGCTGCCGCCGATCGTCCAGCCGCCGCCCAGATCGGCGCGTGCGTCCATGTCGACGAACCAGCTCTTTGCCTGCGGGGCGCCGAGCGAACCGTCGAAGCGCGCGCCGAGCAGCGTGTCGCGCTCCGCCAGGTGGCTTGCCGCCACACTGGCGGTTACGCCCCGCCAGCGCGCGTCGACGCCCAGCGTGGCGCGATCGTATCCGGACCTGCGATAGCCCTGCAGCCCCGCGAGCAGCGGGTCGCGGCGACCGATGACGTCGCCATTCTCGATACCCGCGCTGATGCCGACGGGGCCGAGCTGCTGACGCAGCGAGCCGGCGGCGTGGGCCATGCTCTCGAAGCCGAGCCCGCCCTGGCCCGCGACCAGAAAGGCGGGTTCCCGCTTGCCCGCCATCTGCGCGCTCAGCACGTTTGACCCTTGCGAGAAGGCGAAGCCGAATTGCGTGTTGCGACCCAGCGCCTGCGTCACCGACCCGGCAATCGCGCGTGCGGTGTCCGCCTGGTCCTGGCTGAGCAGGCTGCGTTGCACCGCGACCGATCCGTCGCGCCGCGGGGCCAGCGTCAACGACACGGTCGTGCCGGCGTTGGCGAGCGACAGGCTGCGCATCGGCATCTGCAGGGCACCGGTCAGCATCGGGGTCGGCGCGCCGCGCTGCACGGTATGAGCAAGGTCGATCGCAAAGGCGCGCGCATAGCTGTCGAGGATCACCGCCCCGAGCGTCCCGACCTGCGCATCGCCCATCGGCGCGGACAGCGTCGCGTTGCTCGTCGTGGAGACGGCGACCTTCGACCCCGCAAGCGCGGTGGTGCCGACGGGCTGGAAGGCGCGCGTCAGGTCGAGGACGCCATTGCCATAGATGCTGTCCACGCCCGCCGCACCGGCGTCGCGCGCGGTCCGGAACAGCAGGTCGACAATCTGCGCACCGCTGAGATTGGGAAAGGCCTGTGCGAGGAGCGCGATCGCGCCCGAAATCTGCGGCGCGGCGAACGAGGTGCCGGACCACAGATAGGCCGTGTTGTTCTGATCGGGCGCGCGCACGCGCTCGCCGACGGCGGCCAGATAATGCGTGGCGCCCGTGCCGGCCTTGTCGCTGAAGGTGGAGAGCACGTCATTCGATCCGACGGACCCGGCGATGATGACGAGATTGCGCGCCGCGGGGTTGGACGCGACCGAGGTGAACGGGTCGGGATTGTCGCTGCCGTCGTTGCCCGCGGCGATGACGATGATGATGCCTTGCGCGGTCGCGCGACCGATGGCGTCGACCAGGTTCTGCGGCATCGCCGATCCGCCGAGCGACATGTTGATGACGCGCGCGCCGGCGACGCGGGCGGCATCGACGCCGCGCGTGATGGCGTCCGTGTTGAACTTGCACGGCGAGTCCGTTCCCGTCGTCGTCGCGGTGCAGCTGCCAGGCGTATCGGCGCGCAACACGGTCAGCGTCGCGTCGAACGCCACGCCCTGCGAGCCGGTATCGTTGCGGCGGCCCGCGGCGGTGAACGCGACCGCGGTGCCGTGACCCGCTTGATCTTTGATGCTGGTATTGCCGGCGACGTCCTGCGACGCGGCGCTGATGCGATTGCCGAATTCCGCGCTGCTCGTGTCGATCCCGCTGTCGATGATCGCGAGATTGACGCCCAATCCGGTCGCGCCCCGGTTATAGGCGGCCAGCGCGTTCATCGAGACGGCGCCGACCGTCGCGCGATATTCCGCGGTATCGTAATTCGTCGCGGTCGGCGTGGGCGACGGTGAGGGCGTCGGGGCTGGCGCGGGCGTGGGGGTCGGCGCCGGGGTGGGCGAGGGTGTCGGCGTCGGCAGCGTCGCGCTCGGCGGCGCCGGGATCGTGTTCACCCCTCCGCCACCACCACCGCCGCAGGCGCCCAGCGCCAACGCGCTGCCCAGTGCCGCCGACCGCAGCAACCCCGCCCGCATCCCCATCACTCCACTTACGCTTATCGACTGCCTACTATCATGGCTGTGCAGGGGTTTACAGCGCATTGACGGAACTTCATGCGAAGGCCCGCTTGCCCGGCGACCGCCTGCCCCGTAGACGCCGCGGCGATGCTCGCACGCCTCGCCTCGATCGACACCTGGATCTTCGATCTGGATAACACGTTGTATCCCGCGCGTGCCAATCTGTTCGCGCGGATTGACGCGCGCATGACTGCTTATGTCGCCCGCCGGCTCGGCGTCGGTCCGACGGAAGCGCTGCGCATCCAGAAGGCGTATTTTCATCAGCATGGCACGACGCTGACCGGGTTGATGGCGGAACACGGTGTCGATCCGCACGACTTCCTTGCCGACGTTCACGACGTGGAGATGGACGTGCTGGAGCAGGATGCGCCGCTCGCCGCCGCGATCGCCAGACTCCCCGGCCGCAAGCTCGTCTTCACCAACGGCGACAAGCCCTATGCGCTCAAGGTGCTCGACCGGCTGGGGCTGGGCGAAAGCTTCGAAGCGATCCACGATATCCACGCGATGGATCTGGTGCCCAAGCCGCACCCCAGCGCCTACGCCGGCCTGTGCGCCGCCTTCGGCATCGATCCGACCCGCGCGCTGTTCGCGGAGGACATGGCGCGCAACCTCGTGCCCGCCAAGGCGATCGGCATGACCACGGTGTGGGTCGACAACGGCTCCGAACAGGGTCCCGAGGCCGCGCGCGACCATATCGATTACACCGTCCACGACCTGACGTCGTGGCTCACCCACGTCACGGAGGCAGCATGACCCGGGAACTGGAAACCACGATCGAGGCGGCGTGGGAGGATCGCACCCAGCTGGGCTTCGGCACGGGCGGCGAGACGCGGCGTGCGGTCGACCGTGCGCTTGCGTTGCTGGACGCCGGCGAGGCGCGCGTGGCGGAGCCTGATGGAGAGGGCGGCTGGCGCGTCAATCAATGGCTCAAGAAGGCGGTGCTGCTCAGCTTCCGCCTCAACGACAATGCCCTGATCGACAATGGCCCGGGTGCGGGCCACTGGTTCGACAAGGTGCCGAGCAAATTCTCCGGCTGGAGCGAGGCGGAATTCCGCGCCGCGGGGTTTCGCGCCGTGCCCGGCAGCGTCGTGCGCCGCGGCGCCTATGTGGCACCGGGCGCGATCCTGATGCCCAGCTTCGTCAACATCGGCGCCTATGTCGGCGAGGGAACGATGGTCGATACCTGGGCGACCGTCGGCAGTTGCGCGCAGATCGGCAGGAACGTCCACCTGTCCGGCGGTGCGGGAATCGGCGGCGTGCTCGAGCCGCTGCAGGCGGACCCGGTGATCATCGGCGACGGTGCGTTCATCGGCGCCCGGTCGGAAGTCGCCGAGGGCGTTCGCGTCGGTGAGGGCGCGGTGCTGTCGATGGGCGTCTACCTCGGCAAGTCGACCAAGATCATCGACCGCGAGACGGGCGAGGTGTTCCGCGGCGAGGTGCCCCCCTATGCGGTCGTCGTACCCGGCTCCACTCCAGCGGAAGGGGGGAAGCCCGGCCTTTACTGCGCGGTGATCGTCAAGCGTGTCGACGCGCAGACGCGCAGCAAGACCAGCATCAACGACCTGCTGCGCGACTGATCGTTCCGGCCGGCGAACCAATTACGGCATCGTCCGTTATCCTTCTGACGCAAGCGTAAAGGCGCTGGAGAAGGGGCGGCATGATGGACAGGCGGTTGTGGCAGGTCGCGGGCATGACGCTGGCGGCGGCGACCTGGTGCGGCGGCGCGTCGGCGCAGCAGGTCGATGTCGGCGCGCCGGCGCCGGCTCCCGCCGATACGCAGCAGACGCCCGCCCCCGAGACGCGCCAGCAGAATCCCGACACGACCACCGGCGACACGCAACATCGGCCGCAGACGGCGGTGTCGCGCAGCCGGCAGCGCGATACCTCGCCGTCTGCGCTGATCGGCGACACGCAGAGTTCGCCGCCGCCGGGCCTGATCGGCGACTGGCAGGAGATCCGCACGCGGCTCGGCCGGCGCGGCATCGGGCTGAGTGCACGCTACGCTTCGGAGAGCGGCTATAACGTCGCCGGCGGAGAGCGGCAGCTGTTCCGGGAAACGGGCCAGTTCGACGTCGGCGCGCTGCTCGACCTGGAAAAGCTGGCGGGGCTCAAGGGCGGGGCGTTCCAGGCGACCGTGACCTGGCGGCGCGGCAGCAACCTGACGGCGGACGCGGGTATCAACGCGCTGCAGCAGGTGCAGGAGATCTATGGACGGGGCCAGACGGTGCGCATGACGCAATTATGGTACGAGCAGAAGCTCGGCCCGTCGGTTGAGGTGAAACTCGGCCTCACCAACCCGGGCGAGGACTTCGCCGTCTTCTCCTGCCACTTCATGAACCTCAGCTTCTGCGGGGCGCAGCCCGGCAATCTCGCGGGGGATTACTGGCACAACTGGCCCGTCAGCCAATGGGGCGCCCGGGTACGGATCGACCTGCCGCGCGGAGTCTACGTGCAGGGCGGTGCCTATCAGATCAATCCGCGCAACCTCGATCCGCATTTCTTCGTGGCCCATGTGCAGGGGGCGACCGGCACATTGATCCCGATCGAGACGGGCTGGTCACACGGTGGCGACGACGGTCACGTCGGCTCGTACAAGATCGGTGGCTGGATCGGTACGGCGGCGGGCGATGACGTGCTGCTCGACCTCAACCGCAATGTCGCGGTGGTGACCGGGCTGGCGCCGCTGCGGCACGACAGCCGCTATGGCGTCTATTTCACCATGCAGCAGCAGCTGACAGGTAGGTCGAAGGACGGTAAGGCGCTGACCGGCCTGTCGATGTTCGCGAACGTCACGCAGGCCGATCGCAAGACGTCCGTGACCGATAATCAGGTGGCGGTAGGGCTGTTCTACAAGGGGTTGGTGCCCTGGATCCCCGGCGACGTGCTCGGATTCGGGCTTGCGCGCACCAACGTCAACGGCCGTGCGGCCGCCGCCGACCGCGCTGTCCCCGGCACGGCGGTCCGCGATGCGGAATATGCGGCGGAGGTCTATTACGCCATCCACCCGACCGACTGGCTCGAGCTCAGGCCCAACCTGCAATATATCCACCAGCCAGGTGGCATTCGAACGGCGGCAGACGTGGGCGTGGTCGGCATGAAGGCGGCGATTACGCTCTGACACGGGACGGGGCGGCGCTCCATGGTGGATCGCCGCCCCTGCCGGTCAGAATTCCGACCAGTCGTCCTGCGCCACGGCGACGGCTGCCGCCTGGCCGCCGTTCCGGCGACCGGAACCCGCGGCGCGAGCGATCCTGCGGCCTGCGTCGGCGGCGCGCTGCTGCAGTTGGTGGACCACCGGCGCCGGCGCCGCCTGGCGATCGTTCGAGACCCTGAACCGCGTCACCTGCCGGGCGAGCTGGTCGGCCTCGGCCGACAGCGAGCGGGCGGCGGCGGTGGCTTCCTCGACCATCGCGGCATTCTGCTGCGTCACGCCGTCCATCTCGCTGACGGCGGTGTTGACCTGCTGCA
>OOKD01000081.1_pt1 | contig 49543 bp, 54 predicted proteins | sample 1691731 | NCBI WGS metagenome assembly OOKD01 (sample SAMN05831947, study PRJEB22555) | human gut metagenome | isolation source: Skin biopsy | host: Homo sapiens
ACTCGCCCGGCGCGCGCCAATCGGTGGTCGCCGGCGCCCACATCGCCTGCGGTTCCGGACGCACGAAGCGGAAGCGGCCGTAGCGCTCCAGCTTGCGGCCGTGGCCCGAATCGAGCAGCCCATAGTCGGACCAGGGCGCGCCGATCATCGTCTCGATCTTCATGCGCGCGGCGTCGCCCGCTGCGCGATATAGGCCGTGACGGCGTCGAACGTGCCGGGCAGCGACGCATAGCGCTCCTCGCGGTCGAACAGGTCGCCGAGCCGTGCCGGCAACGTCGGACGAGCCCCGGTCGCGCGCTCCACGGCGTCGGGGAATTTGGCCGGATGGGCGGTCGCCAGCGTCACGACCGGTACGTCCAGCCCGGCTTCGCGCGCGGCGGCGAATGCAATCGCGGTGTGCGGATCGAGGATCTCGCCGCCCTGTTCGGCCGCCCAGCGCATCGCCATGGCCATGCCGTCCGCATCGATCCGCGCGGGCACGAACAGGTTGCGCGCGAAATCGGCCTGGGCGTTGGTCAGCCGCATGGTGCCGTCGCGCTCGAAGCCGGCCATCTGCGTCGCGAGGGCATGCCCGTCGCGACCGTTGGCATCGTACAGCAGCCGTTCGAAATTGGACGAGACCTGGATGTCCATCGACGGTGTCGCGGTCGGAACGGTGGTGCCGCGGCTGTAGTCGGCGGCGGAGAGGGCACGATAGAGGATGTCGTTGACGTTCGTCGCCACGATCAGCTTCGCGATGGGCAGTCCCATGCGCGCCGCGACGTAGCCGGCGAAGACGTCGCCGAAATTGCCGGTCGGGACGGAAAAGGCGATCGGCTGCTCCGGTGCGCCGAGGCGGACGGCGGCATGGAAGTAATAGACCACCTGCGCCATCAGCCGCGCCCAGTTGATCGAATTGACCGCTGACAGGCGGAACCGGCTGGCGAAACCGGCGTCGTTGAACATCGCCTTGACCAGCGCCTGCGCCGTATCGAAGTCGCCGTCGATCGCGATATTGTGGACGTTGGGCGCCAGCACCGTCGTCATCTGGCGTCGCTGGACATCGGACACGCGCCCCGCGGGGTGCAGCATGAAGATGTCGATGCCGGCGCGGCCCGCGACCGCGTCGATCGCCGCCGACCCGGTATCGCCGCTGGTCGCCCCCACGATCGTCACCGGCGCCTCGCCGCCGGAGAGGAAGCGCTCGAACAGCTGACCGAGCAATTGCAGGGCGACGTCCTTGAACGCCAGCGTGGGACCGTGGAACAGCTCGAGCAGCCATTGGTCGTGGTCGAGCTGGACCAGCGGGGTCACCGCGGCATGCGCGAAGCGGCCATAGGCGGCGGTGCATAGCGCGCGCAGGTCGGCCTCGCTCAGGCTCCCCGCGACGAACGGCGCCATCACCGCGACGGCGGTGTCGACATAGGACAGGCCGCGCAGGCCAGAGATCGCCTCCGGGCTCAGGGTCGGCCAGGCTTCGGGCACGTAGAGGCCGCCGTCGCTGGCCAGTCCGGCGAGCGTGACCTCGCGGAAGTCGAGCGCGGGCGCGGACCCGCGGGTGGAAACGTAACGCATCAACGGCTCCGGCGTCGGCTGACCGCGAGTGCATAGATCACGGCGGCGATGGCAGCGAAGAAGAACCACTGCACCGCATAGGAGAGATGGTTGTTCGGCACGCTCGATAGGTCCGGTTTGCCATTGGGGGCAAGCCCCGGCGGTGCGCGATCGGCGACGAGGAGCATGTCCTGCGGGCGATGATCGAACAGGGTGGCGAGCAGCGGACGCGCGTCGGGCGCATGGCTGACGAAGCCCGTCACCATGCCGCCGCGCCAGTCGCTGTGGAACCGGGGATCGTGCGTCGTGCCGAGCTGGACGGCGAAGCCGGGACCCTCCGCGCCGGTACGGCAGGCGACGATGACGCGATACCCCGCGGCGCCCGCCCCGGCGAGCCGCTGCCCGACGGGTTGCAGGCACATCGCGCTGGTGCGGCGGAACAGCAGCCGGTCGTCGGGGAAGCGGGGGAAGGCGACCGGCGGCTTGGCGGGGTTCTGCGCCAGTTGCGCCAGATACGCTTCCTTCTTCGGCAGACGGTCGAGCAATTGCCAAAGGCCCAGGCCGATCATCGCGGCGACGGCGAGCGCGACGACCAGCGTCGGGATGACAGGCAGGCGCTTCACGGCGATCACTCCCCGACGCTTGTATCGATCCGACCCTCGCGCGCGGCGTTGCGATATTCGGCGGCGAGCAGGGCGGCCTTGGCGAGGCGCAGGCTCCAGATCACGCCGGCGAGCGTCACCGGGATCCAGATCAGCATGTGCAGCCAGAGCGGCGGGTGGAGCTTGATCTCGACGATGATCGCCATGGCGACGACGATGGTGCCGAGGATCAGCGTGAGGAAGGCGGCGGGGCCGTCGCCGACGTTGAACTGGGTGAGATCGAGCCCGCAGGCACGGCAGCGCGGCGCGAAGCGAATCCAGCCGTCGAAGATCGCGGGCTTGCCGCACCGCGGGCAAAGACCCCTGGCGCCGGCTTCCAGCACGGCGCGTGCCGCGCTTTGCGGCACGGGCGCGGGTGACGGATCGTCCATCAGATCGTCACCCGCTCATGCCGTCAGCCGCCGTGGACCGGCGCGCCCCAGCCACCCCACACATAGATGGTGACGAACAGGAACAGCCAGACGACGTCGACGAAATGCCAGTACCAGGCCGCGGCCTCGAAGCCGAAATGCTGGCGCGGCGTGAAGTCGCCCTTGTAGGCGCGGATCAGGCAGACGATCAGGAAGATCGTGCCGATCAGCACGTGGAAACCGTGGAAGCCGGTCGCCATGAAGAAGGATGCGCCGTAGTTCAGCCCCTTGAAGGGGAAGGGAGCGTGCGCATACTCATAAGCCTGGATCGAGCTGAACAGCACGCCCAGCACGACCGTCAGCCACAGGCCCTTCAGCACGCCGTCGCGATTTCCCACGCCGAGCAGGCCCCATAGGCCCGTCTTCTCGCCGCCGCGCTGGTTGTGGATCAGCGCGTGATGCGCCCAGGTCACCGTGGTGCCGCTGGTCAGCAGGATCAGCGTGTTGAGCAGCGGGAACTCGAAGGCGTTGATCACCTCCAGCCCCTTGGGCGGCCATTGCGCGGCGATCGCCGCAGCACCCTCTGCCGCGCGCTCGACCTGGCCGTCGACGAAGCTCATCGCGGTCGGGAACAGCGAGAAATCGAAGAACGCCCAGAACCAGCCGACGAAGAACATCACCTCGGAGGCGATGAACAGGATCATGCCATAGCGGAAGTGCAGCTGCACGACGGGCGTATGGTCGCCGTGATGCGCCTCTCGCACCACGTCGGCCCACCAGCTGTACATGGTGAACAGCACGCCCGCGAGGCCGGCGAAGAAGATCCAGCCGCCGCCGTTGGCCTTGTCCGCCGCCAGATGGCCGCCGTGCATCCACATGATCGCGCCCGACGCCATGACGAGCGCGGACAGCGAGCCGAACAGGGGCCATATGCTGGGTGGCAGGATGTGATAGTCGTGGTTCTTGGCGCCGGCCATCGTCGTGTCCCTGTTATACCCTCTCTTGCCGGCGACCCTAGCTTGGCGTCTTGCCGGAATCTACCGGGTAAAACGTGTAGGACAGCGTGATCGTCTCGACGTCGCTGGCATCCGGGTCCTGAAGGATCTTCGGATCGACGAAGAAGATCACCGGCATGCGCGCCGTCTCGCCCGGCTTGAGCGTCTGCTGGGTGAAGCAGAAACATTGTATCTTGGTGAAATACTTCCCCGCCTGCGAAGGCGTGACGTTGAACGTCGCGCTGCCGGTGATCGGCTTGTCGCTGGTGTTGGTGGCGAGGAAGAACGCCATGTCGCGCGCACCGATGTCGACCGTGTCCGACGGATTCTCCGGGCGGAACCGCCACGGCATGTGCGGCGCGACGTTGGTGTCGAAGTCGATGCGGATCTTGTGGTTGACCGCGCCCGGCGCCGCGAGGCCGCGCTGCGTCGTGCCGTTCAGCCCCGTCACCTGGCAGAACAATCGATAAAGCGGGACGCTGGCCCAGGCGACGCCCGTCATCAGGCAGATGCCGAGCACGGCGAACATCGCGGTGCGCAGCTGGCGGCGGGTCGTCGGATCCGCCGGCGCGCTCATACCATGCCCTGCCGGATCTTGGTCAGCGCGATCGCGAAGACGAGGATCACGAACGCACCCAGCAACAGCGCCATGACGAGCGCGCGCGACTTCTGCCGCCGGCGGATCAGGTCTTGATCGTCGGGGGTCATGCCATCACCCAGCGGTCGACGACCAGCGCGCCGAACACCACGAAAAGATACAGGATCGAATAGCTGAACAAGCGCTTCTCCGGCTTCATGCGATCGTCCGCCTGCGTATGCCGCGTCGCGACGCGCAGCGCCAGCAGCGCGAAGACCAGCGTCGTCACGGTCGCGACGATGCCATAGATCGCGCCGGTCAGGCCCAGCGGCCAGGGTGCGATCGCTGCCAGCGCCATGGGGATGGTGTACAGCCCGATCTGGTGGCGCGTGACGCGCTCGCCCGCGACGACGGGCAGCATCGGGACGCCGGCATTGGCATAATCCGTCTTCACGAACAGCGCGAGCGCCCAGAAGTGCGGCGGCGTCCACAGGAAGACGAGGCCGAACAGCAGCGCGGGCAGCAACGCCACGTCGCCCGTCGCTGCCGCCCAGCCGATCAGCGGCGGAAACGCGCCCGCCGCGCCGCCGATGACGATGTTCTGCGGCGTCCGCCGCTTAAGCCAGACGGTGTAGACGAGGACGTAGAACAGGATCGATACGGTCAGGATCGCCGCGGCGGCGAGGTTGACCGCAAATCCCATCAGGATGACCGAGAAGGCGGCCAGACCGACGCCGAAATGCAGCGCCGACTGCCGGTCCATGCGGCCCGCGGGCAGGGGGCGCTGCTGCGTGCGTCGCATCGCCGCGTCGAGGTCGGCCTCATACCATTGGTTGAGCGCGCCCGCCGCGCCGGCGCCGAGCGCGATGCACAGGATGGCGGTGAAGCCCAGCACGGGATGAATGGGCACGGGCGCCGCGAGCATGCCGCACAGGCCGGTGAAGACGACGAGCGTCATCACCCTCGGCTTGGTCAGCGCCAGGAAATCGCGCCAGTCGGCGGGGATCAGGAGAGGCGTCTCGGCCGTCGTCATGGCTGCGGCTATACGCATCCAGGGGAGGTGGGGGAAGGGCGCCGCCGCCCGCGGCGCACGAACGTACTGATCGAGGTCAACGGCGCCGAGTCGCACTGGAACGTTGGCGAAAACAACGGGTTGCCCGGGTCGATACGGGAGAGATCACTTATGGCAACGCGGATCGCGGACGCGCCCTCACGAGGCTCGCAATTCCTGACGGACAGCTTCCAGCGCGGCCTTGCGCATTGGAACCGCGAACGGCTGGAACCGGGCTTTCCCGATGCCGACTGGCAGCGGACGCTCGACCGCGACGTGCGGATGCAGCGGCTCGAAGGCGGTTTCCTCGAGGAGCTGCGCGAGGAGGTGGCGGACGAAGCCGCAACCGCGCCGACCGACGTCGACGGCTTCATCGCCTGGTTCGAGGCGCTGAAGGCAAGCGGGCCCGGCCAGCACGACCCCCTGTTCCCTTGGCTCGCCGACCATGCCGATCTCGACCAGCTCCGCTGGTTCTTCGAACAGGAAGCGGCGGGCGAGGCCGGTTTCGACGACCTCGTCGCGATGACGCAGGTCAAACTGCCGAAGCTTCCCAAGCTGGAGCTGGCGCGGAACTATTGGGACGAAATGGGCCGGGGCCAGGCCGCCGGCATGCATGGCCCGATGCTGAACGCGCTCGTCGAGACGCTGGATGTCGACCCGGTCATCGAGAACACGCTGTGGCAAAGCCTGTGCCTGGCCAATGCGATGACGGCGATGGCGACCAGCCGCCGCTACGCATGGCAGTCGGTCGGCGCGCTCGGCGTCATCGAGCTGACTGCGCCGGATCGTTCGGCCGCAACGGCGAAGGGCCTCAAGCGGCTCGGCTTCTCAACGAAGGAGCGCCGATATTTCGACCTGCACGCGGTGCTAGACGTCAAGCATTCGGAGGACTGGAACCGCGAGGCGATCCGCCCGGCGGTTGAGGAGGATCCGCGTCGCGCGACCGCGATGGCCGAGGGCGCGCTGATCCGCCTCAAGTGCGGCGAGCGCTGCTTCGCGGCCTATCGCGCTGTGCTCATGCAGTGATTCGAGCGGGCTCCTGCCTGCTCCAGCCTTATACGAAGCCCAGGTTCCAGCTCGACGCGTTGTAATTGCCCATGTTGGGCAACACTGTCGTCAGGTCGCCATTGGCGATGCCGAACCAGCTCGCCAGCGTCGCGGCATATTGGTCGACGGCGATCGACGGCAGCAGCCTGCCCTGGCCGACGTCGTCCGCGGTGCCGTTCCCGATCGCGGGCGGCGTGCCGTAGAAGCGCTGGCCCTTCACGGCGCCGCCCATGACGAAATGGTGGCTGCCCCAGCCGTGGTCGGAACCGTCGTCGTTCGATTGCAGCGTCCGGCCGAAGTCGGAGGCGGTGAAGCTGGTCACCTTGTCGGCGACGCCGAGCGCCACGGTGGTGTCGTAGAAGGCGCGCATCGCATCGGCGACCTTGCCGATCAGCCCCGGATGCTGGGCGACGAGATTGTCGTGCAGGTCGAAACCCCCGATGGAGACGAAGAATACCTGCCGCTTCGCGCCCAGTTCGGACGAGACGGAGATCATCCGGGCCACCATCTTGAGTTGATCGGCAAGGCTGTTGCCGCTCGGGAACAGCGAGAAGCCGCTGGCCGGCGCATTGGCCAGCGCGCCGGCGACCTGCGTGTAGGTGTCGAGCGCCCGTTTCGCCACGCGGGCATGTTCGCTCGCGAACATGTTGGCGTTGCCGCCCGTCATCAGGCTGCGCAGCGTCGCCGCCGCGGTGGTCGACCCGTACAGGCTGGACGCATTGTTGATCAGCGCGACCGGGCCGCCGGTGCCGACCGAATATTGCACCGCCGATTTGCCGGTCAGATAGACCGCGTTGCCGCTGGTGTTGATGCAGGTCAGCGTCGAGGCGCCGTTGCCGCTCTGGAACAGATCGCCCATCCGGCCGCCCCAGCCCGACGTCGCGCCTTCCGGATTGGACGCCTGGAAATAGCTTTGCTGGTCGTTGTGGCTGAACAGCTTTGGCGGCAGCCTAACGCTGTTCGCCTGATATTGCGCCTTGGTCGTCGGTTGGACGAGCGTGCCGACGTTGAGGACCACCGCCAGCTTGCCCTGATTGAACAGCGGCATCAGCGATCCCATCGTCGGCGCGAGCGCATATTGGCGCCCCCCCGCCAGGTCCGCCGCGGGCGACAGCACGGTATTGGCCAGCGAATCGCGGGTCAGCGCGATATTGGCGCGCGCGGCGAGATACTGGTTGTAGCTGGCCTGGTCGTAGGGCGGCAAAGTGTTGGCGTAATCGTTGCCGCCGTAGAGAAAGATGCAGACCAGCGCCTTGTAATCGGTCGCGGTCGCCGCCGCGGCTTCGCCGATCGCGGCGAGGCTGGTGACGAAGGGCGTGGCGACCCCGGCGAGGCCGAGCGCGGCGCCGCGCTTCAGAAAGGCGCGGCGGCTTTGGCAATCATGATCCATGTCAGCGCACCGTGATGAATTCGGGGGAGGCGAGGGTCAGCAGGATCGCGACGTTCACGCGGTTCTGCGCGGCATTGGTGGCGGTGGTCGCGATACTGTCGACCGCGGCACGGATCGCGGTGACGGTCGTGCCGCTCAGCTGGCCGGCGGCCAGGACCAGATTGACCTCGTCGACCAAAGCGGCGCTGTCCGACGCCTTGGTCAGGATCGCCGTATAATCCGCCTTCACGTCGCCGGTGCCGTTGGCGACCAGCCCCTGCATATAATTGACGTAGGCGACGACGCTCTGTTCGTTGGTGATCTGGAATTCGGGCGCGACCAGGCCCGCGCTGGCGATCGCGGTCGCCGGCGGCGCGTAGCCGGGCCTGAAGAAATTGAAGACGGTCTGGCTGCGGCCCATCGACTGGGCCAGCCGGCTGGACATGTTCGACGTATCGCCGATTGCCCAGGCATTGGAGGGCGAGGCGACGCCGAATGCCCGTGCCCAGGCGGTGAGGCGCATGACCGGCTCGCGCAATTTGCCGGCGGTCGCGCTGGTCAGTGCCGCATCGCTGCGGGCTTCGGTATCGAGCAGGATCGCCTTGATCACCGCCTTCATGTCGCCGCGCACGCCCGATCCGTTGTCGGCGAACGTGGCGGCGACCCGGCCGACATAGGCCGGCGACGGGTTGCTGGTGACGAGCCGCTGGATCAGCTGCCTCGATACGAACGGCGCGATGTTGGGATGGGCGAAGATCGTGTCCAGCGCGGTCTTGACCGCCGCCATGCCCCCGCCGCTGACGCTGGTGCCGAGGAAGCTCGCGCTGCCGGTTTCGTTGATCGCGGCGTTCATCACCAGTGGCTGGCGATACCGATCAGGTGTCGTGGAAACGGAGCTGGCGAGGCTGAGGCCGGTGAAGACACGGGCGAGACCGGTGACGTCGGCCTGCGTATAGGTTTCGAGGGGCGTTCCGGATGCGCCGACTTTGACGCTGCCGTCCATGTTGAGCTGGTACAGGCCCAGCGTGAACAGCTGCATCAGCTCGCGTGCGTAATTCTCGTCCGGCTGCGCGCCCGTTGCCGGATTTGCCTTGCGGTTGGCGAGGAAGGTGAGGAACGATCCCATCGCCGCATTGCTCGTGATCGCATCCATCAGCGTGCGATAATTGCCGAACGCATTGTCGAGCAGCACGTCGACATAGGCGGCGGTGGCGAACTGTTTCCAGTTGAGGTTCACGCCGCCGATCCCGACGACCAGCATGTCGAGCAGCGCCATGCCGACGCGCTGACGCAGCTGGTCCGGCTCCGCGATCAGCTGGCGCCACATCGTCGCGTCGAAGCCGGCCTCGCTGTTGATATTCGCGGCGACGTTATAGCCGTTGGCGACAAGCCAGTCCCAGTGCGACGTCGCACGCGGCATCGCGAACTGATCGTCGATCCAGCCTTCGAACCGTCGGCTGACGACCGTATCGATCATGCTGCGCGTGGCGCCCATCGTCGCCTGCGCCAGGAAGCGGCTTGCCTGCGCTGTGGTGATCGCCGCAGGCGCCACGACGACGGGGGCACTCGGCGCCGTCGCGCTGGTGCCGCCGTCGCTGCCGCCGCATGCCGCCAGCAGCGTGGCGGCGCCGATCACGGTCGCAGTCTTCGCCGACAAGGCGGTCGCTCCCGCCGCTGCCGTTACACCCGCCTCCTCGACGGGCGTCGATCCGCCCGCGCTGTCCGCGTCCAACATGTCGTCTCTGGTCCCCACCCCGCGCGCCGGCGACCCTCCCGCCGGCGCACCCGAGATACGCCAAACCCTAGCCGTGCAGACGTTAACGAAGAAGGTGAACGACTTACCGCTCGCCGCAAAAAGGGCCGGGCTGGTCGTAGGCGTAACGAAAAACGCCCCGGCAGTGGTGCCGGGGCGTCTTCGAGCAGGCCGGAAATGGTTGACGATCGGAAGGGGCGGGGCGTCGCTATCTGCCCCGTGCCTTCCGATCCGTCAGTCGATCTTCGGCAGGGTCTCGAACTGGTGATACGGCGGGGGAGAGGACAACGTCCATTCCAGCGTCGTCGCGCCTTCACCCCAGGGATTGTCCGGCGCCTTCGGTCCCGCGATCAGCGAATAGATCACGTTGACGAAGAAGATCGCCATGCCCGCGGCCATGATCTCATAGCCGTGGCTCGCCAGCGCGTTCCAGGTCGCATAGGCATCCGGATAGTCCGGATAGCGGCGCGGCATGCCCTGCAGGCCCAGGAAGTGCATCGGGAAGAACAACAGGTTCACGCCGATGAAGAACACCCAGAAATGCAGCTGGCCGAGGAACTCGTTATACATCTTCCCGAACATCTTCGGGAACCAGTAATAGAAGCCCGCGAACAGGCCGAACACCGCGCCGAGGCTAAGCACGTAGTGGAAGTGGGCGACAACGTAATAGGTGTCCTGCATATAGTCGTCGATGCCGCCATTGGCGAGCACGACGCCGGTCACGCCGCCGACGGTGAACATGAAGATGAAGCCGATCGCCCAGACCATCGGCGTCTTGAACGACAGCGAGCCGCCCCACATCGTGGCGATCCAGCTGAAAATCTTGATGCCGGTCGGCACCGCGATCACCATGGTGGCGGCGGTGAAGTACATCTTCACGTTCACCGACAGACCGGTGACGAACATGTGGTGCGCCCAGACGACGAAGCCGACCACGCCGATCGCGACCATGGCATAGGCCATGCCGAGATAGCCGAAGACGGGCTTGCGGCTGAACGTGGCGATGATCTGGCTGACGATGCCGAAGCCCGGCAGGATCATGATGTACACTTCGGGGTGGCCGAAGAACCAGAAGAGGTGCTGGTACAGGATCGGGTCGCCGCCGCCGGCCGGGTCGAAGAAGGTCGTGCCGAAATTGCGGTCGGTCAGCAGCATGGTGATCGCCGCGGCGAGCACCGGCAGCGCGAGCAGCAGCAGGAAGGCGGTGACCAGCACCGACCAGACGAACAGCGGCATCTTGTGCAGCGTCATGCCCGGCGCGCGCATGTTGAAGATGGTGGTGATGAAGTTGATCGCGCCGAGGATCGACGAGGCGCCGGCAAGGTGGAGCGACAGGATCGCCATGTCGACGCTGGGGCCCGGTTCGCCATAGGTCGACAGCGGGGCGTACACCGTCCAGCCGGTGCCTGCACCGCCGAAGAAGGGCGAGGCGAGCAGCAGCGAGAAGGCCGGGATGAGCAGCCAGAAGCTGACGTTGTTCATCCGCGGGAAGGCCATGTCGGGCGCCCCGATCATGATCGGCACGAACCAGTTGCCGAAGCCGCCGATCATCGCCGGCATGACCATGAAGAAGACCATGATCAGGCCGTGCGCGGTGATCAGCACGTTCCACAGGTGGAGCGCGTGGTCGAGTCCGCCGTCGCCGCCGGGCAGCCAGTTCGCCCAGCCGACCAGATATTGGATGCCGGGCTTGGCGAGTTCGGCGCGCATCAGGCCGGAAATCGCGCCGCCGATGATCCCCGCGACGATCGCGAAGATCAGGTACAGCGTGCCGATGTCCTTGTGGTTCGTCGACATGAACCAGCGGGCGAAGAAGCCGGGCTTATGGTCGGCATCGTGGTGCGCATGATCGTCGTGGGCAACGAAATGCGCGCCGTGGGGGGCGTGGAGTGCGGTATCTGTCATCTTACTGTCCCGCGTTGCCGACCGCCCCGTTGGCGGTCGCACCTTGCGATGAAGTGGGAGCGGCGGCGGTCGTGTTCTCGACCGGGCCGGTGGCGGCGTCGGCGGCCTTGGCCTCCGCCTGCTTGGCGGCGGAGCCGTCGGCGCCCGGCTGCGGGATCACCTTGTCGGACGGCGCCTTGCCGCCCGGCATCGTACCGCCCTTCGCCTTGACCCAGGCCGCGAACTGCGCCGGGGGCACGGCCTCGACCGCGATCGGCATGAAGGCGTGGCGCGCGCCGCACAGTTCCGAGCATTGGCCGAAATAAAGGCCGGGCTGCTTGATCGTGAAGCTCGTCTCGTTGAGGCGGCCGGGCACCGCGTCCAGCTTGATCCAGAAGGCGGGGACCGCCCAGCTATGGATCACGTCCTGCGACGTGGTGATCAGCCGGATCGGCACGCCGACCGGCAGGACGATGCGGTTGTCGGCGGCGAGCAGGCGCGGGCCGTCCGCGTCGGTGCGGTAGCGGGCGCCCGGCGCCAGCGTGGGATCACCCTTTTCCTTCAGCATGTTGGCGGTGATCTCAAAGCCGCCGTTGTCCGGATATTGGTAGCTCCAATACCATTGGTTGCCGATCGCCTTGAGCGTCACCGCGCCGGCGGGTGCCGGCTTGAACTGCGCCTGGAGCAGCCCGATCGACGGAATGGCGATCAGCACCAGGATGACGACCGGGGCGAGCGTCCAGATCACCTCGATGAAGGTGTTGTGGCTGGTCTTCGACGGCACCGGATTCGCCGCACGGCGATAGCGGATCACCACCCAAACGAGCAGCAGCAGCACGAAGATCGAGATCACCGAGATCAGCGGCAGCAGGATGCTGTCGTGCATCCAGTGCGCGAACTGGCCGTTCGTCGTCACCTGGGGCTGCAGGCCGATGCGGCCGTCGATGGGATGGCCGACGTCGGGCGCCGCGGTCATCGCGGGGGCGCCGTCCATCGCCAGCGTCGGCGAGGCGGGCGCGGCGGGCGGCGTGGCGTTCGCCGTCGTCGGCGCGATGGTCGAAACCTTGCCGGGACCGGCCGCGGCCTGCGGGGCCGGGGCCGTCTGCGCCGTGGCACCCGCCTGCGGCGCCGCTCCTGCCGGGACCGTTCCGAGACCGGCCAGCGCCAGCCCGGCGGCCACGGCCATCCCCCTCATCCTGTTGCGCATCTGTGTCGTCACCCCGTTCAGTGCCCTCGTCCTAAGCGGCCTTCGGAGCCGCTGGTGCCCGTCGTCCGGTCGGCCCTCGGCCGTTTGCGGCACGCCTTTCGCGCCCCTTTTGCCACGGCCTATACGCGGCGGCTAGGCCCGCCTCAAGCGCCGCCGTCGAAAAGCGCGCGTCGGCCCGCTTGGCGCGCGGCCGGCGCGGTCCTATGGACGCGCGCGACGGCTCGCCCGCCGCTATAAGGAAAGCCGATGACCGACGACGACGTCCTCGCCGAATTCCGTGCCGCCGATGCGTTGCTGGAGGGGCATTTCATCCTTTCGTCCGGCTTGCGCTCGTCGCGCTATCTCCAGTGCGCGCGCGTGCTGATGGACCCGCGCCGCGGCGCGCGGCTGAGCGAGGCGCTCGCCGCGCGCATCCCCGCGGACCTGCGCGACCGGATAACCGCGGTCGTCTCGCCGGCGATGGGCGGGGTCATCGCGGGTCACGAAATGGCGCGCGCACTCGGCGTGCCAGCGATGTTCGTCGAGCGGCCGACCGGTGCTTTCGAACTGCGCCGCGGCTTCCGCCTTGACGAGGGGCAGGCGGTGCTGATGATGGAGGATGTCGTGACGACCGGCCTGTCGAGCCGCGAAGCGATCAAGGCGATCGAGGCGGCTGGCGGCTGCGTGATCGCGGGCGCCGCTCTGGTAGACCGGTCGAACGGCCAGGCCGACATCGGCGTGCCCTTCTTCCCGCTGATCCGGCTGGACGTGCCGACCTATGAGCCCGACGCGCTGCCGCCCGAACTGGCGGCGATCCCCGCGATCAAGCCGGGGAGCCGGGCGGCGGCATGACCGGCGTTGCGTCCCGCCTCGACGATCGCCGGCTTCGCCTGGGCGTCAACATCGATCACGTCGCGACCGTGCGCAACGCGCGCGGCAGCGGCTATCCCGACCCCGTTCGCGCCGCGCTGCTCGCGGCGGAGGCCGGCGCGGACGGGATCACCGCACACCTGCGCGAGGATCGCCGCCACGTCACCGATGCGGATATCGCGCGGCTGGCGGCCGAACTGACGATCCCGCTCAACCTCGAGATGGCGGCGACCGACGAGATGCTGGGCATCGCGCTGCGCCATCGCCCCCACGCGGCGTGCATCGTGCCGGAAAAGCGCGAGGAGCGGACCACCGAGGGTGGCTTGGACGCGGCGGGACAATTCCATCATCTGGCGCCGATGGTCACCGCGCTGGCCGAGGCGGGCGTGCGGGTCTCGCTGTTCATCGAGCCGGACGCCGCGCAGATCGATGCCGCGATCCGGCTCGGCGCGCCGGTCGTCGAGCTGCACACCGGTCGCTACGCGGAACTGGATGGCGAAGTGCGCAGCGAGGAACTGCGTCGCCTGTCCGACGCCGCGGCGCTCGCGGCGAAGAACGGGATCGAGGTGCATGCGGGCCATGGCCTGACCTATGACAATGTCGGGCCGATCGCGGCGATCCCCCAGGTGCGCGAGCTCAACATCGGTCATTTCCTGATCGGCGAGGCGCTGTTCGTCGGCCTGGACGAGGCGGTCCGCCGCATGCGCGCCGAGATGGATGCGGCGCGGTGAGGATGGCGGCGTGATCGTCGGTCTCGGCTCCGACCTGTGCAACATCGAGCGGATCCAGGCATCGCTCGACCGGTTCGGCGCGCGGTTCGAGCAGCGCGTGTTCACCGAGCAGGAGCTGGCCCGCGCCGAGCGGCGGCCTTTCACCCGTGCCGGCACGCTCGCCAAGCGCTTCGCCGCCAAGGAGGCGTTCTCGAAGGCGGTCGGCACCGGTTTCAAGGCAGGCGTGTTCATGAAGGACATCGGCGTCGTGAACGCCCCGTCCGGCGCGCCGACGCTGGCGCTGACGGGCGGTGCGAAGGAACGCCTTGACGCGATGGTTCCCGAGGGCCACGTCGCCCGCATTCACTTGACCCTGACCGACGATCATCCCTGGGCGCAGGCCTTCGTGGTGATCGAGGCGATCCCCGACCCCAAGGCATGAAGGAAGCGGTGTTGGACACCAGCGAAACGGCCGAGCGCACTGCCCCGACCCCGGCCCCGGTCGCAGCGGCGACCGACACGCCCCCCGCGAAGAAGGGCACGGACTGGTGGGGGGAGATCAAGGGCATCTTCTGGCTGGTGCTGATCGTGCTCGGCTTCCACAGCTTCATCGCCAAGCCGTTCTACATCCCGTCCGAATCGATGCTGCCCGGTCTGCGGATCGGTGACCGTCTGGTCGTGTCGAAATTCGCATACGGATGGTCGTTCGTCTCGCCGACGATTCCCGATCCCGTCGCGATCTTCGAATCGGTGGTGCTCCGCAGGCCTGTCGAAAGCTGGAGCGTCGGCCTGCCCTTCATCCATGGGCGCCTGTTCGGCCGGCTGCCGACGCGCGGCGACGTCGTCATCGTCACGCCGCCGGGGACGCACAACGACTATATCAAGCGCGTCATCGGCCTGCCCGGCGACACGCTGGCGGTACGCGGCGGCACGGTGATCCTGAACGGCAAGCCCGTCGCCCGCGGCCCCCTCCACTATGTCGACCTGCCCGTCGACACCAACAGCCCGTGCAGCGAAACCGATTATTTCGGCGCGAAGCGGCCCGCACCGGGCGGCGGCTACGTCTGTCACCTGCCGATCGTCACCGAGACCCTGCCCAACGGTCGCCGTTACGACACCGTCGACCTCGAGCCCGACAGTCCCGGCGACAATTACGGGCCGATCACGATCCCCGCCGATCACGTCTTCCTGATGGGCGACAATCGCGACCGTTCGGCGGACAGCCGCTTCGCGCTGAGCCAGCTCGGACTGGGCGGACCGGTGCCCTACGAGAACCTTGGCGGCCGTGCGGAGTTCATCACGTTCAGCCTCGACGGCGACGCGACGCTCAACCCGCTGACCTGGTGGGGTTCGATCCGTTCGCATCGGGCGGGGATTTCGCTGCATCCGCAGCAGACGCAATAAGGGGATACCGATGGCCACGGATACGCCGCTCGTGCAGGAGCCAAGCCCCAACGAGCTGCGCGATCCGTTCGTCCGGCAGGAGTTGAAGCGCGCCAGCGTCTGGTTCGGCATGGCCGGCGCGATCGCGCTCACCGTGCTGCTGATCCAGCCTTTGCTCATCATCCTCGCGGGCATCGTCTTCGCGGCGCTGCTCGACGGCGGCGTCCGTCTGCTCGGCAAGGTGCTGCCGATCGGGCGCGGATGGCGGCTGCTGATCGTCGTGCTGCTCGTCGTCGCCTTCCTGCTCGGCACCTTCTACCTCACCGGCGTGCAGGTCACCGAACAGGTGACGCAGCTGCGCTCGACACTGGAGGCGCAGGCCAACCGCTTCACCAGCTTCCTCAGCAAGCAGGGACTGATGCCCGGCGCGTCGGACCTGAACGGCATCGCCAAGCAGGCGCTTGGGTCCGTCGGGCGCGTCACGTCCTGGGTCGGCACGGCGATCGGCGCCATCACCAGCCTGTTCATGATGCTGGTCCTGGGCCTGTTCCTGGCGATCGAACCCGGCGTCTACGAACGCGGGCTGCAGTGGCTGGTGCCGACCGACGCCCGCCCCGAATTCGCGCGCACCATCCGCCGGATGGGCGTGACCCTGCGCAAGCTGCTCGCCGGCCGGCTCGTCGGCATGGCGTTCGAGGGCGTGTTCACCGGCATCGCGCTCGCCATCGGCGGTGTGCCGATGGCGATGCTGCTCGGCATCATTGCCGGCATCCTCGCCTTCATCCCCAATATCGGCGCCATCATCACCGGCGTCCTGATGGTCGCGGTCGGCTTCAGTGCGGGGACGCACACCGGCATCTGGGCGCTGGTCACCTATCTCGTCGTCCAGACGATCGACGGTTATGTCGTCGTGCCGATGGTCGCGCGCCGCACGGTCGACCTGCCGCCCGCGCTGACGCTGGGCACGCAGATCATGGCGAGCGCGCTGTTCGGCATCCTCGGGCTGGCGCTTGCCGATCCGATGACCGCGATGGTCAAGACTGCGCTGGAGCGTAGCGCCGAGCGCGAAGGCGAACAGGCGGGCGAATAAGCGAGTCGAACAGCCGCAGGTAGCGCGCGGCGGAGTCGCTGCCCGGTTGCGGCACGGGGTCGGGGCGCGGCGCCGCAAGCCAGTGCGACAGGGCGGCGGCGAGGGCATCCGCGTCGTCGCGCGCGACGATGCTGCCGAGCCGCCGATCGCCGACGATTTCCGCCACCGCCGGGCTCGAATCGGTCGTGACGACGGGCGTCCCGACCGACAGCGCCTCGCGGAGCACCCCGGGCACGCCCTCATAGTCCGACGGCAAGGCCAGCATCGAGGCGCGCGCCATCGCGGGCAGCGGATCCGCGGCATGGCCGAGCAGACGGACGCGCCCGGTCAGGCCGAGCTCCGCGACCTGCCGCTCCAGCGTCGCGCGCAGCTCGCCCTCGCCCAGGATCGCGAGATGGACGTCGCGCGGCAGGGCGGGCAGCGCGGCGATCAGGCGATCCCATCGTTTCTGCGGCACGAGCCGGCCGACGCCGAGCACGAAGCGTCCGTCGGGCAGGGGCGGCATCGGCGCGTCGACGACCGGCGGGGCCGGCGGATTGGGGATCACGCTGGTGCGGTCGTGCATCCGGGTCAGCCGCCCCGCCTCCGCCGCCGTGGCGGGCGTCATCGCGACGAGATGGTCGAGAAACCAGCCGTGCTGCGTCAGCCAGGCGCGGTGGCCGAGATCCAGGATGGCGCCGTGGTCGCCACGCGCGGCGGCGTTCGACATCTTGCCGACGATCGGCGGACAGTCGGCCCCCAGCCTCAGCTTCGTCCAGGCGGCGATGGCCGTATAGAAGTTGCCGGCGCAGAAGATCACGTCCGGCCGTGCCTCGCGCACGATGGCGGGCAGGCGGAATTGCGCCATGTACGCGGCAGAGCCGAGCGATACGACCTCCAGCCCGTGCGGCATTTCGGCCGCCAGCGGTCCGTCGGTGTCGCCGACGACGAAGGTGACGCGGCGTCCTTCGGCCAGCCAGCTTCGTGCGAGACGCAATTGCGCACGCTCGACGCCGCCGCCGGAAAGGTCACAGGCATAGGTGAGGATGTGGTGGGCGATCATCGGTGGTGCCGCCCTCCTGCCACAGCTTGGCCACATACGAAAGTTACGGCGATTTCATGTGCGCCCCACATGCGATACAGCTAAGGGCGCCCCAACACAAAGCGGACCATCGGGTTGCAGATCGACCAGCGTACAGACCGGCCATCCGAGCGTCCCGACGCCGATCCCGCCCCCGGCGCCCCCATTCCCGGCCTGGAGCCGCTCGCCACGATCAAGAGCCGCTGGCCGACCATCATCGGCGGCCTGCTGACGCTGGCGATGCTCGGCGGCCTGGCGCATGAGCTGTTGAGTTCGGGCCTCAAGGGTCTGGAACAGTCGGTGCCGCGCAATCCGCTGTTCTACGGTGCGTTCGCCGCGCTCTATTTCATCCCGCCGCTCGCCGATTTCCTGATCTTCCGTCGGCTCTGGGGCATTCCGGCCGCGGGGCTGATCGCGCTGATCAAGAAGCGGATCGCGAACGACGTGGTCATGGGCTATTCGGGCGAGGCGTATTTCTACGCCTGGGCACGGGCGCGGGCGCATCTCGTTGCAGCGCCGTTCGGCGCGGTCAAGGACGTGTCGATCCTGTCGGCGATCGCGGGCAATGCGGTGACGCTGGCGATGATCGCGATGGCGCTGCCGGTCGGACGCGCGCTGATCCCGCCGGAGATGATGCGCTACGTCTATGGCTCGCTCGTCGTCATCTTCGGTACGTCGCTGCCGTTCCTGATCTTCTCGAAGCGCGTCTTTTCGCTTTCCCGACGTGACCTCTGGTTCGTATTCGTCGTCCATTGCGGGCGGCTGATCGGCGGCGCCCTGTTCCTCGCGATCGCCTGGGCACTGGCGATGCCGACCGTGTCGGTAGGAACGTGGATATTCCTGTCCGCCGGGCGGATGCTGTTCTCACGATTGCCGCTTTTGCCCAACAAGGACCTGCTTTTTGCCAATTTTGCGATCCTGATGATCGGGCAGGATCAGCAATTGTCCGAACTGATCGCGTTCACCGCCGCTGCAGTGCTGCTGGTCCATGCGGTGCTGATCGTAGGGTTCGCGGTCGAATCACTGGTGATGAGGAAACGGCAGGCATGAAGACGGCAGGATTGGCCTCTTGCGCGGCGCTGGCCGCGGCCATGACGGTGCTGGCGCCCGTGCAGGCGTCGGCGCAGGTGATCGGCATGGACGCGGCCGCCTGCACCAGCCGCGAGGGACCGGCCATCCTGGCGAACATCACCGGCCTGAAGGACCGCAAGGGCCGGCTGAAGCTGGAACTCTACCCGGCGAACGAGGACGATTTCCTGAAGGACGACCGCGATTTGGTCGCGCAGGGCAAGACCTTCCGCCGCGTCTGGGTCGAAACGCCGCCGTCGGGTGCCGTCGACATCTGCATCCGCGTGCCGCATCCCGGCCGCTATGCGCTGTTCGCGACCCACGACCGCGACGGCAAGAACAAGTTCAACTTCTTCCAGGACGGCGCCGGTTTTCCCGGCGGCGCGCGGCTCGGCATGTCGCGGCCCAAGTTGCCGCAGGCGCTGATCGAGGTTGGCAACGGCGTTGCGACCACCAATATCCGCATGCAATATTTGCGCGGCCTGGGCGGTTTCGGGCCGATCAAGGGCAACTGAGATGCGGATCGTCGACGTCAACGAGATCTATTCGCCGACCGGCGGCGGCGTGCGGACGTATATCGACCGCAAGATCAGCGTGCTCGCGAGCATGGGGCACGAGCTGATCGTGCTCGCCCCCGGCAAGGAGGATCGGATCGAGCATCGTCCCGGCGGCGGCGCGATCCATTATATCAAGTCGCGCGGCATGCCGTTCGACTCGAACTACGGCCTGTTCTGGGATCCGGCGCCGATCCACGCGCGGCTCGACGCTCTCGACCCCGATGTCATCGAGAATTGCTCGCCGTGGCGTTCCGCCTGGATCGTACTCAACTGGAAGGGGCGGGCGATCCGGTCCTTCTTCATGCACAACGACAATCTCGAAGCCTATGCCAAGCGCTGGTTCAACCGGCTGGCGTCGGAGGGGCGGATCGAGCGCGCGTTCTCCTGGTATGACCGCTACCTCCAGCGCTTCCTGCGCGAATTCGATACGGTCGTCACGAACGGCCCGGCGCTGACGCGGCAGCTGACCGCGCGCGGCGTGCGCGTCGACACGACCGTGCCGCTGGGTATCGAGCGGACGCCCTTCTCGCCCGCCCTGCGCGACGAGCAGCTGCGCGCCGCGTTGCTCGCGCAATGCGACCTGCCACCCGACGCGCACCTGCTGCTCGGGGTCGGCCGGCATCATCCGGAAAAGCGCTGGCCGATGGTGATCGACGCGGTGCAGCGCGCGGGCGCGCGCGTGCCGGTCGGCCTCGTCATCCTGGGGCAGGGCATGGATACCAAGACGCTGGAACGCCACATCGGCAGCAGCCCGCACATCCGCCTGTTCCATCCGGTCTACGACCGTGCGCGCCTGGCGAAGATCATGGCGAGCTGCGATGCCTATGTGCACGGTTGCGGCACCGAGACGTTCGGGCTGGTGCCGGCGGAGGCGCTCGCCTGTGGTGCGCCGTTGATCCTGCCCGACAGCGGCGGCGCGGCGGAACTTGCCAACCCGCTGTATACCGAAAGCTTCCGGGAACGTGACGCGGTGTCCTGCGCCGACGCCATCCTGCGCATGTGCGCGCGCGATCCGGCGATCGTCCGCCGCGCCGCCGCCGTCGCGTCGGGCAAGGTGCGCACCGACGAGGCGCATGCCGCCGAACTCGTCGCGCATTACGAAGCGGTGATCGCCGCGAAGGCGGGCCAGGATCAGGCGGCGAGAAGGTCCGCATAACGCGCCGGCGCGTGGCGGCGAAAGGCGGCGAAGGTCCGCGTGATGCTGTCGAGCAGTGCGGGAACGCGTACGTCGCCCGGATGCACCGCGATCCGCACGGTCGAGAGCGGTTGGAGCAGCGGGCGCAACACAGCCGCGGCGGCGAGCGACGACAGCTGGCGCGGCCGGGAGCGGCTGGCCCAGGTGATCACCGGCCCCTTGGCGAGCGCGCGTCCGTCGGCGGGCACCCAGACGCGCGCGTGATCTTCCGCCAGCGCGAAGCCGGCGTCGGCGAGCGCCGTCTTCGCGCCGTCCGAATAGAGCCAGGCTGGGGCGATGAAGCCGGCCGCCGGGCGGCCGATGATGTCCTCGACCAAGGCCTTGCCGCGGCGCATCCGGTCGAGCGCGTCGGCATGGCTGAGGCCAAGGAACTCGCCCTCGCCCGCGGTCATGTGCTTGCCCTTGAGCGCGGCGACCTTGCCCTGGTGCGGCGTGTCGTCGCGATGGAACCAGCCGTGGACGAACATCTCGACGCCCTCGTCCGCCCAGCCGCGCAGCCGCTGCGCGAAGGCCGGGGTGATCGGCGCGCCGCCCCAGTGGTCGGGCACGACCAGCATCGCCAGCCGCCGTCCGACATGCGGGGCCAGATGATCGAGCAGCCGGTCGACCTCGCCCTCGAACCGGGGCGAGACGTCGTGGATCGAGGCGAGCAGGCGTTTCATCGCGCGCGCTTATAGACGCGGATCGTCTCGTTGCCCATCGGCAGCGCGGCGGTCTGCTGATAGTCAGGCGCGAGCGCCGCCGTGACAAAGGCGTGGGCGGCGGGGCGCTCGCCGCCATAGGGTGGGCGCATCACGACCACCGCCGGATGCTGCGCCAGGATGCGCGCGATTTCGGCCTGCTGGTCGACGCCGGTGGCGCCCGCCTCGCGTGCGCGACCGAGATGGGCGGGGACGATGTACTTCGACAGCGCGCAACGCCCGGTGGCGACGTATAGCATGGTGCTGCCCGAATAGACGTAGAGACAGCCCGGTCCATGGCCGACCGCCTGCGCCAGCGCTGCGAACTGCCGCGCTTCGCCACGTTCGGCGCGCAGCGCGACGAGGACGATCTGTCCGGCCAGCGCCGCCGTCAGCAGCAGCGCGGGCGTCCGCCATCGCTGCCAGGCGGCGCTGCCAAGCATGCCCGCCGCCGCGGCGCAGGCGGGAAGCAGGATCGGCAGGCTGTAATGATCGAACCACGGCCGGAAGGCGAGCACGCTGAGGCACGCCACGCCCAGCCACCAGGCGAGGAATCGCCGCGTCCGATCGTGGTGGCGGTCGGCCGCGCGCGGCGCACGGCGAAGGGCGATGATCGCCAGCGCCACCAGCGGAGAGGTGATGAGGACGATCTGCCCCAGATTGCCCGCCAGCTCCTTCAGCGGGTCGGGGTTGCGGTGGAAGATCGACAGGAAATTGGCATAGGCGAACGCGTCCCACTGCCCGATCGCGGCATAGGCGACACCGGCGGCGACCGTGGGCAGTAACGCCAGCGCGACCAGCGCGGCGCCATGGCCGAAAAGCGCCATCGGGCGGCGCGTCGCATGCCATTCGTCGGCGAGCAGCCACAGGCCGAAGAACATGCCCTCCAGCAGCACCGAATATTTGATCTGCAGCGCGATGCCGATCAGCGTCATCGCGATCGCGCCCCGTACGCGCCGGTGGGGCGATGCCGCCGCGCCGAGGATCAGCAGCGCGGCGGCGGCGACGAGCGGGTTGTAGAAGACGGGCGACTGGCCACCCTGTCCGCCGAGCAGGTCGAGCCAGAGGATATAGGCGATGCCGCCCGCCGTCGCGCCGCGCGCGAATCCCGCGCGGGTCGCGAGCCGGGCGACCTGCATCGCGGCCCAGATCGTCGCGCCGAGCGCGAGCAGCTGATAGGCCCAGATGCCGGACGGAAAGCCCAGTCCGGCCGGCACCGCGTAGAGCAGGAAAAGCCCGATCGGCTTCCTGTCCCACACGTCGACGAACGGCAGCTGGCCGTGCCACAGCGCGCTGCCGGTGAAATAATAGAATTCCTCGTCGACATGGACGACCGGATTGCCGAACGTCAGCGCGCGTGCCGCCAGGGCGACGAGGACGAGGATCGCGAGCCGGGCGCGCGGATGGGTCAGGGCCGCCATGGCCGGGTCGGTAGCGGCACGCCCACCGCTTGCCAAATACAGATCGATGTCCGGATGTTGCTAGGCGTGCCGCGCGGTGAGCAGGTAATCGAGCGCGGTCGAGCTCGACAGGTCGAACCCCTTGGCGGGGGAGAAGGACAGGCCGGTGACGTCCGTCACCTCGAGCCCGGCGTCGCGCAGCAAAGCGGTCAGTTCGTCGGGCGTGAGGAACTTGTTCCAGTCGTGCGTCCCGCGCGGAATGCGGCCCGTGCCCTCCGCGAGGCCGATGAGGGCGAGGCGCGACAGCGGCGTGCGGTTCGGCGTCGACATGACGAGCAGGCCGTCGTCGGCCAGCGCCGCCGCCAGGCCGCGGACGAAGCCGGCGGGATCGGCGACATGTTCCACCACCTCGAGGCAGGTGACGAGATCATAGCGGCCCGTCTCCGCCTCGATGCCATGCGCGCGATAGGTCACCGCGAGGCCGGATTGGGCGGCATGGGCCTGGGCTACCGCGACATTCTCCGCGGCGGCGTCGAGCCCGGTCACGGTCGCGCCGAGACGGGCGAGCGGTTCGGCGAGAAGGCCCGCGCCGCAGCCGACGTCGAGCGCCGTCTTGCCCGCGAGCGGGGCGAAGCTGGTGTCGTCGCCATCCCAGTGCAGGTCGATCGCCGCACGGATGTAGCGCAGCCGTACCGGGTTGAGCCTGTGCAGCATCGCCGACGAACCCTTGGGATCCCACCATTCGGCGGCCATGCGGCCGAAATGCGCGGCCTCGCGCGGGTCGATCGTGGTGATCGCTTTAGCCCTGTCGATGCCGTCGTTCGTGCTGCTTGCGCTTGCCATGGGCGCTACCTATCAGGGCGCACCCATTCACCCAAGGAGTTTGGCAGACGACGATGGCGCGGATCGTGATGAAGTTCGGCGGCACCTCCATGGCCGGGATCGAGCGCATCCGGAGCGTCGCCGCGCGCGTCAAACGCGAGGTGGCGGCGGGCAACGAGGTCGCGGTCGTCGTCTCCGCCATGGCGGGCGAGACCGACCGGCTGGTCGGCTTCTGTCGCGAGGCCTCGTCGCTCTACGATCCGTGCGAATATGACGTCGTCGTCTCGGCGGGCGAACAGATCACCAGCGGGCTGCTCGCCATCGCGCTGCAGGCGGCGGGGGTGCAGGCGCGCTCCTGGCTGGGATGGCAGCTGCCGATCCATACCGACGATGCGCATGCCAAGGCGCGGATCGGCGGGATCGAGACCGACGCGCTGATCGCGAGCATGGCGGCGGGCGAGGTCGCGGTGATCCCCGGCTTCCAGGGATTGGCGGAGGATCGCCGCGTGACGACGCTGGGCCGGGGCGGCTCGGATACGTCGGCGGTCGCGGTGGCGGCGGCCGTGCGGGCCGACCGGTGCGACATCTATACCGATGTCGACGGCGTCTACACCACCGATCCGCGCATCGTCCCGCGCGCACGCAAGCTCGCCAAGGTGACCTATGAGGAGATGCTGGAACTCGCCAGCGTCGGCGCGAAGGTGCTCCAGACCCGTTCGGTCGGGCTGGCGATGAAGGAACAGGTCCGCGTCCAGGTGCTCTCGTCGTTCACCGGCGACGACGCGCCGATGGCGGACACGTTGCCGGGGACGATGATCGTCGGCGAAGAGGAGATAGAAGACGTGGAACGCCAGCTGATCACCGGCATCGCGCACGACAAGAACGAGGCGAAGATCACCCTGACCAGCGTGCCCGACAAGCCGGGCGCGGTGGCGGCGATCTTCGAGCCGTTGGCGAACGCGAACATCAACGTCGACATGATCATCCAGAACATCGCGCACAACCATGGGTCGACCGACGTCACCTTCACCGTGCCCTCGGCCGATCTGGCGCGCAGCCTCGAATCGCTCAACCAGGCGCGCGAGGCGATCGGCTTCGGCGAACTGGTCCACGACACGCGCGTCGCCAAGATCTCCGTCGTCGGCGTCGGCATGCGCAGCCACGCCGGCGTCGCGAGCACGATGTTCACCGTGCTTGGCCAGCGCGGGATCAACATTCAGGCGATCTCGACCAGCGAGATCAAGGTCAGCGTGCTGATCCACGAGGACGAGACCGAACTCGCGGTGCGCGTGCTGCACACCGCCTACGGGCTCGACGCCGAGGCGGCATAGGCTTCCTTTGCCCTCCCGCTTGCGGGAGGGGCCGGGGACGGGCATGGCGCATCGCATGACAGTCTCCGTCTCCGAAACGGCCGATCGGGCCGACCATCGCGCTCTTATGTCCAGCGGCCATCAGCGGCTCGACCGTCGCATGGCGCGGGGCGCCGCGTTCCTGGGCAGCGAGGTCGCGATCATGGCCGGCGCGATGTCCTGGGTCAGCGAGCGCAACCTCGTCGCCGCCATGTCCAATGCCGGCGGCTTCGGCGTGATCGCCTGCGGCGCCATGACGCCGGACCTGCTCGATGCGGAGATCGCGGGCACCAGGGCGCTGACCGACAAGCCGTTTGGCGTCAACCTGATCACCATGCACCCCGCGCTGTTCGACCTGATCGCGGTGTGCGCCAAGCACCGGGTCGGCCATGTCGTCCTCGCCGGCGGCCTGCCGCCCAAGGGCTCGCTGGAGGCGATCAAGGCGATGGGCGCCAAGGCGATATGCTTCGCCCCGACGCTCGCCCTCGCCAAGAAGCTGATCCGGTCGGGCGTCGATGCGTTGGTCATCGAGGGCATGGAGGCCGGCGGCCATATCGGTCCCGTCTCCACCAGCGTGCTCGCGCAGGAGATGCTGCCCGAGATCGCGGCGGACGTGCCGGTGTTCGTCGCCGGCGGCATCGGCCGTGGCGAGGCGATCGCGGGCTATCTCGACATGGGCGCGGCGGGCGTCCAGCTCGGCACGCGCTTCGTCTGCGCGACCGAATCGATCGCGCACCCCAATTTCAAGAAGGCGTTCATCCGCGCCTCCGCGCGCGACGCGGTGGCGAGCGTGCAGATCGATCCGCGCCTGCCCGTGATCCCCGTGCGTGCGCTCAAGAATGCCGGCGGCGAGCTGTTCACCGCCAAGCAGCGCGAGGTCGCGCAGAGCCTGGACGAAGGCCGCGTCGCGATGGCCGAGGCGCAGTTGCAGATCGAACATTACTGGGCAGGTGCGCTGCGCCGCGCGGTGATCGAGGGCGACGTCGAGCACGGCAGCGTCATGGCGGGCCAGTCGGTCGGCATGGTGACGAAGGAGGAGCCGCTTGCCGACATCATCGCGTCGCTGATGGCGGAAGCGGCGGCGGCGTTCGAGGCGCGGGCGGCCTGACGCATCCCTCGTCCGGTCCCGCGTGCGCGCGTCCATGCCCGCCGTGCGACCGGACGAGCGTCGGTTCGCCGCGGTGATTACCTGGCGTTAACCATCGCGCGGCCAAGCTTGCCTCCATCAGCCGGGGGGCAGGAAGGACGCCGGAGCCATGCGCCGCTCGATTGCCATCTCCATGACCGTGCTGGCGCTGACCGCCGGCTGTGCCACCCGCCGCGCCGTGCAGGCGCCCGCCGTCGTCGCGACCCTGCCGCCGCCAGTGGCGGTTGCCGCGGTGCCGATGCCGAAGGGCGCATATCCCGGAATGCCGGTACCCGCGCTGCTCGCCGACGGCCGATACGCCACCCCCAATCGCGACCTCTCGCAGGCCGGAACCGTCTGGCACCTGCGGGCCGCGCTCAACGTCGCGGCGCTGGCCTGTCGCGGCGCGGATGCCGGCGCGATCGTCGCCGATTACAACGCATTGCTGACCACGCAGAAGCTGCCGCTCGCCGACGCGCAGAAACGCTATGCGGCCGAATGGAAAGCTGCCGGCGGCGATTGGCAGGACCGATATGATGATGCGATGACGCGGCTGTACAATTTCTTCTCGCAATCACCCGCGCGCGACGGTTTCTGCCGCGCCGCCGCCGCGACGCTGGCCGATTCGCAGACGGTGACGGCCGCCGAATTGCCCGCCTTCGCCGCAGGGCGGCTGGCGGTGCTCGAAAAGCCCTTCACCGACTTCTACGCCGCTTATGATGGCTGGCGGAAGGATCGCGCCCGCCTCGACCAGCTGGCCATGGCGAGCATGCCGGTGCCGGCGAATGTCGTCGCGGTGCAGGCGGTGCCGGCCGCGACCCCCGCCGTGCGCCCGCGCTTGACGGTCGACGTCCGCGCCTTGCTCGACACCGCTGTCGCTCACTGATCGTCGGCGAGGCGGAAGATCGCCTCGACCGGCCGCCCGAGCACGCGCGCCAGTCGCAGCGCGAGCGTGGTGGACGGCACGAAGACGCCGTTCTCGACCGTATTGATCGTCTTGCGGCTGACGCCCGCGCGTTCGGCCAGCCCTGCCTGCGTCAGGCCCAGCCGCTCGCGTTCGTCCTTCAGGCTGTTGAGCAGCTCGCTCATCGCGCCGCCCGCAGCTCTTGCGTCGCAAAGCTGGACAGCGCCACCACCATGGCGGCCGTGATGATCAGCTTGGCGGCGTCGACCGCGCCGACCGTGCGATAGGATGCGACGATCGCCAGCACTGCCCCGGACAGGATGGCGGCCCAGAAGCCCGCCGCGAGGGCCTTGATGCGGTGCGCGCCGGTCGCCTCGTCGTCCATGAAGGCGGCAAGCGGGTGACGCGTCAGGCGGGCGATCGGCAGCAAATTGCACAGCGTCAGCGCGATCATCACCAGCCAAGACCCGAGGACGACCGCCTTGGATGCCGGATCACCGTCCCTCTCCAACGGGAGCAGCGGCAGAAGGACGTTCACCGTCAATATGCCGCCCATCATGTAGAAGAGCACCGCGCGTGCCCGCCCCTTGCGCTCCGCCCTTTCGACCATTGTCATCATTCTGCTCCCGCGTTCAAATTGCGCGTGCCGGCGGCGCTCATCGCGCCGCCCGCAGTTCGAGCGTGGCGAAGCTGACCATCGCCGCGAACAGCGCCGCGGTGGCGACGACGCGCGATACGTCATAGGCCGACAGCATTCCGTCATGCGCGAAGGGCGCGGTGCCCAGCGCCGACGCCAGGCCGGCCCAGAATCCGGCCACGCAGCTCATGCGGCGATGCTCGCGCACCACCTCGTCCTCCAGCAGGCGGTTGATCGGGCTGTCCGGCTTCAGCCAGCGCCGCCAGGGCAGCAGTGTCACGGCGCAGACGAGCGCCACGCCCAGCCAGAAGCCGTCGACGAAATCGCGTTGCAATACGGTCATGCCGATCAGCTCCGACAGCAGCAGTACCGCCCCGAGCACGTACAGCATCACCGCCCACGCCCGGCTCTTGCGTTCGGCCAATTCGATCGAGTCCATGATCGCACCCTCCTGTAACCTGCGGGTTACATGTAACCCATGCGTTACATCCGTCAAGCGCTTTCCGTCGCGTCACGCGCGGCAACGGGCTTCCCCGAGTCGCGCGGTTAGGTTAACGGCGCTTGCCTATGCGGGAGGACAGCATCGACCAGCCGACGGCGGGACGGTTCGAGGGGCGCGAGCACCTGTTCCCGGTGCGCGTCTATTTCGAGGACACCGACCTTTCGGGCGTGGTCTACCACGCCAATTACCTGCGCTTCATGGAGCGCGCGCGCTCCGCGATGCTGCGGCTGGCGGGGATCGATCAGCGCGCCGTGTTCGATGCGGGCGAGGGCGCCTATGCCGTCGCCGATCTCGCCATCCGCTATCGCGCGCCCGCGCATCTCGACGACGCGCTGCTGGTGGTCAGCCGCGTGATGTCCGTGCGCGCGGCCAGCGTCGTCATTCATCAGACAGTCAGGCGCGGTCCGCTTGTTCTGACGGAGGCGGAGGTGACGGCGGCGCTCGTCGCCGCGAACGGCCGCCCCCGTCGCCAGCCGGCCGCGTGGACGGACATCTATCAACGCCTGGTGTGGCAGGGGACCAACGAATGAATCCGGTGTTCAACATGGATGCGGCGACCCTGTCGCCCGTCGCCCTGTTCCTGCAGGCCGACGTCGTCGTGAAGGTGGTGATGGCGGGGCTGCTCGTCGCCAGCATCTGGACCTGGACGCTGATCGTCGCCTTCTGGCGGCGGCTGGGGCGTATCCGCAAGGGCATGGCGCGGTTCGAACGCGATTTCTGGAAGGCGGAGGATATCGACGCCTTCTACAAGGCGGAGGCGGATCAGGATCTTCCGTCCGCCAAGGTCTTCGCCGCCGGCGTCAAGGAATGGCGCCGGTCGACCGCGGGCGGCAGCATCGACAAGGGCGGCACCCGCGAACGGCTGGCGACCGCGATGGGCGCGGCGGCGGCGGGCGAGATCGACCGGATCAGCGACAAGCTGAACATCCTCGCGACGATCGGCTCGGTCGCGCCCTTCGTCGGCCTCTTCGGCACCGTCTGGGGCATCATGCGCAGTTTCACCGGCATCGCACAGGCGCAGAATTCCTCGCTGGCGGTCGTCGCGCCCGGGATCGCCGAGGCGCTGTTCGCGACCGCCATCGGCCTGTTCGCGGCGATACCGGCGGTGATCGCCTACAATCGCTTCAGCCATGGCGTGAACCGGATCGAGGCAGCGCTGGGCCGCTTCGCCGACGGCTTCCATACGACGCTCAGCCGCCAGCTGGACTCGGGCCGGTAAGGGAGCGCGCGCCATGGCGATGAACCTTCCCTCGCAGCGCGGACGTGGACGCCGGGCGCCGGTGGCGGACATCAACGTCACCCCTTTGGTCGACGTGATGCTGGTGCTGCTGATCATCTTCATGGTCACCGCGCCGCTGCTCACGGCGGGCGTCCCGGTCAACCTGCCCGACAGCCGGGCCAAGGCGCTGGATCAGGACCAGAAGCCGGTGCAGATCTCGCTCGACGCGCAAGGGCGGCTGTACATCGACGACCAGGAAGTCGCCGAGGACGCGCTGCCGCAGCGGCTCGAAGCGATCGCGGCCAAGCCGGAGGCCGGAGGCCAGCCGCCGCAGATATTCCTGCGCGCCGACCGCGCGCTCGATTATGGCCGCGTGATGCGGGTGATGGGCGAGCTGAACCGGGCAGGGCTGAATCGCGTATCGCTGTTGACCGTCGAAGGCGCCGGTGAGGGCGGCGGGACGCGCTGATGGATCGGGCGGAGAAAATCGGCCTTGGTGTGGCGGTCGTCGGGCATGTCGTGCTCTTCGGCCTGCTGTCGGTCGGTTTCCTCGCCACGCCCAATCCGGCGAAGCTCCAGCAGACGCCGATGGAGGTCAGCCTGGTCAAGGACGTCGCGCTGGAGGCGACCGCGCCACAGGCGGTGACTCCGCCGGCGCAATCCAGGGCGCCCGACACCGGCGAGCCCGAGGATGCGGCACCGCCTGCGGCGGCCGAGCCGGAGCCGGCGGCGGAGCCCGAACCCGCGCCGCCCGTACCCAAGCCCGCGCCGCCGAAGCCCCAGCCCAGGCCGGAACCGAAGCCCGAGCCCAAGCCCGCGCCGGCCAAGCCCCAGCCGAAGCCCAAGCCGGCCCCGGTCAAGCCGAAGCCCGAACCCAAGCCGAAGCCCGAGGCGGCGGAGCAACCGGCCAAGCCGACGCCCAAGCCGAGCAAGCCCGCCGCCAAGCCGAGAGCGGAAGCGAAGCCGGCCGATCGTCCAGCGCCGTCGAAGCCGGCGGCCAAGCCGCAAGCCGCAGCCAGGCCTGCCGCCAAGGCGGGTCGCGGCAGCGATGAGGCGAGCAAGGCCGAGCGTCCTCGCGGCTCGCGGCTCGGCAGCGACTTCCTGAAGGGCCTGACCAGCGAGGCGTCGACGAGCACGTCGCCCGCGCCCAAGGCAGCGAAGATCGACGCGCGAGCGATGGCGGGGATCGAGGACGCCATCAAGCGCCAGATCCAGCCGTGCGCGGACCGGCAGGCGACCACGGGCATGCCCGGAGCAAATTCCATCGTGTCCGTCCTCAATCTGCGACTCAATCAGGACGGTTCGCTCGCGGCGACCCCGCGGATGGTGCGCCAGACCGGCGTCACCGACGAAAACGATCGGTATAAGCAGCGGGTGATCGATCTCGGCATCGCTGCCCTGAAGGCATGTTCGCCACTGAAGCTCCCGGCCGAATATTATTCGACGCCCACCGGCGGCTGGAATAACATCAACTTCCATTGGACGATCCGGTGATGGCCCGAGGGCACCTTCCGGCCGTTCGCCGTGCGTCCGTCGACGGGCCTTCCTCCTCGTCGCGCGGAAGAGCGAGGCTTCGACACGCTCGGCGCGGATCTGGCGCGAATGCAGCAGGAAAGTCCGGACCCGCCGGACGTGATACAGGCCGGAATGCCAACAGGAACATGCGCATGATTGGAAAAGTCTTCGCGGCGCTGGCCGCCACCGCGGCCCTGTCGGCCCTTGCTGTTCCGGCAGCGGCGCAGACGGCACCCGCCTCCACGCCGCCGTCGCAGCAGCAGCCGGCGGGCCAGCCGCAGGATCAGAACGCCGCCCCGCTCGAAGTGTCCGTGACCGGCGGCGTGTCCGAGCCGATGCCGATCGCCATCCCCGTGATGCCGACCGCGCAGGTGGTCGACACGCCGGCGGGATCGACCGACGTGCTCGGCCGCCAGCTGGCCGACATCGTCGCGAACGACCTCAAGAATTCGGGCCTTTTCACCCCGCTCGCGCCGGGCAAGCTGCGGCCGGTCGGCTTCCAGGAGGTCAATGCGCCGGCGTTCGACTATTGGGGCGGCACGGGCGCGCAGGCGCTGGTCCAGGGTTTCGTACGCGCCGGTGCTGACGGCAATCTGACGGTCGGCTGCTACCTGTACGACGTCTTCTCCAAGGTCGAGCTGACGCGCACCGGCTTCGTCGTGCCGCCGGCCGACTGGCGTCGCGCGGGGCACAGATGTGCCGACATGGTCTATGCGCGCCTGACCGGCGAGGGCCCCTATTTCGACAGCCGCATCGTCTACGTCTCCGAAACGGGGCCGAAGGCGAAGCGGATCAAGCGGCTGGCGATCATGGACCAGGACGGCTTCAACCACCGCTTCCTGACCAACGGCCAGGCGATCGTGCTGACGCCGCGGTTCGCACCGAACCAGCAGTCGATCGTCTACATGAGCTACGAGGACAACCGGCCGTCGATCTACGTCTACGACCTGGGCTCGGGCCGGCCGCGCCGGATCGTGCAGAACGTGTCGCTCACCTTCGCGCCGCGTTTCTCGCCGGACGGTCGCTGGATCCTGTTCTCGATGGCGCAGGGCGGCAACACCGACATCTACCGCGTCGCGGCGAGCGGCGGCACCCCGCAACGGCTGACGACCTCGCCCGGCATCGACACCGGCGGCAGCTATTCGCCCGACGGATCGAGGATCGTGTTCGAGAGCGACCGCTCCGGCGGACAGCAGCTCTACGTGATGAACGCCGACGGGTCGAACCAGCATCGCATCAGCTTCGGCGGCGGCCGCTACGGCACGCCGGTGTGGAGTCCGCGCGGCGACCTCATCGCCTTCACCAAATTGGGTGGCGCGTTCCGGATCGGCATCATGGCGCCGGACGGGTCGGGCGAGAAGCTGCTCACCAACAGCTGGCAGGACGAGGGGCCGAGCTGGTCGCCGAACGGCCGCGCCATCACCTTCTTCCGCTCGACGCAGGGCGGATCGGGCAAGGCGGATCTGTGGATGGTCGACCTGACGGGTCAGGTCGAACGCAAGATCCCGACGCCGCTCGACGGCTCGGATCCGGCCTGGGGGCCGATCAGGCCGTGACGCCGAATTGGGGGCGTTTCGGGGGCGGGACGATTCTTAGGGAGATACGATGATGGCCAAGCTTTCCACGACGCTGATGACCGCTGCGGCGATGCTGTCGCTCGCCGCCTGCGCGCACAAGCCGAAGCAGCTGCCGCCGCCGCCGGTCGACAACACCGGCGGGATGAACACCGGCAACTTGCCGCCGTCGAACAATGGCCAGGTCGGCGACGCGACGGTGCCGGGCTCCGACGCGGATTTCCGCCGCTCGGTCAGCTCGAACACGGTGCATTTCGGGCTCGACATGTACGACATCGATCCGGAAGCACGGACGATCCTCGACACGCAAGCACAGTGGCTGGCGAGCCACCCGAACGTCCGCGCGACGATCGAGGGCCATTGCGACGAGCGCGGCACGCGCGAATACAATCTGGCGCTCGGCGATCGTCGCGCCAATGCGGCCAAGAACTATCTGGTCGCCAAGGGGATCGACCCGTCGCGCCTGACCACGATCAGTTACGGCAAGGAGCGCCCCGTCGCGCTCGGGTCCGACGACGCCTCCTGGGCGCAGAACCGGCGCGCCGTGACCGTCGTGGTCGGCTGAATTCAGCCGCGGGCGAGGCGCTCCAGCGCTTCGCCCGTCACGCGCTGGATCGTCCATTCCTCCATGCCGACCGCACCCATCGCCCGGTAGAAGGCGATGGCGTCGGCGTTCCAGTCGAGCACCGACCATTCGAATCGCGCGCAGCCCCGCGCCACCGCTTCCTGCGCGAGATGGCGGAGCAGGGCCGTGCCGATACCTTTGCCCCGCGCGGCGGGCGTGACGTACAGATCCTCCAGGTAGAGGCCGCGCTTCCCCGTCCAGGTCGAGAAATTGTGGAAGAAGAGCGCGAAGCCGAGCACGGCGTCGTCCTCCTGCGCGATCACGGCCTCGGCGGCGGGTCGTGGCCCGAACAGCGCGGCATGCAGGTCCGTCTCGCTCGCGGTGACGGCATCGGGCTCGCGCTCGAAGGCTGCCAGTTCGCGGACGAGGTGGAGGATCGTGGGTATGTCGGCGGATATGGCGGGTCGGATCATGCGGAAGCCTCGGTCTGCGGGGCGGGGAAGGGGCGGCGCACGGCGACGATACAGCCCGCGATGATCAGTGCCGCCCCCGCCACCGTCCATGCCGAGACGACCTCGGCGAAAACGAGCCAGCCGAACAGCGCCGACCAGACGAAGGCGGTATATTCCACCGGCGCGAGTACCTGTGCCTCCGCCCGCGCATAGGCCCAGGCGAGCGCGACCGCTGACGCCGAACCGAGCAGCGCCGCGACGAGGATTTCGGGCCATTGTCCGGTCGCGGGCATGCTGCCGAACCAGGGCGCGCCGACGAGCAGCAGCAGGCTCAGCACGACGCTGGTGAACAGCGCGACTTCCAGCGGGTCCGCCACCTGCGCCTGGCGACGCAACAGGATCAGGCTACCCGCGTAGAGGATGCTCGCCGCGACCACCGCCACGCTCCCGAGTACCGCGTCCTGCGACGCGCGCGCCTGGACCTCGCCCATCGCGATGGCGAGGACGCCGAGACTGGCGACAAGGGAACCACCGATCGCGGCGCGCCTGATCCGCTCGCCCAGGGTGAGCGCGGCGAGGAACAGCGCGATGAGCGGCGCGAGGAAGGTCAGCGCGACGCCCTGCGCCATCGGCACGCGCACCAGACCCCAGAAGAACAGCAGCACCGACGCGCCCGCGACCGAGCCACGTGCCGCATGAAGCTTCAGCGCCGCGCGCGTCGGCCAGGGACGGCGCCGGAGGAGGAACACCGGCAGCATCAGCGCCACCCCCGCGATCGAGCGCCACAACACGGCATCGTAAGCGCCGCTGGTGATGGACAGCCCCTTCATCAGCGCGTCCATCGCCGAATAGACCGCGATTCCCCCGGCGGCGACGCCGAAGGCGAGAAGGGGCGATGCGGCGCGGGTCACCGGATCAGCCGGATGTCGATATCGAGTTCGACCTCCGCGAGACGGCGATCGCTCGTATAGACGGGCAGGCGGTAGAGAAGACCCAGCGCCAGACACGCCCGATCGCCGAGCGACGCGCCCTGCGCGCGGGTCGGCTCCCGCAGCCGTGCCGCCTCGAGCGCCATGGGCAGATCGAAGGGGACGACCGCGATCTCGTAGCTACCGAGGATAGCCAGCACCGCCTCGGCGCTCGCGCCGCGTTCCACCCCGCGTGCGCAGCATTCGGCGACGTTGACGGTCGACATCCGGCTGCCCCGGACGATCCCGGCAACGATGTCTGCCCCCGTTTCGCCGAGCATCAGCGCCATCACCGCGGATGCATCGACGACCGCGCTCATTCCTCGCCCCAGTCGGCGCGTCGTTCCCTCAGAAACGTATCGACCGTATAATCCTCGCCAAAGATGGCGCGCGCCTTGGCCTGCGCGTTGCGGACCGACTGATCGAACGTCATCAATCTGACGCCACCATCATCCGTGCGGTCGACGACCAGCGAATCGCCGTCCTTGATGCCGAGTTCGCGGCGGATATCCGCCGGAATCACCACCTTGCCGCCCGCGATCACCTTGGCATGATAGGTCATGTCGAAACCTCCAGTACCTGTGTCATAGCACAGGTACCAAGAGGCGTCAGGGCTATTCCGCTGCGACCGGCTGCGATGGCACCGACGCAGCCTCGATCTCCGCCGCCTTCGCTTCGACCAGCTTGACGATATGATCGATCATGTCGGCGTCCTGGACGTGGTGGTCGGTGACGCCGGACAGATAGACCATGTGCTTGCCATTGCCGCCGCCGGTGATGCCGATGTCGGTTTCGCGCGCCTCGCCGGGGCCGTTGACGACGCAGCCCAGCACCGACAGGCTCATCGGCGTGCGGATATGCTGCAGCCGTTCCTCCAGCGCCTGCACGGTGCGGATCACGTCGAATCCCTGTCGGGCGCAACTGGGGCAGGACACCACGCGCACGCCGCGGTTGCGGATGCCGAGCGCCTTGAGGATCTCGAAGCCGACGCGGACCTCCTCCTCGGGCTCCGCCGACAGCGACACGCGGATCGTGTCGCCGATGCCGAACCAGAGCAGGCTGCCGATGCCGATCGACGATTTGACGGTGCCGCCGATCAGGCCGCCCGCCTCGGTGATGCCCAGGTGCAGGGGACAGTCCGTCGCTTCGGCCAGACCCTGATAGGCGGCGACCGCCAGGAAGACGTCCGACGCCTTCACCGCGACCTTATATTCGTGGAAGTCGTGATCCTGCAGCAGCTTGATGTGGTCGAGCGCGCTTTCGACCAATGCATCGGGGCACGGCTCGCCATATTTCTCGAGCAGGTCCTTCTCGAGGCTGCCGGCGTTGACGCCGATTCGGATCGCGCAGCCGTTCGCCTTGGCGGCGCGCACGACCTCCGCGACGCGCTCGTTGCTGCCGATATTGCCCGGATTGATGCGCAGGCAGGCGGCGCCCGCGTCCGCCGCCTCCAGCGCGCGCTTGTAGTGGAAATGGATGTCGGCGACGATCGGCACGTGGCTCGCGCGCACGATCTGCTTCAGCGCGGTCGTCGATTCGATGTCCGGACAGGAGACGCGGATGATGTCCACGCCCGCCTCCTCGCAGCGGCGGATCTGATCGACCGTGCCGCGGATGTCGGGTGTGGGCGTGTTGGTCATCGTCTGGACGGTGACCGGCGCATCGCCGCCGACGGGAACATTGCCGACCATGATCTGGCGGCTCGGACGGCGGACGATGTCGCGCCACGGACGTACTGACATGGCTCTCATATACAGCGCGCGGGTTGCGGTTCAAAGACGCTGGTGTAGGGAAGCATGCCTGCCATGGCGCCCCCCCTTCCCACATCGCCGATCCCACGGCATTTCGGCCTGGACTGGCTGCGTATCGCGGCCTTTGCGATCCTGATCGCCTATCACGTCGGCATGGTGTTCGTGCCATGGGGTTTCCATGCGAAGAGCCCGCACGGCGCAGATTGGGCGGTGCTGCCCATGCTTGCGGTCAACGCCTGGCGGCTCAGCCTTTTGTTCGTCGTCTCCGGTTATGCCAGCCGGGCCCTGCTCGGGCGTGCGACGGGCGTCGGCGGGTTCCTGGGGCAACGGACGATGCGGCTGCTCGTGCCGCTGGCGTTCGGCGTGGCTGTCCTCGTGCCGCCGCAATCCTTCGTCGAACTGGTGACCCAGCACGGCTATCGCGCGAGCTTTGCGACCTTCTGGCTTCACGACTATTTCCGCTTCGGAAAGCTCGCGGGCATCGGCCTGCCGGCTCTCAACCACCTCTGGTTCGTGCTCTATCTTTGGTTGTATACGGTCGTGCTCGCCGCGTTGGTCGGGGTGGCGAGCGTGACTGCGGCCGGACCGGTCCACGGTGCGCTGGTCCGCGCAGGCACCATGCAGCACCTGTTCGAGCGCGTCTTCGCCGGGCCGCTGGTGCTTCTGGTCCCGACGGCATGGTTGATCGGCGTCCATGCCTGGTGGTTTCCGATGGGCTATGAAACGCATGATCCCGCGCACGACCTGATGGCGCATTTGATCTATCTGCCCGCCTTCCTGTTCGGTTTCGCACTGGCCGGCGCGCCGCGCGTGCTGGCCGCCTGCGTGCGCTATCGATGGCCGGCGGGCATCGCGGCGATCCTCGGCTATGGGGTGATCGTCGGCATCGAACTTTCCTCCGATGCGGCCGAGCCGCCGCGCTGGCTCTACCCCACCTACGGCGCCGCGCATGCGATCCAGCAATGGGGCGCGATCGTCGCGCTGATCGGGCATGCCGAACGGCGTTGGAACCGCGATCACCGCTGGCGACCGCTTCTTACCGAGGCGGTCTTCCCCTTCTATCTCGTCCACCAGACGATCATCGTCGTCGTCGCCTATTGGCTGATCCCGGCCGGTTTGGCCGGGGGCGCGGAATTCGCGATCCTGGTCGCCGCCACGGTGCTGGGTTCGCTCGCTTTCTATCTGATCGGCCGAAAGGTCGAGCCGTTGCGCCCGCTGATCGGGCTCCGCCGTCTTTCCAAGCACAAGGTGCCCGCATCATGACCCAGACCTGGAGCCTCGTCCTGCACGGCGGCGCAGGCACGATCACCCCCGCGCGGATCGGTGGCGCGGCCGAAGCCGGAGCGAGCGAGGCACTTGTCCGCGCGCGCGACGCCGGGGCGGCGGTGTTGGCCGGCGGCGGCAGCGCGCTCGACGCGGTCGAGACGACGGTGCGGGTGCTGGAGGATGATCCGCACTTCAATGCGGGGCGCGGGGCCGCCTTCACCCTGGACGGACGTATCGAGCTCGACGCCGCCATCATGGACGGCACGACGCGCGCGGCAGGGTCGGTCGCGGGACTGACGCGCATCCGCAACCCCGTCACGCTGGCCCGCCGCGTGATGAGCGACAGCCCGCACGTGCTGCTGTCGGGCGACGGCGCGGAAGCCTTTGCCGCGACGCTGGGGGTCGAGACGGTCGACCCCGCCTGGTTCGCGGTGGCGGAGCGGCGGCGGCAGCTCGATGAACTGGTCGCACGCGGCGGCGACGCGTTCGACGTCGATATGAAATACGGCACCGTCGGCGCCGTGGCGTGCGACGTGCACGGCCATCTCGCCGCGGCGACCTCGACCGGCGGTGTGACGGGCAAGCGCTGGGGGCGCATCGGCGATTCGCCGCTGATCGGCGCCGGGACGTTCGCCGACGATCGCGCCTGCGCGGTTTCCTGCACCGGGTCGGGCGAGCAGTTCATCAGGGTGGGCGTCGCGCACGAGATCGCCGCGCGCATCCGTCTGGCCGGAGACGCCGCCGCGATCGCCGCCGCCGCCGCCTTGTCGGACGTCCGGGCGCTGGGCGGCACGGGCGGCGTCATCGTCGTGACGTCGTCGGGCGAGGCGTTGTGGCACTTCACCACGCCCGGCATGTACCGTGCCCGCGCCACCTCGGCGGGGGTGCGCGACGTGGCGCTGTACGGCGAAAACGCGGCATGACGGGCTGGCGTGCGATCCCGCGAGGCTGGATCGGGGCGGTGCCGCTTCCACGCCCGTGATTCAGGCTTTGGCGCAAGCGCTTCAGCGATCCTGACCCTTCTGTCCGGGGCCGCTTCTCGCTACAGCGTGAGTCCATGAAAACGCTTCGCTTTTGTCTCGCCGCGCTGCCTGCGCTCGTCGTCGCCGCACCGGCCCACGCCTATTGGGAATTCGGGCATCAGACGGTGGCGCGGATCGCATACGCCAATGTCGCGCCGCGGACGCGCGCGGCCATCCGGCGTATCCTTGCCGATACGCCGAAGCTGGATACGCCCTCCTGTCCGGCGACCACCATCGAGGGGGCGAGCACCTGGGCCGATTGCGTCAAGCCGTTGAAGACCGCCGAGGGCAAGCCGCGGTTTGGCTATGCCTACAACTGGCACTTCCAGGACGTGAATATCTGCGCGCCGTTCAGCCTGGAGGAGGCGTGCAAGGACGGCAATTGCGTCTCCGCGCAGATCAAGCGCGATGTCGCCGTGCTCAAGGACAAGCGTGCCGGGGCCAAGGAGCGGGCGCAGGCGCTGGTCTTCCTGATCCACTTCGTCGGCGACCTGCACCAGCCGCTGCATGCCGGCGAGAAGGGCGACAAGGGCGGCAACGACGTCGCGGCGGCCTATGGCGTGTACAGCCCCAAGCGGTTCAATCTGCACTCCGTCTGGGACGGGACGCTGGCCGAACGTGCGATCACCAGCGGGCCGAACCTTGTCCGGCGGTATTCGCCTGCGGAGAAGGCGCGGATCGCCCGGGGCGGTGTCGACGACTGGAGCCGCGAATCGTGGCAGGTCGCGCATGACGTCGTCTACGCCAGCGCGTTGCACGGCGACCCGTGCGGCCCCACCCCCGCGAAAGTGACGCTGGACGATGCGACGGTGGCGAAGATCGTGCCCGTCGCACGGCTCGAGGTCGAGCGCGGCGGGCTGAGGCTGGCGAAGCTGCTCGACGAGGCGCTCGGCTGATCGACCCTGCCGCGAACGAGGGGGCGGAGGGACGCGCGGCGGTGCGCCGACGAACCGTCCCTCCACAAAGTACGGCAGGCGACCTCCTCCCCGCGCGCGGGGAGGACGACGTCGTTATCCTTCGCGGCCCGGCACGTCGTGATCGTGCGGTTCCTCGCCCTTCGCCTTGGCGGCGTTGTAGCGATCGATCGCCTCGATCGTGATGCGGCGCGCCTCGGCGGCGTCGCCCCAGGTGCCGACGCGCACCCACTTCTTCTTCTCCAGGTCCTTGTAGTGGGTGAAGAAGTGCTCGATCTGCTCGAAGACGATCTCCGGCACGTCGGCCCGTTCGCCGACGTTGGAATAGTAAGGGAAGACCTGGTCGACGGGCACGCAGACCAGCTTCTCGTCGCCGCCCGCCTCGTCCTCGAGGTTGAGGACGGCGATCGGCCGGGCGCGGACGACGCAGCCCGGGATGAACGGCGAGCGCGCGATCACCAGAGCGTCGAGCGGATCGCCATCCGGCGACAGCGTGTGCGGCACGAAACCGTAGTTCGCGGGATAGCGCATCGGCGTGTGCAGGATGCGGTCGACGAACAGCGCGCCGCTTGCCTTGTCGAACTCGTACTTCACGGGCTCGCCGCCGGTCGGCACCTCGATGATGACGTTGAGGTCGTCGGGCGGCGACTTGCCGACCGGGATCAGATCGATGCGCATGCTTTTCCCTTGTTAAGACCTGCCGCCGCTTACCGCGGGGCGAGAAGACGATCGAGACCGCCTTCGCCGGTTCCGACCTTCTCGAGCCGCGGATAGCGGGGGCCGCCGTGATAGTCGATGGCGACATCGCGGAAGCGCGGCCCGTTCTTGACCAGCAGGCGGATCGGTTCCTTCGACGTCTTGGCCGCGAGGATCGCCGCCTTGAGCTTGTCGCCGCTATAGGCCTCGCCGTTGATCGCCTGGATCTGGGTGCCGACGTCCAGTCCCGCCTTGAACGCGGGCGAATCCCAGATCACGCCGTTGACGTTGCCGTCCGGCGCGACGTTGAGCCCGATCGAATAGGTGACGTCGGTGCCGCGGGTCTTTTCCAGGCTACTGAAATATTTGGTGGGTGTGTCGGTATAGACGAGCTTGTAGCCGTCCATCGCGAAACCGTCGACGGGCGCGGGCTTGCCCGTTTCCGTCAGCCGCTTGTTGAGGAAACCGGCCCAGTCGTAGGGAACGATGCCGTTCAGCGTGCGCGCGACATCATCGAACGTGTACGTGACTTCGCCCCAGTCGCCGTCGCGAATGCCGAAGAAGGCGTGCGCGAAATCGTCGATCGACTTGGTCCCGCCGGATTTCTGGCGGAGCATCGCGTCGACCTCCATCCACACCATCAGGCCTTCGTTGTAATAATCCTCGCTGCGCTGCCAGCTGGTCCAGCCCTTCGGCCGCCGCGCCGAGATGATCGGATCGTTGGTCGTGTCGAGCAGGTCGCGCCACTGGCGGCCGGGCGCGAGCGCATAGGAGCCGGCGATCGCGGCATAGGCGTCGAGCGTATCCTGCTTGCTGACGAGGCCCGAGCGCGCCTGGAGCACATAGCCCCAGAATTGCGTCTGCCCTTCGTACACCCACAGCAGCGAGTCCCGCATCGGCGTGCGGAAGTCCGGGGTCCACAGGTCGGCGCCGCGGCGGAACTTGCCGTCCCAGCTGTGCGTGAACTCGTGCGGCAGCAGGTTGCGTGCGGCGACGTTCGAATCCCATTCGGAGAAATAGGTCTTCGCCGTCCCGTCTTCCGACGAGCGGTGATGCTCGAGGCCGATCCCGCCGAGCTGATCGCTCAGCGAGACGAGGAATTCGTAATGGTCGTAATGCTGCGCGCCGAACGTCTTCACCGCCTGATCGACGAGACGCTTGTGCGCGTCGATCTGCTCCGGCGTGGCGGCGAGCAGTTCGGGCGAGTCGGCGAAGACGTTGAGGTTGACGCGCGGAGACAGTGGCCAGGTCTTGCCATAGCGGCCGGCGAGCACCGGCGAATCGACGAGGATCTCGTAGTTCGTCGTCTGATAGGCATAGGTGGAGCCGTTCGCGTTCGCCGGCACCGCGCCCGCCGCGGTCCAGCCCGTCGGGAAGCGCGCGGTCATCTGGATCGGGATCTGGCGGGTGAAATAGCCGGCCGGATAGAGGCTGACCGAATTGGGCTGAAGGCTGATCAGGTTCGGCGTGGCGACGATGCGGCCCTGGTTGCCCTGCGTCGCCGAGATGAACTGGAATTCGACGTCGAGCGACTTGGCGCCCGCGGGCACGTCGATGTGGAAGGCGTAGACGTCGACCGTATCGCGCGTCCAGGGAAGCACCTTGCCGTTCGCGCGGATGACGAGGCCGGCCAGCTTCTCGATCTCTCCGCGCGGCGCGTGATTGCCGGGCAGCCACTTCGGATAGAGCAGCGCCATCGGCCCGCTCTTCGTCACGGGAATCGTCTCCTTCACGCGGAAGATGCCGCGTTCCGTGTCGGTCGCGTCGACGTCCAGCTTGATCGTGCCGGGATAAGGCGCGTCGACGGCGACGGGGATGGTGTCGACGAAGGGAACAGGCTGCGGCGCAGTGTTGCCGGTGGGCACCTGCGCGATCGCGGGAACGGCGATGGCGGACGCAAGAAGGGAGGCGACGAAAAGCTTGGCGTGCATGGAAGGCCTTTGCGGCTGAAGACGATGTACGAATGTTGCGCGGAAAACGTCAGCCGTCCAGCCCCTTAGCTCCCTCCCCCGAGTACGTTGATCGTGAAGGCGATGACGCCGAGATTGAACACGAATGCCGCCAGGCACTGGCCGATCGCCACGCGGCGGATGCGACGGGAGGTGATCTGTACGTCCGAGGTCTGGAAGGTCATGCCCAAAGTGTAGCTGAAATAGAGGAAATCCCAGTAGTCGGGCTGGTCGCATTCGGGGATGTCGAGGCCGCCCGCGTCCTTGCCCTTCTCGTTCGCGCTGTAGAACAGATGCGCATAGTGCAGCGCATAGACCATGTTCGAGAACAGCCACGCGAGGGCGAGCGTGACGATCACGATGAGGATGGCGATCGCGTCGTTCTTGCCCTTCAGCTCGTCCGCGACCGCTACCAGGATGACCAGCATCGTCGCCCCCGTGATGCCAAGCAGCACCGCGCGATTGGCGTCATTGTCGCGAGCGGCACGGCGCATGTGCTCGACGCTGCCGCGTCTGAACAGGGGGATCAGCGAGACGAGGAACACCGCGCTGGCGATGTCGAAGGCGATCATGCACCCCCGTGCTCGTCCCAGCCACGGGATCAGCGGAACCAGCCCGACCGCGAACAGCAATGCGAACAGGGCGAAGCGCGGCGGCGCCACCCGTTTGCCGATTCCCCACCAGCGCGGTCTTTCTGTCATATGGTGGCGCTAGCGCTTCCGGCGCGCCTCGCCTAGATACCCGCCGATCATGGCCCGAATAGAAACTCCGCGACGCATACGCGGCACCCAGGACATCTTCGGCGAGGACCAGCGGCGATTCGGGCACGTGCTCGACACGTTCGACCGCGTCCGGCGCCTCTACTGCTTTGGCCGCGTCGACGTGCCGGTTTTCGAGGATACCGCGGTTTTCGCGCGATCGATCGGCGAGACGACCGATGTCGTGTCGAAGGAGATGTACACCTTTCCGGACCGGGGCGGCGACTCGCTGACGCTGCGGCCCGAATTCACCGCCGGCATCGCGCGCGCCTTCCTGACGGAAGGGTGGCAGCAATATGTGCCGCTCAAACTGGCCACCAGCGGCGCGGTCTTCCGGTACGAGCGTCCGCAAAAAGGACGGTACCGCCAGTTCCACCAGATCGATGCGGAGATCCTGGGCGCGGCGGAACCCGCGGCGGACGTCGAGCTGCTGGTGATGGCGGACCAGCTGCTGCGCGAGCTCGGCATCGCGGAAGGCGTGACGCTGCAGCTCAACACGCTGGGCGACGCAGAAACCCGCGACGCCTGGCGTGCGGCGCTGATCGCGCATTTCGAGGCACATCGCGGGGCATTGTCGGAGGACAGCCTCGTCCGGCTCGACAAGAATCCGATGCGCATCCTCGATTCCAAGGACCCGCGCGACCGGTCGATCGCCGATGCCGCGCCGGACATCGACGCCTTCCTGACCGACGACGCGCGTGCCTTCTTCGACGCGGTGACCGCGGGGCTCGACGCGGCAGGCGTCGCCTGGACACGCAATCCGCGGCTGGTACGCGGCCTCGACTATTATCGGCATACGGCCTTCGAGTTCGTCACCGACCGGCTGGGTGCGCAGGGCACGGTGCTGGCGGGCGGCCGCTACGACGGGCTGATCGAGAGCCTGGGCGGCGCGCCGACCGCTGGCGTCGGCTGGGCGGCGGGCGTCGAGCGGCTCGCGATGCTGCTGGACGAACCGACCCGGCCCACCATTGACGCGGTCATCGTACCGATGGGCGAGGCCGCCGAAGTGCGCGCGACCGGGCTGCTCGCCGAGCTGCGACGCTGCGGACTGGCGGTCGACATGGCGTACAAGGGCAAGATGAAGCAGCGTCTGGCGAAAGCCGATACGCTGGGCGCGCGCCATGCGCTGATCCTCGGCGACGACGAGCTGACGGCAGGCGTCGTCGCGGTGAAGACGCTGTCGAACGGTGAGCAGCGTCAGGTGCCGCTGGACGCGGTGGCGGAGGCGCTACGGTGACCCCGCTCGTTATCCCCGCGGAGGCGGGGATCCAGAGCCGCTGTCACGCCGCAAGGGCCACGCCGTCCGCGCGTCTGGACTCGCGCCTGCGCGGGAATGATGGAGCGGGGGTGCCGCGCGCATGACCACCATCTCTGCCGAACGGATCGCGCAGATCGAGGCGCGGCGCGACGAGCTGCAGGCGCTGATGGCGACCGGCGATCTGCCGTCCGACCGCTTCGTGCAGGTGTCGAAGGAATATGCGGAGCTGGAACCCGTTGCGCGCGCGGCGGCCGAAGTCCGGCGGCTGCGGCAGGAGGCGGACAGCCTCGCCTTCATGGCGGAAGATGGCGACGAGGAACTGCGTGCCATGGCGGCGGAGGAGCTCCACGCCAACAAGGCGGCGCTGGAAAGCGCGGATCGCAGCCTGGCGCTCGCGCTGCTGCCGCGCGACGCGGCCGACAGCCGCGCGGCGATGCTCGAGATCCGCGCCGGCACCGGTGGCGACGAGGCGGCGCTGTTCGCCGGCGATCTTTTTCGCATGTACCAGCGCTATGCGGAGTCGCAGGGCTGGCGGGTCGAACTGATCAGCGCCTCCAGCTCGGATGCGGGCGGATACAAGGAAGTCGTCGCCTCCGTCACCGGGCAGGGCGTGTTCGCGAAGCTCAAGTTCGAAAGCGGCGTGCACCGCGTCCAGCGCGTGCCGGCGACGGAGAGCGGCGGGCGCATCCATACTTCCGCCGCGACGGTGGCGGTTCTGCCCGAGGCCGAGGATGTCGACGTGCAGATCGACGACAAGGACCTGCGCATCGACGTCTATCGATCGTCTGGGCCGGGCGGCCAGTCGGTCAACACCACGGACAGCGCCGTGCGCATCACGCACCTGCCTACCGGCCTCGTCGTCATCCAGCAGGACGAAAAGTCGCAACACAAGAACAAGGCCAAGGCGCTCAAGGTTCTGCGCACGCGCCTGTACGAGGCGGAGCGCGAGCGGCTGGCGGCGGAACGCTCCGGCACGCGCAAGGCGATGGTCGGGTCGGGCGACCGGTCGGAGCGCATCCGCACCTACAACTTTCCGCAGGGGCGCGTCACCGACCACCGTATCAATCTGACCCTGCACCGCCTGCCCGAGATCATCGAGGGCGAGATGGAGGAATTGCTCGGCGCGCTGATCGCCGAGGACGAGGCGGAGCGGCTGGCGGCGCTGGATGCGTGAGGGTGTGCGAGGGCTGAGAGCCGGCGGCGCTCCGTTCTTCCCCCTCATCCCGGCGAAAGCAGGGGCCGATGGCCGCGAGCGGCCTATGGTCCGTGATGCGGTGCGCCATACCGAGCCCATGGGTCCCGGCTTTCGCCGGGATGACGAGGGGAGATGAGCGCGTCTCACGCGGTCAGCACCGCCCTCGCCGAGGCTGCCGCCCGCTTCGCCTTCTCCGACACGCCCAGGCTCGACGCCGAGCTGCTTCTCGCCCATGCGCTCGGCATCGATCGCAATGCGCTGCTTCTCGACATGCAGCGCGCCGTTCCCCCCGCATTCTGGGACCTCGTCGCGCGCCGCGAGGCGCAGGAGCCGGTCGCCTATATCGTCGGCACGCGTGGTTTCTGGACGATCGACCTCAAGGTCGGCCCCGGCGTGCTCGTGCCGCGCGCCGACAGCGAGACGCTGCTCGTCGCCGCCGCGTCGCATTTCGCCGGCCGCCCGCCCGGCAGCATCCTCGATCTGGGTACGGGACCGGGGACTTTGTTGCTGGCCGCGCTCGACGAATGGCCGGGGCGCGGATTGGGGGTCGATCGCTCCGACATCGCGCTTCGTTATGCGCGGGCCAATGCGGCGGCGCTCGGCATGGCGGATCGTGCGGTCTTCGTGCGCGGCGACTGGGCGGCGGCGATCGCGGGGCGGTTCGACCTGGTGCTCGCCAATCCGCCCTATATCGGCACGGACGAGCCGCTGCCCGACGAGGTTCGCGCCTACGAGCCCGCCGCGGCCCTGTTCGCGGGTAGTGATGGCCTCGACGACTATCGGACCCTTGCGCAGCAGCTGCCGCGGCTGATCGCGCCGGGCGGCTGCGCCGCCGTTGAGATCGGCCATCGGCAGGCTGCGGCCGTCTCCGGCCTGTTCGGTGACGCGGGCCTCGACTGCCGGGTCCATCGCGACCTCGCCGGGCACGACCGCTGTCTGCTGGTCACGACTTGAATATTGCCGGGCCAGGACGCATATTTCGCTTGTAGGACCGCCCTGCCGGCCGCTATTGCAAGCGTCGGGGCACGCATCATCACCGTCATGTGGTTGATTGCAGGGCGATGGCCCGCATCCTTCGTCATGGAAGCCGCTGCGATCCAGCGGCCCTGGCAAGGCCCGCGCGTCGCGGTGAACCTGGCGCCGGTGCCGGAGGTTTGCGCCATCGGGTCGGGAAGCCCTTGGTGGGCAGGAGCTTGGACCAGTTTGGTTTCACGGACCACATACTCGGATCATAGGACAGTAGCTTGATAAACAATCGGCAGAACGGTCGTCGTCGCGGCCGTGGTGGTGGTGGCAACAACAATGGTCCGCGCCAGGGTGGCGGTGGCCAGGGGCGTCCCGACAACGGCAACCGCATCGACAGCCGCGCGCGCGGCAACGCCAATCAGCTGCTCGAGAAGTACAAGAACCTGGCGGCCGAGGCGCAGCGTCAGGGCGACCGGATCAACACCGAATATTATCTGCAGTTCGCCGACCATTATTTCCGCGTGCTCGCCGATCAGCGCGGCCGGTTCGAGGACCAGCAGCCGCGTCGCCAGCAGCCGTTCGATCTCGATGGCGACGACGAGTTCGGCGACGAGGGCGAGCCGATCCGTGTGGGTGAGCAGGACGGTGGCGAGTTCCGCCAGGCCGAGCGCGGGTTCGACGAGAGTCGGCAGCAGCGTCGCCGCGAGCGCGGCAACGACCGTGGCGAGCAGCGGGGCAACGAGGGCGAGCCGCGTCAGGGCCGCAACTGGGACGAGCGCCGGCCGCGTCGCGCGGAGGCCGCTGCCGACCCCTCGGCAGACGAGCGGCCGGTCGAGGTCGCGGGGCAGCATCGCGCCGAGCCGTTCGCGGAGGGCGAAACGCCCGAGGCGCGCAGCGAGGCGGTGATCGCTGCCGATGCGCCGGCGGCGCCGCGCCGTCGCGGCCGTCCGCGCCGCGACGCGCAGGTCGAGGCGGTGCAGGCCGAGGGCGAAAGCAACGGGGTCGATGCCGATCGCCTTCCGCCGTCGCTGACCCTGGTCGCCAACGATGCGGACGACGCGCCGAAGCCGCGGCGCCGCCGCACCACCCGCGCGGTGGAGGCACCCGCCGCGGAATAACTGGTCCGCCGATCCGGTGGCCAAGGGGCTGGTTCTCCCGTCGCGGGAGGACCGGCCCTTTTCGTATCAAGCCTTCGGTCAGGCGTCTTTGTCGAATCGCTCGACCGCCTCGTCGTGTCCCGTGCCCGAACTAAGAAAGACGAGGCCCATCAGGGCGCCCGCCATCATGATCGAGCCGCCGACGCCGCCCAGGACCGCGAGCATCGTGACGAGGTGGAGCGGTCCCTGGACCCAGGCGAGCGCGACGATCGTCCCGGCGCTCGCGATCGCCGCGACCAGCGTCATCCATGCCATGATCCTGCGGAATCGGGCCCAGGCGTGCGCCGCCTGATCGGGGTCGTCGAGGCCGGGATAATCCATGGCTTTGCATGTGCCGCGAAAACGTGATTTCCTCAATCACCTGAAGCAGGCCGGCGCGTACCGGTTGTCGGCGAACGGAGGAGGCGAGGATGACGATTGCGGCAATCCTGCGGACGAAGGGCGATGAGGTCGCATCGCTCCCGATGACGGCCACCGTCGCGGCGGCGGTGGCGCTGCTGGCGAAGCGGCGCATCGGCGCCGTTCCCGTGATGGACGGCGACCTGGTGGCAGGCATCTTCTCGGAACGCGACCTGGTCCATGGCATCGCGCGGGATGGGGCGGCCGCGCTCGATCGCCCGCTGGTGGAGGTGATGACCCGTCCCGTCCAAAGCGTCGCACCCGATCAGGCGGTGATCGCGGCGCTGTCTCTGATGACCCGGCGGCGGATCCGGCACCTGCCCGTCGTGGAAGGCGGCCGGATGATCGGCTTCGTATCGATCGGTGATCTCGTAAAATACCGCATCGACCGCATCGAGGCGGAGGCCTCGGCGATGCGTGACTATATCCAGCAATAGCGCTTCAAGCTGGAAGCGGTCGCTTGCGGACCATCGCCACCAGCTCGCGCAACGTCCCGCGCGCGAACAGCGCCAGCCACAGGCCGTAGGTCGCCGCACCGGTCGCGACGAGGATCGCCAGATGGGGATGCGGCGGCATGGTGGGAAGCGCGCGGTCGGCCATGAGGACCACCGCCCCCATGCCGAGCGCCGCGATCGCGGAGGGCGCGATCGCCGCCGCGACATCACGCGCGGAGACGCCGATCACGGGTATCGAGCGCCAACTGATGATCGCGAGCAGGGCAGGGTAGGACGCGATCCAGCTCCAGGCGAGTCCCGTGATCCCCCAGCGGATGCTGACGAGGAAGGCGATCGTGAGCATGCCCGCAGCGAAGGCGCCGTTCCCCGCGCTGATATCGGGCCGCCCCCGCGCATCGCAAGCGGGGGCATAGAGGACGTGCAGCGTCATCAGCGGCATGGCGAGTGCGAGCAGGCGCACGATCGGTGCGACCTCGCCCCATTTGTCGCCGAGCGCGCTGAGGACCAGCGGGTCCGCGGTCGTCGCCAGTCCCACGTAGAAGGGCATCGCCACCAGCATGATGACCCGGAGCGCGCGCAGGAAGCCGCGTGGGATCGCCGCGGCGTCACCCTGCATGCGCGCATAGGCGCTGAACGCCACTTCGTTGAGCGGCGGCACGAACTTCGACACGAAGATCTGCGCGAGGAACAGTGCCGTGGTATAGATGCCCAGCAGATGCGGCGTGACATGACGGCCCGCGATGAAGACATCCGCCTGGCTCTGCAGGAACCAGAAGAACTGCCCGGCCGCCATGATCCCCCCGAAGCGGGCAAGATGGCCCGCGCCGCGGAAGTCGAAGCTCGGCCACATCAGCGAATGCGCATTCCAGGTGAGGACGATGGCCCGCGCCGCGAAGAGCGCGATGGGCGCGGCGACGAGCGCCCAGACCCCCCAGCCGGCGAGCGCGCCGCCCAGCGCGGTGCAAGCCCCGACGATCGAGGCGGCGACGTTGGCCGTCGCTTGGCGGCGGAAGTCCATCGTGCGGCTGAGCAGCGCATAGGGCAGCGCGGCGAAGGGCGTGATGAAGTAGATGAGCACCTGCACCCGCAGCAGGTGCGCGACAGCGGGTTGGCCGTAATAGCGGGCGGCGACGGGCGCGAGCGCGAGCTGGGCGAGCGCCAGTGCGACATTGAGCGCGATCAGCATGCCGAACAGCTGCCGGACCTGGTGCTCTGTGACATGCTCGCGTTGGATGAGTCCGCTCGCGAGGCCGTAGCCGTTCAGCATGTTGAGGAAGCCGAGCACGACGCCCGTCATCGCGTACAGCCCATAATCGTGCGGATCGAGGATGCGGATGACGAGGAAGGTCGCCGCCCATTGCAGCGTCTGGGCGAGAATCTGGCTGCCCGAGCGCCAGATCACCGCGCGGCGAATCTGCGATCCGAGGGATTCGGCACCGTTTGAGGGCTGATTCGACGCGACTTCCATGCCAGAGCGATAGCGGGAAAGGCCTTCACAAGGCGTAAACCCCAGCTTTTCCGCGGCTTTCGGCGCGACCGAAAGAAAAATGCAAAAAAGTGTTTGACGGTCCGGAACCCCTTCCCTAGATGGGTGTCACCGCAGCGGTGGCCGACACGGTCGCTGAGGCAGTCACGAAAAATCTGGCGCGCTGACCGCCCCGAGAAAAAGGGGTAAGGGAGCTGTGCCGGTGTTTTTGTCGGCTC
>OOKD01000088.1_pt1 | contig 44280 bp, 39 predicted proteins | sample 1691731 | NCBI WGS metagenome assembly OOKD01 (sample SAMN05831947, study PRJEB22555) | human gut metagenome | isolation source: Skin biopsy | host: Homo sapiens
TTGCGTTCAGCTGCGTGCTGACGGCGGCATGGCATGAGACGGACACGGGCACGGGCAACCTCCTTCACGACAAAGCGGGAAGGTCAGTCTGCCTCAACCGGCGCCAGCCCGCGCCCATGGGATCTTTCTTCACTGTCATCGCAGCTGCGACGGGCTCAGGCGCCCGCGACTTCCGCGGTGTCGACCTTGATGCCGGCGCCCATGGTCGAGCTGACGGCGACCTTGCGGACATACTTGCCCTTGGCGCCCGACGGCTTCGCCTTGACGACCGCGTCGACCAGCGCGTCGAAGTTGCGGCGCAGGTCTTCCTGGCTGAACGACGCCTTGCCGATGCCCGAGTGGATGATGCCGGCCTTCTCGACGCGATATTCGACCTGACCGCCCTTGGCGGCCTTGACCGCCTCGGCGACGTTCATCGTCACGGTGCCGAGCTTCGGGTTCGGCATCAGGCCCTTGGGGCCCAACACCTTGCCGAGACGGCCGACGACGCCCATCATGTCCGGGGTCGCAATGCAGCGATCGAAATCGATCGTGCCGCCCTGGATGGTCTCCATCAGATCTTCCGCACCGACGACGTCGGCGCCGGCGGCGCGCGCTTCGTCAGCCTTGGGACCGCGGGCGAAGACGCCGACGCGGACGGTCTTGCCGGTGCCCGCGGGCAGCGTGACGACGCCGCGGACCATCTGGTCGGCGTGGCGCGGATCGACGCCGAGGTTCAGCGCAACCTCGATCGTCTCGTCGAACTTCGACGTCGCACCCGACTTCGCCAGCGCGATCGCCTCGTCGACGCCGTGCAGCTTCTCGCGGTCGATGGTGACGGCCTTCTGCTTCTTAGTCAGCTTTGCCATGATCTTAGCCCTCCACCACTTCGAGGCCCATTGCGCGGGCGGAGCCTTCGATGATCTTGGTCGCAGCCTCGATGTCGTTGGCGTTCAGGTCCTTCATCTTGACCTGCGCGATCTCGGAAAGCTTCGAGCGCGCGATCTTGCCCGCCGACACCTTGCCCGGCTCCTTCGAGCCCGACTTCAGGTTCGCGGCCTTCTTGATGAGATAGGTCGCCGGCGCGGTCTTGGTCTCGAACGAGAACGAGCGATCCGCATAGACGGTGATGACGGTGGGCAGCGGCGTGCCCTTTTCGACGTCGCCCGTCTGCGCGTTGAACGCCTTGCAGAATTCCATGATGTTCACGCCGCGCTGACCCAGCGCCGGGCCGATCGGCGGCGAGGGGTTGGCGGAGCCCGCAGGCACCTGCAGCTTGATGTAGCCGGTAATCTTCTTTGCCATGTCACTCTCTATTCCGGGCCGGCGAACCGGCCCATTTCAAGTCGAGCGGTCGTGACGGGCGATGGGTTGCCCCGGCGCCCTGCCGCTTGGTTTTTCCAGCCATTGGTTGGAAGCGCGGGCGCATAGCGGAAAGGGGGGTGGGAGGCAAGGGGCGCGGCGCGCGTGCGCGCATGGGCCGCTGCCACGCGGTCTTGCGAGGCGGCTGGCCCCGGATATGATCCGGACGGCGCGATTTCCCGCGCCCCGGGGGACAATAGATGAATTGGAAGGGGAGCGTCTGCGCGCTAGCGATCGCCGTGGCCGGAACGGGGCCTGCATCCGCGCAGACAGCAGCGTCAAAGGCTGAGGGTGGATCGCTGGCGGAACGCTTCGGCGCGCGGGAATCGGTGCGTGACATCAGTCTTGCGCCCGATGGCGGCCACCTTGCGGTGGTCGGCGCCGGGGCCGGGCGCAATACGATCGTCATCACGGACACGGCGACCGGGCAGAGCCGCCAGATCGGCGGCGGATCTGGCGGTCCGCTACAGCTCACCAGCTGCGGCTGGTCGTCCGCCCAGCGGCTCGTCTGCCGCTATCGCGGGATCAGCGAGCTTAACGGTCTCAAGGTAGCGTACACGCGGACGATCGGTTTCGACATGGACGGCGGCAATGTCCGCTACCTCGGCCGGCGCGCAGGATCGGATGCGCTGCGCGCCAGCCAGTTCGACGGCGACGTCATCGACTGGCGCGGCGGCGACGGCTCGGTGCTGATGACGCACGACTTCGTTCCCGAGGGGAGCACCGGCACCATCATCGCCAGCAAGGGTGATGGCCTGGGTGTCGAGATGGTCGATACCCGCACCGGCCGCGCGTCCACCATCGAGACGCCGTCGTCGAACGCGACCGACTATATCGCGGACGGTCTGGGCAATGTCCGCATCCGCGTCAGCGCGACGCGCGGCAGCGATGGCGTGATGACGGGGCAGACCATCTACCAATATCGCCTCGCCGGCAGCCGGTCATGGCGTACGTTCAGTCAGTCCACGCCGGACAACAATGTCCTCGAACCCGTCGCTGTCGACGGCACCAGTAACGTCGCTTATGCGGTGCGCTCGCTGAACGGCCGCAAGGCGCTGTACCGCGTCGCGCTCGACGGGACGATGAAGGAGGAGCTGGTATCCAGTAATCCGGAGGTCGATGTCGCCGCGGTGGTGCCGATCGGCCGCCGCGGGCGCATCATCGGCGCGACCTACGTCACCGATCGTCGTCAGGTCGACTATTTCGATCCTGACTACCGCAAGCTGGCCGCTTCGCTGGCCAAGGCTTTGCCGAAGACGCCGTTGATCCGTTTCATGTCCGCCAACGCCGACGAAAGCCAGCTGCTCGTCTTCGCCGGCAGCGACGTCGATCCGGGCGTCTATTATCTGTACACCAAGGCGAACAAGCATCTCGACACGCTGGCGCTGGCGCGACCCGAGCTGGAGGGGCTGCCACTGACCGAGATGAAGACGGTTTCCTATACCGCCGCCGACGGCACGAAGATCCCCGCCTATCTGACGCTGCCGCCTGGCGGCAAGAACAAGGGCCTTCCGACGATCGTCATGCCGCACGGCGGACCGAGCTATCGCGACGAATGGGGTTTCGACTGGCTCGTCCAGTATTTCGCGCAAGCCGGCTATGCGGTGCTGCAGCCCAACTTCCGCGGATCGAGCGGCTATGGCGACGCCTTTTTCGCCAACAACGGCTTCCGGTCGTGGAAGACCGCGATCGGCGACGTCACCGATGCCGGGCGTTGGCTGGTCAAGGAAGGAATCGCCGACCCGGCAAAGCTGGCGATCGTCGGCTGGTCGTATGGCGGCTATGCGGCATTGCAGGCGAACGTCGTGGATCCCGATCTGTTCAAGGCTGCGATCGCGATCGCGCCCGTCACCGACCTTGCCATGACCAAGCGCGAGGCCATCGGCTTCGACAACGAGAAGCTCGTGGCGATGCAGGTCGGATCCGGTCCCGCGATCGCAGAGGGATCGCCGGCGCGTCACGCCGACCGGTTCAAGGTGCCGGTCTTGTTGTTCCACGGCGACCAGGACATCAATGTCGGCGTCGACCAGTCCAAGGCGATGAACGCGGCGCTGCGCAAGTCGGGCAAGGACAGCACCTTGGTCGTCTTCCCGAAGCTCGACCACCAGCTCGACGATGCCGCCGTTCGCGCGAAGATGCTGGCGGACAGCGACGCCTTCCTGCGCAAGGCGATGAAGATGTGAAGGGGGGAGCTGGCGGTTCAGGCCGCCAGCTTGCCCTGCCAATCCTCGGCATGGGCGAAGGCGGGGGCGTCGTCGACGTCGATCCATGCAAGGTCGCTGCAATCGACGACGCGCGCGCGCCCTTTCCCGGCAAGGGCGCGAACCCCATCGGTCAGCGACGGGCTATCGAGGCCAGCCAGCACATCGAGGAATCGCGGTCCGATCGCGAAGACGCCGGTATCGTAGCAATCGTGCGGGGCCAGCCCCTTGCCGATGGCGACGATACGGTCGTCCTTGGTCGCGACGCAGGTTACGTCGAGCGGGTCGACCCAGGGATGGCCCAGGCGCCGGTCGATACCCAAGGTAAGGCCCTTGCCCGGACCGGCCTTCGCCAGACGACGGTAGTGGCGCGGCTGGACGAGGTGATCGCACATCGCCATCACCGCGCCGTCCGGGCCGATCCAGTCGCGCGCGGCGAGCGCGGAAACGCCGTTGGGCTGGTGCCAGTCGGTCATCACCACCGCGACCGCCAGCGGCCAGCTGCGCGCCACCAGATGCGCGGCGATCGCGTCCGCTCCGTAACCGAGCGAAACGATCGCGCGGGTCAGTCCGGCTGCCGCCATGCCTTCGAGCGCATGGTCGATCAGCGGCCGACCCGCGACGGGACACAGCGGCTTGTACGGCGCGACACCGCGCAGCCGGCTGCCGGCACCGGCGGCGAGCAGCAGGCCCGTGGTCAGCATGCGACTCAGGCGGCCTTGATGAACGCCTCGACCTCGGCGTGCGCGATGTCGTCGGTCATCTGCGTGCGGGGGTGCTTGCAGAAATAGGCGCTGGCCGGATCGATCACGCCCTTCAGACCACGGTCACGCGCGATCTTGGCGCAGCGGATCATGTCGATGGCGACGCCCGCACTGTTCGGCGAATCCTCGACCGACAGCCGCAGCTCGAGGTTCATCGGCACGCCGCCGAACAGCTGCCCCTCCATACGCAGGAAGCAGACCTTGTTGTCGTTCTGCCACGGCACATAGTCCGACGGGCCGATGTGGACGTTATCGTCCTCCAACCGCTCCGCGGCAACGGACTGCACGGCCTCGGTCTTCGACACCTTCTTGGATGCAAGGCGGCGATGGTTGGCCATGTTGAGGAAGTCGGTGTTGCCGCCGGTATTGAGCTGGTAGGTCCGGTCCAGCTTCACGCCGCGCTTCGCGAACAGATCGGTCAGTACGCGATGGACGATCGTCGCGCCGAGCTGCGCCTTGATGTCGTCGCCGATGATCGGCACGCCCGCCGCCTCGAACTTCGCCGCCCATTCGGGGTTCGATGCGATGAAGACGGGGATGTTGTTGACGAAGGCGACGCCCGCCTCGAGCGCGCATTCGGCGTAGAATTCGGTCGCTTCCTGGCTGCCGACGGGCAGGTAGTTCATCAGCACCTCGGCGCCGGAGCGCTTGAGCTCGGCGACGACATCCGCCTTCGAGGGCTGGGTGTCGTTGGCGACGACGAAGGTCCGCTCGTCCTTGTAATCACCCATATGGTCCGCGACGCCGTCCAGCACCGCGCCCATCCGCACGATCGTGCCCGTCGCGGATACGTTCGGCGCAAAGACGGCGGTGCAGTTCGGCTTGGCGAAGATCGCCTCCGCGACGTCCTTGCCGACCTTGCGCGCATCGACGTCCCAGGCGGCGACGACCTTGATGTCGCTGGGCTTGTAGCCGGCGACCTCCCAATGCATCAGGCCGATCGTGTCGTTCGTGCCCTCGCGATAATATTCGAGGCCCTGGACCAGCGAGCTGGCGCAATTGCCGATTCCGATGATCGCGATGTTGATGGACGTCATGATTGACCCTGTTCACTGGAAAGGAAGGTTGGAACGGGCGCGTTGGCGTGGACGAAGCCACGCTCGACGCGCCGGTGTCGGTAGAGGCCGATCGCGCAGATCGCGCTGAGCGGCAGGATTTCGAACCACCAGAACAATGACGGCCGCGCGGCGAGGCAGGCGAGCACGATCGCGAGCACGCGGACGTTGGCGGTAAGCAGCGCCTCAAGCCGCATCACCGGCACCGCACGCGCCGCATAAGCTGCGGCGAAAGCCTCGCGGTCGGATGCAGCGGCGTAGCGGCGCTCAAACGGCATCGCCGCGCGATCAACCGCCAGCGCGACGGAATCATAAAGCCGCACGAACCAAGGGCCCGTCGGCGTCGGTGCGGCGGCCAGCGGCTGGCCGCGGACACGCCGGTGGAAACGCGCGCGTTCGCCCTCGTACAGGCTGGACTGCACCGCATGCGCGGCGCCGGCAAGAACGGCGAGCACCCAGGCCTCGACCGTCCCGATCGAGAAGGCGAGCGAGAGATAGATGAGCGTGAAGACGCCGTGATCGCACAACCCGTCGAGGATGCGCCCGATCGCGCTGGCGGTGCTGGTGGCGCGCGCGATCATGCCGTCCAGCCCATCGGCGACCAACCAGACGACCGCGAAGACGAGCCCGACGATGGCCGCGGCCGGATGGTGCCATTGCGAAAAGGCCGCCGCCGCCATGCCGCCGCTGAGTAGTCCGACGATCGACACGCTGTTGGCCGACACCCGCCAGGCCAGCGCGCGCCCCAGCAAAGCGTGGGCCGCCGGGTGGATCAGGTAGAGGTTGGATGGGTCCTCGATCCGTCGATCGCGCGAGCCATCCCGCGGCGGGGTTGTCATCGGACTGTCACCTTGCGCTCATAGCTTCATCAGCGCAAGCACCTAGGGCAAGGGTGTTGCCCATCCCGTCGCATCGCACGTCCGCCCCCGTTGCATGGAGCCACCTGGCATAACCGTACCGCCGGCATCGTTCCGAACGGCGCGGTGGCTCTGTGCTATTGCGCGCCGGTCAGGGGACGTTGGCGCACAGTTCCGCCAGCCACACCGCTGCCGTGCCGTCCGATGGGGCGCGCCAGTCGCCGCGCGGACTGAGGGCGCCGCCCGCCGATACCTTGGGCCCGTTGGGAAGCGCAGACCGCTTGAATTGGCTGGTCTGGAAGAAACGGACGATGAAGCGCTCCAGCCCGTGCCTGATCGTCGGCAGATCATAGGCCGTCCGCGCGTCGGCCGGGTAATCGGCCGGCCAAGCACCCGCCGAGGCGTCGCGCCAGGCGTGCCAGGCGAGGAACGCGATCTTCGACGGGGCGAGACCGTGGCGGATCACATAATGCGCGAAGAAGTCGTTGAGGGCGTAGGGACCGATCAGCTGTTCGGTCGACTGCATCGCGCCCGTGTCGGCGTCGGCGGGAATCAGTTCCGGCGAAATCTCCTGCGCCAGGATGTCGTCGAGGATACGATTGGTGGCGTCGTCATACTGGTCGGTGCGGATGCACCAGCGGATCAGGAACTGGATCAGCGTCTTGGGCACGCCGGCATTGACGGCATAATGGCTCATCTGGTCGCCGACGCCATAGGTGCACCAGCCGAGCGCGAGCTCGCTCAGGTCGCCCGTACCGAGCACCAGCCCGCCGCGCTGATTGGCGAGGCGGAAGAGATAGTCTGTGCGCAGGCCTGCCTGCACGTTCTCGAACGTCACGTCATAGACCGGCTCGCCGCGACCGAAGGGATGACCCATGTCCTCCAGCATCCGCTGCGCGGCGGGACGGATGTCGATCTCCTCCGCGCCCGTGCCGAGCGCGCGCATCAGCGCCCAGGCATTGCCTTTCGTCGTGTCGCCGGTCGCGAAGCCGGGCAGGGTGAAGCCGAGGATGTCGGTTCGCGGCCGTCCCAGCCGGTCCATCGCCTTGGCCGCGACGATCAGCGCATGCGTCGAATCGAGCCCGCCGGAAACCCCGATCACCAGCGTCTTCGCGCGTGCCGCATCGAGCCGCTTGGCGAGCGCCTCCACCTGGATGTTGAACGCCTCGTAGCAATCCTCGTCGCGGCGGGCGGGGTCGTTGGGGACGAAGGGGAAGCGGCGGATGCGCCGCTCGAGCCCGATGTCGCCGGGCACGGGACGAAGGGCGAAGACGATGCGGCGGAACCGCGTCTCCGGATGCCCCGCGAGGATCGCCGCATCGTTGAACGTGCCGTTGCGAAGCCGCTCCTGCGCGAGCCGTTCCAGGTCGACGTCCGCGACCGTGATGCCGCCGTCCCGCGCAAAGCGGTCGGATTGCGCGATGCGCTCGCCGAGTTCGTGGATCAGGCCCTGACCGTCCCAGGCGACATCGGTGGTGCTCTCCCCTGGCCCGGCGGCGCTGTAGACATAAGCGCACGACAGGCGCGCGGATTGTGCCGCCGCCAGAAGGTCGCGCTCGCGCGCCTTTCCGATGACGATATTGGAGGCCGAGAGGTTGCAGCAGACCAGGGCACCGGCGAGCGCGCCGACCGTGGAGGGCGGCGTCGGCGCCCAATAGTCCTCGCAGATCTCCGCATGGACGACGAAGCCGGGCAGGTCGTCGGCGGCGAAGAGCAGATCGGTGCCGAAGGGCACGTCGGCGCCGCCGAGCCGGATCGAAAGGCCCGCCAGGCCCATGCCGCTCGCGAACCAGCGCTTTTCGTAATATTCCCGGTAGTTCGGCAAAAACGTCTTCGGCACCACGCCCAGGATTGCGCCGCGCGCGACGGCGACGGCGCAATTGTAGAGCCGTCCCTCGCGCACCAGCGCGGCGCCGACGAGCATCAGCGGCGCGAGATCGCGTGTGGCCTCGGCGAAGGCGACGACCGCGGCGGCGCTGGCCCGCTGCTGCGCGGTCTGGAGATGCAGATCGTCCAGGGCGTAGGACGTGAGATTGAGCTCGGGAAAGACGACGAGATCGACGCCGCGCGCGTCCGCATCCTTCGCCAAAGCGACCGCCGCCGCCAGATTGGCCTCCACGTCGCCGACGCTGGCGCGCGGCGTGGCGGCGGCGACCCGCGCGATGCCGTGGCGGTGAATCGAGGCGAAGGCGGCAGGGTCGGCGGTCATGGCGTTCCGATGCTAGGGGCGGGGGAAGCGTAGGGGCAGGGGGCGGGGGGATCAACTCGCGCCATGGGCGCCGGGTTCTCGGCGATCAATCGCCCAACGGCCACTCTGCCGCCGCATGCCCCCAGCCGCACGTACCTGATGGTCAGCCCCAACACCTTGCAAGGAACCGGGATATCTCCCGGTCGAGGTCCTTGTCCTCCGGCGTGCTTCCCGTGAAACCGCCGTGCGGCATCGCCTCGAAAACGTGCAGATCGGCCGCCACGCCCGCATCGCGCAGGCGGCGATGCAGGCGCACCGTATTGGACAGGAACAGGTCGCGGGTGCCGGTCTGGAGCAGCGTCGGCGGAAACCCCATAAGATCGCCGAACAACGGCGACAATAAGTGATCTGAGAGGTCGGCGGCGCCGGCATACAGCCGGTTGCTGGCCATCAGAGATCCCGGCAACACGACATCGATCAGGCGGTTGGTCTGAAAGCTGTCGCCCGATTCGGTGAGGTCGACCTCCGGCGAAAGCAGGATCAACCCAGCCGGCATCGCAAGCCTCTCAACCTTGGCGCGCAGCATGAGGGCTGCGGCGAGGTTGCCGCCCGCGGATCGTCCGGAAACGACGATGTGCGCCGGATCGTAGCGGGCGAGCAGATCGCGATAGGCGGAAACGGCATCGTCCAGCGCGGCGGGGAAGGGGTATTCGGGCGGCATCCGGTAATCGACGCCATGGCAGACCACGCCATGGCGATGCGCCATGCCGCGCGTCTGGATACGGCAGGCTTCACCGCCACCGAACACAAAGGCGCCGCCGTGGAAATCCAGCAATACCCGCTCGGCGTAGAGGGCCTCGTCGGGGGTGGCGACATGGATCGTCGCGTCTTCCGCCCGGATCGTCTCGACGCGGGCGCGCAGCGTAGCCGCCAGCGCATTGGTCGCGGCGGCATAATGCTGTTCCGCGATCGTCTTGAGCGCCATCCATCCGTCGTGATCGCTTGGGAGCGGCATCATATGGCGGGCGTTATGAGGCACACCATCCTCGCCGATCTGGCGCGCCAATGCGGCACGCGCCTGGTGACTGATCGACGCGGGAATGGGGATCCGTCGCGCGGGGACGGCGACGCCGCCCCTCTTGTCATGTTCATCCATAACGACCTCACCAATTACCGGTCGGCCACGGACTGTCGTTCAGGACAATCGATCGAACCGCCTGCGACGCCTAAAGCAGAGATGCTCCGCTACACTCCTGCCTTGCCCCGGCGGCGCGGGCGTGCGGCAAGAGGCCGCCCGTGCAGCGCCTGCGACCTGCCGCGTTCCGCTTTATCGGGGAGACGATCGGCTGACGCGCCGCTTACGCTGCGATAGGGGCGGCGCCAACACGACCTTGGGGAAGCACGATGACGGTCACGCTCTATGGCATCAAGAACTGCGATACGATGAAGAAGGCGCGCGCCTGGCTCGACGCGCATGGGGTAGCCTATACTTTCCACGATTATAAGGCGAAGGGCGTTGCTGAGGCGCGCGTTCGCGGCTGGGTCGATCGGCTCGGCTGGGAGACGGTGCTGAACCGCGCGGGCACGACCTTCCGCAAGCTGCCGGATGCGGAAAAGACCGCGATCGATGCGGACAAGGCGGTCGCGTTGATGGTTGCCCAGCCTTCGATGATCAAGCGCCCCATCCTCGAGCATGGCTATGCTCTCGCTGCCGGGTTCACGCCGGAGCGATACGCCGCGCTCTTCGGATAAACCCCACGCCGGGCTCAGGATCAGAGCGCCTTCCGTCGACGCGGGGAGCTTGGGGGCTGGCGGCGAGGGCTTATCGCCTCCACTTGCGTCGAGGTCGCCGATTGCGCACGTTCGACGGCAAAGGGGAGGGGGAAATGATGACAAACACGCCGCGAGTGACGTTGTGGTTTCGGATCGTCACGCTGCTGCTCATCGCCTGGGGGCTCGTCGGCTGCTTTGCCTGCATCCAGCAATTCCGGCTGGGCGCCGAGGCGATGGGGCCGGCGACGGAGTATCAGCGCGCGCTCTATGCGTCGCTGCCCGTATGGTACAATGCGGTCTACGCCGTCGCCACCGGGACCGCCCTGCTGGGGGCGTTCGCACTGCTGCTGCGATCGGTTCTCTCGATCCCGCTTTTCGCGATTTCGCTGGTCGCGGTGCTGATCCAGTTCGCATGGCTGTTCCTCGCCACGGACATCGTCGCCGTCCGCGGGGCGGGGCAGGTGATGCCGTTCCCGGCGTTCATCGCCGGGGTCGCCGCGGCGAGTCTATGGCTGGCGCGTCATGCCCGCGCTCGGGGCTGGATCGCGTGAGCGGGCGCGCCTAGAAGCCTCGCTCATGTCCACGACCTACACGCTCGACACCGCCACCAGCCGCGCCACGCCGACGCCCGTGCCGCTGAAGCGGCTGACGGTGCCGGCCATCCTCCGGCGCAAGGGTGGCGAGCCGCTGGTCATGCTGACCGCCTATACGGCGCGCACCGCGCAGCTGCTCGATCCCCATTGCGACATGCTGCTCGTCGGCGACAGCCTGGGTCAGGTTATCTATGGCCTGCCCTCGACGGTGCCGGTGACGCTTGAGATGATGGCGGCGCACGGCGCGGCGGTGGTGCGCGGCAGCTACCATGCGCTCGTCGTCATCGACATGCCGTTCGGCAGCTACGAGGCTTCGCCGGCGCATGCCTTCGACAGCGCGGCGCGGCTGATGAAGGAGACGGGCGCGGCCGCGGTCAAGCTGGAGGGCGGCGAGGCGATGGCCCCGACCGTCCGCTTCCTCACCGAACGAGGCATCCCCGTATGCGGGCATGTCGGGCTGACACCGCAGGCGGTCAACGCGCTGGGCGGCTATGGCGCGCGCGGGCGCAGCGCGGCGGAGGCGGCGAAGATCGTCGCCGATGGCAAGGCCATCGCCGACGCTGGCGCCTTCGCGCTGGTGATCGAGGGTGTGATGGAGCCGATCGCGATCGCCCTGACGCAGGCCGTCGCCTGCCCGACGATCGGCATCGGTGCGTCGGCGCACTGCGACGGACAGGTGCTGGTCGCCGAGGACATGCTCGGCATGTTCGAGCGCACGGCGAAATTCGTGAAGCGCTACGACGATATCGCCGGCCGCATTTCCGCCGCAGCCGAAGCCTATGCCGGCGAGGTGCGTGCACGGACCTTCCCGGGCGCGGAACAGGTCTACGTGCCAAAGGAGTAAGCGTCGCGCAGCGATGCCGACCACCAGTCTTTCGTTTCGTTGCCGGCGCGGCTACAAGTCCGCGCTCTCCCCATTCCCCGCCTGACCGGAGCCCGTCTTGGCCCTGACCCCGAATACCAACGAAGCGTTCCTGCGTGAGGTCGACGACGAACTGCGTCGCGACCAGCTGCTCACCTTCTGGGAACGCTATGGTCGCGCGCTCATCGGCGCGATCGTCGTCGGCCTCGCGCTGTTCGCGGGCTTTCTGTATTGGCAGCATCGCAAGACCGTGGCGGCGGGCGTCGCCGGCGAGCAGTTGCAGATCGCCTACGATTCGCTCGCCGCGCAGCAGCCCGCGAAGGCAGCGCCCGTGCTGGCGGACCTCGCCAAGTCGGACCGCCCCGGTTACAGTGCGCTGGCCCGTTTCACCGAGGCGGATATCCTGCTTCAGAAGAACGACCTGAAGGGCGCCGCCGCCAAGTTCGCCGCGATCGCGGCGGACACGCGCGTCGCGCAGCCGTTTCGCGACCTCGCGCTGGTCCGCCAGACCAGCGCGGAGTTCGACACGCTCAAGCCGCAGGTCGTGATCGAGCGGCTGCGTCCGCTCGCCGTCGCCGGCAACCCCTGGTTCGGCAGTGCGGGCGAAATGGTCGCGATGGCTTATCTCTCGAGCGGCCGGCGCGACCTCGCCGCGTCGCTGTTCAGCCAGATCGGGAAGGAAGACACCGTTCCCGAAACGCTCCGTCAACGCGCGGTTCAGATGGCCAGCGTATTGGGATCGGATGCATCCGCCGTTCCCGCCGCGGCGAACGTCCGCATCGTCAAGCCCGCGACCAGCAAGGAAGCCCAAGCGAAATGACACCTAAGTATCGGGCGTCCGTCGCGCTCGCCGCGCTGATGGCGCTGTCCGCCTGCGGCGTCTTCAAGGGCGGCGGGCCGAAGCGCACGCCGACGGTCGGCGAACGCGTGCCGATCCTCTCGTCGGAAAATGCGATCGAGCCCGACCGGTCGATCGCCGACATCCAGGTGTTGCTGCCGGCGCCGGCCGCTAATGCGGATTGGCCGCAACCGGGCGGCAATCCCGCCCACTCGCTGGGCCAGCTGGTGCTCGCCGACAGCCCGACGCGCCAGTGGCAGGCGTCGATCAACGGCGGATCCAATCGCGAGCGGCTCGCCGCGGCGCCCGTGGTCGCGGACGGCAAGCTGTTCGTCGACGACGTCACCGCGACGGTCCACGCCCTGGCCGCCGACACGGGCAAGACGCTTTGGTCGACCAGCCTGACCGAGGGCAAGGTCAACCGCGCCGCGCGGTTCGGTGGCGGCGTCAGCTACGATTCGGGCAAGGTCTATGCCACCGACGGCCTGGGCGACGTCGTCGCGCTCAACGCCGCAGACGGCAAGGAAGTCTGGCGGAGCAAGCCGGGCGGCCCGCTGCGCGGCGCGCCCACCGTCGCCAACGGGTCCGTCTACGTGCTCAGCCAGGACAACCAGATCTTCGCGCTCAGCGACGCCGACGGCAAGGTGCAATGGGTCCAGTCCGGCACGCTGGAGAGCCAGGGCGTCTTTGGCGTCGCGGCGCCCGCGTCGAGCCAGGGTACCGTCGTCGCCGGCTTCTCGAGCGGCGAGCTCAACGCCTATCGCTACGAGAACGGTCGCGTGCTCTGGGGCGATGCCCTGTCGCGCACGTCGATCACCACCTCTGTCTCCAGCCTGTCCGACGTCGACGCCAGCCCGGTCATCGACAACGGTCGCGTCTATGCCGTGGGCCAGGGGGGCCGCATGGTCGCGCTCGACCTGGCGACCGGCCAGCGGCTCTGGGAGCAGAATTTCGCCGGCATCTCCACGCCATGGATCGCGGGCGAGTGGCTGTTCGTCGTCACCGACGATGCGCGCCTGATCTGCCTCGCGCGGTCGAACGGCAAGGCGCGCTGGATCGCGCAGCTGCAGCGTTTCGCCAACGCCAAAAAGAACAAGGGCGCGCAGGTCACCTGGTTCGGCCCGGTGCTCGCAGGCAATAAGCTGGTGCTGACCAACTCGCTCGGCGATGTCGTCTTCGCCAATCCGAGCGACGGCAGCGTCACCGGGCAGATCGACGGCAAGAAAAAGGAGGGCTACGCCCTGCCGCCGATCGTCGTCAACGGCACGCTGTACACGCTCAACCAGCGGGGCCGGATCACCGCCTACAAGTGATCGCTGCCCGTCAGGGGTGACGACGGGACGTCGCTCGGCTAGGGGCGTGGTTTGAATGCCGCCCCCGACGCCTTGCGGGCCCGTTTCGGGTGGCGGCGGCTGCCCTAGGACTCTGTCATGTCTCGTCTTCCCAACGTCGCGATCGTCGGCCGACCCAATGTCGGCAAGTCGACGCTGTTCAACCGCCTCGTCGGCAAGAAGCTGGCGCTGGTCGACGATCGGCCCGGCGTGACGCGCGACCGGCGCGAGGGTGACGCGCACCTGCTCGGCCTCGACTTCCGGGTCATCGATACCGCCGGTTACGAGGACGAGGATCCGCAGACCCTTCCCGGCCGCATGCGGCGGCAGACCGAGGCGGCGGTCGCCGAAGCGGATGTCGCGCTGTTCCTCGTCGATGCGCGCGCGGGGATCGTGCCGCTCGACGAGGAGATCGCGCGGTGGCTGCGCGGATCGACGACGCCGATCGTCCTCGTCGCCAACAAGGCGGAAGGCCGGGCGGGCGAGGCCGGTATCATCGAGGCGCTGAGCCTCGGCTTCGGCGATCCGGTGCAGATGTCCGCCGAGCATGGCGAGGGCATCGCCGACCTGTTCGAGGCGATGCTGCCGCATGTCGAGCGCGAGGACGACGAAGCGTTCGAGGATGAGGAGGACGAATCACCCTCCGCGCCGCTCAAGCTCGCGATTGTCGGCCGGCCGAACGCCGGCAAGTCGACGTTGGTCAACCGCATTCTCGGCGAGGAGCGGCTGATCACGGGGCCGGAGGCCGGCATCACGCGGGATTCGATCGCGATCGACTGGATCTGGCACGACCGCGACGGCAATCCCCGTCAGGTGCGGCTGATCGACACGGCGGGCATGCGCAAGCGAGCCAAGGTGCAGGACAAGCTCGAGAAGCTTTCGGTGGCGGACGCGCTGCGCGCGGTCGATTTCGCCGAGGTCGTGGTGCTGTTGCTCGACGCCACGCTCGGGCTGGAGGCGCAGGACCTGCGCATCGCGGACAAGGTGCTTGAGGAAGGGCGGGCGCTCATCATCGCGCTCAACAAATGGGACGTTGCCGAAAACGCCTCGTCTCTGTTCAACGGCGTCAAGAAGGCGCTGGAGGACGGCCTCAGCCAGGTGAAGGGCGTCACGCTGCTCACGGTGTCCGCCGCGACCGGCAAGGGGCTGGACGTACTGATCCAGGCCGCGTTCGAGACCCGCGAGGCATGGTCCAAGCGCGTGCCCACCGGCGAGCTGAACCGCTGGTTCGAGCGCGCGATCGAGGCAAATCCGCCGCCCGCGCCCGGCGGCAAGCGGATCAAGATGCGCTACGTGACGCAGGTGAAGACGCGGCCGCCGAGCTTCGTGATCTTCGGCACCCGCGTCGACCAGCTCCCCGCCAGTTACGAGCGCTATCTGGTCAATTCGATGCGCAAGGAGCTCAATTTCGGCGCTGTGCCCGTCCGGCTGACGCTGCGCGCGCCGAAGAACCCGTTCGACCGCAAAGATTGAGCGACGACGGAAACGTCATGTTTACTACCGCTACGCTACATCCGCCGAAATGAGGGTGGGCCATCGCGGCCGCCCATGGGAGGTTCGCGGTGTCGTTTGAAGGCAGCACGTTGGTGGATTGGACCGTATTCGCGCGCGCGCGCAGCGAACTCGGTGCCGGTTTCGTGCGCATTCTCGGCTATTTTCGCGAGGATGGCGTCAAATCCGTGTCGGCGATCGAGCAGGCGATGCGCGCCAAGTCGGCCGCCGCCATGGTCATTCCCGCCCATACGCTGAAAGGCGAATCACGCCAATTCGGGGCTGAGCCGCTCGCGGTGCTGGCAGAGACGATCGAAGAGATCGCGCGCGATTGCGTCGAGAAACACGACACGTGCGACGAGGCGCTGGAGCATGTCGTGCGGTTGCGTCCACTGTTCGTCGAGACGCTGGCGCTTCTCGAGCGCGAGGCGAACCCGATCGTCCAGCGCCGTCCGCTCGCGGGCGCGGGCGGTTTCGGCCGCAAGCTATCCTGACGTCTGCCGCGGGGGAACGCGCCCGCCGCGCGAACGGGGCCCGCCGGCCGCAAACGATCGGCCCCGCATAGCAAGACCTGATCGAGCGGCCGCGTCGCCGACAATGCGACGCGCCAATCCGCGCCGCGTTATTCCGCTCAGGCCAGCGCCGCGTCGGTGCCCATAAGCGCCGGGAAGAAGGCCTCGTGCGTGCTGCGCAGGTCGGCGAGACTGACCACGTCGTCGCGATCGGGCCGTTCGAAGATAAGCCGCTTGCCACCGGTCCGACCGAGCGGCTCCGCCTCGACACCGGCGGCATGCGCCTCGCTGAGGAAGTCGACGAGCGCATGGTCGTGCACGGTGACGACGTAGACGCCCTGGTCTTCCGCAAAGAAGGAACGGGCGCAGCCGAACGGCTGCTTGCGATCGATCATCGCGCCGACGTCGCCGGCCAGCGCCATCTCCGCGATCGTCACCGCGATGCCGCCGTCGGATACGTCATGGACGGCCGACAGATGCCCCTGCTCGATGCCGTGACGGATCAGGTCGCCGGTGCGGCGCTCCGCGTCGAGATCGACCGGCGGGGGCGGGCCGGCATCCTTCCCCTCGATGCCGTGGCATTCGCGCAGGTACAGCGACTGGCCGAGATGGCCGCCGCGCGTACCCACCGCGAGGATGACGTCGCCCGTCCCCTTGAACGCGATCGTCATGTTGCGCTGCCAGTCCGCCAACAGGCCGACGCCGCCAATCGCGGGGGTCGGCAGGATCGCCGAACCGCCGCCGGTCGCCTTCGATTCGTTGTAGAGGCTGACGTTGCCCGACACGATCGGGAAATCGAGCGCGCGGCACGCGTCGCTCATCCCCTCGAGACAGCCGACGATCTGGCCCATGATCTCGGGCCGCTGGGGATTGGCGAAGTTCAGGCAGTTGGTAACCGCGAGCGGCTTGGCGCCGACGCTCGTCAGGTTACGCCACGCTTCCGCAACCGCCTGGCGGCCGCCCTGCACCGGGTCGGCGAAGCAATAGCGCGGCGTGCAATCGGTGGTGATCGCCAGCGCCTTCTGCGTGTCGTGGACGCGTACGACCGCCGCATCGCCGCCGGGCCGCTGGACGGTGTCGGCGCCCACCATGTGGTCATATTGTTCCCAGATCCAGCGCCGGCTGGCGACGTCGGGCGAGCCGATCAGCGTCAGCAGGTCCTTGGCGATATCACGGCTTTCGGGCAGTTCCGCGGGCATCGCGGGCGGCACGGTCGGCACGTGCGGGCGATCGTAGAGCGGTGCGTCGTCGGCGAGCGGTGCGAGCGGGATGTCGCATACGACTTCGCCATGATGCTTCAGCACCATGCGGCCCGTGTCCGTGACATGGCCGATCACGGCGAAGTCGAGTTCCCACTTGCGGAAGATCGCTTCCGCCTCCGCCTCGCGGCCGGGCTTCAGCACCATGAGCATTCGCTCCTGGCTTTCCGACAGCATCATCTCGTACGCCGTCATGCCGGTTTCGCGCTGCGGCACGTCGTCCATGATCAGCTCGATGCCGACGCCGCCCTTCGACGCCATCTCTACGCTCGACGAGGTGAGGCCGGCCGCGCCCATGTCCTGGATCGCGACGATCACGTCCGTCGCCATCAGCTCAAGGCACGCCTCGATCAGCAGCTTCTCGGTGAAGGGATCGCCGACCTGGACGGTGGGACGCTTCTCCTCCGCGTCCTCGCCGAAGTCGGCGGAGGCCATGGTGGCGCCATGGATGCCGTCGCGGCCGGTCTTCGAACCGACGTAGACGATCGGATTGCCGATGCCACTGGCGGCGGAATAGAAGATCTTGTCGGTGTCGGCGACGCCGACCGTCATCGCATTAACCAGGATGTTGCCGTCATAGGCCGGGTGGAAATTCACCTCGCCGCCGACGGTCGGAACGCCGACGCAATTGCCGTAGCCGCCGATGCCATGGACGACGCCCGCGATCAGGTGGCGCATCCGGGGATGGTCCGGCCGGCCGAAGCGCAGCGCATTCATGTTCGCGACCGGCCGCGCACCCATGGTGAACACGTCTCGCAGGATGCCGCCGACGCCGGTCGCCGCTCCTTGATAGGGTTCGATGTACGAGGGGTGATTGTGGCTTTCCATCTTGAAAATGGCCGCCTGGCCGTCACCGATGTCGATGACGCCCGCGTTCTCGCCGGGGCCGCAGATCACCTGTGGGCCGGTTGTCGGCAGTTTCTTCAGATGGATACGCGACGACTTGTAGGAACAATGCTCGGACCACATCACCGAGAAGATGCCCAGTTCGACCAGATTGGGCTCACGGCCGAGCGCGTTCAGGACGCGCTGATATTCCTCGGGGGACAGGCCGTGTTCGGCGACGATCTCGGGCGTGATGGCGGTCATGGCCGCGCCCTTTAGGCGAGCGCGGCGGTTTCGTCACTAGCCGCGGCGCATCAGCACGACACCGCCGATGACGAGCGCGGCACCGGCGAGGCGGGGCAGGGTGACGGGGTCGGTCTTCAGACCCAGCAAGCCGAAATGATCGAGGAGCAGCGCGGTCGCCAGCTGGCTGGCGATCGCGATCGTCAGCGCCGTGGCGAGGCCGAGCCGTGGCGCCGCGAACGCCATGGCGGCGACGAAGCCGGCCCCATAGAATCCGCCGAGCCACGCCCAGCCCGGCGCGCCCTTCAGCATCGTCGGCGCGGTGCGGTCGAACGCGGCCCATGCCACAGCGAGCGCGGCCGACCCGATGACGAAGGAGACGAGCGCGGCGAGGACGACCGACCCCGATGTCCTGGCCAGCGCGGCATTGGTCGGTGCCTGCGCAGCGATGCCGATACCGGCGAACAATACGGCGATCAGCGGAAGCAGGGCGGCCATGCCGCCTGTTACGCGTAAGGCGGCTGGGTGTATCCCTTCGGACTCAGCGTGAAGATCTCGCAGCCGGTTTCCGTGATGCCGATCGAGTGCTCGAATTGCGCCGAGAGCGAACGGTCGCGCGTCACGGCGGTCCAGCCGTCGTCGAGCAGCTTCACGTCGGGCCGGCCGATGTTGATCATCGGCTCGATCGTGAAGATCATGCCGGGTCTTAGCTCCGGACCCGTGCCCGGCTTGCCGACATGCACCACTTCCGGCGCGTCGTGAAACAGGCGGCCGAGACCATGCCCGCAGAAGTCGCGCACGACGCCATAGCGATGCTTTTCGGCGTGGCGCTGGATCGCGTTGGCGACGTCGCCCATGTGGTTGCCGGGCCGGGCCTGTTCGATGCCGAGCATCAGGCATTCGTAGGTCACCTCGACCAGTCGCTTGGCCTTCAGCGGCACGTCGCCGATCAGGAACATGCGGCTGGTGTCGCCGTGCCAGCCGTCGACGATCGGCGTGACGTCGACGTTGACGATGTCGCCCGCCTTCAGCGTCTTTTCGGAAGGAATGCCATGGCAGACGACATGGTTGATCGAGATGCACGTCGAATGGGTATAGCCGCGATAGCCGAGCGTCGCGGGCACGCCGCCGTTCGCCGTGATGAAGTCGTAGATCAGCCGATCGAGCTCCGCGGTCGACACGCCGGGCACCATGTGCGGCACGAGCATGTCGAGCGTCTCTGCGGCGAGGCGTCCCGCCTTGTGCATGCCGGCGAAGGCGGCGGGGCCATGCAGCTTGATGGCGCCGGTGCGCCCCTCCGGCGCGTCGGAGGTCACGGTCACATATTCGGTCATCAAGCCCATATAGCGTAGCGGGCGCGGCATTACGAGGCTAAGGCAAGCGCATGGCAGACGAGCGCATCTGGACCGCCGCGCTGGTGGTGATCGGCGACGAAATCCTCTCCGGCCGGACGCAGGACAAGAATATCGCGCAACTCGCCGCCTGGCTCAACGTACAGGGCATCAGGCTGGCGGAGGTGCGCGTCGTCCCGGATCGCCAGGACGCGATCGTCGAGGCGGTGAACGTCCTGCGCGCCCGCAACGATTACCTGTTCACCACCGGCGGCATCGGGCCGACGCACGACGATATCACCGTCGATGCGATCGCCGCAGCGCTTGGCCTCCCGGTGGTTCACCATCCGGACGCGATGGCGACGCTGGAAGCCTATTACGCCAGCCGTGGCGGCCTGACCGAGGCGAGGGCGCGGATGGCGCGGGTGCCGGACGGCGCGAGCCTGATCCCCAATCGCGTGTCCGGCGCGCCCGGCATCCGCATCGGCAATATCTTCGTCATGGCGGGCGTGCCGCACATCACCGCGGGCATGCTTGATGCGCTGACCGGGACGCTGGAGGGCGGGCGCCCTGTCGTGTCGGGCACGATCGGCTGCTGGGTCGCCGAAAGCGAAGTCGCCGACCTTCTGCGCGACGCCGAGAGAACGCATGCGGGCGTCGCGATCGGCAGCTATCCCTTCTTCCGCGACGGCCGCACCGGCGCCAATTTCGTCGTGCGCAGCCCCGATCAGGCGCTGGTCGACCGCTGCCTCGCCGACCTTACGCGGGATCTGGAGGCGGACGGACGCGTCGTCGTCGCGGGCGGCATCTGACACGAAACGCCGTGGGCGACGGTCGCCGCCGTCCCGGCGCGGCCGTCTGTCGGCGCGTCAGAAATGCGCCAGATAACCCCCATCGACGGCAAGGACCTGGCCGGTGACATAGGAGGACGCGGGCGAGGCGAAGAAGAGCGCGGCTCCGACGATCTCCTCCGGCCGGCCCCAGCGACCAAGCGACGTGCGCCGCGCAAGATGCTCCGCGACGGCCGGATCCCCGACCATCGCCGCATTGGCCTCGGTCGCGAAGAAGCCGGGCGCGATCGCATTGACGGTGATTCCGCGGGGGCCGAGTTCGGCGGCGAGCGCGCGGGTCAGCGCGTCGAGACCACCCTTGCTCATCGTATAGCCGGCGTCGCCCGATCGGGCGACCTGGCCCGCTATCGACGTCACGTTGATGATGCGCCCGCCTGCCGGCATGCGGGCGGCAAGCAGGCGGGCGAGCTCGAAGGGCGCCATCAGGTTCACCTCGAGCAGTCGCAGGACGGCTTCGCGATCCAGCTCGATCAAGGGGCGCCGATCCCTGTCGCCGGCGGCGTTGACGATGATGTCGGGGACGCGGCCGGCCAAGGCCTCTGCGACCGCCTGGGAATCACGCAGGTCGGCGATCACGGTCTGGGACGCGCCGCCGGCCCTGTCGATGTCGGCCCTGGTCGCGGCGATCCGGCCGATGTCCCGGCCAAGCAAGACCACGGTGGCGCCAGCCGCCGCGAATCCCTTCGCGATTTCACGTCCCAGCCCGCCGCCGGCTCCCGTGACGAGCGCTGTCTTTCCGTTGAGCATGGCCTAGGCCAATAGCCGCTTCCGGCACGAATTGCAGGGGCGGTTCAGGCCGAAATCGCCCGCGGGCAGGGCGGGATCAGGGGCGGTTCGTCTCCCTGGCGATGGTCAATCACGCGCCTCGCCCATCTGCCACTCGCACCCCCAGTTCGCCGCGCATGGTAGACGGCTATTGCTCGGGTCGGGCGAGCCAACGCTTCACGGCGATCGGCACAATTGCGGCCATGGTTCCGATGAGGCATCCGACCGCGATCGGGATGGGTAGCATCGCCGCCATGACGGCGAACATGCCCGCTTGCCGCCACGAAGCGATGAGCCAAGGCTGCATGGACAGGACGCCCAGGCCGTACGATAGCAGGAACGGAAGGCGCAGAGTCGGCGCCTTTGACGACAAGCCTGCAACGCCGATCCACAGCGCAGTGATCAGCGCCGTCATTGGTATCAGCAACAGGCCCGAAACATCCATGCGCCATGCTAGTCGCAACTTCGCCGCATTCCAGCACCGATTGGCGAGCGCCCGGTCTCCACCATTCTGAACGGCTGGTTCGTGTCCAGCGATTGCAGCAGCAAAATCAGTCTTCCGGTGTACCGGAGCGGACTGCGGGCGGGGGGAACCGCTTCCACGGCCTGTGCCTGGGTGCCGGATGCCGATGTCTTCCAGCGGTCCGAAGCGTCCAGCCAGGCGATCGATCATGCCGTCCTTGGTGGGCGCGGCTCCTGACGACCCGGCAGGATCACCGAAACGCCACCATCATGGCCGGCGCCCGCGCGCACGGCGTCGAGCCGCGCGCGGGCGAGGTTCAGGACTTGATAGCCGCCGCGACCTGTTCGGGCGACAGCGCCGCCTTGAACTCCAGGCCCGAGCAGCCAGCGTCCGTCCATCTGACCGTTGCTTCATGCGCCTCGCCGTTCAGGTTAAGATAGGCATCGGTGCCGAGCGGCTGGGCGGCGCCGGTGTGGACCCGCGAACCCGCCGCCGAAAGGTCAAGCAGATGCGCCCGCACCGGTACATCGGCGACGACCAGTTCGGTCGGGATGAAGACCTTGGCGCGGCGGGTCCTGCGCTTGTCGCCCGCCGTGCCGACGGTGGTCGCACGATCGTCCATCTTCGCTTCACCCCTTTCCCTTCGTGAGGGCATCCAGAGCGGCCTTCGCAGCGTCGTCCGCTTTCTTGGCGGCATCCTGCACGGCCTTGGCGGCGGCTTTGGCCGCATCGTCGGCCTGCTTCGCCGCATCCTTCGCCGCCTTGGCGGCCGCCTTGGCCGCGTCGTCGGCCGCTTTCTGGGCGGCCTGGGCGGCATCCGCCTGCTGCTTGGCGAGCTTGTCCGCGGCCTCCGCCGCCTGCTTGGCGGCATCCTTGGCGGCCTTTTCCGCCTCCTTCGATGCCTTGTCCTGCGCTGCCTTGTCGGCAGCAGCGGCGGCCTGCGCGGCATCCTGCGCCGCCTTTGCCGCCGCCTGATCCGACGCCGCCTTGGCCGCGTCCTTCGCCTGCTTGTCGGCCGCTGCCTGCGCGGCGTCGGCGGCCTTGCGATTGGCGGCAGCCGCCGCATCCGCCGCCGCCTGTGCGGCCGCAGCGGCGGCCGCGCGCGCGGCGTCGTCCGCGTTCGACTGTGCCGCCGCAGCGGCTGCGTCCTGCGCCGCCTTGGCCGCGCGCGCCGCATCGGCGTCGGCCTGTGCCTGAGCGGCCGCCTTGGCGGCGGCGTCGGCCTGCGCACTGGCGGCGGCTGCCGCGTCGGCGGCCGCTTTCCTGGCGGCAGCGTCGGCCTGCGCCGCGGCGGCGGCCTTGGCCGCGTCGCTCTTCGCCTGATCGGCCGCGGCCTGGGCAGCGGCGTCGTTCGCCCGCTGCGCGGCGTCGGCGGCATCCTGGCGTGCCCGCTCCGCCGCGGCTTGCGCGTCGGTCGCGGCGGCGGCGGTCTCGGCCTGCTTGGCAGCGGCGGCGCTCGCCTTCTGCTCTTCGGCCGCGGCGACCGCCGTTGTCTGCAGCACATGGACGGCCTTCGCGGCGCTGATCGTCCCTTCCGAGGCGATCTTCGTTGCGGAGGCGACCGCCGCTATCTCCGCTCCACCACCGATACTGCCCGAAACCAGCCCGCCGGTCGTCGACGCGAGCGATACCGGCGCTTCGTAGATGGCGGCCGTGATCACCCCCGCCGATACCGGGGACGTCGGCGGCAGCACCGCCGGCGTCGTGGCGATAGCGGGGGTAGCGGTGGCAGCGGGAGCGGAGCCGGCAGGCTGGGCGCCGCCGGCCTCGGGGGCGGCGGCATTCGTCGCGGCCGGCGCGACGAGCGTTGGCCCCGCGGTGCTGCCCGTTGCCGGACGCGACGGCGATTCGATCGTGCGGCGCACGCCCCCGGCCTCGATCTGCAGCCGATAGATGTTGCTCGCGCCGACGACGGCCACGGCGCCTGGCCGCAGCATGTCATGGGCGCCTCCGTCTCCGGTGGCGACGTCCACCGCGCCTTCGAGCACCTGGACCGAGGAGCCCTGCGGGGTGACCCCGATGCTGAACGTCGTGCCCTTCACCACGGCGGCGAGATAGGGGGTCTTCACCTCGAAATGCGGCGTCAGCTTCTTCTTGATCATGAAGACGACGTTGCCGAAATCCTGCACGACCCGGGTGAAGCCGGTCGGCTGCGCCTCGGCCGGCAGCCGCAGCTGCGAGGCGGGCGCGACCATCATGAACTCGCTGCCCCGGACGAGCACGGCCCGCGCGCCCGATCCGGTGGTGACCGTGTCGCCGGCGACGACGGCATTGCCGCGGGTAGCGACCTTGGTAAGCCCGGCATGGGCGATCTGGACCGGGCCGCTCGCCTCGCTGATCGTCCAGCCGCGCTCTTGCGCCATGGCCATGGTCGAACAGCCGGTGGCCAGTATCGCCAGCGCGCGCTTCACCATCAAAAACCCCTTTCGCCGCGGAAAACGACCGCAATTCGAACCGATTTGAGGCCGAATGGCTTATTTTCGGGTTCAGCAATCGGGTTAATGCCGTCTCAAGCCTGGCATAACCTTTTGCAAACGCTTGGCCTTTAGGCGCTCCTTCGTTCACCAAAGAGGAAGTCGATGCGCCGAAACCATGTCCTGGCGATAATTGCCGCCGGCGCCTTGCCCCTAGCAACCCCCGCCATCGCGCAGGTACGGCTCGACCGGGCCGACCCGACGATCGCCGAACAGACGCTGCCCAGGCCGACGGTCGCCGCCGACGGGCAGCCGGCGACCGTCGTCGCCGCGCCGGCGACTCTCGCGCGCGAGACGAAGGTGGTCCTGCCGACCCCGCGCGCGATCATCGTCGTCGGCAACGCGAAGGTGCCGACCGAAGCCTTCGCCCCGGCGCTGGCACCCTTCCTCGGCCGGACATTGGACGGCGCAGACCTGTCGCGGCTCGCCGGCGCCGTCGCCGCAATCGCCCGACAGCGCGGCTATCCCTTCGCCAGCGCCACGGTCGAGCCCCAGTCGACCGCGGACGGCGTGCTGCGCGTGACGCTGGACGAGGGACGGATTTCCGCGGTCCGCGTCATCGGCGCGAGCAACCCGCTCGCCGACCGGCTGTTGAGCCGTGCGCTGGTGACCGACGGGCCTGTCCGCCAGGCCACACTCGAGCGGGCGATCCTGGAGGTTGGCGACATCGCCGGGGTCACCGTCACCGACAGCCGCTACGTGCGCGAGAACGGTTTCGGCATCCTGCTCGTCACGATCGCGCAGGATCGGGCAACCGCCTATGCACAGATCGACAATCGCGGCTCGCGAGAGATCGGCCCGCTGCGGGCGACGATGCTGGCGAGCCTGCGCGGGGTCGCGCAATCGGGCGACGACCTGCGCCTGGTGGCCGCCACCACGCCGCTCGCGCCCCATGAATTCGCTTTTCTCCGCGCCGCTTATGCTGCGCCCGTCGACCTCGACGGCGGCCTGGTCACGGTGTCCGCGTCGGTCGGGCGCGCCAATCCCGGCGGCTGGTTGAAGCCACTCGACATTGTCGGCAACAGCGTCGACGCCGCCGTCGCCTATGCGACGCCGCTGGTCCGCAGCCGGGTGCGCAGCATATGGGCCAGCGTCGAGTTGCGCGCGTTGCGCACCGACCAGACGCTGCTCGGTGGCCGCCTTCGCGATGACCGCATCGCCACCGCGACAGCGTCGCTGAACGGCACGTCGCGGCTCGGGCCGGGGACGTTGAGCGGCGAGGCGGCGATGGTGGTCGGCCTGCCGCTGGCCGGGGTTACGCATCAGGGCGATCCCTATGCATCGCGGCCAGACGGGGACGCTCGCTTCGTCAGCTGGGGCTATACGGTGGGATGGACCGCGCCGCTCGCCGGCCCGCTCTCGGTCGCGCTGGCCTCCGCCGGACAGCTGGCGTCGCGGCCGCTGCTGGCCACGGCACAGCTGGGGATCGGCGGCCCGGCCTTCGGACGCGCCTATGATTATGCTGAACGGACCGGGGACCGCGGTGTCCTGGGCTCGGCGGAGCTGCGCGCCAGCCTCGGCCGGATCGCCAGCCTTGTCGACCGCACGTCGCTCTACGGGTTCGTCGATGGCGGCTATGTCGACATGCTGCATGGCGGTGGGGGCGGCGGCGCGCTGGCGTCGAGCGGTGCGGGCGCGCGGCTCGGCCGCGGTGCGCTGGACGGCATGGTCGAGATCGCCTTTCCGCTGAACGCCGATCGCTATGACACGGGATCGCGTGCCCCGCGACTGTCGTTCCGGCTGGCGCGGAGCTTCTGAACCATGCAGCGCGCCGTCCGCGGCTCGACCTGGATCATCGCGGCGCTGGTCCTCGCACTCGGCGTGGTGATGATGGCCAGCGCCACTGGCGACGCGCTCGACCGGGCGCTGATGCCATGGCGCTTCGCCGTCATCGACCGGGTGGCGAGCGGGCGCATCGTGGTGGTCGAGATGGACGCGGAAAGCGCCGCGGCGATCCAGCGCTGGCCCTGGTCGCGAACCCATTATGCCGCCGTCGTCGACCGGTTGCGGCGGGCGGGCGCGGCGTCCATCGTGTTCGACGTCGACGTATCCTCTCCCTCGGACGCAGAGGGCGACCAGGCGTTCGCCGCCGCGATCGCGCGTGCGCCGGGACTGGTCGTACTGCCGACCTTCGCCCAGGCCGCGGCGAGCGATGACCGGCGGACGATCGATGCCCTGCCGATCCCGATCCTGCGCGGCCATGCCGCGCTCGCCTCCGTCAGCATCCGTCCCAGCCGTGACGGACAGGTCCGCGAGATGCCGCTGGCGACGGTGACGGCGGGGCAGCCGCGACCGTCGCTGTCGGCGTTCATCGCCGCGCGCTCCGGCATGGTCGACCAGCAGTTCCCGATCGACATGTCGATCGATCCGGCGACGATCCCGCGGCTGAGCTTCGTCGCCGTGCGCGACGGCCGGTTCGACCCTGCCGCCGTGCGCGGACGCAACGTGCTGATCGGCGCGACCGCGATCGAGATGGGCGATCGCTACGGTACCGCGCGCTGGGGCGTCATTCCCGGTGTCGTCGTGCAGGCGCTCGCCGCGGAGACGCTGTTGCGCGGCGTTCCGGTCTATGGATCGCATGCGGCGATGCTGCTGCTGGCGGTGCTGGTCGCGGCCGTGATGCTGCGCATCCGCAGCTACGCCGCCAGCGTGGCGTTCGGCTTGGTGGCGGCGGCGGCGATCGTCGCGGCTGTGCTCCTTGCGCAATATCAGGCGCTCCTCGTGCTGCCGCTGGCGACGGCGCTCGCGATGATCATGGCGACCGGTACCAGTGCCGGCGTGCGCGAAGTGGTGCGGCGTTTCCGGACGCAGCGTTTGGTCGACGAGGTGACCGGGCTGCCCAATGCGCGCGCGCTGCTGCGCCAGGACGCGCGCGACGGCACCCTCACGCTCGCGGTCGCACAGATTGGCAATTTCGACACGCTGCGCGCCGTGCTGGGCGTACAAGGCAGCGCCGACGCGATCGTCCGGCTAGGCGAGCGTATCGCGCTGACGGCGGCGGGGCAGGCGGTCTATCGCACCGCCGAGCACCAGCTCGCCTTCGTGCCGGGCGATGGCCAGGCGATCGACGATGCGATGTACGCGCTGCGCGCACTGCTGCTGCAGCCCGTCGAAGTCGGCGGCCGGCGGGTCGACGTGGCATTGACCATCGGGCTCGCGACCGGGCCATGGCGGGGCGTGGAGCGGCTGGTCGCAGAAGCGACGCTCGCGGCGGAGGAGGCACGTACCGGCGACGGTTTCTGGCGCGTCGCGGCGGCCGATCTTGCCGACCTCGACCGATCGATATCGCTGATGGGCGAACTCGACGAGGCGATCGCCAGCGGCCAGATCCAGGTCTTCTACCAGCCGAAATTCGATTGCCGCACGCAGCGGATCGGCAGCGTCGAGGCGCTGGTGCGCTGGCGTCATCCGGTCCGCGGCTTCATCGGGCCCGACCTGTTCATCCCGATTGCGGAGAAAGCCAACCGCATCGCGCCGCTCACGCTGCACGTGCTCGCCCAGGTGCTCAGCGACCTCGGGGGCTGGCAGGCGGCGCATCCCGGCCTCACCGCCGCGGTCAACATATCGGCCAAGCTGCTCGCCGACGGGCCCTTCAACGCGATGGCGGAGCGGCTCGTGACGGAGGCGCGCGTCCCTCCCGGTTCGATCATGTTCGAGGTGACCGAATCGGCCGCCATGTCGGATGCGGACACGTCGATCGCGGCGCTGCACCGCTATCGGGCGCTCGGGATCGGCATCTCGATGGACGATTACGGCACCGGCCAGTCGACGCTGACCTATCTGCGCCAGCTGCCGCTGAGCGAACTCAAGATCGACCGCAGCTTCGTCCAGCACGCGCATCGCGACCACGACGACGCCGTTCTCGTGCGCTCGACGATCGAGCTTGGCCACCAGCTCGGCCTCAAGGTCGTGGCCGAGGGGGTCGAGGATGAGGCTTGTCTCGCCTTCTTGCGCGAGGCGGGCTGCGACCTGGTCCAGGGTTATCTGATCAGCCGGCCGGTGCCGCTGACGGACCTGCTGGCGCTTCTCGCCGGGGAGGAGCGGCGCGCCGCTTGAACGTGGCCGCCACGCTTCTGCGCGGCACCTTCGCGAGCCAACTGGAAGCCGCCCGCGACGAAGGCCGACAGGCGGCCGCGGCCGCCAGAAGTGACGTTGATGGCCGACTGGCCGATCATCGCGCAGCCGCCCATGCCGCCGAAGAGGGCGGCGACCATGTTCGCCGCGCCCTGGCCGGCGCACTCGACCCGCTTGTTGCTATCGGTATCCGTCATGTCGCCGACGATCTGCGCGGTGGGCAGCGATTCGAGCAGGCCGACCGCCGCCATCGTCAGGGAGTAGGGCAGGATGATCCGCAGCGTGTCGAGCGTCAGCGGCACGTTCGGGAGGGCGATGCTGGGCAGCCCTTTGGGCAGCTTGCCCATGTCGCCGACCGTATGGACGCTCAGGCCCATGCCGATGCTGATTGCGCTCAGGACGAGGATGGCCACCAGCGGCGACGGCAAAGCCGTGGTGACGCGCGGCAGACCATAGATGATGACGAGGCCGGCAGCCACCATCGCATAGGTATGCCATCCCACGTTCGTCAGCTGCGGCAGCTGCGTCATGAAGATCAGGATGGCGCGCGCGTTGACGAAGCCGGTGATGACCGAGCGAGACACGAACTGCATGACGAAATCGAGCCTCAGCACGCCGGCCACGATCTGGATGAGCCCCATCAGGATGGTAGCCACGAAGAGGTATTCGACGCCATGCTCGCGGGAGAGCGGGATCACCACGACGGCGACCGCCGCAGTCGCCGCGGAAATCATGCCGGGCCGGCCGTCGACCAGCGAGATCGTCAGCGCGATGGCCACCGACGCGTAGAGGCCTACGCGCGGGTCAACGCCGGCGATGATCGAGAAGCCGATCGCCTCGGGGATGAGGGCGAGCGCGACAACGATGCCGGCGAGCACGTCGCGGCGGGCGGCGGTGCCGTCAGTGAACCACTGGCGGCGGTAGGCAGCGAGATCGAATGTCATCAGGAATCCACATCAGTGCACATGGCGCGGCGGGGCAGCGCGGTCGGGTTGCATGTGTGATGTTGCCCGGCGGATCGGCGGCCGGAGTAGCCACCCGGGATTTCACCGGGTCCTTGCGATTAGTCGAGCCGACCAAAGAAGTTCCCGATTCAGGTGCAACCGCCTATTCTCGGCTTCGAAGCGGCGGCCGTTTGCCGACGCTGCTGGCTTGGGGAATGCAAGCCCGGCGTCCCAACGCCGGCATTCGCGTTCGAGTAACGCCGATTCCGTGTTGCCAGCCGGGGAGGCGACATCCTTCTGAGACTTCTGCCGGTTCCAGACGTTGGTGGCGAAACAGGCAAAAGGAACGGCGATGGCGCGGCTCTATAGGCTGGTGCTCGCATGGTGCGTGGCCATTCTCGGTGGCTTTTTCGCTATTGCCGGCGGCGTTCTCGCCTCGCTTGGCGGATCCCCTTACTATCTGATCGCAGGCATCGCGCTGATCGTCTGCGGCGCGTTGCTTGGCCGTGTGCCCCGGCTGGGGCGGTGGTTGTTTGTCGCGATCTGGTTCGGCACGCTGGTTTGGGCTGTGTGGGAAGTTGGGCTGGACGGACTGCAACTCGTCCCGCGTCTGCTCGCGCCGACGGTGCTGCTGGCCCTTGTGCTGCTGACCGGATGGCGGTCCCGGTCGTGGCGGTCGCATGCCCGGGCGATACCCGTCGCGGCGGCGGTGCTGCTGGCGCTCGGGACCGGCGGCGTGCTGCTCCATGGCGAGGGGGTGGAGGCGCAGGGTGCAGCCGGCGCCGCGCCATTGCCCGCCGCTCCGACCGGGGAAGCGGACGGCGACTGGCGCGATTATGGCGGCACGTTGTCGGGCCGGCGCTATTCGGCGCTGGCCGATATCACCCCGCAGAATGTCGGACGGCTGCAACTCGCCTGGACCCAGCGCACGGGCGATCTGCCGTTGGCGGCCGAGACGCAGGAGCACAAACGGGAATATCATTCCGAGGCGACGCCGATCCATATCGGCGACACGCTCTTCACCTGTACGCCGCACTCCTTCGTGCAGGCGATCGACGCGACCACCGGCAGGACCAAGTGGAGCTGGCACGAGGATGCGCCGATCGCCGGCAACAATTATCTGGTCTGCCGCGGCGTCACCTATTTCGAGGCGCCGGCGGGGACGCCGTGCCCGCACCGCATCTTCGCGCCGACGTTCAACGCGCGGCTGGTGGCGCTCGACGCCGAGACGGGCCGGCCATGCCCGAGCTTCGCAAACGGCGGGGCGATCGATCTGCGCACCAACATGGGGACGTCGAAGCCGTCGGATCAGATCGGCACCACGCCGCCGGTCGTCGTCAACAACAGGCTGATCATCGGCGAACGGATCATCGACAACGTCAATCGCGATATCCCCTCCGGCGTCGTGCGCGCCTATGACCCGGTTTCGGGTGCACCGGTCTGGGCCTGGGACGTCGGCCGCGCGCAGGACGCGATCGCGCCGTTGCCGGAGGGACAGACCTATACGCGCGGCACGCCCAATGTCTGGGGCGCGATCACCGCCGACGCCGCCAACGGCCTCGTCTATCTCGGCACGGGCAACGCCTCGCCCGATTATTGGATCGGGTATCGCCGGCCGTTCGACGACCGCTTCGGCTCGTCGATCGTCGCGCTCGACAGCGCGACCGGCAAGATGCGCTGGACGCGGCAGTTGGTCCACCGCGACATGTGGGACATGGACCTGCCGATCGGTCCGTCGCTGTTCGACTATCGCGCACCCAATGGCCATGTGATCCCGGCGCTGATCCAGACCACGAAAATGGGGCAGGTCTACTTCCTGAACCGCCTGACTGGAGCGCCGCTCGCAGCGATCACCGAACGGCCTGTGCGCACCGACGGTGCCACCCCCGGCGTCCGGGTCTCACCGACCCAGCCTTTCTCGACCGGCATGCCCAGCTTCACCCCCGCGGCACCGACCGAGGTCGCCACATGGGGCGCGACGCCAATCGACCAGCTGTTCTGCCGTATCGACATCCGCCGCGCGCAGGGTGCCGGCATCTACCAGCCGATGGGGCTGAAGCCGATCATCGGCCATCCGGCCTTCGACGGCGTCACCGACTGGGGTGGCGCGGCGGTCGACCCGGTTCGCGGCGTGATGACCGTCAACACGATGGAGATGCCGTTCAAGCTGTGGCTGATGCGCCGCGACGACCCTCGCGTGGCGCCGATGATGAAGCAGAAGCAGGGAGGCGAGAACGCCATGCAGGCGCAGCTTCAGACCCAGTACAACACGCCCTATGTCGCGGTGGTGAAGGCCTGGGTCGGCATCTTCGGTGCGCCCTGCGTCGCGCCGCCCTGGGGTCATCTGACCGCCGTCGACCTCGGCGAGCGCAAGGTGCTGTGGCGCAAGGTGCTGGGGACGGCGCGTGACACCGGCCTGTTCGGGTCGCATCTCGGCGTGCCGGTGAAGACGGGCGTGCCCAATCTCGGCGGCTCGATCATCACCTCGGGCGGCCTCGCCTTCATCGGCGCAACCACCGACCAATATCTGCGCGCCTTTGATCTCAATAGCGGCAAGGTGGTGTGGAGGGCGCGCTTGCCGGCGGGCGCACAGGCGACGCCGATGACCTATCGCGGGCGCGACGGACGGCAATATGTCGTCATCACCGCAGGCGGACATGGCGCGCTGGGGACGCGCTACGGCGACTATACGCTGGCGTACGCTTTGCCGAAGAGCTGACGGCGCCCCTGCACGTCAGCCGGCGAAGGCCTCGCAATGCGCCCGATCGACCAGCGCGCAATCACCGTCATGCACCAGTGCGGCGCGCGCGCGAACCAAGGCATCCTCCGCCTCGCGTGCGATGACCCGCCGTGCCGCGGGAGCGTGCCGCGCCAGCGCTCCAAGCGCCTTCTGCAGGCGGATGTCGACCTCGACGAGCGTGGCGCCGTCGCGCGCGATCGGGCGGCTCCAGTCTTCGAGCAGATCGGCGAGCAGCACCGGCGGCACGTGGACGCGAGCGGGAAGCGGATCGGCCTCCGCGGCGCGATGATCGAGCAGGCGCAGCAGCACCCGGCTGCCCGTCTCGATCACCGCGATCGCCGTGCCGGGATCGTTGACCGCTGGCGACAGCGCGCGCGACGCGATCTCCGACAGCACCACCAGCCCGAAGCGGGGATCGTGATCGAAGGCGCGATGATGGGCGAGGGTGAAGGCCTGGCGCACCTGGTTGATCGCGGCGTCGTCGACGGTGCCTGCAACCAGCGCCATCGCGCGCCCGGGCTCGACCAAGGTGCCGGGCAGCGCGACCACGTGGATGTCCGCCGCCAGCGCCGCGGCGATCTCGCCGAGCCGCGCGACGTCGACATGCGTGACCCGCGCCATCGTCGTCGCCGCCACGCCGGTCCTGCCGTCCCCGCCGACCGCGGGCGCCGCACCGTCGAGCAAGATCGGCACGGCCATCGTGTCCACCGCCGCCATCGCCGCGCGTTCGACCCGGTCGATCGTGTCGGACATGCGCCCGAACCGGGCGATATGCTCGATCCAGCGCAGCAGCGTCACGACGATGAACAGGATGACGAGGATCGTGCCGAAGAACAGGATGACGCGGCCGGTCTCGCCATAGAGGCCGGTCGACAGCGCGACGATGCCTACGATCGCGAACAAGAAACTGCCGAGGAAGGTGGCGAGCGCATTCTGCGCGGTGCTGTCGTCGATCAGCAGCTGGACCGCGCGCGGCGTGATCGTGCTGGTCGCCCCCGAATAGGCCGATACCATCGCGGTCAGCGAGAAGGTCGTGACCGCCAGCATGCTCGAGGCGAGCATGGTGAGGATGCTGTCGACCGACTTGGATCCAACCGTCGCGGCAAAATGATAGGAAATAGTGTGACCCACCAATGCACCGGCAAGGGCCAGCGCCCCGCCGAACCCGCACATCAGCGCGGCCCTGAACCACATCCTGCGCGTGAGCAGGCGGATCAGCCACTGCCATCGCGTCATCGCCGCTCCCCTTTCGGCCTTTCCAAGCCCTGGCGACGGCGCGGAGTTCCGCAGCAGCGGCGCGTTAGTGTTCCGCCTCGTCCGATCCGGTCAATTGCCAGCGTCGGAGCAGGCGCGGCATCGTGAGCCCCTGTGCAAAAATCGAGAAGGCGACGACGCCGAAGGTGATGACGACGATCTGCCCGCGCTCCGCGATGCTGGCAGGTACCGCCAGGGCGAGCGCCAATCCTACCGCGCCCCTGAGGCCGCCCCAGACCAGCACGTGCTGATAAGTCGCGGGTAGTCGCAGCCCCGATCGCGCGAACGGCAGCACCAACGGGTAGACGGCGGCCGCGCGGCCGATAAGAGTCAGGACGATCGCGACGACCAGCGGCAGCGATACCAACGCGATCGGCTGGTGCGCCTCATGGCTGCCGATCAGCAGGAACAGGCAGGAGTTGGCGAGAAAGGCGCCATAGGTCCAAAAATCCTGCACATGCTGCCGGCCGGCGACCGAAATCGAGCCGCGTGGCCCGACGTTGCCGACGATAAGGCCTGCCGCGAGCGCCGCGAACACGCCCGACGCATGTACATGTTCGGCGAGCAGGAACGATCCCCAAGCGACCACGGTGGTCAGCGTCACCTCGACCAGATGATCCGTCGTCCGCCCGGCGACGGTCAGCACGACGAACCCGATTGCGGCTCCGATCACCACACCGCCCGCAACCGTCCACAGCAGCGCGAGCGACGCGCCGGACCAAGTCAGCGCCTCGCCGTTGGTGATGCCGACGAGGATCGCGAACCCGACCGCGGCGACGCCATCGTTGAGCAGGCTTTCGGATTCGACCACCATGCTGAGCCGGGGCTCAGCCTTCATCTCCTTGAAGGCTGCGATGACCGACACAGGATCGGTCGCCGCGATCAACACCCCGAAGAAGGCCGCGCCGAGCAGGCTCCAGCCGAGCAGCAGGTGCATGCCGCCGGCGACCACGGCCGCGCTGATCGCCACGCCGAGGAAGGCGAGCACCAAGGTGAGGGGCATCTCTTTCCGGAAGCGCGACCAGCGCAGCTGCATTGCCGCCTCGAAGATCAGCGGCGGCAGGAAGACGTTGAAGATCAGCTCTCGCGACAGTGGCAGCTCGGCACCGACCGGCAGATAGGCGAGTCCGATGCCTGCAAGCACCAGCCCGGCCGTATAAGGCAGCCCGATCCGCCGCGAGACCATCGCCACCAGCGAGGCGACGACCAGTAGCGTACCGAGTTCGGTCAGGCCGATGTCGCCGCTCATCGGCCGCTCCCCGTCACCGACGTCAGCGCGAATTGGCGGCCCGCGGCGGGGGCGGGCTGTGGCGCAATGCCCTGCTGCCGCAACAGCGCAGCGATGGCTAGGGCGCGCCGCTGACTGAGATTGGGCTCGGCAGGCGGTGCGCCGGCGGGCAGACCCGGCACAGTGAGCGCCGAGACGTTCCAGCGATGCGCCGCCCAGGCCGACGTGGTGACGGCATCGCTCGCCGCCGCGTCGAGCGTGTCGGCGCCGTCGGTGAAGGCGATCGTGGGCAACGGGCCCTGCGGTGGGACGATCGCGACGTCCCAGTCATCGCTTTGCTCGGCAGCGCGCCGTTCGAGCGCGCGATAGGTCGCGACGCTGGCGCCGGGCAGCGGGGCGGCCGCCGCCACCGCACGATGATGGTCGCGGTCGATCGTCACCGCATCGGGGGTGATACCGGTGATCAGCGCGATACCGTTCGCCAGATCGGTCACCCGCTGCGCGGCGGTATTGGTAGCTTCGCCGGCCTGGCGCAGCTCCTCGCGCTGCGCAGCGAGCGCATCGGCGCCGGCGCCGAGCAGGATCTGGTCGAGATTGAGCCGCACCGGCCGATCGAGCGCCTGCGCCAGCGCCGCCTGGATCGCGCTGGTCTTCTGCATCGAGCGGCGCGGGGTGATGACGACCGCGCGCACGACGGTCGGCTCTGCGGTGAAGTCGATGTCGAGCTGGGTCACGCGCGCATCGGCGCCGAATCGGTCCGACAGTAAAGAGCGGGTCTGCGATGTCGCCAGCGCCTCGCGGCCGATCCGGTTGAGCGAGATGCCGAGCGGGATCGCCATGCCGACGAAGACCAGCACCAGCACCACGGTCTGCATCCAACCCTGGCGACGGGAAAGATGATGACCGAAGCCGTAGAAGCGCGCCATCACCGTCGCCGACAGCGCGATGGTGATGAAGTTGGTCACGAACAATGCGAAAGCGCCCATGCCGACCGGGGCGTTGCGCGTGGCGATGCCATATCCGACCACGGCGAGCGGCGGCATCAGCGCGGTCGCGATCGCGACGCCGACAATCGTGTCGCCGCGCCCACGGATGATCGCGAAGGTCCCGGCGAGCGCGGCGAACAGCGCGACGGCAAGATCGAACAGATTTGGACGCGTGCGCGCGACGATCTCGGCGGTCGGCGCCTGCAGCGGCGAGGCGAGGACTAGCAGCGCGGTAAAGGCGATCGCCAGGGCAGAGCCGATCGCCAGCGCCTTGAGTGACCGCCGCAGCTCGCGAAAATCGAACAGCGCGAGGCTGAAGCCGAAGCCGAGGATCGGGTTCATCAGCGGCGAGATCAGCATCGCGCCGATGACGACCGCCGGCGACGACAGCAGCAGCCCCAGTTCGGCGATGCCGGCCGACATCATCGTCATGAAGGCGAAACGCGGGCTCCAGCCGCTCTCCTCAACGACGCGCGCCAGCACCGCTTCGTGATCGACCCGGCCCACCACCGACCTGCGCCACCAGCGGTAGAGCGCGAGGCGGCCGAGCTGTCCGGCGGCCGCGTGCCGGTCGACGGGGAGGGTGGGTGAGGTCATCGGCGACTATATTTCCTGCATGCGCGTCGGGAGGGAGGTCAGCTTTCGGCCGGCGCGCCCACCACGACGGCGGTCAGGCAGATCAGGCCGATGACGATGAAGCCGCAGCGGTGACGCCAGTCGCCGACGCCGTTGCGCCGCGCCACCGCGAACGCCAGCGCGCATTGCAGCGCGTAGAACAGAGCGAAGGCGCGCGACGACAGCGCCACCACCTGGAACGGATCGGTCAGCCAGACGACGGCGATCGCCAGCAAGCCGGCGAGTGCGAATGCCAGCGGCACGGGCACCCGGCGTCGCGACACCTCGTTGATCAGCCCGCCCGCGCCGATCGAATCGGCGACGGCTGCGCTAAGCTGGCTCGATACCGCGCCGGCGAGCACGAACACACCCAGCGCTGGGGCGATCAACTCCATGATGTCGAGAATGCCCGCGACGCCCTCCGTCTGCGCGGCGCGCGACAAGAAGGGTGTCAGCAATGCGATGAAGGCCAGATAGATGGCAGAGGCGATCCATTGCGCATGGCGCATCGTCCTGATCCGCAGCTCGGCGGGATAGTCGTGGCCAAGATAGCGCGACGTCTCGAACCCCTGCACCGTGATGATCAGTCCGAGCAGTATCGGCAGGCTGGCCCAGCCCACCCGCGCCGGCGGCAGCGGCTGGACTGCGCCGCTCGTCGCCCAGGCGATGCCAAGGGCCACCAGCAGACCGGCGATGATGCCGATCTTGATCGACACCGTACCATGCGCGACATGCTCGACCTTGCGCAGATCGCCGCCGAGCGCGAGCAGGGTCATTGCCGCGATCAGCACAGTGACGACGATCTTGGCGATGAGCGGTTGCCAGGCCGGATCGACCGCGATCGGCTTCAGCGAAAACTCCGCCAGCAGCTTCAGATAATAAGCGACCGACACGGCATAGGCGAGGGCGAGCACGCCCTGGGTGATGCGCGCCGCCCAGGCGATCGGATCGGCGAATGGAGCGGTCGCCAGATGATCCTCGACATGGCGGATGTTGAAGCGGATCACCCATCCGGCGGCATAGGCAATCACGAGCAGCGCCGCCATGGCAAGCAGGGCCGCGCCGCCGAATTCGCGTGCTAGCAACGGCCCGCAGATTAGAAAGCCCGAGCCGATGATCGACGCCAGAGGGGTCACCGTCGCGCGCCAGCCGTCAGATCGCGCGAAAGGGCTGAACGTCAGCAATGCCGCCACGATGATCGAGACGCCAAGCGCGATGATGACGATCATGGGGAACTCCGGCGACTGGATCAAAGCGGCAGCTCTGAAGCCACGGCAGGCGGGCGTGCTATCCTCGGGATCACGCCAGTGCCTGTCAACCGCCGCGCCATATCTCAGCTGTCAGCGGCCTTTCGATCTCTGTCAGGCACGACGCATAACGCGCAATTGCCGCTACATCGCCTCCTTGACGCCTGTCCGCACGAGCAGCCAGTTCATCGGGTAGCTTGTACAGAAGCCGGCCAGCATTGCGATCTGCATGGCGAACCAGAATTCTGGCTGGTCGGCTGTGGCCAGGCCGCCGAACTGCCGCTGGAACCACAGGAACTGGATCAGCGCCATTCCGCCGTACATGCCCACTTGCCAGGCACTGATCGACAATATGTCAGCTTTGACGGCCGCCTTCAGGCCGTCGCCCGGCGAGAGATGCCGCATCGGAACGATACTCCAATATTGGAATCCGATACCGAACAGGAAGGCCAGCAGGAAGTCCGGTATCCACAGGGCGAACATCCGCGTACTGAACAACGTGCCGTAGCCGAACCATAACGCTATCGAAGGCAGGGCAAGGGCGATCCCCTCCGCCACGATGTCGCCGAGCGTGCAGCCAGCGCCGCCGTGGCTGGCCCCTTTCAAGATGGAAACGGCAAACGGATCGTCATCGTCCTGCCGGGTAGAGCGCCCCCAGCGGTAGTAGATGGCGAGCCACAACACGCTTTCGAAGAGCGCAGTCAGTGGCCAAATTACCGCCATCACGGCCATCTTCGGCGGATGGCGCAATACATCCTGCGCGATGGTGACGACGCAGATTGCCGCCAGCGCTAGCGACCGGATCGCCAAGAAGTGGATGATGGCGGAAAACGCGGCATCTTACTATAGCGCTCCGTCAACCTTCTAGATGCGTCGCGTGGCGCTTGCGGATACAGATCGAGCATCCATACGGAGGTTCATCTTGTCGTCTTACTCTGCTCGACCTCCGCCTTCATATAAATAAAGCCATGATCTGTATTTGGGTAAAGTCGATGTCTATTTAAGTGCGCTCGATAGCAATCTATTTGACTGTCATCCCGCGACAAATCCAGGCGCCTTTGAACTTGAAGACGCTAGATGAACGAATGGCCATAGTCGAAAGGTGGGAGGATGGTTGCGAATGGCAGCTCCTGGGTCTGAAGCGCTATTCCAGGCCAAACGAAAAGCAATCAGGCGGCTGCAGGGGTGGAGGCATAATTCGCGATGTTCACACGGTTTCTTCCTCCCCGCTTAGCTGCATAGAGGGCGCCATCGGCACGTTCTAACCATCCATCGGGTCGATCACCGGACACGAACCTCGTCAGTCCGAAGCTAGCTGTTACCGACAGAGCGGCAGCAGTACCAATCTCGAACGACACACCCGCAATGCAGGCGCGCAAGCGCTCGATGGTGAGGGTCGCAGCGTCCTGGCCCGTTTCGGGCAGCAGTATGGCGAACTCCTCGCCGCCTAACCGGCCTACGAGATCGACCGGACGAAGGGTGGTCGTGCAGCGCAGGACGAGCTGGCGAAGCACGGCATCACCAGCAGCGTGGCCAAATGTATCATTCACTCGTTTGAAATGGTCGACGTCGAGAATGGCGAGCGAGGCTGAACGGTCATAACGGCGACACCGTTCGATCTCGCTGTCTACCGCTGCCAGAAAGCCGCGACGGGACAGGCAGCCGGTCAGCTGGTCGGTGACGGCGACTTGGCGCAATTCAAGCTCATCGACGACCAGACGGGCAAAACCGGCTAGCACTTCGATCTGCGCAGAACTGAACGTTCGCGGCGTGGTGTCGATCGCGCACAGGGCGCCGACGGCATGACCGTCTGGGGTCATGAGCGGCACGCCAAGATACGCGCGGATGAACGGTTTGCCGACGACCAGCGGACTGTCCGAAACGCGACTATCGAGCGTGGCGTCCGCGATCATTAACGGGGCACGTGCCGCCACGGTATGCGTGCAAAAGGAAGTCGAGCGTGGCGTTTCTGATACCGGCATGCCGTGCCGCGCCTTGAACCATTGTCGGTGCGCATCGACCAAGGTAACCGTCGCAATCGGAACCCCCAAAACCGCACGAACGAGGCCAACGATCTTCTCGAACTGCTCTTCCGGTGCGGTGTCGAGGACGTCCAAGCGGCGCAAGGCTGCGAGGCGGCCTGCCTCGTCGTGTGAGGACGCTTTGGTCATGCTTCGCCAGCCATGTGATGGAGTGCCACCGCTAGCTCGGCGCGATAGCTGTCGATCAACACGCTCAGATTGCTCTCGATGCTCGCCTCATCCAAACCCGCCGCTTGCAGAGCGGACACCATCGACGCGAGGTTTTCGCGGTGGCGCGCCAGGCTAGATTGGAGGGCAGGCGGCAGGGCGTCTGCGCTCTCGTTCCCTAGGGACGCCAAAAGGGCCGTAGGCTGCAGTGTTGATATGGACCAGCCCATCGCAGGCCACCGCAAATAATTGGTTAAGGTCGCATCGGAATGAAATCACTCCTTCGAAGGTTGGTGAACTAATGGCGGAAAAGAGTAGGCGCAGAAACTCCCGCGAATGACCGCAACGGGGTCAAGTCTGACACGCCTGGGCGTCAACCGTTGTTCAGCGCCGGGCTTGCAAGCGCCTCGCGTTTCCAGTGACCGCGGCGTGGAGCGGGGCCAGAGCCCGCCCGGCCGCCCCGACGGCGTGATATTGGATCCGTGCGCTTGATAAGGCAGCGCTCCCCACGGAGGGGTTAGGCTGCAACATCTCGGATTGGATCGCATGCATGTCTCGCGCCACCGAGAGGCTGGCCTTCACGAAAGCTTCGGTCTTCTCCGCCACCATTCTGTGAAGCTCGGGCCAATTGCCATGGAGCGGATCGAAAGCGGCTGCCCCGATCATCGGCATGCGGGCGTTCAACACCGCCGGCACTGCGGCCATCGTCTCGAACATGCGAAGGCTGGTGGTGCAACCCTCAATCCAGATGTCCAACCAGAGGAGCGGCGATGGCGCGCGTTTCATCATGCCTCAACCCCAAACCGGGGAGAATCGGTGCCGCTCGATCTATCGCTTTTCCGATCCACCGTGGCGAGCCAGATCGTGTGATCCGGGTTATCCTCGCCTCGATCCGTGTCGATCCTGAACTCCTCGACGTCGAAGCCGGACGCATGCAGCTGATGGGAAAAGCCGTGGTCCGGGTAAGCCGACCAGATGGCGAGCACGCCGCCGGGTCGAAGCGCCGCACGCGCAGCACGCAAGCCCCAAGCGGAATAGAGCCGCTCATTGGCGAGGGAGATGAGCCCGTCGGGTCCATTGTCGACATCAAGCAGAATCGCGTCCAACCCACCGGCCTGATCGACGATCAGGTCGTGGACATCCCGTACTTCAACCGAGACCCGCGGGTCTTCAAGAGAGTCGCCGAACAAATGACGCAGGTGGCCGCGAGCCCAGGACACGATCTTGGGCACAAGCTCGGCGACGACGATGCTGGCGCCCATCGGAAGTGTGGCTCGCGCCGCGGCCAGGGTGAATCCCATGCCCAGCCCGCCGATCAGGACCCGCGGTTGTTCGCCCAAGCCCTCAAGCGCCAATGTCGCGAGCGCCTGCTCCGATCGGTAGGACCAGCTTCCCATCAGCTGCTCGTGGCCGAACATGATCTCGTAATGAGGCCCATGTCGAAGCAGACGCAGTTCACCGCCGCCGGGTATCTCGGCCGTGTCGACGAGCAGACCTGCCCGCTCTCCCGGGTTTCCGCTGATCGCGGCGTCAAGCGTCGCCAACGTCAGGTGTCGCGACGAACGAGTGTGGCAAGTCCGCGGTCGGGATTCTCGCTCGGGTCGCCCAGCAGCTTGTCCGCCGCGGCCTTGGTGCGCGTCGCGTCGACTCGTTCGCTACGAACGGCGAGTGCATCCCAGGCCTGCGCTGCGCGTTCGCACCGCTCGCGCACGTTCTGGAGGGATGTTTGCTCGGCGGCCAGCCGCTGACGAGCGGCCTCGTCTCGATAAAGTGGTAAGGACATGATGGCTCCTGCGCGAATGGACGGTTTGGCGGAGACCCGAGGGCCTCCGCCGATCGGCCTTGCTCAGGCTGCCTGCAGGTTCACCGCTGAGGCCTTGCCGCGGCGATCCGTCTCCAGCTCGTAGGAGACGCGGTCGTCCTTGTTGAGCGTGCGCATGCCGGCGCGCTCGACGGCGGTGATGTGGACGAAGGCGTCGGTGCTGCCGTCCTCGGGCGCAATGAAGCCATAGCCCTTGTCGGCGTTGAAGAATTTGACGGTGCCGGTGATCATATGGGTATCCTTTGTCCCATGCGTGGTCGGGCATGCGCCAACAGCGGCGCATCCCGGCTTCGTGAGGCTAGAAAGGGACAAGGGGAGCCTAAGCGGCCCGATATCCGTCGCAGGCGACGTTTAGCCGGACTGATATAGGTGATCGGCGTCGGAAAGCTAGGGCGAGCATGGTGGATATCTTCGCTGCACTTGCGCGGCGTGGGGCTCCAGTCCGGCATGAGGTTTCGCATCCGCCACACCACGACCTATGGCTATCGCGGGCCGGTGCATCTTGGCTCACCGATTGCGGCTCGTGCCGAGCGGCGATCACCACCTGCGGGTGCTCTCGGGCGTGCTTAACTGTCAGCCGGCGCCCGACCTGGAATGAACGAAGGACGTGTTCGGCAACGTCGTCGTCACCTGCCGCTTCTCCAAGCCGGCCTCCGAGTTGGTCAACGCGGCAGATATGCCGGTCGCGCAATCAGCGCCGGAATGGCCCGTGTTGCCCAGGCTTTAATCGCTGCCCCACGGCCTTCGTGTCCGCGCTGCTTTCGCTGCCACCGTCTTCTTCTGGCTAAGAGCGACGGCTGCTGACCTTAGCCTGTGATTGCGGCCGCTGTTGCCGCATAAGACCAAGAGGCACGACGGCGGCATCAAGGTATGCGCCCAATTTGCACGGAGTATCAGCCAGGCTCAAAACCTCGACGCGGCATACTGTGACGGCGCCTCGTCGGTGTGGATGCGCTATGGTTGAGGGCAAGAGCCAGCCTTGGTGTGAGCTGCTATCGAGGGAGCATCCATGCCAAACGCAGCGACCGTGAAAATCAGCACTTGCTTCTCGTCGGTCACTTCTATCCGAACTTCTCCACCGGCCCACACCATGCCCGGTCTGTCGCGGATCACCTCGCCGAGGTAGCGCGCCGCCTTAATTCGTGCTTCCTCGATCGTAGCTACCTCCACGCCCAGAAGATCAGGATCATAGGTGAGGGTGGCAAGGTTAAAAAAGCACTTCAGGATGAAATCCCTCTGTTGGAGGAGAGTAGAGCTTAGCGTACGGGGATCGTTCCCGATCTAACATGCTTTGTTAACTCGGCAGGGCCATGATCACGCTATGGGAATAAACGCGCTTGGCATCGCGATCGAGCGCGCGGCGGACTTGGTCGCCACAGAGGTTGAGCCGCTCAGGACGGCGGTAGATCTTTGCCAGACCGCGCGCGCTGCTGGCGATATGCCTGACGCCCAGTCATGGCTATCGGCAGCCGTGATGGTGGTTAAGTCGGAAATGTTGGAGCGCTAGGGAGGCGGCGGATCACTGATGCCGCTGCACTCTCTGCATCACAGCCGCTGTCGTCTCATCGAGGTCAGGGCACAGCACCTCCGTCGAGTGCATCTGTTCGACGTGGAAGGTGGCAAGATCGATATGCATCTCAGCCACCGAGGTGGCGGAGGCTGAAACCGCGAGCGGGGACTGTCAGGAATTTTGTGCGGGAGGCCATAGGATGGAATGGAAGGGACCATCGATATGGCAATCGACAAGGACGTTTTGGACCAGCTTCTGGCTGGTCGTGACCCGCAGGAGCTGTTTGCAAAGGACGGTCTGCTCGACGAGCTGAAGAAGGCGTTGTCGGAGCGGATGCTGTCGGCTGAGCTCGACGATCATCTGGAAAGCGAAGGCGCCGCAGGCACCATCAACCGGCGCAACGGGTCATCGAGAAAGACGATGCTGACGGGCACATCGAAGGTGACGCTGGACGTGCCACGCGACCGGGCGGGGACGTTCGACCCGAAGCTCATCGCCAAATACCAGCGCCGTTTCCCCGACTTCGACGACAAGATCGTCTCGATGTACGCGCGCGGGATGACGGTGCGCGAAATCCGCGGGCACCTCGAGGAGCTGTACGGGATCGACGTCTCGCCGGACCTGATCTCGACCGTCACCGATGCGGTGCTGGAGACGGTTGCCGAATGGCAGGGTCGGCCGCTCGACGCCTGCTATCCGCTGGTGTTTTTCGACGCGATCCGGGTGAAGATCCGCGACGAAGGGTTCGTCCGCAACAAGGCGGTCTACATCGCGCTGGGCATTCAGCCGGACGGGACCAAGGAGGTGCTCGGCATCTGGATCGAGCAGACCGAGGGGGCCAAATTCTGGCTGCGCGTCATGAACGAGCTCAGGAACCGCGGCGTCGCCGACATCCTGATCGCCGTCGTCGACGGCCTGAAGGGGTTCCCGGAGGCGATCAACGCTGTCTTCCCCGAGGCCATCGTCCAGACCTGCATCGTCCATCTGATCCGCAACAGCATGAGCTTTGCGTCCTGGAAGGAGCGCAAGTTCATCGCCCAGGCGTTGCGCGGCGTCTACCGTGCCGAGACGCCCGAGGCCGGCATGGCTGCGCTGGAGGCGTTCGAGGCAGGCCCCTGGGGCCAGAAACACCCGGCCATCGCCATAAGCTGGCGGCGACACTGGGACCAGGTGATCCCGTTCTTCGCCTTTCCCGAGGGCGTCCGCCGGATCATCTACACTACGAACGCCATCGAGGCCCTGAATTCGAAGGTTCGCCGTGCCGTCCGTACCCGCGGCCATTTCCCCGGTGACGATGCCGCGATGAAGCTGTTATATCTCGTGCTCAATCACGCGGCGGACGAATGGAAGCGCCCACCGCGCGAATGGGGTGAGGCCAAAAGTCAGTTCGCCGTAATCTTCGGTGAGCGCTTCGTCATCTAATGACGGTAACCGGCCTCCCGCACAAAATTCCTGACAGTCCCGACGAAGGCGTCGAGGTCCTTCACCGCGGGTAACCTGGCGGCCGACATCCGGTAACGGACCGAGGCTGCATGGCGGTGCGTCGCCTCGGCACGCAGCAGGTCGGTCAGGACCTCCATGGTCGTGCGCTTGCGCTGGAGACCGGTAGTGACCGCCTCGTCGAAGGCGCCAGCCATGCCCTTCAGCCCCAACT
>OOKD01000091.1_pt1 | contig 42729 bp, 33 predicted proteins | sample 1691731 | NCBI WGS metagenome assembly OOKD01 (sample SAMN05831947, study PRJEB22555) | human gut metagenome | isolation source: Skin biopsy | host: Homo sapiens
TAGGGTCAGGATCTGTAATTTGTAGTCGCCCGGCGGTTGTCCCTTGAGGGTCTCAAGGATCTGTCCGCACTCGCCGATCCGAGGATCGGTGGTGCTGTATCGGGTCTCACAAGGCCGGACGTTGCATTGACTCGAAGCGGGCTCGGGAGCCCATCTGATAACCTTCGCAGATCGTCCGTCCCTGCGTTCCCTCGCGGGACACCGCCATCGGGTCAGCTGGAGAGCATCACCGCTGGCGAACGGGAGCTTATCGCATTTCAGGCCTCGAACAAGGTGCCGTCGCGGAGCATGGCGTGCATGATGACGGCGAGGCGGCGGGCGAGCGCGACCCGAGCTTTCTTGAGGCCGCGCCGCTTCGCGATCTTCAGCGCCCAGGTCTTCAGCGCGAAGGTCTGCCGCGTGCGCGTCAGGATTGAGTTTGCCGCCTCGTAGAGGAGCTTGCGGACGGTGCCGTCGCCCTGCTTGGTGATCCGGCCGGTCCAGTCGAGCTCGCCGGACTGGTGCCGACGTGGGACGAGGCCAAAGTAGGCGCCGGCTGTCCGCGACCGCTTGAACCGACCCGCTTCATCGACGGCGGCGGCGAACGCAGCCGAGGTCTGCACACCGACGCCCGGGATGCTCATCAGCGCCTGACAGGCTGGAGAGGCGATGCTGATCGCCTTGAGCTCGCGATCCATCCGACGGATCTCGTCGACCAGCCCGGTTCGCGCCCGAAGCAGCGAAGCCACTGCCTCGCCGAGCCCCGGGACAGCGATGGCGGCCTGCACCCGTGCGAGAAACCGCTCGCCCTGGCCAGCTCCCGGTCTGATCCCGAAGGTAGCGCATAAGCCGCGGATGGTGTTGTCGAGCCGGACGCGCGCCTCGACCAGGTGCGCGCGGGCGGTGATCACCGAGCGTACACCGTGCGATGTCGGCGACTTGACGTGCACCTCCTTGTAAAAGCCGGTCCGGGCCAACTGCGCGAGCCCCGCTGCGTCATGTGGATCAGTCTTGTTCGCCTTCATCGCCTTGAGGCTCTGGTGGGCCTGGCGCGCATCGATGCACACGATCGCGACGCCCAGCTCGTGCAGGCCACGCGCAACCCATGGCGTCATCCGGCCGGTCTCGATCACCACGCGTTCCATCGGACCATGGCGTTCCAGCAGCGCGGCGATCGCTTCCGGCGTGCTGTCCACGCATTGCGCTGCGACCTTGCGCCCTTCGGCATCGACAATGCAGACGTGCGACGTTTCCATCGACAGGTCTATTCCGGCATAGTGCTTCATAGCTGCTTCCTTCCTTCAGGTCCGACAACCAGAAGGTGCGCCGCTCAGCCGGCCCGGGGAAGCAGCCACAAATTACACGATGACTCGTTGACCATAGCGAACAGCGATGGCCGACGCACCAGGAAGCGAAGCGCCACTTGGCGTGCGGTCGCGCCGTGGCTGGCCGCGATCTCCTCCAGCACGCGCCCGCCAGGGGTGCGCGGGCCGGGGAAGTCGCCCTGGCCGAACGGGCTGTCGGCGCCCGGCCGCGCGAACTTCCCATGATTTAGGCCCAGGACGCCTTCCGTGGAGCTCGAGGCGCTACCATCGGAACAAGGAGAGAAAAGATGCACAAGGCACTGTTCGTAGGCATTGAAGCCGGGCCGACCCACCAGGAAGATGCCGCTGAATTCCTCCGGGGTGCGCTGGAGCCGGTCGAGCATGAGCAGGACACGCGGCACTGGTACGCGCTGCGCTTTGGCCCCGCCGACTTCGCCATCTTCGATACCTTCCCCGGCAATGCCGGCCGGCTGAAGCATCTGTTCGGCACGGTCGGCCGGGCGCTGGTCGTGAAGACCTTCACCATCCTCAACGGATTGCCGGAGATCGAGCCGGCCGACATCCTCGCCCTCAAGGTGCCGGCGGCGGACGCCCTGCCGCGCTTGGCCCTGCATGTTCCGCTTGAAGCACGGGACGGTGCGGAGGAAGAGGTTGCCCGCTTCCTCCAAGGAGCCCGATCGGCCGTGGAGCGGGAGCCTGGCACCCTGTCGTGGTACGCTCTGCGTCTCGGAAAGACTCGGTTCGCCATCCTCGATACCTTCGCCGACGAGGCAGGGCGCGAGACGCATCTGTCGGGCGAAATCGGCACGGCGCTATCCGGAAGCGCTGCTTCGCTGTTCGCCGAGCCTCCCCAGATCCACCGCGCACAAATCTTGGCGTTCAAGATTGCATCCGCTGGTGATGAGGAGAGGACGAGCAGGAACACGTCGGTCGCGCGGCCCCTTGAGAGAGGGACAGTCTGATGGACACGAAGCAGAAGGTGCTCGTTGGAGCGGCCGTCGCCAGCACCGCGGCAGCCGGGGCCGCGTTCGCGTTCAAGTCCGCGGGCACGGATTCGAAGCTCACCAAGGCCCCTTGTCCGCCGTCAGCACCAATGGCACAGATTTGAGGTTGTGATTTAAGGAGGATCTGGGCTTCGTCGTAGTGACGAAGGAACGAAGATGAAGCCCAGATCCTCCAACGTAAAATCGCCCGCCAAGGCCTCAGCAGAGCGGGTAGTGAACCGTGGATTTGAGGGATGCACCTGAAGCCGTCTCTCGTGACCGTGCTGCGCAACCACGACTTCAAGAACGACTGGAACCCAGACATCTACGTCCGCCACCGCGACAACGAGCAGATCTTCATCCAGGCGATGGGCTATGACACCCTGATCGCCCATGCGAAGAAGCGCAATCAGGCCTTCTTCAGCGTCCTGTTCGGCGAGTAGACGCTCACCGGCTAATGACCTTACCTACGGCTTTACGGCTGCATGCACCGCCGTTGACCGTCATAAGGTCAGCGTCGGCCGGTTGGTAAGGTTCCTTGCTACTGGAACAGGGACAGGAAGTCGGCCTGGCCGGCGACCAACGCCACGCGATCGCGGACATCGGCTCGATCAAGGGAGAGGCGCCTTAGGTCGCCGCTATGCTGATGGGTGAGCGACGACCTGCGGTGGAATACCGCTGACGCTTCGCCTGAGGGTTGCTGACGTGGCCTGACGACCACGGCCGGGACGAAAGCTGCGCCACCAGCAATGGAGGAACAGACGATGACCCTTTATACTCCCATCATGGCGTTCGGCGACCGCGTGAAGACGCTCCGCAAGGAGCGGGCGATGACCCAGGAGGATCTGGCCGGACGGTCAGGCCTGGCGCTTGCGACGATCCAGCGCGCGGAGCGGGGCGAGCGGCTCTCGGCCGACACGATCGCGTCGCTAGCGGCCGCGTTCGATCTCCATGCGACCGACCTGACATCGTCGGAGCAGGCTCAGGACGATCAGCCCTATCTGCCGCTGGAGACGATCCGCAGCGGACGCCAGCTCGTTGGCCTGATCGGGCGGAGCGAATCCCTCGACTTCGGCTTCGTCGAGCTGAGCGATCTCGGCCAGGCGGAACTCGTCGAACAGCTTCAGGCATGGTGTTCGCCGCTCGGCCCGAGCCGCATTCCGGCCGGTGCCGTCGGGCAGGTGAAGCTGGAACTCGAAGCCCTGCAGCTTCTCAACGCCATGACCAAGCACGGTCTGACCGTCACCGGCGCCACCTTCACCGTCACGGCCTACGAAGTAGATGACGATTGTGGCGCCGGACAGCCCGTGCTCATGGGGCAATGCGACTACGTCTGCGCGGTGCTGCGCGTGGGTACGCGGGACGAACTCATCGACCGGGCCTATGTCATGGACGGCCTGGGCAAATGGGAGAATCCCGGCCAGGAAGTTGTCTTCCCGGCGCAGCCCGACACCCTGGAAGACTGGCTGCGCGACCTGGGAACTGCCTAGGCAGGCCGTACACGGCTGGGCGGCGAGCGCGCTCGGCGACGGTCCCGCTCAGCTGGTTGATGGAGCTGGTCGTGGAGCCGACGCCGTCGGGCTGAGCTGCGGGGTCTTGGCTGGCTCTTTCATGGAAGCGAATTGCAGCTCCCCCATGAGCCTGCTTCACCGGCAGCATGATCACCTTGCTCGCGGGTTCGAACGCCCTTCGCCATGTCGGGCTAAAAGCCTATCTGCAGGCGTCGCGCGACCATGCTATTGCGCTCTCGGATCTGACCCTCGTCGAGATGCGCAAGTCGAAGGCGCTGGCGACATCGCGCGAGTCGGTCCGGATCGCCGCGCAGTTCCCGACCCAGCTGTTCGTGCTCCGCCGCACCGACCAGATCCTCGATGAACATGTGACGTGCGAAGCAGCGACACACGCGCTGTTCGATTATGACGAAACGATACAGTTCGCGGCCTTGTGCCGGCGTCTGCAGACGCTCCCTCCGCCGCCGGGCTTAGCGGAAGAGATGGCCGAGCATGAGGCGAATGCGCGCCTGATCATGTCACGGCTCGCCGACCAAGTGGCCGAGCTGGAGCCGGGCCTCGTCAACGCCGCCCGGGATTTCACGCAGGCGGAGCTGACGCAGATCCGCACCGTGCAGCACATCGAGGATAGCACCCGCCGCAAGCTCCTCGACCTACTCAAGCAGACCACCGGCAGCTTCATCCTGCAGAACCAGGATCCGGGCCGGCGCGCACCGATGCTGCTGCGCGACGCCATGGGCCTGTTCGCCTTCCGTTACTCGCTCTGCATGCTGCTCTACTACATGGAGTGGGTCCGCGTCGGCCGGACGGTGGGAAAGAACCTGCCGCGGCGGGTCAACGATGTCGTCGACATGCAGATCGCGGCGATGGGGACCTTCTTCAACGGTGTCCTCAGCGCCGACGACAATCTGCAGATCGTGTCCAACACGGCGCGCCGGGTCCTGCGCGGGTTCGGCGCCTATGTCGGAACGGACTGGCGGCCTCCGCAGCCGCCGGACACGGACGATGGCGCATCGCCCGATGCACGCGCCGCCGATCCGCGCTAACTCTCCGTCATGCGCTTTCTCGCCAACGGCCCCTCGATCCCCGACGATCTGCTGATCGCGCGTGATGCCGGCGACGTCATCTTCTTCTGCGGGGCGGGCGTCTCGCGTCACCGCGCCGGCCTTCCCGACTTCCTCAAACTCGGCGGCGACGTCATCGACATCCTCGGCGCAGGCGAGAAGAGCCTCGCTCGCAAGCTCTTCCTGCGCATCAAGGCGCTCGATCCGATCGACGGGGTCGGCGGCCTGATCGCGACCGACCGCATCTTCAGCCTGCTCGAGCGCGAGTTCGAGCAGCGAGACGTCCAAAGGGCGGTTGCGCGGGCGATCAAGCCGGCCGACGATGCCGACGCCAGTGCGCACCGGACGCTGATCGATCTATCGCGCGGACGCGACGGCACGGTCCGGCTGGTCACCACCAACTTCGACCTTTTGTTCGAGGCCGCCGCGCCCGGCATTGCCTGCTCGGGGCCGCCGGCGCTGCCCGATCCGCGCAGCGCCGAGTTCGGCGGAATCGTCCATCTCCACGGCCGCGTAAACGGCGACTATTCCGGACCGGGGGACGAGGAGTTCATCGTTTCCAGTGCGGACTTCGGCCGCGCCTACCTGTCGGACGGCTGGGCCACACGGTTCATGCAGTCGCTGCTGGCGCGCTTCCAGATCGTCTTCGTCGGCTACGGTGCCGACGATCCGCCCGTCCAATATCTGCTCGAGGCGCTCAACCTCCACGCGGGCAACCGCAGCCGGCTGTTCGCCTTTCAGCCGGGCAGCAATGCGGACGACGCCGCGCTTTGGGAACATCGCGGCGTGCGGGCGATCCCGTTCAACAACAGCCAGAATTTCGATCCCCTGTGGGACAGTCTCGGCGCCTGGGCCGAACGCGCGCGCGACGTCGACGGCTGGTATGCCGGTCTTCTGGAGAGGGCCGCCGTGGGGCCGGCCGCGCTCGATCCGCATGTGCGCGGGCAGATCGCGCACATGCTCTCGACCCGCGAGGGCGCGCGGCGCGTCAGCATCGCCGAACCGCCGCTTCCTGCATCCTGGCTGCTAGCGCTCGATCCGCGCCAGCGCTTCGACAAGCCCGGTCCGGTCGACCCCTATGGCGAGTCGGGCGAGCGCATCGATCCGTATGAGAGCCTAGCGCTCGACTTCGACACGCCACCGCAGCCGGTCGACGAGGGCGACGACCTGCGCGACCGGCCGGTCCCAGAAGGATCGTGGAGCGCCTTCGCGCCGACCCGCTTCGATCAGGACGATGCTCAGGACGCGAGCTTCGGTGACTTCTGCGGCGATAAGGTGACGGCGACCGGCGCGCTCAGCACGCGCCTCGGCCATCTCGCGATCTGGTTCCACAGCGTCGCCCACCAGCCGATCGCGCTCTGGTGGGCGGCCGCGCGCGGCCCGCTTCACCCGCGCACCGTCGACATGATCCAGGCTTGGCTGCGGCAAGATCCCGATCGCTGGCCCGACGACATCCGGCGCGGCTGGCGCTTCCTGATCGCCAGCTGGTCCGATCGCCGGGTCGATCCGAACCACGGCTATTACGAGCTCAGCACCCGCGTCGCCCGCGACGGCTGGTCGCAATCGCTGGTGCGCGACTATGCGGCACTGTTCCGCCCGCGTCTCAAGGTGGATCGCAAGTTCGGCATTCCACACCCCCTATCGTGGACCGAAAACGATCGGCCCAATCCTCTGCTCTCCTACGACGTCGACTATCCGCATCCCTACGAGCTGCTGGAACTTCCCAACGAGCAGCTTGGCTATGCGGTCACGCGCTTTCGCGAGAACCTCGACCTCGCTCGCTCGCTCGAAGTCGAGATCTCTGGGCACGATCACGTCTATTTGGAGACGACGCGCTCCGACGACGGAGCCGCGCCGATCGCTTACGACAGCTTCGGCCTCACCGGCCCGATCGCGCTCTTCCTGCAGCTGATGGACCGGCTCGCTGGGATCGCGCCGGTCCAGGCCAGAGCCGAGATCGCGGGCTGGCCCGCCGATGACCAGCATATCTTCGGGCGACTGCGGATCTGGGCCGCGAGCAGGCCGATCACCGACGCAGCCGAGGCGGCGGACATCCTGCTCGGCTTTCCCGACGACATTTTCTGGGGCTCGGAGCATCAGCGCGATCTGCTCTATGCGATCCGCGATCGCTGGCCCGACTTCTCCGTCGAGGACCGGGCGCGCTTCGAGCGGCGGCTGCGCACCACCACCTATCCGTGGTCGGACGACACCCGCAGCGGCAAGGCCCGCCCAGAAGCGCACTATCGCCTTGACCGGCTGCACTGGTTGGCAGGCCAGGGCGTGGAATTCTCGTTCGATGTCGCGGCGGAAATGGCCGCGCTGCGGCCGCTCGCCGTGAATTGGTCGGAGCGCTCGGGCGCGGAAGCCGCAGACTCGCACGCTCCAGTCGTGCGCACCGTCAATACCGACCGCAACCCGCGCGGGCTCGAGCAGCTGCCGATCGGACAGATCCTCGATCGGGCGCGCCAGGCCGGCCAGTCCGACTTCTTCGATTTCGTCGAGCGTCGGCCGTTCACCGGCCTGGCCGAGGCAAAGCCAGCCAGGGCGTTGGCGGCGCTCGTCCACGCCGCGCGCCAGGGCGACGTTCCGGTCTCGTTCTGGTCGGCCTTCCTCTATGCCGAGAAGCGCAAGACCGATCCGGTGCGGCTCGCCCGCGCGATCGGTGGCAGGCTCGCGGCCTTGCCGCCCGCGTCGCTCAGCAGCATCGCCCATCCGGTCGCCGATTGGCTGCAGGGGCTCGGCGAGCGCCTGTTCGGCGAGCTCGCGCCGGTGCTCGACCTGCTATGGCCGCCGCTCATCGCCGCGCTGCCGCTCCGCAACGACGATCGCAAGCACAGGGTCGACAGCAGCTGGGCCAATGATGCGCTGAACGCGCCGGCGGGCAAGCTCGCCAGCCTGTTGATGAAGGACCCCGCCACCAAAGGGCGCGAGCTCGGCCAAGGCTTTCCCGAGGAATGGACCGCGCGGCTCGAGCAGCTCCTCGCCCTCCCCGGCGACATGCGGCGCCATGCCCTGGTCATGCTCGGTTTCCAGATCAACTGGTTGTTCGCCATCGCCCCCGACTGGGTTTCGGCACATCTGCTCAACGTGGTCGACGACGGGGGCGACGACGGCGACGCGCTCTGGGACGGAATCCTGTGGGCTGCACGCGCGCCGCGCCGCGCCCTCTACGAGCAGTTGAAGCCCGGACTTCTCGCGCGAGCCATGTCTCCGGTACGGCGGCGCGCGGAGGCGAACGTCATCGCCGGTTTCCTGCTGATCGGGTGGGGCGGCAACGCCGATGCCGATCCACCCGAGCAGCTCGTCACAAGCGCCGAGCTGCGCGAAATCCTGGTCGAAGGCGACGATGACCTGCGCGGCCAGGTCCTCTGGCATCTCGAACACTGGTCGGCGGACCCCGAAGGTCAGTGGCGCGCGCGCCTGGTACCGTTCCTGACCGACGTGTGGCCCAACCATCGCACCGTGCGCACACCGGCAATGTCGACCCGCCTCGTCGATCTCGCCATGGCGAGCGGCGACCTGTTCCCGGAGGTCGTGCAGGCGATCCTGCCGCGGCTGGTGGCGGTGCGCGGCGGCATGCTGCGCGGGTTCATGCTCCAGTCCGAGGCTGAGCAACATCCTGCACTGATCTACCCCGCCGCCATGCTCGATCTTCTCTGGGCGATCCTGGCCGAGGACGCGACGCTCTGGCCTTACAAGATGGAGGAAACGCTCGACGTTCTTGCCGATGCACCGGAGACCCGAGCCGATCCACGCTTGTCGGAACTGCGTCGGCGGCGCGCCGGCTGATCCCGGCTGCGGCACTATCGCGTAAGCGAGCGCAAACCGGAACCATAGAAAAACAGCTTACGCCTGCGATCCGCTAAGCGGAACACACGACGGGCCGGCATTCAGTCGCCTCTTCGCATCTCCATGCGAAATCGGACACTTAGAATGGTGGAGCCGAGGGACATCGAACCTCTGACCGCCGAATGCCATTGCGATGGTCAGCTTCCCGGCCATTCGCCGGCCGGGTTGCGTGACTCAAATTTGAACAAACGGGCGAAATGCCTTAGCTATCGCTTTGAGGCGGCCAGTCCGGTTTCCCCCACAGTGCGGACCTTCTGCTCTCGCCCTTTGTGCCGGGGACGGCTACGGAAGCAGGGGCCGGGTCCGAGTTATGCGGCTGGCTACGGCATGGGTGGCGCTAAGGCGCCTTGAGAGGAGGCATGCCGTAGACGGGGAATGAGCCTGTCGGTTTGGAGAGAGCGCTGCTATGATGAGTGCCCGAACGGACAGGTGCTACATGCCGGACCCGAATTTTTCCGATTTGACCACAAGCGGCGATCGGCTTCGGGCGACGGAGAATGATCGAGCTTGGCAGGAAGCAGCCAACTCAAAGCATCACCTCCGAGGCTTGCAAGAGTTCGACAGAGCGTTGGCGAATAACCGGCTAACTAGCTACTTCGCTAAGAAGATGTGGAGTGACCCGCTCGCACGTCTGTTTTTAATGTTTGGCGCCGTAATAATTCTTGTTGGTTGGACGTATTTGGCCTTTCAGTGAGCCCGTATAGAGACTTAGTGGTTTCTCGCGGCCTTGGCCGCTTCTCGCGAAATCGATCCCGCTCCTTGTGTTCGCAACTCAAGTTCGGCGTGCCGACGCGAAATGATCTTTTCACCTTGTTGCTGGACCGATCGAACCTCCGGCAGCAGGTCCGTCGTGCTCGGTGAATTGCTACGGGAAAGGTGAACGCCCACCTGCCGAGCGTCCGCCTCTCGTCCCGCGATTCTAGACGTGCTCGGCGAAGAAAGGCCGGTCGCAGTTGGGCTTGCCAGACGCTCCTGGACGTCTCTTCGCATCGTCTCCGAGGCTCGGGAGATGTACCGAGTCACGAGCAGGTCCCGCTCGCTGCTGATCTGCGAGTCTGAAGAAGCCCAATGCGTGGCGTTTGCCGGATCGAAGGATCGATACACAAGCGGGGTGCCGAAAATCTCTTCTCGCGCAAACCGGAGAAATGAGTCGCTGGTGTTGATTGAGCCTTGCACTCCGTTTCCATCGGAGGTCGACCAACGTTCCTCGACCCTACGCGCCTCCTCGAAAAACTTCCTGGCTTCGGCGCTTCTAGTAAAGGCCTCGGACATACTCGAGCTTATACCCGATGTACTCGAGTTAACATCAGAGCGCCCGCTGGTCACCATTGAACGATTGAAAGAGTCCCTATTTTGTGACCAGCCATGCGTCTGAGACCATTGGTGCAACGCATCGTCGATGCGAGCGTCATCTCTCGAAACAGACGCCAGGTCGCTGTCGCTCCACCTTTTCGACTTGCCACCGCTGAGGTTGGCACTGGCCCCGATACGAGCGGCCCCGAAGTTTGCGCCAAGGCCGCCTTCCACAGAAGCGGAGCCAGACACAAAACTTTCGACTGCGATGCTGTCAGCCACTTCCGCCCGCAGCCCGAACCGGCTCTGGAGCATGCGCGAGGCCTGATCTACCTCGCTAAACGTCGAAGAGATGTTCGCTCGATCCTCATTACCGTAGCTGTCGGAAACGGAGCGGTCGGTGCTCATGGCATGGCGGAACTCCTGGAACCGGGTCACCGCAGTACTGGTGCTCTGGACCGCTTGATTGGACAGGGTCTCACCACGGCTCCGCGTCTCCGAGGCAACCTTCGCAGCCTCGGCGGCAACGGACTGGGTTACCTGCGGCATGAAGGGCAGCTTGGAGACGGGCACGTCGAGTAGTTGATTGCCCGCAAAGCTGGTCGCGAGCGTGCCCGTGTCGTTGAACGCGCGGGTCTGCGCGGCACCGTAGGTGAAGCTGGGCGCCTGGTTCCACTGGTCGTGTTGGCGGGTCTGCACCGTCTGGTTGTCGAAGCTCGAGTTGCCTAGCGCGATGTTGCCGGTCGACGCTTCCCGCGCGGCTTCCTCCGCAGCATTCTGCGACGGGTTCAGGTAGCTGGTCGCCTGGCTCGAGATCGCCATCGCGCCGCGCGCGATGCCGCCCGCGAGGAACGGGATCGAGGCGACAAGATATCCCGCGAGCAGGCCGATGTCGTCGTTGGCCTCGGTCATCCCGGTGAAACTCGCCAGCGTCAGACCGCTGCCGCTGCTGGCACTCGCCACCTCGGCGGCCCCTTTGAACATCATCACCATGTGTAGGATGACGTAGAGCGGTCCCCAAGCCGCGAGATAGAAGAAGCCGGTCAGGTAGCCCTTCAGGGCGTACGGCCCGCTTCGCGGCATCAGGAACAACGGGAAAAGCACCGGGAAGAGCGCGTAGAAGACCACCGTCAGGACGATGTTGAGGACAGGCACCCACTTCATCGCGGCGTGCGCGATCGAGCCGTAGGTCCGCTCGGTCTGAATGTCGGCGCGGGTCTGGGCATAGACGTCGACGCTGCCGGTGCCGCTGGTGCCCGCCGCGCTGTGCATGGCCTGCTGCATGGCATTAATCGTGAGCGACTGCCGCAGGATGGTGCTGGCGGACGCGGAGACGCCGGTCAGGTACTGGTAGGCGACCGGCAGGTCGGCGAAGAGCTTGGCGCGGGCGAGGTCCGCCGTCTGCTTCGGGTAGAGTTGCCTGCCGAAGACGCGGCCGAGATCATCGACCATGCCGTTCCATTGGCCGCTGAGCGTCCCGTACGCCTCGCGGCAGGTCTGGATGCTTGAGGTCACCGCGCCTGAGCCGTCGCGCGTCAGGAACCGCTGTGCACGCGCCTGACTGCCGGGCGCGATCGCGTTCCAGAGATCGGGTGCCTTCGCCAGCGTCTCCATCGAGTAGCGGCCGAGCAGCACGTCATAGAAGACGCATTGCTTGAAATGCTCGTCGAGATTGGCCGCGAACTCGGGATCGTTGATCCTGAGGCTCCGGGTGGCCTCGAACAGCCGCGAGCCGTAGATCATGCCGTTGCGGCTGTAGTCGAGATCGCCCGGCAGGCCGAAGACCAGCTCGGACGATCGAATGAGATAGTCGCCGACCTGGCTCGTGAAGCTGGCCATCATCGCCAGTCCGATCGGGACGTTGGCGACCTGCGCGGGCGCAAGGCTCGGGTTGATGCGATCGGTGACGTGCACGTCGAGCCGCGGCACCATCAGCACCATGTACATGAGCGTCGCCTGGAGAAACCAGTGCAGCCACGCCTTCCAGTCAAGGTTGAAGGCGACGATCAGGACGGAATAGGCCAGCCCCATGACCATCACGACCTGGAGCAGGCTTTTGTAGCCCCCTGCCCCGGTCCAGGCCGCGACCGCGTTGAGGACGGCGACGATGTACTCGCCGCCGCCGATCGTGAAGAGCTCGACCGTGCCCATCTCGTGCTGATCCCGAAGCTTAGTTGAGGCCGTGCGCGGCGACGCCGCGAGACCAGTCGAGGGACGCCGCCATGCCCGGCGACATTGAATTGGCGAGCACGTTCTCGAGGAACTGCGTCTTCTGAATGATCGCCATGATCGCGGTCACGCGTGCCTGCGTCGTCTGCTGGCGATCGGCGAGCGTGGTCCGCGCCGTGTTGATCTGCGCCGTCCAGGCCCCGAGCTTCGCCTCGTCGGCGGCGATGAAGGTCGCCCTCGACTTGCCCACCTCGCTGACCAGTTGGTCGAGGATGGCGTAAAGCAAGTCGATCGAGGCGATCTCGGCCAAAGTCGAGCGATCGTCGCTCGATAGCCCGCGGGCATAGGCCGCCTGCACGGTCAGGATCTTGTAGAGCGGGATCGAGGAGATCTGGAGCAGCTCCTTCTGCTCGGGGCTGATCGCGGTGTCGCTGCGGATTGCCTCCACCATCCCGTCGATCAGTGCAGTGACGCGGGGCCGGAGCGCCTTGGCGGCTGGGACCGACAAAGGCGCGAATGTCGGGTTGAGGCACTGATCCTCAGTGTCGCAGTGGTAGACCTGCACCTCGCCTGCGCTGGTGCCGTCGAGGAGGGCCGTTACGAGCGTGGACGTCGTGTCACCGGTCAGCGGCTGAAAGCGGCCCGGATCACTGTCGGTCGGCGGCACGTAGATGATCGTGCCAACCATGGTCATGACGTACTCGGCGAGGTCGCGATCGAAGCTGCCGCCTGCGTTGAAGAACTTGGACCCGCGGAGCACGTGCCAGGTGTAGTTGCGCGGCACCGCGCTGTTCACCGCATCCCATTTGGACGGGTCGGCACCGTTGATGGTCGAGCTCCGCTCGCCCTTGCTGCCGCAGCCGTGCTTGGCGGCGGCATAGTCCGAGAAGATGCCGTCGGAGTTGCCGATCGCCTCGCAGATCGCCTTGTCGGCGAGGTCGCCCTTCGGCCACACGGACCCGACCAGGGCCTGGGCGGCCTCGCAGCTCGAAATGTTGAGATTGTTCATGAGCTGCGCCTTCTGGGCGAACTCATCCATCACCTTCGAGCATTCGGGGCAGACGGTGTCGATCGCGAGCTTGAAGGCGAAGCCGACCGCATTGTTCGCGACCGCCTTCAGCATGGCGACGATCTCGCTCGAGTTGATGAACGAGAAGGATCCCGCGAACAGGTCAATCCCGCCGCAGCCGGCACGGGCCGAGGGCAGCTGCAGGTTGGCGAGGTTGGTCGTCTTCTGGGGAAAGCGCGTCCAGACGTTGCCGAGGCTGTAATAGCCCGCCGACTGGCCCTGAAAGGCGCTCGGCCCGGTCACGTTGGCAGCGCCGCCTGCGTCCGCCACGAACTTGTCCATAGCGCCGCCGACGTCGGCCGCTGCGGGGGCAGCCGGCAGGACCAGCGGCACCACGGCGCCGGCGAGGCTCAGCGAGCAGGCCAGCGTGCCGGCAATGCGCCCGCAGCGGCTGAGCGCAGCGCCCGTTGTGTCGAGCGCGGAACGGGCGAGCGCACGCAGGCGCGCGCCAACGGACGCTGGGTCAATAGTCACTGCCGGCCTTTCGCTGGGTGAGGAGGAAGATGCGCTCCATCAGCTCGTCGGCAGCGATGATGCCGTAGCCGATGGGAATCGCGGTCTTGGTCGCGCTGTCGAACAGGACCACGGCGGGCGTGATCTTGGCGGTCAGGCCCATCGCCGAGCGCTGGTTGGTCTCCACCGTGTAGCGCGGGAAGGTCTCGGACGGGCCGCCGTCGGTCGAGATCGCGCGAACGGTCAGGTGATGCGTGTCGGCGACCGCCTTCACGATCGGGGACATGACCCGGCACGCCCCGCAGCTCTGCGCGAAGAAGTAGAACAGCCCGTATCGCCGGCCAAGGCGGTCGAGCGCCTGGTCGCGCTCGACCTTGCGGGCATCGGACCATTGCTGCTTCGCGACCGTCCCGACCGGCCGCTGCAGCGTGTAGTCGAGCTCCGGCGTCTGCCAGAGCGCGCGCTGCCAGACGTCGCCGAACAGCGAGGCGCGGTCGAGCTGGGCTCGCTGGAAGCGGATATAAGCCGTGACATTGTCAGGCGTCGGCTCGAGGATCGCGCGCGCCTTGAGCTCGCGCAGCTCGGCGGTGATCGCGTCAAGCTTTTCCGCCGCGGTCGGTGCCGAGGGCACCGGCGCGGCCGCCGTATCGGGCTCCTCCACCTTGGGCCGCTCGCAGTAGAACCAAGTTCCGAGATGGCGATCCTGGCAGTAGAAGCGGTCGCCGATCTGAACCAAACGCGCCGGGTCCGGCGGGGTCTGGGCCGGGGCCGATGCGGCAACCACGAGGCTGAGCGTCGTCAACAGGTGGCGGCAGAAGCGAGCGAGTTTCATCGGCCGCCTCCGTTCACCGCATAATAGTCTGCGATCTTCTGCTGCAGGGTGACGACCGTGCCGAGCTCATCGGGGAGCTTGGCTGCGTCCTGGAACTCGGCATAGACTTCGGAGAAGTCCATGCGGCTGAGGTCGAGCCGGGCGAACTCGTCGATCGTGAAACCCTGGCAGCTCTCCTTCTTCGGACTGCCCCACGGCTTGTTGATCTGGGCCCTGCCCTGCTCTTGGAGGATGCGGCTGAGCTTCGACTCGAAGCAGCAATAGGTCTTCTTTTTGGTGACGCAGATCCCGAAGACGCTGTCCGAGCAGTAGCTGCCGACATAGTGGCAGAGCCCCTGGGCGTCGCGTTGATGCAGCAGGACCTCCTCGCGATCGCAGCCCAGCGTCACCAGCAGCTGCGAATAAGGGATCAGCGGGAAGGCCTTACCCGCGCAGCAGTTCAGAATGCCGAACACCTTGGAGTGGCAGGTATCGCGCTCGCCCTTGAACAGCGTCAGCTTGGCGGGATCGAACTCCTTGCCGGCTTGGCTCGCGGCATTGAGCGCCACCGCGGCGTCCTTGAACTCGTCATTGGACTGGCGGTTGATCGTCTCGCACTCGCCGTTGACGCAGTAGATGTCCCCGTCGCAGACATATTGCTTGGCTGGCGCGGGCCCGTCCGGGACCGTGCAGCTGTAGATCCGCTCGCGCGTCGGACACGGCGCTTCGTCGGTCAGGCACTCCTCGCGCGCGAACCGGCAGTCCTTGTTCGCCTCCAGCGCATCGCAGTTCTGCGCCGGTACGGCCTTGTGGCATTCGTAGGTCCGCTGCCACGCCCAGCACGGCTTGGTCACCGAGACGCCATCGATCACCCGCGTCACGGGATCGCTCGAGGTGCAGATATCCGCCGTGCTCGTGCAGCCGCTGTCGCCGGCGAGGCTCGCGCAGGCGCCCTCGTCGCGGCGTTCGGCGACGGTGCTCTGGGTCTCGGTCCCGCGAAGTGACCCGCCGGGTACCGGCGCGTCGCAGAGCAGTTCCTCGACTGGCTCGCCGGGCTCGGTGCAATATTGGTAGGGCGGCTTGCTGTAGCCCTGCAGGCAGCGTCCTTCGTGCGAACCGGTGCGCTGGCACGAGGCCTGCTCGAACAGGCTGCAATCATCGACGCGGTTGAAGCCGGCGTTGAAGTCGCTGCACCAGTAACGATAGCCGGTCTTCTTAGTCACAGAAACGACCAGCGGGATCGTGCAGCTCGCCGTCCGCTGTTCCAGCGCGACCCCGTCGTTGCAGGTGGCCTCATAGGTGCCGCTGGCACCGGTCGAGGGGGGCAGCTCCCGGCAGCTGCCCTGGCCGCCGCCGACGCTCATGCCGCTCACATAGGTCGCGGGATCGTCGGAGATGGCGCGTCCGCGCGCGATCGTCGCCTCGATTTCCTCGATGGCCACGCGCGGCCGGCCGTCGAGCGAGGAGCGGACGGTCGCATAGCCTTCATTGCTCGACGCCGCCGAGGTTGCCTGGGCGGCGATCGCGTCGGGATCGTCGAACAGCGGCGATTGCGAGGGCGTGCCGGCGAAGCCCGGCACGCGATCGGCGGTGGGCGCCGTCTTTGCCGCGTCCTGCGCCTTGCCGAGCGCATCGCTGCCGAACGCCTTGCCGTCGGCGCGTGCGGCCTCGGTCTGGCTCTGCCCGAGCGCTCCGCCTGCGCCGAGCCCGGCGGCGAACAGGGCGAGCGCGAGCCCCAGGCTGGTGCGGGCCGGGCTCACTGCGCCTCTCCCAGCCGGGCACGGTAGACCGCCGCGATGCGGGCACCGGGACCGTTCCCGCGGGCGAAGGTGTCGAGCGCGTGTGCCAGCGTGACATTGCCGTCCATGCGATCATGCGGCGGCAGCGTCGTGCGGCAATCGAACCCGTCACACAGGTCGAAGTCGGTGGCGGTCACAACATAAGCCGGTACGGCCTCCACGTCGAAGGCGCGGAACAGCCGCGGGTCAATACCCACTGCCGCCTTGACCTCACCGGGCGGCAGCACCTTGGCGAGCGCGGTAGTGAACGTCCTGGCCGAGTTGCCTGGCAAGCCGCGGAACACGACCACGCCGCCTGCCCTGCTGACGTCGGCGATCATCGCTTGGAGCGAGGCCGAGGGCATCGAGAGGCTGGCGAACGCGAGCAGCCGCGGCGCGTCCTCCGGCGCCATCTGCTTGCCCGAAGCGGCGACCATGCCGTCGAAGTCGAAGGTCGCGGCTGGATCACCGCTGGTCTTGGTCGAGGCGTAGCGGGCGGCGACAGCGCGGGCCGAGGCCGCATTGTCGGCGGCGTCCCGGCGGAGCGCCTCGCCGCGCCGGGCGACGACATTGGTGAGCGCTTCGGCTTCCTGCGGCGAGAGCTTGGCGCGCGCGCGTACCTTGGCGAGATCGAGCCCGTCGACGGTCTGGGCGCCGGAGGTGGCGGCGAGGCCGAGCAGCACGCCCGTGAAGGCAGCGGTGCCGGCGATGAGGGGCAGACGGCGCCGCATCACAGCACGCAGCAGTTGCGTTTGCGCCAGACGAGATAGCCCATATCTTCTCCGATTGCGGGATAGACCTGGCCGGCTGACATGAAGGTGGTCGACGCGCCGATCGGCGCGCAGGCGTAGCGCCCGCCGGTCTGGGGATTGGGGTTGGTGGCCTGGAAGCGATATTGCTGCTTCCGCATCACCGGCATGAGGTAGCTGCCGCACAGGCCCTTGCTGCCCATCGTGCCCCAGGCGACGAGCTCGCGGTGGAGCTTGTAGGCGAAGCGGGCGAGCGCGAGCCGCGAAGCCTGCACATGACCGATCGAGGCGGCAACGTTGCCGTTGAGCGGATACATCGTACCCTGGCAGCCTGCGCACCAGAACAGGGGATCGGTCGGCAGCTTGGCGGTGGCCGCGACGCAGTCGGCCGCGCAGGCCGCAAGCGCCAGCGGGTTGGCGAACAGCACCGCCTCGGGGTTGATGATCGCGGTCAGCTCGGAGTCCTGCCAGAGCGGATCGACCTCGGTGATGTAGAGGATGTCGATCGAACCGGTCTCGAGGCAGAGGAAATCCGCCACGATGTTCATCCAGTAGATGAGCGGATAGGCGTACCAGTGGACGTGCCAGCCGCTGGTGTTCTGCGCCTTGCCGCCGACGGCGCTCGGCCCGGCGATCGTCTTGAAGCCGATGTCGAAGCCGGGGTCGAGCTTGAGCCCGCCAAGGTTCACGAAGCACCACGGCTTCATGCTGACGTCGGCGAGCCGGACCGGCTCCCAGAACCCCATCGCGATCCCGACCCGAAGGCCGCACGCGCAGACCGGCAGGGTCGGATTGTCGGTGTCGGGACGGCCAGCGAGCGACGGCCAGATGTTGAGCCCGCCCACCGACATCGGGAACAGGCAGCTCCAGCACACGTCGGTGATCGGGTTGACGAAGCGGCCGGTGCACTTGCCGGGCGTCCCCTCCGCCCGCGCCGGTGACGCGAGCGCGAGGCCGACAATGGCGAGCAGCGCGACAAGCGCAGCCAGACCGAAGCGACGGTGGCGACGCGCGGCCGCATGGCGCTCTCGCGATGCGGCAAACCAGTCGCGATTGCTCATCGCGCTCACTTGTGATCTCCTTTGTTTCCCCGGAGCACCAGCTCACTGACCGCGAGCGTGCGCCCCTGCTGCTCGACCACGGCCGGCACGGCGCGGATGCCGAAATGGCGGGTAAGCGTGCCCTTCTGGTCGAAGTAGAAGCGGCGCTGCTCGGCCTTCATCAAGGCGAACGGCGAGCCCGACACCAGGATCAGCTTGGCGTTGAGCGCCGTCGGGGCACCCATCGCCCAGGCAACCTGCCCCTCATCGTCGCCGTCGAGGAAGACGAGCCGCTGGCGGAGCGGCACGGTATCGAGCGGGTTCACACGGGTGCCGGCGGCGACGACGACGCGGCCACGCCCATCGCGCAGATCCGCATTGACGGTGATGGTGGGATCGAACGTCCAGCGCCGCTCCTCGGCGGCATGGCCGATGCCCGACACCGGCGCCGGCCGGCGGACCTGGACGGCGGTCCGCTCTGCGAGTTGGCGATTGGCGCGATCGATCTCGCCCGAAGCCTGCATGGCGGTCAGCCGCTTCTGGATGACCGAGAGCAGGTCGGCCTCGACCACCGGAAACAGCGCGCCCTGCTGGCCATAGTCGCGGGCGAGCGCCGGCGCGGCCGCGGCGAGGCAGGCGACAAACGGGATGAGGTGGAGGCGCCGGCTCACAGGATCGGCTCCCCCGTGCCGAGGACCTGGTGGCGGCAGACCCAGCCGATCAGGGCATAGCGGCTGTCGAAGCTGTCCTTGTTGGGCGTCGCGACAAAATAGCAGCCGCGCGGGATCGTGCCGGTCGGGCCAAGCTTGAGCGGCTCGCCGCGCAGCGTCCTGGGCTTGGCGAGCGCGACCGCATGGCCGTTGACGAAGAACAGCCGACCGCGCCGGGTCACCTCATCGCCGGCAACGCCATAGATGATCTTGCCGAACGGCTGGTGATCGCGCCCGAAGTGACGCTCGAGGAGCGGGCTCGCCGGCGGATCGAAGAAGACATGCTCGCCGCGGCCGGGCAGCCGGCGGCGGTCGACGAGGAAGGCCCAGTTGGGCAGGCTCGTGCTCTGATTGACCAGGAGGACGTGACCGTCGCTCCAGTCGGCAAGCGCGGCATAGGCGGTGCCGCTCACGCCCAGTAGCGCGAGCGTCGCCCAGCGGCGCGCCCGCGCCGGCGACCAGAAGCGCGGATCGGCATCAGCGCGGCTCATGGTCAGCCTCCACGGCCTTCGTGACGCGGGCCCGCACGTCGTCGGTCCGATCCTCGACCGAGCGGCCGAGCGTCGCCTCGGAAACGAGCACGGTCGTGCCACCTGCCCCCATGTCGGCGACCGCCTTGTTGATCGCGGCGAGATAGGTCGCGGTGCGGCGCCCCGACTGTTCGGGCGTGCCGCCGTTGCGCGCTTCCGCCGCGACGAAGTCCTCGACCAGCCGCGACAGGCTCACCGCGACGATGCGGCGGTGCTGCAGCTCGAGCAGCGAGCGGGTCGCCCACGCCGTCCAGATCAGGGCCGCGATGAGGGCGATCCCGAGCAGCACGCGGGTCACGGGCCAGCCCGCAATGGTGCGCGAGGTGGTGACGGCAGGCTCAGCCATGCCGGCCTCCCCGCACGAGCTCGCGGCGCAGGCGTGTGGCGAAGCCGGGCAGCCGGGCGATCAGGAACAGGCCGACGACGCCGAGGAACAGCACCAGCACCTGGCCATCGAAACGCGCCCGCGCCGCCGGATCAGCGAAGAGGTAGTGCGTCGACAGGTTCTGGAGGTGCGCGAAGAAGCGTAACGGACGCCCGTCCGCGGCGACGATGACGAAGGCGAACACCGCACCCAGCGCCGCCAGCACCGTGCCGGCGAGCCAGAGGGTGACGCTGAGCGTGACGTGGCAGGCGTCGGCGAGGATGCGGCCAGCGCGGGCGAGCCGCGGGCGAAGGCTGGGAAAGCGGTCAGCCATGATGCGGCTCCGGCGGGAGGGGTTCGGTCTCCCCGCGCGACACCGCCTCGATCGCCTCGGCGATCGTCTGCCCTCGAGCGTGGCGCCGCTCGATCGCGGCATAGGTGTCGGGCGAGGAGGAGAAGACGGTGGCGGAGAAGGGATCGAGCACGAGTCGGCCGATCGCCTGGCATTCGGGGCCGCGGATGAAGACCTCCGAATACTCGCTGCCGGAGCGCTTGAGCGACCGGATCAGCCCCTCGGTGCGGTCATCCATGTCGAGCCGGGCAGACTTGCGGAGGTCGGCGATCGTCTCCGGCTTCTGCTGGAGGACCAGCATCCAGTCCGAGTTCTCGAGCGCCGCGGTCGCGCCGTCCGACTTGTAAAAGTCGTTCAACGACTGCGTCGCGGTGCAGAGCGCGCCACCATATTTGCGGGCGGTCCGGGCATAGGTCTCGACGAAGTCGGACATCGACCCGCCCTTGAGCATCGCCCAGGCCTCATCGATCAGCAGCAGCTTCTTCACCGACCGCGGTGAGCGGGTCATGGCCTGGCCGGTCATGAACATGATCGCGGTCAGCACGACCGAGCGCAGCTCCTCGCGCGTGGCGAGGTCGGACATCTCGAAGACCGTGAAGTCAGCCTCGAGGCGTAGCGTCGCCTCGCCGTTGAAGAATCCGCCATAGGTGCCGCCCGCGCGGAACGGTCCCATGGCGATGGCAAGGTTGGCGGCGTCGGCATTGCCCGTCGCTTCGAGCGCAAGCGCGACCGCCTCGACCGACCCCGCCCTGCCCTGCTCTTCCCACACCCGATTGACCGCCTGGTCGATCAGGCCGCGCTCGGTGTCGGTCAGCCGGTCGATGAAGCGCGCCATCTGTCCGACAATGGCTTTCAGCATCGCCATGCAGTCGAGGCGGTAATCCTCGTCGTCGACCACGCGCTCGGCATCGATCATCGAGAAGGGATTTAGGCAGAAGCCGCTCGCCAGCGTGAACTCGATGAAACGGCCGCCCTGGAGACGGCAGCTGTTCATGAAGCTACGGCCGTCGTCGATCACCACGACCTTGGCGCCGGCGCCGCACAGGCTCGCGCACATCTCCTGGAGCAGCACCGACTTGCCCGAGCCCGACTTGCCGAGGATCGCGACATTGTGGTTGCCCGCGCCATTCTCGAACGGCGACCAGAAGAAGGGCTGCCCCCGTCGGCCTAGGAACAGCAGGTGCGGCACCGCGCCGCCGAGATACTCACCCTGCACCGGCGCGATGTTGGCGGCCGTGGTCGACAGCATCGTCCGCATGCGCCGGCAGCGCTCGAGATCGGCGGCGAGCCCGTCGGCGAGCGTCAGCGGCATCGCCGCGAGCAGGCCCTGGACCTGCAGGTAGCGCTCGTCGGCCAAGTCCCAGCCCGCCGCTTTGTAGAGCGACTTGACCATCCGCTCGTTCCGGTCGCCGTCGCCTGCCGGCGAGAAGGTGGTCACGCCATAGAAGGCGCGGACCAGCCGCCGGCCCTCTTGCAGCTGCGCCTGGACTTCGCGCCATTCGGCCGCCTGCTCGCGCAGCTTGGGCACGTAGCGGGCCGACTTGCCTTCGGAGAGGCTGGTCGTGCGCAGGAACTTCATGCCCGCGCGCGTCGAGGCCGCCTCCTGGTCGGGATAGACGAGGCAGAGGATCGTGCCGGCCGGGCACGGATAGCGGAGCTTGTCGGTGAACAGGTCGCCAATCAGCCGCGCCGTCTCCCACGGCGTCCAGCGCGCGGGCATGTTGCGGACGCCGAAATGCCGCACGTCGAACCGGTCGGGGTAGATTTCGCCGATCTCGGGCGCCTCGCCGTCGCTGGCGCCGGTCGGCCGGAAGCGCTCGGTCCGGAGCAGCATCCGGCTCTCCTCGACGGTGAGCTCGATGTCGCGCCGGATCGCCTGGTCGGCAATCGGGTCGAGCGGGTTGTAGTCGATGGCGTCGTCGCCGCTCGCCGTGGTTGGCGAGGTCAGGTCGTCGACGAAGGCGATGAGCTCGACCGGGCCGACATCGAGCGAGGGCACGTCGAGCGAGCGCAGCACGCCGACCAGGTTCTCGCGAACCGCGATAAGCTCGTCCTTGGTGGTGCTGCTGCTCGAAGGCACGCCGACTGAGACGAGCAGTTGGTGATGGCGCGCATGGAAGGGCGCGCCCCCCGACCCGCTGGTCCAGACAAGGTCGTAGAGGCACTGCGTACGCGCCCGCGCGATCTGCTCGTAGACGCCGCCGCGCGCGTAGCGGGGCGCGAACCAGGGCGCGATGTTGCGGCTGATCCTCGGACTTGCCCAGTGGACAATCTGGACGCAGGCGCCCGCCGGCAGGCCTTCGGACAGGAACTGGCCAAGAAGGTCGCCGACGCGCTCGTCGGCGCCGACCAACGGCGCCACGTTGAGGATGAAGCCGGTCGAGCGCGCGTTGAGGTAAAGCCGGGTCTGCGGCTCGTACACGCGGTACGGCAGGAAGCTCGACAGCATGTCGAGGCCGAGCACCGGGCGATCGCCCTCGCTCTCCTCGGCATCGCCGAACAGGCCCTTGAGCAGCGTGCCCGTGAGCGTCTTGAAGGAGAGGCTCATCGCGGCTGCTCCTGGCCAACGGGCGCGCTGAAAGGACTGCCCTCCATTTCTGGCGTGACCGGGCCGACCGGCCTGAGCGTGGTGCCAAGCCGCGACAGCTTCCGAGCTGCGAGCGCGTTCAGCCTCGCTTGGGCCGCCCCCGGGTCGCCCTGCGGCAGAATAACCTTGCCGGCGGGTAGCGCCGACGTGGTCGGCCCGAAGCGCTTTGCCGCAGGCGCAGGCACGGTGGCTGGCGGCTTGGTACCGATCCGGTGCCCGGCGCGAGCGGCGGCGATCGCCGCGGCGCTGGGCGCCGCGGGATCATGGATGCGCGCCGTCGAAGCGGCCGCGCTGAACGGTTGAGGGGCTTGAGCGGGAGGAGACTCAAGCCCCTCGATCACCGGTGCCGAAGCACCAGCGACCACCTCGCGCAGGGAGGAAGGGGCGGGACTGCGCGAGAACTCGGAAATGGATGTGGGCTCAGCGACCGAGGCGAAGGTCCAGGCGGGCTGCTCGACGACGGCGTGGACCGTCGCGGCATCGTGCAGCACGCCAGCCTCGTCGACATGCGCCGGCAGGAGGATGGTCAGCATGCGCTCGCCGGTACGGACCGCGACGCTGCCGCCCTTCCCGCTCGCGCCCTGCCGGCGCGGGCCGACCATAGGTGCCGACGCGCCCTCCTCGTCGACACTGCCGATCGCGGCAGCGTCGATCTTGGTCATGGGCGCGCAGGTCCCGGCCGGCGCGCGGCAGGTGAAGTCGCCCTTCACGGTGCCGCCAAGCGTGGTGCAGCCGCTCGCGCCAAGCGCGGTTGTGAGCAGCAGGGCGAGGGTGGCGGCGCGGCTCATGCCCGGCCTCCCGCGACAAAGGCTTTGAGCTGGTCTGCGGTGTGGAAGCCCTGCAGGACCGCGCCATCGCTACGGATGATCACCGGCGTGCCGCCAAAGCCACGCGCTTTGGCGAACGCCTCATTGGCGTCGAGCCCGGAGGTGTCGCACTTGGCGCCGGGCGTGACCGGCCGACCGTCATAGGCAGCGTGAACCGCCGCCTGCTGGTCGCCGGCGCAAAGCACGGCCTCGGCAAGCTTGCGGCTTTCCGCGCCGAAAATCGAGATCGGCCGCTCCTCGACCCGGGCGCCCATCTTCACGAGCTCGCTCGAGAGCTTGCGGCAATAGCCGCAGTGGAAGTCGCTGAGCACGACCAGCTTGGGACCGGTCGCCGGACCCCAATGGATTGCACCCTTCGCGGGCAGCTGGCCGAGGTCGACCTTCGCGGCCGCAGGCGATGCCGCCTCCGGCTGCTCGTCCCCGTCGCTGTCGCGCTTGCCGGCGGCACCGGCGGCGAGCAGGTCGGGATTGAGCTCGAGCAACCGCGCGGCGGTAACGTCGCTGCGCGTCTCCATATCGTAGAGCCGCCCGATCATCAGGTAGCGCGCGGTCCGGTCGACATAGAAGAGCGTGGTGCCGGCGACGACTTCGCACAGCCCGCCGAAGCGGCTGCAGTCGATCGCACCGATCCGCGTCTTGGGCAGGCGCAGCTTGAGCGCTTCTCGAACCAGGTCCGTGTCGACGTGCACCGAGGCGATCGGGGCGGCCTGGACGCTCTTGGCGACCACGCCCGCCCCCATGCCGAGCGTTAGCGAGGCGGACGCCAGCAAGGTCCAGAAGGGAACGCCCTCCATTCGGCGCATCTTGGCCAGCTCGCGGCCAAGTCGAGTGTCAGCAGAATTCATTGAGAGTCCCTCACATAGACGCCATCGAGGAAGACGATCTCGACATCGATGCCGGTCGGCATCTCCACGACTGGCTGATATTGTTCGGCGCGCTCGATCAGATATTTGGAGACCGTGTCCGACGCGTCGGCGACGCCTTGACCGAGGCCGCCCTGGACGATGTCGCCGCCCGAGAGCTGCTGGCGCTTGCCGTCGACCCCGGTGGTGATGCCGGAGAAGACGCTGTTCGCATTAGCCGAGAAGCCACGCCCGAAGCCGCCGACGATGCCGGCGAGCAGCGCCTGGCTGACAAGACTGCCCTCGCGGCTGACGACCCGGCCGCGCACCCCGGTTTTGCCGGCGAAGCTGATGAAGCCCTTGACCTCGCTGACCGCGACCCGGCCACCCGGCTGGTCGCAGGTCATCTTCTGGAGCTTGACGTAGACCTTCTCGGCCGAGAGATCGCCGCGCGCCGCGCCGTTGACGACGCAGCCCTGGAGGCGGGTGGTGAGTAGCTTGCCGTCCTTGACGACCGAGCGCGCCGGGCCGGTGATCCGCAGCACGACGGGCAGCGGATCGGTCTGGCTCGCGACGCCCGCGGAGGCGTCGACGCCGACGATGACGCGCGCCGGGGCATAGCTGTTCGGCGGCAGATAATCGGGGCTGTCCTCGACCTCGATCGCGGGTGCCGTCGGCCGCCCTGCCCTGAGGCCCGTCTTGCCCGCCGCGCCAATTTCGCCGGCACCGCCGGTGAACGAAACTGTCTTCACCTGCCGCTCCGCGGCGGCCGGCAGCGCCGCACCCGAAGGACCGGCACCATTGTTCGGGTCGAGCGGCGAGCCCGACGGGATCGACGGATCACGCACGGCGACCGGCGGCGGGACAGCCGCCTGCGTCTGCGCGCGGGTGAGCTCGCCGCGCAGCGTGCTGTTCTCCTGCGTCAGCGCGTCGATTGTCTTGGTACCGTCGCTCTTGAGCGCCTGGTTCTCCGCCGAGAGCGCATCAAGCTTGGCCTGCACCTCGGGGGCGACCGCCTTGCTCTCCTCAAGCGCCTTCAGCTGGCGCGCCTGCGCATCCAGCCGGTTGCCATAGATAGCGACGAACTCCTTCTGGCTGAGGTCCCGATTAACGATGCCGTCGGTCTCGATTTTCTGCGGCGCGTCCGCGGCCGGCGTGTGATCGCCGGTGCCGCCGAACACGAACCAGAGCGCGAGCATCGCCGCGGAACCCCCACCGCCGAGAAGCAGCATGCGCTGGCGTGCGCGGGTCTTCGCGTTGAGCGCGCCCAAAGCCGTGACGCTTTCCTGCGCCGGGCTGGACGGAGGGGTGGCCTGCTCGCTCATGCGCCGGCACTCCCGTCGAGCACGACGTAGAGCGTCGTCGCCTGCTGGGCGCCGAGCTCGCGATCGGCGACGCTCACCGCGAGACTGCCGGCCGGGGTGAGCTGCGCCGGATCGATGGTGACAGGCTTGGCGCCGCGATTGTCGATCCGCAGCACGCGCCCCGTGAGCGCGGCACCGCGATACTCGGCGACGAGGCGTACGGTGAGGTCACCGACACGGGCCGGGGCGGCGGCGACCTGCCGCATCGTATAGCCGTCCGGCGCGCTGTTCGCGGCCATGGCCTGCACCAGGCGCACCGCGGCGTCTCGGGGGGTCGCCTTCGCTTCCCAGGCCTGGGCCCGCTCACCAGCGATCGCGGGATTGGTGACGAAGATCTGCTCGGCCTCGGGTCCGCCGACGCTGCACGCGAACTTGTAGACATAGCCCTTGCGGGTCGTGGCGAAGAAGCTCAGCCGGCCCGGCGCGAAGCCCTCGGGCACCGACAGGTAGATGTCGCCCCGGACCGGCTCGTTGGTGACGGTGAAATCGTTGTACGGGTAGCCGGTCGTGATCTTGCTGACGCTGGCAAAGGCATCGCCGACCAGGCTGATCCGCGTCAGCTCATGATTCGAGACGACGCAGTCGACCTGCGCATTGTCGGCAGCCTGCCGATACTGGTCGGCCCACGCCGGGGTGGCGGCGAGCGCGATGGCAGCGCCGATCAGAGCCATGCCGAACGGCTTCAGGCTGATGTCGCGCGGTCGGGACGTGCCGGCCGCAAAGGTGGCGGCGCCGGCTCCGAGTAGGCAGGCGGGTGTCGCGGCGATCATTGGAGCGCCTCCTTGTGATCTTGGATGAGCGCGAAGCTCGAGAGCGAGAGGCGCAGCCCCACGTAGGTCCAGCCAAACCGGAACCGCTTCTTCTCGCTGGCGATGACCTGGCCGCCGACGAAGGTCTTGAGGTCGCCTTCGACGGTGGAGCTCAGGCCCTTCGGATCCACGGTCATGCCGGTGATCACGAAGGCCTGGGCGAGGTCGGAACCGCGCTGCTCGGTGACGATCTTGACCAGCTCGGCCTTGAGCGCCCCGTAGGCAGACGGGTCGGCCACCTTCAGGATCTGCTCCATCCAGTAATCAAGCCCGGTCGGCGACCGATTGAGCAGCATCAGCGCCACATCGCGCGTCACCAGCTCGAGATAGTCGGCCGACACGCCCGACGAGCTGATCGCCAGCTGCCGGGTCGTTACCGGCTGCAGGATCACTTCGCGGTCGCGGCTGCTGAGCGCCGTCAGCAATGCGAAATTCGCCAGGAACGACGCGGCGGCCGCGACGACCAGGACCTTGCGCTGGCGGAGCAGCGACTGGCTGCGCTGATGCGCGATATCGGACAGCATGGAGCCCCTCCCCTCAGCCGGCGAGCCGGCGGCAGTGGGAGGGCGGCGTGGCGCGAAGCCTGACGAAGCTTGCCCCCAGGTACCAGTAGGCCGCGTGGATGATCCAGGAACTGGCCCGGCCAGCCTTGGCCTTGCGAAGCGCGAACCACGCTCCTCCGGCACCCACGAGACCCAGAAGGATGTGCTGGGAGAAGATGCCCCAGGCGAACGGCGCCGCGAGCCCCAGGAATTCGTCCAGGGTCCAAAGGCCGATGAGCTCCGGATCGTCGAGCCGCCGGGGGACAAGGTACTTGTCAGTCATGTGCGCTACGCCGCCCTCGCCGCCGCGATCAGATGATCGCGGTCACGGTGGAGGTGACGATCGGCACGCCCGTGCCGACGCCGATGCCGACGGCGACGGGGATCGCCACCTGCCCGAGCGTGAACCGGCCGGACGCCATGCCGATGATGCCGCCGGCCAGGCTGAGCACAGCGATGATCTTGCCGCCCGAGCCCTCCAGAAAGTCGGTGAACTTGGTGAGCGCCGGACCGAAGGTCGTGTCGGCGCCGGCATAGGCCGCGCTCGCCACGGCCATGAGGCCGATCGCCGGGATGAGATAGTCGCTGGCCCGGCCGAGGCCGGCACGGGTCAGCGGGAGCTTGAGGCTGTGCATCGAGAGCGTCTCCGAGAAGGTGTTCGCCGCGGCCGCATCCCGACCGCACAGCCACCTTCACGCCGGCTCGGGCCGACGCTCAACGAAAAGGAACATCAGGAGAACGGTCAGCCGATTGGTCGCGAAATCCGCGACACCGATCGCGTCCGGAGTGTGAAGTTTCCTAGCTTCGCGCGATGCCGCTCGCGCTGAATGACAAGGCACACGCGGTCGCTGGCGACAGCCGTCGCGAATCGCCTTCCGGCTTCATTCCTTGCACTTCCGGTGAGAGGCCGGCGCCGTAAGCGACGCGACTCTGCCAATTGCGAGTTCCGCAAATGGCTAGGATGTTCCTGTTTTGTTTTCCTACAGCCTCCGCGATTGATACCGTGCGTGCGAATCAGCCCTTGGAGTTGGAGTCGTGACCACCAGCAGCCCGGCAGCCCTGTCCTCGATACCGCTGCACATCATCGTTGGAGACCTCGTCGATCAGAGCGGGCTCAGCCAGCGCGACCTGGCGGCCAGGGTCGGCCTGTCGAAGGATCAGATCTGTCGTACGCTGAAGGGCACGCGGCATCTCAGCCTCGAGGAAGCAGGATCGATGCTCTCCGCCGCCGGCCTACCGGCGCGCGGTGCCCTCACCCTCGCCCTCTTCGATCGCCGCGATCTCGCCAGCGAATGGTCACGGTCCGGCATGGCGGCGTTTCTGGAGACACTCGTCGCCGCGCTGCCGGACGCGCTAGCGGCCGAGCTCGCCGAAAGCAGCGATCGCGTCGATCCGCGTTGGGGTCCGGCGGTAGCGAAGTTCGTGGCACAGCGGATTGCAAGCCACATCGATGAACTGATCGAGCGAGAGGCGAAGCTTGGCGAGTTTAGGCAGACCGGCGTTCTGCGCGGCTAACCACCTCGACGAAGGTCGCGCTGAACGCATAGCTGGTGAAGGTCGCGCGCTTGCAGCGGTGCGCGCCGATCAGCTCGAGAGAGCGGCCTCACGGCAGCCCCCCGGAGCCCGGTCGCAACTCCTCGACGTCGAAGTCGCGCGCGCCGATCTCCCCGGTACCATTCAGCATGTCGCCCGCCAGCGCCCGCTTCCGTTCGAGCAGCTCGTCCAGCTTCACGTCAAAGGTCGTGAAGTCATCGGCGGCGACCGTCGGATAGTAAACGAACACGTCACGCCGCTGGCCGATGCGGTACGCTCGATCGGTCGCCTGGTCCTCCTTCGCCGGGTTCCAGGTGCGGGTGAAGTGGATCACGTGGTTGGCGGCCTGCATGTTGACTCCGAAGCCGACCGCCACCGGCGACAGGATGATCACACCAAATCCTGGTGCCTCCTGAAAGGCCCGGATCCGCTTCTGCCGGCTGTCCGCCGCTCCGGCTGCCGCCGAGGTGTCACCGTTGATGACATCGACGGGGATCGCGAACGCCTCGCGAATGTAGTGACGCAATAGCCTCTGAACGGCCTTGAACTCGCAGAAGACGATGGCCTTCTCGCCACGCTCCCTGACCTCGGCGAGCGCCGACAGCAGCCAGTCGAGCTTAGGTGACCGGGCGCGATAGGCGTCAACGGCGTCGTAGGCGCCCGCCTCCTCTGTCTGCGCCGGGTCCGAGCAGATAAGCCGCAGCCGGTGCAGCAGACCAAGGTGCGCGCCTGGCCGCCCCGCCTCGCGACGGAAGCCCTCGATCGCGCCGACGTAGAGTCCGCGCTGCGGGACGCTCATCGGCAGGCGTCGGCTCGCCTCGTCGACGAGCTTGGCCTTGAGATCGGCCGCCACCTCCGACTTCATGCGCCGCAGGATCTGCGGCTCGATGAGCGTCCTGAGCTCCTCCAGCTTCGCGCGGTCCGCGTCGCCCTCCGCCTCGATCGGCCGACGGTAGGTGCTCCCGAACTCGTTCAACGCGCCCAGTAGTCCGGGCTGCACGAAATCGAAGAGGCACCAGAGATCGACGAGGCTGTTCTCGACGGGGGTGCCTGTGCAGGCGATCCGGAACGACGCGTGCTGCTTCTTCGCCGCGCGAGTCATGGCCGCATTCGGGTTCTTGATCTTCTGCGCCTCGTCGCAGACCATGATCGACCAGCGCTCGCGGGCGAAGGAGAACTCCAGGTCGCGCAGGGTCTCGTAGGTTGTCAGCACCACGTCTGCGTCGCCGCACCAGTCGGGCCGCAGGAAGCGGACGAGCCCCTCTCTACGGAGCTGCTCGTCGACTGACGACTTGCCCACCCTCAACCCGGACAGCGTGTCGCCGTAAGCCGTCAGGATCTTCAGTGATCCGGGCAGCAGGAACTTCTCGGCCTCCTCCCGCCAGTTCTCGAGAAGAGTCAGGGGCGCGACGACGAGCGCGGGAGGTGTGGCGGGATCGTCCTCCCTCGCGCGCGCCATGAGACTGAGGATCTGGAGCGTCTTGCCCAGCCCCATGTCGTCGGCGAGCAGGGCGCCGCGGCACCGGTCGGGCGCAAGGCCGAACAGGTGCTGCATCCATGCGAGCCCCTTCAGCTGATGGTCCTTCAGGCGGACCTCCTCGCGCAGACCTGCGGGAAGGCGTGGTGGCCCGGCTGGCGCCGACAGGGCGGCCAGCCGCTCCTCCCGATAGTCCACCTGCTCTATGTTGGCCTTCAGGATGAGCGTGGGCCGCTTTCGGCTCGGAGACGCACGCGCGGGATCGAGCGTGCCCGCCTCCGCCTCCACGCGGACGCGGCCGAACGCCTTGAGGATTGCCTCGGCTTCGCGCACCGGCATCGGCACGGGGCAACCCGGCACTTGGACGGCAGCGGCTCTAGTCCGACGAGCCTCCTCCACATCCGTACGCAGTCGCTCCGCCACATCGTCGGTCAGTGGTGCGGAGCCGGGCTCGCCGGTCGCCGGATCGTTCCAGCCGATGATCGGCACGATGTTATCAGGAAACCAGCCCGCGTCGTCGCTCTTGCGCGCGATGTGTGGCGAGTAGAACGGCCGCTCCTCCCCGATGCCGTCCACACGGTCCGAGTAGCCAGAGAGATCGTAGATCTGCCCATGGCTGATCAGGGACGCCGCACGTCGGCCAACTGCGCGCCGCAACGCCGCGCAGTGCAACCTGCTGTCACCGTCGAGTTCGAACTCGAAGTCGTCCCACGAGCAAAGCTGCAGCCCACGAGCGAGATGGTCCTCGACGCGCGCCACGAACTCGAGCGCGTCCTCGTCGCTCAGCGAGATTTCGCTCGTCTCGATCCGCTCGCCCGTTCCGGAAGTGACCAGCAGCCCGAGCGCGCCGTCGCCGTGCGTCTCGGACGTGATCGCCGCGAACCGGTCGAAGGAGATGCCGGCCTCCTCCTTGGCCGCCTCGAACGCCTCCTGGTCGATGACCTCGGCGGCATCCGGACCAAGGGCTGCGATGGGATTGACCAGGAAGGCCTGCGCGCGCTCGCCCGCGACGCGGCGCCCAGGCATGCGCTTCAGCTCCCGCAGCACCGTCCCGACCGCGGGCGACACCATGACCTGGACCACGCCATCCGGCGTGACGAGATCGTAGCGATCCCTGACTTGAGCGGAGCGATCAAAGGCCTGGAGCCAGTGCGTGGGCGCGCCCTCGAACCAGGGCTCGACTTCGACAAGGCCGAGCCGATCCGACCGCCGGAGTGCGATCTGGAGGCGATCAGGCGTCAGCACGACGGTGCGGAAGAGGAAGTCGTCGAGCGCCGCGCCGACCGCAAGCGCTTCGGCGCGAATGGCGCCCCAGGCAAGCCGCTGCGCGCCCTCCCCCCGCTCGTCGGGTCCACGTCGGCCGAAGGATGCGACCCGGTCCACTAGCCGCCATGCCGCCGGCGGCAGCAGATGTGGTACGCCATCGATCTCCAGCGTTCCGCCGTGCAGCCTGGCACCGTGGATGATGCGCCCGTCGCCATCGAGCCAGCCATCGATCGCGACGGCGAAGCCGCTGTCGGTCAGCGATCCCCTGCTGGCCAGACGCGGCGCGGCGAGAACCGACTCCGGAAGGTTCAGGACGGCAAGGTCCGCAGTCCGCGCCGTGTCGTCGAGGATCGTGTAGAGCTCGCGCCAGCCGATGCGGCGACCTTCCTCCACGGTCGTGGCGAGCCCCTCGTCCTCCAGTTCCTCCAGCAGGGCCGCAGCGGCAACCCCGGTAGAAGGCGGGACGCAATCAGCCGGAAAGATCAGTCCTTCCGGTTCTACACGATAGCCTGGTGTACCCATCACCGGCTCTGGTGCGACCGGCGCCGAAGCCTTGGGTCTCCGCCGCCAGATCACGACTTGAGGTACCAGGCGCCCCGGCGGGCGGACCAGGCGAACCCGCGGCTGCGCAGGCCATCGGCGGCGGGGCCACGCTCCGGCGCATATGCCCACAGGGAGCCACCCTTGTCGCGCAGGTCGGCGGACTTGACCCTGTGCTCGGCGAGAAAAGCGTGCAGGTCTCGCGTGCCATGCGGCTCCGGTGCCACTTGCCGCGCCTCCTGGGGCCGGGCCCATGCGGGCGAGACGGCGCTCGGGATGGGGATCGGCGCGGGACGGATCGGAGGAGCCGCCATCGGCGAGGAGGAAGTCGAACGACCGGTGGTTGATGCCTTGTCGGCGCGGCCGAGGACCTCTGCCAGCCTCCGCTCGAACTTCCGCTCCCACCTCTCGCCGCCGTCGGTGTGGGTGATGCGCGCCACATGCGACGGGTGCTTCAGCGCCGTCCTGTTGCCCGCGATGGACGGACGGCGAAGGTCGAACGGAGCGGCCGCCGCGTCGAAGGCGTACATCGCATTGCCGTGCTCGCCGAATTCGACCACGACGTGTCCAGCCAGTCGCATGATGAAGGCGTTGTTTCGTGCGACGCCACCGTTGTCGAGGCGCAGGAGCTTGCCCGCCATCGCCTTGCGCAGCGCGCGGAAGTCTGCGCTCGGGTTGGTGTAGGCCGCCTCGCCGAGCGCGAAGTGCATGTCGTCGATCCGGTCGACGTAGCGCTTCCAGAATGCCACCCGCCGCTGGTCGTTCAGCTTGTCCTCGGACAAGAGCGAGAAGAACTTCTCGATCAGCGACAGCTTGAGCCAGGACGAAACCATCTGGCGCGTCTCCGCCTCGACCCTCGTCCACTGCGTGTCGTTGCGCTCCAGCCAGGGATTGCCCCAGCGAGCGACCGACAGGTCTCGAAGCTCCGCTTCCACTTCGAGCGGGCGACACCTCGCCCATCGATCGAGCACACGCACAAGCGCGTCGTCCGCCAGGAGGTCGTGCTCCGCGACGAGAGCGACCACTCTCGGCATCACCCGCCGCAGCGCCCGGTCGTCGTGCTTGACCGCGGCATCGATCTGGGCCTCGAAGATGCGCCTGGTCAGCCAGGAGGAGTCGCCCATCGACAAGTCGCGCCGGAGCGGTTCCAGGAGCTTCGCATCGCCTTCGAGCAGCGCCGCTCCGTAGCGATCGCAGGGCCGCTCCCCGAGCAGGTTCGCGTGCTCGTCGATGGTGGACAGCCAATCGGGCATGCTGCCCGACCGCTCGAGCGAAGGCAGGTTGTCGTTCAGGTAGTCGCGCAGCATGGTCCAGTTGCGGCGCCCCGCTTCCGTCGCGCGGCCGGGATCGTAGCGGACGTACCCGTCCAGCAGCCCGCGCCAGCACCGCCGGTAGGGTCGGCGCATATCGCGGAACTCGTCCACGCCGTCGATCAGACCGGGAAACCGTTCGCGGTCCTCGATCAGCGCGGGGTCCCGCCCGTCGCGGAGCGTGGTCCCCCAGCATACCAGGCGCGCCGCGCGGACGTCGGGCAGCGTGCCGCTCCGGCGAAACAGCGAGACCTGCTCGCGCACGCGGTCGGGCGCCGCTCCGGCACCCGCACCCGCCCCGCCTAGCATGGCCTTGAGCTGACGAACTTCGGATCTGAGCGCCGTCAGGTCGGGATCGGGCATGCTGCTGAGGGCGGCCTCTGCGACCGAACGCATCCGCTCGGCCAGCTTGACCGAACGCGGGCTCAGAGGGCGCATTGGCCGAACTCGCCCTGGTAGCCGGCTGCCGCTGAGGCGGCGGGTTCCTCCACTCCGAAGAACTCGAGGCGGAGCTCGATTCGACGGCTCGCATCGAGGGACTCTCGCGCCGAGTTCGACGAGTAGCCGCCGACGAGGAACAGCCGACGGACCTCCTCCAGCTCGGAGCGGGACATCGCCCGCTCGTCAGGACCTGGCCGCGCCATCAGCGCGCACAGCACCCGCTGACTCCGCTGGAGGCTGAGATTGAGATTGTAGAGGTAGCTTCCGCGCCGGTCGGTGAAGCCCTCGACGACGATGCGCTTGAGCCAGCGCCGTCCCGCCTTGTCCCGCGCGATCGCGAGCACTTCGGGGACGAAGGCGCGCAGCAACCGCTCCTGCTCGGCGCTCAGCGTATGGCTCGACGTGTCGAAGCGGGCGCGGTCGCCGAAGTCGATGACCGCCCGGTTCCGGTCGACGTGCACCCCAGGCTGATGCTCGGCCGCCTTCTCTATGCGTCCGAGCAGTTGCTCGATGGCGTCCTGCCTCTGGCTCTCAAGGCGCTCCCGCTCCGAGATCGTCCTCGTGACGGCGAGCAGCGCCACGCTCATGACGAGCAGGAACAGCACCATGAGCGCCGTCATCAGGTCGGCGAAGGAGATCCAGAAGGGCTTCTCGCCCTCGTCGCGCCCGCGCGTCGCGGTGGCATGGCGCTGTCCGAACACCTAGGTCAGGCCGCACGCCGGCCGGCCTGCGGCAGCGCCAACTCGAGCTCCTGGATCGCCTCCCTGAGCAGTCCGGTCGCCTGCGACAGCTCTGCATGGAACTGCCGGTTGGCGTCCACCACCGTGCCCCGCATGCCCTCGGAGAACTTCTCGTGCGAGGTGGCGATCACCTGCGCCACCTCGTCGAGGAAGCCGTCCGCCTCGACCTGGGCCGCGGCAAGCCGCTGGGTCGCCCCCTCGATTCTCGTGAGAACGTCCGCCGTGAGCGACGCCTCCCTCGACGCGCTCTCCACCGTGGCGCGCAGCCCCTCGACCATGGTTCCGACCGCGTCCCGCGCGCTTCGGTAGTCGGCCACAACCGAGTCGAGGCTGCGGGCCGCGCCGGCCACGCTTCCCGCCGCGTCGGCGAGGCCGGTCGTCACGGAGGCTATGCGGGAGAAGCCGTCCGCCGCCTCGCGTCCCGAAGTCTCGAAGCGTCCGGCGGCGGCCAGGAGGGTGTCGGCGCCTCCGTTTAGCCGAGAGAAGGCGTCGGACGTCACGAGCTCGATCCGGGAAACCATCTCCGCACGGCGGCGAGCATGGTGTCCACGTTCGTCGTCAACACGCCGACGCTCTCCCCCATGCCGGCGACCTGCCGGGCGGCGGTCTCCGACCTGCGGCCATCGTCCTCGGCCTGTCGCCGCGACCGCTCCTCCGCGGTGCGCTCGATGCCGGCGACGGCCTCGCCGAGCCGGCGGCCGAGTTCGTCCAGCATCTCCTCGAGGCGGGACCGGGTCTGCTCCTGCGCCGCCCCTTGGCCGGAGCGCATCTCGGACAGTGCGGTGCGCAACTCGTCGGTGATCGCCGCCTGTCGCGCCTCGGCGGCCTCGACCGCCTCCATCAGCTTGGCCGACATCGCGTCCGTGGCCCTGGTGCCGGCCGCTTCCATGCCGGCGGTCAGATCCTGGAGCCGCGCCACCGCCGTCTGCATCGCATCGACCGTCCGCTGCTGCATGTCACCAATGCCGGAAAGCTGGCTTCCGAACATGCCTTCGAGCCGGTCGCTGAAGCTGGCGAGCACGTCGGTGAGTAGCTGAGTGACGGCGGACGACTGATCCTGGCTGACGCGTCCGACGGCACCCGCGATCTGATCGAGCGGCTCCCTCAACGCGTCGGTGAGCGCACTGGCGATCGAGGTGCCGAGTTCTCCCGACCGCTGAGTCGTCGCCGCGATCTGCCGCTCAGCGAGGTCGGTCAGGATCTCCTTCAGGTCTGAGACCAGAGCGTCCTTGAGGATCCGGGTCTGGCTGGCTGACTCCTCGGACGAGGAGACGAGGCGCGCGAGGTACTCCTCTCCGGCTCCTGCCTCGTAGGTGGCGTCGATCGCGTGGGCGAGCCTACCGACCTTTCCGTACAGGCTGTTCAGCCGATACTTCTCCAGCACGGTCGCGACCATCGCGAGCAGGATCGCGAAGGCGGAGACCGCAAAGGCTTCGCTGACCCCGTGCAGGAGCGAGGTGAGGCTGTTGCGTACCACGCCTGCGTCCTCGGAGATGCGGAACAGCCACAATCCCTTCAGCAGCCCGAAGAAGGTGCCGATGATGCCTACGCCGGTGAAGATGCCCGGCAGGTGCTTGAAGAACTCGGCGTGGACCCGACCGTCGACCACGGAATGCGGCGAGAAGTAGACCTCGGCAGGCACCGTCGATCGCACCGCGCGCACCGCGAACTCGCCCGTGGACGGATCGATCTCCCGCTGCGAGTGCAGCGTCTCACCGTACTCCTGCCAGATGGCGGCAAGCCGCTCGTCGCCGGCGAAGCAGGAGGCGAGTTCCAATTGACCGGCGGCGCGCGCCGCGTCGACCTTCCGGATCACATCCTCGAGCGAGCCGTCCAGCTTTTTCGCGGGAAGGTGGAAGTGGCGCACGAACGCGTAGGCGAACGTCAGGAGCACGATCGCGACGAGGACCGGCACGACCGGTAAATCCGACAAGGCCATCTGCTTCAGTTCCCCCCGACGGCGCGTCCCCAGCGCCGAATCCAGACAGAGCGTCCCGGATGCTTGTCATGCTGCAACAATTCGATCGCCCGTTCAAAGAGTAACAGCGGTCCGCGTGAGGACCTAAGACCCCGTTGCGATGCGAAAAACTATGGAAAAGCCGCCCGGACTGGGACAGCATGGCGACCGTGGGGGGAAGATGAGCGACTCTGGAGGCTGGATCGCGCGTATGGCGCGTCGATTCGGCGACATTCTCGGTGGCGGTGCCGCATCGAGCGTCGATCTTGGAACGTCGTCCGAGGTCCGCGACGACTTCTGGGCGGAGGAGCCCGAGCGGCATCGCGCCAGCGATGCCGCGCCCGCCTCGCCAGCCGCTTCGAACCAAACTAGCGGCGGTTCGGGCATTCGCCGTGACGGCAACGGCCGCTACGTGGTGGCGGGCTGGACCTTCTCGACGCTCGACCAGGCGCTCGAGTTCGAGGCGGACCGTGCTCCGGCTGTGCGGACGCCGACATCGCAGCCGCCGGCCTCACCCGCTCCTGCGGTCCCGGCCACTCCGGTGGCTTCCGTTCCCACGTCTCAGAGCGTGACTCCGGCTTCCAGCGGACGCGCCGCCCCGCGCTGGATCGGATCACCCGAGGCGCTTTCGGCGGGCGGCGTCGGCTTCGAGACCGAGATGGTGTACTTCGGAACGCCGCTTCGTCACGAACCGAGGCACGACCACTCGCGCATCGATCCGACGCTGAAGGTCGACACGCGCGGTGATCCCGCGGGCGCAACCCTTGGCTACTGGCCGTCGTATCGGGAGTTCGATCCACGCGCTCGCGCGACCTACCTCGGTTGGCTGACGGGCGGGCGCCGCGCCGTGTCCGTGCCCAGCGGCTACCTGTTCGTCTTCTTCTACGGATTGGAGCAGCGCCTGCTGGTGGACGACGCGCGTGCGGATGCGCCCGCGATCTTCTCCGAGCTGCGCCGGCTCATGGCGCTCCACCATCAGGACTACTCGTTCCAGGGCCACGCCTCCAGACTCCTCGCCCTCGCCGCACTGTACGAGGACGAGGACGACGCTCCTCCGACCGCCGAGTGCGCCCGCAACTGGGACGTCGAGCTTCCGCTCGACGTACGCATCCGGCTCGGGCGGCGGCTTAGGGACGGCGTACCCTTCAACGCCGACGACGCGCTCCGGTGGGTGCTGGCACTTCCCGACGTTCACCTCCGCACGCCTGGGCAGCGATGCTTCGCCGAGCTGCGTGACCTGTGGAGCGCCAGGTTTGCGATCCGGCACCCCGACGGGCTGACCGTGCGACGCCCCAAGAGGACGCTGCGGCACGAGTACAGGGCGGCCAGCGGCAAGTTCAGCGTCGACCTCAGCGTGGACGAACTACCCGACGTGTCCGGCATCTCCGCGCCGCTCGGACCGCTGCGGGCCATGCTCGACCTCTGCATCGACGACCTCTCGGCCTACAGCCGGCTCGTCGGCCGCGATCCGGACGCGAGGGGCAGGCTTCACGCCGAGCTCCTGCTCCCTGTCGAACTTCGGGACCGCAACCCGGCGCTCGCCTCCTGCCGCGAGCGGCTGGAGAAGCTGGTCAGCGGTGGGACGCGCGGCGTCATAGCGGCTGTCGAGCTCGCGCGACTGCTCGACCTCGACGTGAACGAGGCAGCCGACAAGCTGCCCACCGCGGTGGTTCGCCAGATTGGCATGGCGCTCGATGCGCTGCAGCACGGCTTCGAGCCTGACCGCCGTTACGGTCCGGCGCCGACCCCGCGGGCTGACACACCGATGGCCGTCTTCCCTGCCCATGGCGGCGGCGCGGTCGAGCACGAACGGCAGGCCTATGCCGATGCGCGAACGGCCATGGAGGTCGCCGTGCTCGCTGCCGCGTCCGACGGCGAGGTCGTCGCGGCCGAGCTCGAAGCGGTCGAACGGCGCCTCCGGTCAACGCCCAATCTCGCGGAGCACGAGATCGCCCGCCTGGTCGCGTCCGGTCGTGCCCTGGCGGCGGATCCGCCAAAGGTGCGGGCGGCGATGAAGCGCCTGGCGGACGCTCCCGCCACGGCCCGCGCCTCGATCGCGACCGCGGCCGTCGAGGCGGTGCTCGCCGATGGCATGGTGCAGCCGGGCGAGGTGAAGTTCCTCGAGACGCTGCACGCCACGCTGAACCTTCCCGCCTCCGCTCTCTACGCGGCGCTTCATCGCGGGGCGGAGGACGTGGGGCCGATCCTGGTGGAGCCCGGACGTCCTGAAGAGCTGATCTCCATACCGTCGGAGCCGGTCTCGTCCTCTGTCGCGATCGACGCTGCGAGGCTCGCGCGCATTCGGGGAGAGACGTCACGCGTTTCCGCGCTGCTCGCCACCATCTTCGTCGAGGAGGAGCAAGAGGCTTCGGCATCGGCCGTCGCGGCGCCCAGGCCCACTCCCCGCGCGACCAACGGCTTCGATGGTCTGGATGGACCGCACTCCGAGCTCCTGACGCGTCTCCTGTCCGGCCCGCTCGATCGTGACGCGTTCGACGGCGCGGCGGCCGCGCTTAGGCTCATGCCGGAAGGCGCAATCGAGACGATCAACGAATGGGGGTTCGACCGGTTCGGCGAGCCCGTCCTTGACGATGGCGACATCGTCCGGGTTTCACCCGAGATCATGGACCAGATCATGCCCATGGGAGCCGCAGCTTGAACGCCATCCGTCGCAAGGACCGTGACCTGATCGTGCAGGCGCTCTCCGCCGGGGTCGTGCCCCGTGTCGGGCTGCGTCACATCCAGGTCGGCCGCTCGCGCGAGGTCGAGGCGCTCGTGCGCGACATCGATCGCATCGCGGACGCGGGTTCCGCCATGCGCTTCGTCATCGGCGAGTACGGCGCGGGCAAGACCTTCTTCCTCAACCTCGTCCGGCTCATCGCCCTCGAGCGGAAGCTCGTGACCGTCCATGCCGATCTCGCCCCGGACCGCCGCATTCACGCGACCGGAGGTCAGGCGCGAGGGCTCTACGCTGAGGCGGTGCGCAACATGGCGACCCGCACCCGACCCGAAGGCGGAGCGTTGCCGAGCGTCGTCGAGCGCTTCGTCACGGACTGCGTGCGCGAGGCCGAGGACGCCGGCAGCCCGGTCGAGCGGGTGATCGACCGGCGGCTCGCCCCGCTTCTCGACATGTTGGGTGGTCACGACTTCGCCTGCGTCCTCAAGGCGTATTGGCGCGCCCACGAGGACGGTGATGACGCATTGAAGGCGGCGGCGCTGCGCTGGCTACGAGCGGAGTTCCCGACCAAGACGGAGGCGAGACAGGCGTTGCCGGTCCGCAGCATCATCGACGATGTAGACGTCTACGATACCTTCAAGCTGCTGTCCGGGTTCGTGCGCATCGCCGGATACGCCGGCCTACTCGTGGTCTTCGACGAGCTCGTGAACCTCTACAAGCTGCAGAGTGCCCAGGCTCGAAACCAGAACTACGAGCAGATCCTGCGTATGCTGAACGACGTCCTCCAGGGCAACGTCGAGGGGCTCGGCTTCGTGTTGGGCGGCACCCCCGACTTCCTTCTCGATAGCCGCCGCGGGCTCTACAGCTACCAGGCGCTGCAGTCGCGTCTCGCCGAGAACAGCTTCGCGACCGAAGGCCGGATCGACATGACGGGGCCGGTCTTGCGCCTGCAGAGCCTCTCCCCGGAGGACCTGCTCGTGCTGCTCTCCAACATCCGGTCCGTGTTCGCGATCGGCGACCCCGCAGCCCAACTCGTGCCGGATGAGGCGCTCACCGCTTTCATGGAGCATTGCAATCGCCGCATCGGCGAGGCCTACTTCCGCACACCGCGCAACACGATCAAGGCGTTCGTGCAGCTTCTAGCCGTCCTGGAGCAGAACCCGGGCACGGACTGGCGAGGACTGATAGGCGGCGTCACGCCGGAGCCTGAGGAGGCCGAGGAGGCGGACGCGGACGACGAGCTTGTCGACCTCCGCCTCTGAGCCGTCCGCCTTCGACCGCCTTCATCCCGAGATAAGGCGCTGGATTCGAGACCAGGGATGGATGGGCCTGCGGCCCATCCAGGATGAGGCGATCCGCACGGTGCTCGGCTCCGAGGCGGACGTTGTGGTCATGGCGGGAACGGCCTCGGGCAAGACCGAGGCCGCCTTCCTGCCGCTTCTTACCCGAGCGGCGGAGCCTGGCGACGGCGGCCTGCGCATCCTGTACGTGAGCCCTCTTAAGGCTCTCATAAATGACCAGTACCGCCGGCTGGAAACGCTGTGCGAGCGGCTCGAGATGCCGGTGACCCGCTGGCACGGCGACGCGCCGGCAGCGGCCAAAGCCAAGCTGCTGCGTCACCCCGCGGGCGTCGCGCTGATCACGCCGGAGTCGATCGAGGCGCTGTTGCTTCGTCGGCAGGCGGACGCGGCCAGGCTCTTCCGGGGCCTCCAATCTATCGTCGTCGACGAGCTGCACGCGTTCCTCAAGGGACCACGCGGTCTCCACCTCTCCTCCCTGCTCGGACGTGTCGACCGGCTCTGCGAGAAACGGCCGCGGCGCATTGGATTGTCCGCTACCTTGGGCGACGATGATGCGGGCCGTTGCTGGCTGAATCCCGCGCAACCCGAAACGCCGGTCGTGCTCCGCTCGCGGGACGGCGGCTCTGGGCTCAAGCTGCAGGTGCGGGGCTACGAGGAGCCACCCGACGCCAGCGGCGTCGATGAGATCGCCGATGACGGAGACGACGCGCTCAGCCGCATCGCCGACCACATGTTCGAGCACCTGAGGGGTTCGAACAACCTGGCTTTCGCGGGGTCGCGCAGGACGGTGGAGGCGCTGGCCGATCGCCTCCGCCAGCGCTGCGTGGCGAAGGGCCTGCCCGAGGAGTTCTTTCCGCACCATGGCAGTCTCGCGAAGGAGCTGCGCGAGGAGCTTGAGCTGCGCCTCAAGTCGGGCGACCTTCCCACCACGGCGGTCGCGACTACCACGCTCGAACTCGGCATCGACCTCGGCAACGTCAAGTCGGTCGCGCAGGTCGGCGCGCCGAAGTCGCTGGCGGCGCTCAGGCAGCGGCTGGGTCGGAGCGGTCGTCGCGGGGATCCCGCCGTTCTGCGCATCTACGTGCGCGAGCGCCACGTCGCGGCGGACGCCGATCCGCTTGACCAGCTTAGGATCGCTACGGTCCGCTCGGTGGCGGCGGTGCGCCTGCTCGTCGACGGCTTCGTAGAACCCGCGGGCGACGACCCTTCGCTTGCCACCGTAGTGCTGCACCAGACCCTGTCGACGATTGCGGCGGATGGCGCGATCCGCCCGGTCGCGGCGCACAGGGCCATCTGCGACAAGAATAGCTATCTGGCGATGGGCACCTCCGACTATGCAGCCCTGCTGCGTGGTGCCGCGCGAGACGACGTTGGCCTGCTCGAGCAGAGCTCCGACGGCCTGCTGATGCTGGGGCCGGAGGGTGAGCGCGTTACCGCCGCGCACGACTTCTATGCCGTCTTCGAGACCGACGACGAGTGGCGTCTCGTTGCTGAAGGCCGGACGCTGGGCACCGTGCCCATCTCGAACGTTCTGGCGATTGGAGCGCTCGTAGGCTTCGCGGGACGGCGCTGGCGCGTTGAGTCAGTGGACGACAGGTCGAAGGTGCTCGTGGTTGCGCCGCACCGGGCGGGCAAGCTGCCGAAGTTCGATCCCCCGACCGGCGAGCCCGTCCACGCCCGGCTTTCGCAAGAGATTCGCCACGTCCTCGCGTCTGAAGATGTGCCGTCCTACCTGGACCCCGCCGCGCGCGCCTTTCTTCAGGAGGGCCGAGCGGCCTACAGGCGGCTCGGGTTGGATCGGAGCTGCGCGATCGCGTCGGGCAGTGACACTGTACTGGCAACTTGGGCCGGCACGGCGGTCAATGACATCCTTATGGTCCTCCTGCAGTCCGCGGGATTGGAGTGCCAGGCGGACGATGTCGCGATTGAGATCGCCGACTGCTCGCCGGACGAGCTGCGCAAGCTGCTCGGCACTATCTCTGAGGTACCCTCCACCGAGGCTCTTGCGAGTTTTGTAGAGAACCTGCGCAGCGCCAAATACGACCAGTTCGTGGACGAGGACCTGCTTCGCCGACTTTGGGCGAAGAGAGCCAAGCCTGCGCGCGAGCAGGCGATCGCCACAATCGGCGATCTTGTTTGGTGATTCGCGCGAAGGCGGAACGTGGGCGCTCAGCTAGTTCAACAAGACCCAGTTCCGGTCATCCGGCGGGCAGAACCGCATTCCCGACTCCGGCCGCTTGTTCACCTTGCACAGCGTCCGGCTTCCGCCGCCCGCCCCCTGGAACGCGAGCCGCCGTTTAGAGGGTCATTAGGAGCGGGCTACGATCTGCTGCATGCGGTGTAACGAGCGCTTGGGCCTAGTCTGCCGGGTGCTACCTGGTATCGTGCCCCGCGGTCTGGTTTCGGGATGGCCTATGGCGCGTGGGGAGGACTGGTCGGATATCGAGCTAGACGCCATCGTTGCGGACTATTTCGCGATGTTGCGGG
>OOKD01000104.1_pt1 | contig 33061 bp, 34 predicted proteins | sample 1691731 | NCBI WGS metagenome assembly OOKD01 (sample SAMN05831947, study PRJEB22555) | human gut metagenome | isolation source: Skin biopsy | host: Homo sapiens
GCTTCGCATTGCGCGACGACAATGGGCCGATATCGATGACACGATCATCGACCAGTACGGCGCGCATGATTGTCGATGTCCGGTCTGGCGCAAGCGAGGCAAGCTTGTTGCCTCGGGCGCGAAGCGGCGGCGGCGAGGCGCTCGGCACTTCGTCGAGTTCTTGCGCGACCGCGGTGTCATCCCTTCAGTCGAACTGGTGTCGGATGACGACCCGCACATGGCGGCATATCTGGCATGGCTCAAGCAACACCGCGGCGCGACCGATGAGACGATCCGGCGCTACCGGGCCGATATCAGGCGGCTCGCGCCTATGCTCGGCGAGCCTTCACAATGGGATGCAGCCGTCCTCAGACGGGCGTTTCAACAACGAAGCAAGGAGACGCCGGGTTCGGCATCACTGCTCGTCACGATAATACGGAGCTATATTCGGTTCCTGGTCGTGCAGGGTATTTGCCGTCCAGCTTTGTTGCACGCGATCCCATCAGTGCAACGCTACCGTCTTTCGACGCTGCCCCGGCACGTTAACCCGGCAACGATCGAGCAGATCATCGGCGCATGTCCGACTGATCGCCCGGTGGAAGTTCGGGACAAGGCCATCATTCTCCTGCTCGCCCGGCTTGGCCTGCGTGCCGGTGATATTCGGGATATGCACCTCGACGATATCGACTGGCGCTCGGGCCACCTGACGGTCAAGGGCAAGACGCGTCGGCCTGATCGCCTGCCATTGCCTCAGGACGTCGGTGACGCGATCCTGGACTACATTGCCACGGCGCGTCCCAAGACCGCCGATCCGCATCTGTTCGTGCGCGCGCAAGCCCCGTTCCGTTCGTTCCGCTCATCGGCGGAGATCGCCGGCATCGTTGCACGCACGCATGAGCGCGGCGGGATCGAAGGCGTGCCGACCGGATCGCACATTTTCCGGCATTCGCTTGCCACCAACTTGCTGCGCGCGGGCGCAGGGCTGGAGTCCGTTGGAACGATCCTGCGCCACAGCTCGCCCGAGACCACCGCCATCTACGCCAAGGTCGACCTGCCGATGCTCATGAAAATCGCGCAGCCATGGCCGGGAGAACCGTCATGCTGAGCACGCAGATTGCCAGATACGTCTCGCTGTATCGCAGCTTGGGGCGGAAGTTCTCGGAACAGGAACGACTGCTGCGCCAATACGCCGCTTTCGCTGAACGCTTCGGTGACCGGCACACCCGAGTGCAGCGCATCTACGACTGGTGCCACACGGCAAGCTCGCAAAACGTGGCTCGCCATAGGTACGACGCTGCTCGTAACTTCAGCCTTTTCGCTCATGCCGAGGACCCAGACAACGAAGTCCCGCCTGTCGGCGTTTTCGGCCGGGGGAAGCGGCCACGTCCCACTCCGACCATAATCGAAGCGGACCAGGTGCGGGCGATCATGGCGGCGGCATTGAACGTTCCGCCCCATGGCACGATTAGCCCATACACGTACCATTACCTGTTCGGCCTGCTCGCGGCGACAGGTCTCCGGATTTCCGAGGCTCTCGCGCTACAGTGCAACGATCTGGTCGAGGATGGGCTGGTCGTCCGCAACGGCAAGTTCGGCAAGCAGCGACTGATCGCCTTGCAGCCATCGACGCGCCAAGCACTCGAAGCCTACATTGCGATCCGCGCGAAGCACCCGGCCAAGTGTAATGACCTGTTCGTCACTATCCGGGGGCGGGCGCCGCACAAGGTGCGCGCCCACGTCGTGTTCGTCAGGTTGGCCCGGCTTCTCGGATATCGTGGAGCAACCGGTACGGCAGGCATGCGACTCCACGATCTGCGACATACGTTCGCTGTTCGCTCGCTTGAGTCCTGCCCGCGTGACAGGGAGGCCATTGCCCACCACATGGCCGGTCTCAGTGTCTACCTGGGGCACGCGTCGATCGCCAACACGTACTGGTATCTCGAAGCCACGCCAGTGCTGCTGCGCGACATTGCGGCTGCAAGCGAGCAACTTTTTCAAGGAGAAGCGGCATGACGGCGCTTGCTCCCCATCTCTCGGCATATCTGCGGGAACATCTGCCGCGCGAACGCGCCGTCAGCCCGCACACGGTGAAGACCTATGCCAACTGCTTCGTCCTCCTCGTCCAGTTCGCTGCCGATCGGCTGAAGCGCCGACCGACCGATCTCGAGGTTGAGGATCTCGGCACAGACATGATCATGGCCTTCCTCGATCATGTGGAGATCGGCCGCGGCAGCTGCGTGCGGACCCGCAATGGCAGGCTCGCCGCGATCCGATCCTTCTTCCGATACATCGAGTACCGGATTCCAGCCTGCCTCGATCAGGCACTCCGTGTCAGAGCAATCCCGACCAAGAAGACAGACAAGGCGCTGATCGATTACCTCGACCGGGCCGAGATCAAGGCTTTGCTCGATACACCCGATCCCCGGACACGCCTCGGCACCCGTGATCGCGCGATGCTGCATCTTACCTATGCTGGCGGACTGAGGGTGTCGGAACTCGTAACGCTGCAACTGGGCGATTTCCCGGACCGCTCCCTGTCCACCATGCACATCATGGGCAAAGGGCGACGTGAACGGGTCCTGCCGCTGTGGAAGGAGACCCAGATCGCATTGCGCGCATGGCTTGCGATCCGGCCTCAAGTTGAGGTCACCGAGATTTTCCTCAATGCCAACGGGCAGCCGATGACCCGCGACGGATTTGCGTTCCGATTGGCCGAGCACGTCAAGACGGCAGCGACGAAGCAGCCGTCGATCCTTGGGAAGCGCGTCACACCCCACGTGCTTCGTCATTCTTGCGCGATGCACACGCTCGCGGCGACGGGGGACATTCGCAAGGTCGCATTATGGCTCGGCCACGCCAGTATCCAGAGCACCGAGACCTACTTGCGCGCCGATCCCGAAGAGAAGCTGCAGATTCTCGCAGCCCACGGTGCCCCTGCGATCAAGCCGGGGCGCTTCAAGCCGCCTTCCGACGCCTTGATCACAATGCTCACCGACGTTCGAAGGCGGGCCTGACCCGTCTTCGAACACTCCCTCCAACCCGCATATTATCTGGAGTGAAATCATGGAAAACCGAAGGAAACCTGCGTCTCTCGCCGCCACGCTCGACATAAACTGCGACTGCAAAGAATATGTCGTCGACTATCTGGTCCGCGCTTTCCCAACGCGGCAGATGCGGGTCTTCACCGATCCTGACGGCAACGTCCGCTCCGAACCCATGGTCGATGACCAGGGCCATCCCGTTCACTGCCGGGCGGCGATCGAGGCCCGCGACAGCATGGTCGAGCAGCTCTGTGCGCTGCCGCCGGTCGCGACCGCCCTCGACGCCATTCTTGAGCGGTTCGGCACGGACCGTGTCGCCGAGGTGACCGGCCGCACCCGCCGGCTCGTGCTCGACCGCGCCGGTCAGCAGCGGCTCGAACGCCGAACGCCGCGCAGCAACCTTGCTGAAGCGCAGGCCTTCATGGACGGCACCAAGAAGCTGCTTATCTTCAGCGATGCGGGCGGCACCGGCAGGAGCTATCATGCATGCCTGAAGGCCAAGAACCAGGCGCGGCGTGTCCACTATCTGCTCGAACCCGGCTGGCGCGCCGATGCGGCCATTCAGGGGCTCGGGCGGACTCATCGGAGCGCGCAGGCGTCCGCCCCCTTGTTCCGGCCGGTCACCACCGACGTGCGCGGCGAACGCCGGTTCATCTCGACCATCGCGCGGCGGCTGGATGCGCTTGGCGCGCTGACCCGGGGGCAACGGCAGACCGGCGGCCAGAACCTCTTCAACCCGGCCGACAACCTCGAGAACGACTATGCCAAGGACGCGCTCACGAATTGGTATCGGTTGCTGTTCGCCGGCAAGCTCCAGTCGATCACCTGCGCGGACTTCCAGGATCGATCCGGCCTCGCGCTGGAAGCAGAAGGCGGCGGCTTGCGCGACGATCTGCCGCCGATCCAGCGCTGGCTTAACCGGCTCCTCGCCTTTCCGATCGCGCTCCAGAATGCAATCTTCGAGGAGTATCTCGGGCTCGTCGAGGCACGGGTCGCCGCGGCACGCGAAGCCGGAACCCTCGATGTCGGTGTCGAGACGCTCCTCGTCGAGACACTGACGGTCAGCGATGATCGTATCCTGCGGACCGATCCGTCGAGCGGCGCGACGAGCCATCTCCTCACCCTCAATCTCGAACGGCGGCCCCGGCCGCTACGACTGAAGGCGGTCCTGCGGCTCGCCGGGCGCGAAGGCGCTTGCCTCCTCGTCAACGATCGCTCGGGCCGCGCGGCGGTACGCCTTCATGCCCGGAGCCTTCTCACCGAGGACGGGCTGCCGCTCCGGCGCTACGAGCTGGTCCGGCCCCTCCGCCGCGAGCATATCGGCCATGGTCAGTTCGAGGAAACACACTGGCGCCCCACCAACAGCACGGCCTTCGCCGCAGCATGGAACGCTGAGGTCGAGGAGGCGACGGCATCAACCCACACCGAGACGATGCATCTCGCGACCGGATTGCTCCTGCCGATCTGGGATGCTCTGCCCAATGACCATGTCCAGGTGCTGCGGGTCGTCGACGAGAAGGGCCGGTCGTTCCTCGGCAGGCCCGTTCCCGCGGCCGCCGTCTCTGAGCTGGGTCGCCGGTTCGGTCTCGACCTCGACGGCGCCGTTCCGGTTCCCGCCTTGGTGTCGGGAGTGCTGGAGACCGGCCGGTCCTGTGCCATCCCCGGCACGCTCTCGGTCCAGCTGAAGCGCTCGCTGGTGGGTGGCGAACGGCGGCTCGAACTCGCCGGCTTCGATCCTGCCCGCCTCGGCGAACTCAAGGCGCTCGGCTGCTTCACCGAGATCATCCGCTATCAGACCCGATTATTCGTCCCCGTGACCCGGGCAGCGGAGGTCGTCGAGCGCCTGTCCATCGGCCGGTGAGCAGTCGACACGACGACGCTCATCCTCTATTTAGGTGGTACCACTAGAAAGGATTGGTGATGGAGCGGGCGATCACAGCGAGCGACGCGAACCAGCGCTTCTCCGAACTGCTCCGCGAGGTGCAGGAGGGCGAGAGCTTCGTCGTCACCTCGCGCGGTCGCCCCGTCGCCAAGGTCACGCCGGTTGACGATTTCGAGCGGCAAGGCCCCGAGATCGACGCTTTGCTCGACTTCCTCTCTGCCCTGCCCCGCCGCAGCGGCCAGGGCTGGCGACGCGAGGATCTGTACGAGTGAGCCGTGTCGCGTTCGACACCAACGTCCTGGCCTATATCGCCGGGGTCGATCGCCATCCTGACGATGCGGCAAAGATCGACGCCAGCCGCGCGCTCCTGAGTCAACTACGGGGGCGGGCCTCGCTGATCGCCCCGGTCCAGGTCCTCGGCGAGCTCTACGTTGTCCTGAACCGATCGGGTGCCTCCCGCGAGGAAGCGCGTGAGACGGTGCTGCGCATGACCCGAGCATTCGGGACAGCGGACAGCAACAGCTCGGCCTTTCTCTCGGCGCTCGATCTCTCCAGCGCCCACCAGCTGCAGCTCTGGGACGCGCTGATCCTCAACGCCGCCGCCGAGGCAGGATGCGCGCTGCTCCTCTCCGAGGACATGTCGAGCGGCTTCGCGTGGCGCGGCACTGTCGTGATCAACCCCTTCGCCGCATCGCTCGACGAACGCCTCAGCCGCCTGATCGCCTGATCGCCTGATCGGGCATTCCCCGAACCGTTTGAGAGAGGAGGACGCGTCGGATGGCGCGAGCCGGCGTGAGCGCACGCGGGCTCGTCACCAGGAGTGAAGACGATGATCCAGACTATCCCGCTTGCCAAGCTCGTGCCCTCCAAGCGCAATGTCCGCCGCCGAAGCGATGCCGCCGCCGACGCCCAGCTCCGTGCCGACATCGAAGCGCGCGGCCTGCTCCAGAACCTGATCGTGACTGCCAACAAGAAGCCGCGCGGCACCTTCGCGGTCGAGGCCGGTGGCCGTCGCCATGCCGCGCTGAAGGCGCTTGCCGAGGAGGGCAAGCTCGCCGCCGACTTCGCGGTGCCCTGCCTCGTGCTCGACGATCTCGGCAGCGCGGTGGCCGAAGCGAGCCTGGCCGAGAACTTCCAGAAGCTGGCGCTGAACCCGGCGGACGAATGCCTCGCCTTCCAGCATTTCATCGAACAGGGTTCGGACGTCGACGGCGTGGCCCGCCGGTTCGGCGTTACCGTGCGGTTCGTCGAAGGCCGCCTCCGGCTCGCGAGCCTCGCGCCGGTCGTGTTCCAGGCACTCGCCGACGGCGTGATCACTCTCGACATCGCCAAGGCCTATGCCTCGACTCCCGACCGGGAGCGCCAGGCGCATGTCTTCGACCAGATGAGCCGTGGCTATGGCGGGGCGCACCCGGACAGCATCCGGCGCATGATGACGCAGGCGACCGTCTCCGCCGCCGATCCGCGCGCCCGGCTTGTCGGCGAGGACGCCTACCTCGCAGCGGGCGGCCGCATCGACCGCGATCTCTTCGCCGACGACACCTCTACCCGCTGGCTCGACATCGCCATCCTCGAACGGCTCGCCAACGAGAAGATGGACGAGGCCGCCGCGACGCTCGCCGCTGAAACCGGCTATGCCTGGATCCGCCCAACGCTCGACCGCTATGTCGACTGGCAGCAGACCGAAGGTCTCGAGCGGGTCGAGCTCGAGCCCGCGGCGCTGACCGACAGCGAGCAGGAGCAGGTTGCAACGCTTGAGGCTCAGGCAGCGGACAAGATCGCCCTGCTGGAAGACGAGGCGAGCAGCGACGAGGACCGTGCACAGGCCGAAGTCGAGCTCGAGACCATCGAGAAGGCGGTCGAGGCGATCACCGACAAGCCGCCGGTGCTCGACGAGGCGCTTCGACCCCAGATCGGCGCCTTCCTCGTCCTCGGCCCCGACGGCACGCCGCGGCTGCACCAGACGCTCTACGTCGAGCGGACGCCGCAGGAAGAGAATGGGCCCGACGATGCCGATCACGAGGCGGGCGAGCCTGCCCCTCGGGCCGTCGGTCTCTCGCAGCGACTGACCGACGAGCTTGCCATCCAGCGCCGCGATATCCTCGCGGTCCATGTCGCGGCCGATCCCGACTTCGCGCTCGATCTCGCGATCTTCCTGATGGTCGACCGCAAGCCCGGCCACGGAGTGGAGCGGTACGGCTCGTCGCTCAGCGCCCGGCCGCCGCAGGAGCCGGTGATCGGGCTCAAGACACCCGAAGCGCCCGCCACCCTCGCCCGGGTGGAAGCCGGCCAGGCGCTCGATCGCGGCTGGACCACTCTCGATAGCGCCGAGGCGCGGTTCGACGCCTTTCGCGCGCTCGGGCCCGACGAACGAGCGGCGTGGCTCGGCCACGCGGTTGCCGACAGTCTCGAGGCGAGCGTTGCGGGCACGGGCACTGGCGGCTGCCGCTTCCACGATCATCTGGGCCATCTGCTCGACATCGACGTCGCCGCCTGGTGGCGGCCAACCGCGGCAAACTTCTTCGACAAGGTCACCAAGCCCGTCATGTTCGACGCTCTTGTCGAGATCGACGGACCCGCACTTGCCGCGCGCTACGGCAATGCCAAGAAGGCCGACCTCGCCGCCGCCTGCGAGAAGATCTGTGCTGGCGACTTCATCGGCGAGGTCAGCACCAAACAGGCGGCACGGGCGTGGCTGCCGGCCGCAATGCGCTTCGCACCCGAACTTGCCCGGCAAGCTGAAGGCGATCCGGCCACGCTGCCGGACGAAGCGGACGCCAGCGCGACCGAGCTCGATCATGCCAGCGACGTGATCGACCGCGACGCTGCCTGAGCGGCACGCGGCATTCTGGGGCGGCCTCCACCGGAGGTCGCCCCTTTGTCTTCGGCTTCGCGAGAGAGGGGAGACGGCTGTCGCCGGGGCGAGCCGATCCGGCTCGTGATCAGAGGAGCCGCGCGATGCGCCACAGCCGATCCACCCCGCCGACCAGCCCCGCCGAGACAATTACCAACGTTATAATCGAACGCCTGAAGGCCGGCGTCAGGCCCTGGCGCCAACCCTGGACCGGCGGTCCTGTCTCCCGGCCGTTGCGCGTCTGCGGAACGCCGTATCGAGGGGTCAACGTCATCTGGCTCTGGATGGCGGCACAAGCACGCGGCTTCGGCTCGCCGACCTGGATGACCTACCACCAGGCAGAGCTGCTCGGAGCCCAGGTGCGCAAGGGCGAGCGCGGCACGATCGCCATCTTCTACAGAAGCTATACCAAGGAGATTGAGGATCCCGCGACGGGCGAGCGCGAAGACGAGGCGCGCCGCGTGCTGAAGAGCTTTACCGTCTTCAACGTCGACCAGATCGAGGGGCTGCCCGAGCGGTTCCGGCCCGAGCCCTCGGCCTTGCCCGAGCCGAGCGCGCGTGACCGCGAGCTCGACGCCTTCTTCGCTGCCATCCCGGCGTCGCTGCGCCACGGCGGCGGCGAGGCCTATTACATGCCCTCGACCGACCAGATCACCATGCCGGAGGTGTCGCAGTTCCGGACGCGCGACCTCTACCGGTCGACGCTGGCGCATGAGCTTGCGCACTGGACCGGGCACCGAAGCCGGCTGGACCGCTCGCTGAGTGGTCGCTTCGGGAGCGACGCTTACGCCGTCGAGGAACTGGTCGCCGAGCTCGCCTCGGCGATGATCGGCGCCGAACTTGGGCTGCCAGTCGACCATCTCGACGATCATGCGAGCTACCTCGGCAGCTGGCTCAAGGTCCTCAAGACCGATGCCCGCGCGATCCTAACCGCGGCCGCGAAGGCCGAGGAGGCCTCCGCCTATCTGCTGAAGCTCGGCGGCGCCGAGCGCCCCGCCGAGCTCTCGCTCGCCGCCTGACCCGCGCCCTCTCGGCGGCCCGCAGCGCTCGCCGCTGTACCTCCTCTCCTCAGGAGATTTCCTCATGACCTACGACGTCGGCTACCGCTTCGCGCAGGCGCTCGATCCGAGCGGCCTCGACACCATCGCTGCCTGCCTCCACGCCATCCAGGCCGCTGCCAAGGACTGCCGGAACGCCGGCAAGCCGTTCGAGTCCGACCCTGCCGTGGTGCTGCTCGCCCAGCACCTTGGAGCTGTCGCGACGACCACGATGCCGGATCGGCCGGCCCTTCGCACGCTCTGCGGCGATGCTTTGGCCGAGATCGCGCGCACCCCGCTGCTCACCCTGCTCGCGGCGCGCGGCGTCGACCATGACGCTGACGCCAAGCGGACCTTCCACACGGAAGCACGACGGGCGCTGAAGCGGCTTGCCGACGCGCTGCACCTCGAGCGCGGCCGATACGACATTCGCGTCTGTGCTGGCGGTCCAGCGGTGTCGGGCGAGGTCATCCTCCACGGGGACGAGCTCTACTGCCAGGTCTCGATCGGCGGCTTCGGGCCGGGCGAGATCCTGTTCCGCCGCTGCCGCGGCCGGTCCGACTATGTCGGCGAGCGCAACCATTGGGCTCGCATGACCGAGCTGGTCGACCACGTTCGGCTGGCGGCACGGATTGCGCGCGAGATCGGGCTGGCATGCTTGCCTGAAAGCCAGCCGAGGCTCGTCGCCTGAGAGCCGGATACGAGGTCCGGCCAGTGCCGCGGTGCGGGCGCGAGAGGCCCTCTACCCGCCGGCGATCCAGGCGCAACCCGCCCGCCTGCGGCCCGTGTTGCCTCGCCTGGGCTGGCGCCCTCGCGAGGCGGCCCGCGCCAGCCTTGAGCAGCCCCCACCGGGTGGTCCGGGTAGATAGTTAGTGCATTGTCGTCTCCGCCGCCATTGCCGGGCGCAGGTGGAGCGAAGCGGAACCGGAGGCCGGCAATGGCGGCGTCGCCGCTTCTGGTGCGGGTGGGCGATAGCCCAGGCTGCTATGTGGCCGGATGGTGTTGTAGTGGCGCCGCCACGCCTCGATCAGCACTCTGGCCTCGGCGAGGCTGTAGAAGATCTCTCCGTTAAGCAGCTCGTCACGCAGCGAGCCATTGAAGCTCTCGTTGTAGCCGTTCTCCCATGGCGAGCCTGGCGTGATGTAGAGCGTGTTCACGCCGATCTGCCCAAGCCATTTCTGGACTGCGGTGGCGATGAACTCGCTGCCGTTGTCCGATCTGATATGGGCAGGCGGGCCCCGGTCAATGAACAGCTCGGCCAGAGCCGCCAGCACATCTTCGTGGCGAAGCTGACGGGCGACCACCAGCGCCAGGCACTCGCGGCTGGCCTCGTCGATGATCGTGAGGATGCGGAACTTGCGCCCGTCGTGCGTCCGTGCCTCGACAAAGTCGTACGCCCAGATGTGCCCGGGATATTCCGGCCGCAGCCGAATACACGAGCCATCGTTCAACCACAGCCGACCACGTTTCGGCTGTCGCTGAGGCACCTTCAGCCCCTCGCGTCGCCAGATCCGTTCCACCCGTTTGTCGTCTAATCGGTCAAGCCGTTTGCCAAGGTGCTCGTAGTCGATCTTCTTTTGCGCATCGTTGTCGTCTTCGAGGTCAGGACGGGTCCAGCCTCAGCATGGCGCCAGATCGCCGGCCTCTCGATGTGGTTCCCGTGTTCCAGATGGTCACGAAGCGGGTCACGAGATGGCCGTGGCCGCACCCTGGCGGGGCGGCAGCTCGGAAAGCAGATATCAGGCCATGGCAGTCACCTTTGGGTCAAAGCCTCGCCCGTCGATCCACATCCGGTGGAGGATCACCGCCAGCTTGCGGGCCAGCGCAACGCGCGCCTTCCAGAAGCCCGATCTCCGGCCGATGGCGGCAGCCCAGTCCTTCAGCGCCGACGCCTGCGAGGTCCGCGACAGCATGACATTGGCCGCTTCGAACAGCAGCTTGCGGGTGAGACGATCTCCGCACTTGGAGATGCGGCCGTTGATGTCGACCTCGCCCGACTGGTAGCGACGCGGAGTGAGACCGAGATAGGCGCCGACATCCTGCGAGCGTCGGAACCGGTGAGGATCCTCGATGGTGGTCATGAAGCTGACGGCCGTCAGCGGTCCGACGCCGGGCATCGTCATCATCAAGCGGCAGGCGCCGCTTTGCCGGGCAACCCGGGCGAGCTGCTTGGCAATGGCAAGCTGTTGCTCCCGCAATGTGCTCAGCATCGCCAGTAGGCTCTCGAACAGTGCGGCGACCACCGGATCGTCCGGCAGCGTTGCCCGGACCTGACGTTCGAAGGTGCCACCCTTCCCGGGTCCGACCAGAATGCCGAAAGTCTTCGCCAGGCCGCGTATCTTGTTGATGAGCGCGGTGCTCATGCCGACCAGCTGGTCTCGCGTGATCAGGAGCGCACGCAACCGGTGCGTATCCATCGAGCGAACAGCGACCGGCCGGTACCAGCCCGAGCGGACCAGCCGTGCCAACCCAAACGCGTCGTTGCGGTCCGTCTTGTTCATCTGCAGCTTCAGCGCTGCCGCAGCATGCCTGGCATGAAGACACACCACCGGCAGCTCTCGCTCGGTCAATGCGTGCCACAACCACACGGTCATCGGGCCCGTCTCGATACCGATCCTCACGGCTCCTGCGGCCCTCCGCGCCAGCACGGCCGCAATAGCGTCCGGGTCCGTTCGCGACTTACCGTCCCATATGCGATCGCCCGTTTCGTCCACGACGCAGATCGCGGTCTCCTTCATCGACACATCTAGGCCAACATAGCAGGTCATCTTCCGTCCTCCTCTTCAGGGGACGACAGGCTATCCCAACGAGCACCGCTCCTGATTACGCCATGTGGTTCACCGACCAGCCGGCCGCATGCAGCAGTGCGGTTACCCGGCGATAGCCGTAGCGCCCGTACTGCCTGGCCAGCGCGACGATGTCGTCGGTCAGCGCCTCCTCGTCATCTGCCCCACACGGCACTTTGCGCTGCGTCGACCGATGCTGCCCGAGGACGCGGCACACCCGTCGCTCGGACACATCCAGCACCTCACGCACCTGGTCGATGCACCGCCGGCGCCGTGCGGGGCTCAGAAGTTTCCCCGCGCCGCCTCCTGCAGGATCAGCTTGTCCAATGTCAGGTCCGAGATCGCGCGACGCAGCCGGAGGTTCTCCTTCTCCAAATCCTTCATCCGCCGCGCCTGATCCGTCTTCAGACCACCATATTCCTTGCGCCATCGGTAATAGGTCTGCTCGCTGACTGCGATGCGCCGGCATGCCTCGGCCGTCGTGCCGCCCTGGCCCAGCATGATCTCAACCTCACGCAGCTTGCCGATGATCTCCTCGGGCTTGTGCTTCTTCGCTGGCATTCGTCGTCCCTTCCTCGATCCAGACTGTCATAGTCGATGGACCACTCAGAAGGGGGCAGCTCAGTAGGGGTAGACGCCGTCGCGCCAGTCCGGACGCCAGTCATTCCGGCGAAGCGTCGCCTCGATCGCTTCCGGATCGCCAACGGGCACGATGCCGCGATAGACCAGCACCGGCAGCGCCGAATTGTTCGGCACCCAGCCATTCGGGCCCAGCATCAGGGTGTCGGGCTCGCTCACAGGTTCGCCTGCTCGGCGGACGGCAGGTCCGCGTCGGGTGGGTAATAGAGGCCGGCGCACTCCTCGCGGAGGCAGCCGCCCTCGATTACGATGTCGTCGCGATAGGCGTCCGCGATGAAAGACAGCGTGTCGACATGCCGCGCCTCGAAATACATCGGGTGCACGTCCTCGCGCCCGGCGCCGTAGACGACGCGGCCAACCTTGGACCAGATCGAAGCCATGGTGCACATGCCGCAGGGCTGCAGCGTCGAGTAGAGCGTCGCTCCGCGCAGCTCGAGCTCGCCCGTGTCCTCGCAGGCGCGGCGGATCGCCATCATCTCGGCATGCGCGGTGGCGTCCGGCAGTTCTTGGGTCTGGTTGCGCTCGCCCGCGATCTCGCGCCCTTCGAGCACGATCACCGAGCCGAGCGGCGAAGTGGATGGGTCCGAGCCCTCCGAGCGGGCGATCTCGATCGCCCGGCGCATCCAGCGCTCGTCATCCTCGTTCATCGACACCTCCGCTCTCCCCAACGTCGGGCGGCGGCAGATGGTCCGACAGGCGGGGTGGCACGTTGTGCGCCCATGAAGACGATCCGCTTCCCCGACGGCACGACCGTCCCCGCGCTGGGCCAAGGCACCTGGATGATGGCCGAGGATCCGAGCCGCCGCCGCCAAGAGATCGCCGCGCTGCGCGAGGGCGTCGAGCTCGGCCTCACCCTGATCGACACGGCCGAAATGTATGCCGACGGCGAGTCCGAGCGGCTCGTCGGCGAGGCTATCACTGGCATGCGCGACCGCGTCTTTCTCATCAGCAAGGCCTATCCGCAGAACGCCTCCGCCAAGCGGCTGCCGCGCGCGTGCGAGGCGAGCCTCGAGCGGCTCGGCACCGACCGGCTCGACCTCTACCTGCTGCACTGGCGCGGCAGCGTGCCGTTGGCCGAGACGGTCGAGGCGATGGAGCGGCTGGTCGCAGCCGGCAAGATCGTCCGGTGGGGCGTCAGCAATCTCGACGCCAATGACATGGAAGAGTTGGTCGCCGCCGGTGGTGAGCGATGCCAGACCGACCAGATCCTCTACAATCTGACCCGCCGCGGGCCCGAGCACGACCTGATCCCATGGCTTGCCGAGCGACGCATGCCGGTAATGGCCTACAGCCCCGTCGAGCAGGGACGCCTGCTCGCCCATCGCGGACTGGCCGCCATCGCGCGTGAGCGTGGCGTAACGCCAGCGCAGGTGGCGCTTGCCTGGCTGCTGGCGCGAGATGGGGTCATCGCCATTCCCAAGGCGGGATCGGCGGCCCACGTTCGCGAGAACCGCGCCGCGGCGGACCTGGACCTCTCCGACACCGATCTCGCGCGGCTGGACGACGTCTTCCCGCGGCCGCGCGGGCCCGTGCCGCTGGAAATGCTCTAACCGCCCGCGGGCTCGAAGTCGTGGACGGTGCCGGGCTGCGCCGCCATGAAGCGCCGTGGCGGCAGGCCGGCTGCCGACAGCGCGGAGGCGAGCGCCAGACGCGGTGCGTCGCGCGCCTCGTCGGTGAGCTGGAACGTGCCCCAGTGGATGCCGAGCGCCTGGCCGGCATCCACGTCCTTGAAGATGCGGACAGCCTCCGCCGGATTGACGTGCTGCGCGCTCATGAACCAGCGCGGCTCGTAGGCACCGATCGGGATCAGCGCCACGTCCGGCCCGCCGAGCCGCTCGCGCATCTCCCTGAAGATCACGCCGTCACCGTAGCCCGTATCACCCGCGAACCAGATTGAGCCGGCGGGTGTGGTCAGATGATGGCCGGCCCACAAGGCCATGCGCACGTCGGTCGGCCAGCGGTTCGCCCAATGATAAGCTGGCGTCAGCGTGGTCGCGATCCCCTCGCCGAGCGACATCCGGTCCCACCAGTCGCCGACGATGCAGCGTGCCTCAGGAACAGCGGCGCGGACGATGGCATCGTTGCCGAGCGGCATGGCCATCAGCGGCGCATGATCCGCCTGGAGCCGGCGGAGCGTCGCGACATCGAGATGGTCGTAGTGGCAGTGGCTGAGGAGCACGGCATCGATCGGCGGCAGGTCCTCGAACGCGATCCCCGGCGCGGTCACCCGCTTGGGCCCGGCGAAGGCGAAGGGGCTGGCGCGCTCGGACCAGACCGGATCAGTGAGGATGTTCCTGCCCGCCGACTGGATCAACAGCGAGGCATGCCCGACCATGATGATCCGGGGGCCTGTGACCCGCGCCTCCGGCTTGGCCGGGGTGACCGGCACCGAGGTCGGCCACTTGGCGGCACCGCCAGCCAGCTTCCAGCGCAGCATGGCGGTGAGGCAGCGATCGGTCGATGGCTGACCCGGATTGAAGAAGCGGACGCCGTCGAAATGGTCGGTGGGCAGTCCCTGATAGTAACGATTGCGCGCCATCGGCTTCACCTAGCGTCCGAAGACGCCAGGCGCGACCGGGTGAGCACCGTAAGCCCTGGTCAGGACGCAGGGACGTCCGGATCTGGGTTGCGCTGCCACACTTGCTCGGCAAGCAGGGTCGCAAAGCCGAGCCAGCCCACGAAGGGCAGGCCGAGCGCCGCCGCCGGTCGATCGACCTTCGCGACCGCGGCGATATAGCCCGCTCCCGTCGCGATCATGGCGCCGGATGCGAGCGCGCTGACGCCAAGCTCACGCTTGCGGAAGAAGAGCTCGGTCCAGCCGCCGATCATTCCGGTGTTGAGCAGCCACAAGGCCACGCCCAGGGTGCGACCATCGCTTGGCCGGCGGCGGAGCAGTCGATAGCCGCCGATCGCCAGCCCGCTCTCCACGATCGGCCAGACAGCACCGAACACAGGATCGGGCGGCGTGAAGGCGGGCTTGTCGAGCCGCTTGTACCAGCGCCGGATGTTCGGGTGGGATGGGCCAGGCGCGTTGCGACGTCCGAGCAGCGCGCTGACCCCCATCGCGGCCGCCACGATCGAAGCAGCGGCCAGAGGTGAGAGGCCGGCCTTCCCGTCGCGAACCGCCGCCCGGCTCATGCCGCGAGATACCGTTCGAGATCGTCGCTCCCGCCAATGCGCTCGCCATCGATGAACACCTGCGGCGTCGTATCGACGCCCTGTTCCTCCTCGAAGGCGTCCACCTCCTCGCGCGAGGACAGGATGCGGTCGTCGACCTCGAACCCCGCCCCTTCCAGCATCTCCTTGGCGCGCACGCCAAACGGACAGGTGTGGTCCGGCAGGATCATGCGGTACAGGATCGCAACATTCTTGTCGGCCATGTGGGACACTCCCTGGCGGACCGTGACGCCCGCAGCATTCGTATAGCGAAGCGTTGCCGATGCCGTTCCGTCGCTCAGCGGTAGAATGATCCTGAAGCGGCGCAGCAGATCACATGTTCCTCGTTCGTTCGCGCGCTGCTAAGGCGCCCGGCGATGGAAGGCCGTTCGACTCGCAAGATCATCCATGTCGACATGGATGCCTTCTTCGCGTCCGTGGAGCAGCGCGACGATCCGGCCCTGCGCGGGCGGCCGGTCGCGGTCGGCTATGCGGCGGCGCGCGGCGTCGTCGCGGCGGCCAGCTACGAGGCGCGGGGGTTCGGGGTGCGCTCAGCCCTGCCTTCGGTCACGGCACTTCGGCGTTGTCCCGACCTCGTCTTCGTGCCGCCGCGCTTCGACGTCTACAAGGCCGTCTCGCGTCAGATCCATGCGATCTTCGCCGAGTACACCGACCTCATCCAGCCGCTGTCGCTCGACGAGGCCTATCTCGACGTGACCGGCAACCGTGCCGGGCTGCCGACGGCCTGGGCCACCGCCAAGGCCATCCGGGCGCGCATCCTCGAGGAGACCGGCCTGACTGCGTCGGCCGGCATCAGCTACAACAAGTTCCTGGCCAAGCTCGCGTCGGACCACCGCAAGCCCAACGGCCAGTTCGCCGTCACGCCCGACATGGGCGCTGCCTGGGTCGAGACTTTACCCGTCGCGCGCTTCCACGGCGTCGGACCGGTGACGGCGGCCAAGATGAAGCGGCTCGGCATTGAGACCGGTGCCGACCTCCGCGCTAAGCCGCTCGCCTTCCTCGAAGAGCACTTCGGCAGTTCGGCCGGCTGGTACCATGCGATCGCCCGCGGCGAGGATCATCGCCCGGTCAACCCGAACCGCGCCCGCAAGTCGTCGGGTTCGGAGACCACGTTCGATCGCGACCTGACCGAACCGGCCGAGATCGAGACCGGCGTATTACGCATGGCGGACGATGTCTGGAACTGGTGCGAGAACGCCCAGGCCTTTGGCCGCACTGTCACCGTCAAGATCAAGTTCCAGGACTTCCGCCAGATCACCCGCAGCCGCAGCCATGCAGGCGCGGTGACCGATCGGGATCAGCTTCACCGTACAAGCCTTGACCTCGTCCGCTCGATCTACCCGCCCGAAACCGGCATCCGCCTGGTCGGGGTGACCGTCTCCAACTTCGAGGCACCCGTGCGCGACGACGGGCCGGCCCTGCCCCTATTTGGCGCGGGACCGGACTCACGCGGCGCTTCGATGATGGTGGAGGCTCGCTGATGGGCCGGCGGTCGGGGAGCGCCGACCTGCCGCTCCATGGCGGGCGCGTACCCGCCTGGCTTGGCCAGCGCATGACCCGGCTCGGCGCGGTGATCGCGCAAGCGATCGTGCTCGAATATGGCCGGGACGAACTGCTGCGTCGTCTCGCCCACCCCTTCTGGTTCCAGTCTTTTGGCGCGGTAATGGGCATGGACTGGCACTCGTCGGGGATCACGACGAGCGTACTCGGAGCCCTCAAGCGCGGCCTTGCCCCTCTCTCGAGCGAGCTCGGCCTGCACGTGTGCGGCGGTCGCGGGCGGCACAGCCGCGCGACCCCCGCAGAGCTTGTCGCGGTGGGAGAGCGCGTCGGTCTCGATGGCGAGGCGCTCGCGCGTTCCAGTCGGCTGGTCGCGAAGGTCGACAGCGCCGCGGTGCAGGATGGGTTCGACCTCTATCTCCACGGCTTCATCGTCGCTGACGACGGTCGCTGGGTGGTAGTGCAGCAGGGCATGAACGACGGCCGGAAGCAGGCTCGCCGTTATCACTGGCTCTCCGAGGGACTGGAGAGCTTCGTCGACGCGCCCCATGCCGCGGTCGAAGGCGCCAATCAGGGTCAGATCGTTAACCTGACCGACCGGCGCGCCGCCGCCTCGCGCGAACGCCAGCTCGATCTGCTCCGAAATGCGGGACCCGATGGAATCGTCCGCGAGCTTGCTCGGCTCAAACCCGCCTACGGCAAAGCATCTGCGCCGGCCGCGCAGGCGATGTTGCCGCACCTCGTCATGCCCGATCATCATGAGGTCCGTGCCGAGGACGTGATCGAGCGTCGACTGCATGGCGCGCTTGCCGCGGCCGCCGATCGTGGGCCTGAGGACTTCGCCGAACTGCTGCTGGTGCCCGGCATCGGCGCCCGCACCGTTCGTTCGCTGGCGATGGTGGCGGAGGTGGTTCATGGCACACCGTGTCGGTTCAGCGACCCTGCCCGCTTCAGCCTCGCCCATGGCGGCAAGGACCGTCATCCCTACCCGGTCCCGACCCGCGTCTATGACCGGACGATCGCGGTCATGAAGGGTGCGGTCGCGGCCGCGAAGCTCGGCCAGGACGAGAAGCTGGCGGCGATCCGGCGTCTCGACCAGCAGGCGAGACGGCTGGAGGTCACCGCGACCGGCCCATCGGTCGAAGCGCTGATCGCGGAGGAGCGCAGCCGATCGCACGCCTTCGGTGGTCGCAGCGTATTCGGCTGGGAGCCGCCGGGACCGGTACACGCCGACGAGAGCGCGGCTTGATGGCCATGGCGGACTTGTTCGATACCCCGACGCTGCCTGGGCTCGCGTCGCAGGACGATCTCGTCAGCGAGGCCGAGGAGCGGGTGCTGATTGCGGCGATCGACGCTACCGCATTGTCGCCCTTCCGGTTTCAAGGCTGGACCGGCAAGCGGCTGACCAGCTCCTATGGCTGGCGATATGACTTCGACGCGGGACGGCTTGAGCAGGGCGAGCCGCTACCCGATTGGCTGCTGCCGATCCGGGATCGCGCGGCTGCCTTCGCCGGGTTACCTGTCGAGGATCTCGTCCAGGCGCTGCTGATCCGCTACGATCCGGGCGCGGGCATCGGCTGGCATCGTGATCGGCCGGCCTTCGAGCATGTGGTCGGGCTGTCGCTCGGCGCACTGGCGACGATGCGCTTCCGCCGCCGGGTCGGCACGCGTTTCGAGCGCGTCGGCATGCCGCTGCCGCCCCGCGGTGCCTATCACCTCAGTGGCGAGGCGCGCCGTAACTGGGAACACAGCATCGCCGAAATGGACCGAACGCGCTGGTCGATCACGTTCCGCAGCCTGCGCGCGCGATCGTCCTAACCCGCGTCGTCGATCTCAGGATCGGTGCTGGCGCCCTTTGGCGCCGCGTCGGGCAAGCGCGCGGCAAGCGAGCCGATATTGTCTCCTCGGACCTCGATCATCGAAACCCCGTCGACGATCACCGCGTGTTGGGGGATCAGGATCGCGTCCTGCTGGTGCGCCGGATCGAGTGCGAGCCACGCGCGTACCGCCTTCTCAAGGCTGGTGACTTCGACAAGTTCTTCCTGGCCACGCGGCACGTTCTCGAGCGCAGCGCTCATCCGCCACTCGATGTCGGGCGATGCCACATCGCCCCAGCTTGCTTCGGCCATGGTCGTCCCTTCCGTCAACGCCTGCGCATTGTCCGCAAGTCGAGCGCAAGGACGGGCACGAAGTTCCCTCAAGCTCCGTCTAGCTCTGAACGGGCCAGCAACAGCGCTGCGGGCTCCAGACCAGCCTCGCTGCCCCTTCAACGTAACTGGCTGTCCTTGCTGCCCCGCCGATTGATGCCGGACGCCTTCGGCTTGGCATCACGAAGCGATTGACACGCGACGCACGTGCGAACGCCCGGGAGGACAATCCGACGACGCTCGGGGATCGGCTCGCCGCATTCAACACAGTGGGTTTCACTTTCGCCCGTCGGCATGCCAGCCCGGGCGGCGAGGATGGCATCCGCGACCGAGTCGTCGATCTGATCCTGGACGGCACCGTCCCGCGTCCAACCGCCCGCCATCATCTGCTCCGTCTTCGATTGTCATCCGAAATGGGGTGAGCAGGCGCTGTTTTCAGCCTTTCCGGCGCTGGGCAGCACCAGCAGAACACCGTGTCGGGCTGATCCCGGCCAGATTCTTTTACGCTCCGTGGGTTGACCGACGTCGCCGCCATGCGGAACATAAGAGGAACACGAGAGTCGATTCCGCCTGATGTCTGCCGCCGCTTCCAGCTCCGAAATCGTGACACGCCTTCGCGAGAGCGTTGCCGATGCGCGCCCGCGGCAGGTTGCAGCCCTTCCCTTTGGCTTGCCCGAGATCGACCGCCGGCTGGCCGACCATGGGCTGGACGGGGCCGCCCTGCACGACATCGCGCCCGCGGCCCCGTCGCTCAGCGACGACGCCGCAGCGACGCTCTTCATCGCCGGCATCGCCGCGCGCCTGGCAGCGGCCGCCAACAGCCGCGTGCTGTGGGTGGTGAGCCGGTTCGACCTCTACGCGCCGGGGCTTGAGCAAGCAGGATTGCCGCCCGGACGCATCCTCTTTGCCGAAGGACGCGAGGACAAGGACGTGCTGGCGCTGATGGAGGATGGCCTGCGTCACGGCGCACTTGCCGCAGTCGTAGGCGAGGTCCGTCGCGCCGACATGACCGCGAGCCGCCGGCTCCAGCTCGCTGCTGACGCGGGCAGGACGCCCGCCTTGCTGTCGCGCCGGTGGCGCCGACAGGGTGTCTGTCCCCTGTTCGAGCTGTCGGCGGCGACGACGCGTTGGCGGATCGGCTGTGCGCCATCCGAACGGCTGCCCGCGCCTGGCGTCGGCCGTGCCCGCTGGACGGTAGAGCTCGTCCGCCAGCGGAATGGCAATCCCTTTTCCCTTCTCGTCGAGGCCTCAGATGACACGGGTCGCCTCGCTCTACCTGCCGGCGCTCAGCATCGAGCGGCTCCGGCGGCTGGAGCGACCGCGCGCGCAGCCTGAGCCGCGTGCCCTCTCCCCCTTGCCCGTCGACGACGACCCCGGCGCCTGCTCGGTGCCGCGGGGCGGCAACTGGCGGCCGGGTGCACGCTGGGCGCGCGAGGGCACGCGCGATCGCTTGGGCGTGGCGGCCGAGGCGACCGCGCTCCCGCTCCATCAGCAACCGACCATGCGCGAACTCGGGCGCCGGTCGGAAGCCGCCGAGCATCCGTTCAAAGGGCGGCAGCATGCGCCGCTCGCCGCGACCGTATCCACGGCAGAACGGGCGGGAGCGCCCGCACCGCCGCTGATCCTGGCGCACCAGACCGGCAATCAACAGCTGATCGCGGCGGCTTGCCCGGCGGCCCTCGCGCTCGGCCTGGTGCCGGGCATGGCGGTGACCCAGGCGCGGGCGCTCGTGCCAGGGCTCGACATCCGCGCGTTGGATCCCGCCGCCGACGCGGCCGTTCTGGATCGGCTCGCTTACCACGCGGTGCGGCACTGGACGCCGACCGTGGCCATCAGCGGGCCGGTTGGGCTCTGGCTCGACCTGACCGGCGTCACCCACCTGTTCGGCGGTGAGGTGCGGTTCTGCGAGCGCCTGCTCGGCTTCTGCCGGCGGCTCGGGCTGACGGCGCGGGTCGCGGTCGCGGGCAGTCTCGGGGCGGCGCACGCGCTGGCACGGTTTGGCGGCCAGCCGATCGAGCGGATCGAGGCCGGCCGCGAGGCGCAGGCACTCGCTGGTCTGCCGCTCGCGGCGCTTCGCCTGACGCCCGAGGCGCTGGCCGCGGCGACCCGCTTCGGGCTGGAGCGCGTCGGCGACCTGCTACCACTCCCGCGCGGTCCGCTCGCCCGGCGGCTTGGCCTCGCCAGCGTCCGCCGGCTCGACGAGGCGCTCGGGCGTCTGGCTGAGCCGATCGTCCCGGTCGTGGCACACGAGGTTCCGGTCGCAACGCTACGACTGCTCGAGCCGATCGGGACCGCGGAGGCGATCGAGCAGGTCATCCGCGATCTGCTTGCCGACATGGTCGAGCAGCTGCGGACACGGGGCCTCGGCGCGCGGACGCTGGTGCTGGCACTCGATCGCGTCGACGGCAGCGAGCAGCGGCTGACCATCGGCACGGTGCGTGCCACCCGCGATGCGGCTCACCTCGCGCGCCTCTTTCATCTCCGCATCGAACGCGTCGACCCTGGCCTCGGCATCGAGACGATGCGGCTGGCGGCCCTCCGGACCGAGCCGCTCGGCGCAACCCCGCTTGGGGGCACGCTCGCGGGCGACGTCGGACCTGCCGACCTCTCGACCCTTGTCGACCAACTCGCGGGCCGGGCGGGGCCGGAGGCGCTGTTCACGGTCGGCGCGGTCGAAAGCGACGTGCCCGAGCGCGCGACCGTCCGCGTCGAACCGATGGCGAGCCCTCAGGGCTGGCCGGCGTGGAAGCGGCCCGTCCGGCTGCTGCGCCGGCCCGAGCCGCTATCCGGCGTGGTGGCACTGCTGCCCGACCATCCTCCGCGCCGCTTCACCTGGCGCGGGCGTGTCCATGCCGTGGTCGCGGGCGACGGCCCGGAACGCATCCATGGCGAGTGGTGGCGGCGCGACGGCGAGGTCTGGGCGGTGCGCGATTATTTCCGCGTCGAGGATGAGGCAGGCGCGCGCTTCTGGCTGTTCCGGCGCGGTGACGGTGTCCATGGCGCGACCGGCGATCTTAGCTGGTACATCCACGGCCTGTTCGGATGACTCTAGATCTCCGCTCCGATCGGTGCCGTGTATCGCTCGTCCACCACATCGCCCGTGTTGAGCACGCCGGCCGGTTCGAAGATCATCACCTCGGCCTCCTCATCGGCGGCTGTCCGGTGCTCCACGCTGCGCGGTACGATCACAAACTCGCCGGGCCCGAGATCCGCGATGTGGGTTCGGAACTCGACCCGGAAACGGCCGCGATGGACGAGGAACATCTCGTCCACGTCGGCGTGCGTGTGCCAGGGGAACACGCCCTCGGCCTTGACGAGCTTCACCTCCTGTCCGTTGAGACGGCCGACAATCTTGGGCCGCCATTGTTCATCGATGCGCGCGAAGCCCGCCGCCACATTGACCGTATCCATGCCCGCCTCCTGATCGGCCCGCCATACCAAGCCGGCAGGTCGGCGTCATGACCGGCTATGTGGAGCTGCAGGTCACGAGCCACTTCTCGTTCCTGCGCGGCGCCTCGTCGCCCGACGAGTTGTTCGCCGCCGCCGCCCTGCTCGGACACACGGCGCTGGGCGTCACCGACCTCGGTAGCGTCGCCGGCGTGGTTCGCGCCTGGGAGGCGCAGAAGGCGACCGGGGTCCGGCTGATCGCGGGCGCGCGGCTCCTGCTGGACGATGGCCGCGACCTGCTGCTCTACCCGACTGACCGCCCTGCCTGGTCGCGCCTGAGCCGGCTGCTCACGCTCGGCAAGTCCCGCGCCGGCAAGGGCGGTTGCACGCTTGGATGGAGCGATGTCGCGGCACGCGCCGAGGGGCTGATCGCGATCCTGCTGCCCGACCTGCCCGGCGAGACCACCGCCCGCCACCTGGAGGAGCTCGGGGAGGCGTTCGGCACCCGCGGCTACTGCTCGCTGGCACTGCGCCGCCGACCAGACGACGCGATGCGGCTGCACGAACTCGCCGCCCAGGCAACGGCCGCCGGCGTGCGCGCGGTCGCAACCGGCGACGTGCTCTACCACGCGCCCGAGGCGCGCCTCCTGCAGGACGTGGTCACCGCCATCCGCGAGAAGTGCACCGTCGACACGCTCGGGCATCGCCGCGAGCGGCATGCCGATCGCCACCTCAAGTCGCCACAGGAGATGGAGCGTCGCTTCGCCGCCTTCCCCGACGCGATCGCCGCGACGGCCGACATCGCGAGGGCGTGTCGCTTCGATCTCGGCGAACTCAGCTACCAGTACCCACACGAGGAGGTGGTCGAGGGACTGACGGCGCAAGGCGCGCTCGAGCAGCTGACCCGCGAGGCGGCTGGGCGGATGTTCCCAGACGGCGTGCCGCTCCCCTACCAGAAACAGATCGCCCATGAGCTGCGGTTGATCGGCGACCTTGGCTACGCGCCCTACTTCCTGACCGTGAACAGCATCGTCGCGGAGAGCCGTCGGCGCGGCATTCTCTGCCAGGGGCGCGGTTCGGCGGCGAACAGCTGCGTCTGCTTTGTGCTCGGCGTCACCAGCATCGACCCCATCAAGCACGAGCTATTATTCGAACGCTTCGTCTCGGGCGAGCGCCGCGAGCCGCCCGACATCGACGTCGACTTCGAGCATGAGCGCCGTGAGGAGATCATCCAGTGGATCTACGAGACCTACGGCCGTGACCGATCCGCGCTGACCGCGGTCGTGACCCGCTATCGCGCCCGCGGTGCGGTCCGCGAGGTCGGCAAAGCGCTCGGCCTGCCCGAAGACCTTACCAAGGCGCTCGCCGGTTTGGTCTGGGGCTGGAGCCAGGAAGGTGTCGGCGAGAAGCAGGTCAACGAGCTCGGGGTGAACATGGCGGATCGCCGGCTGCGGCTGGCGCTCGACCTCGCCCGCAAGCTGATTGGCGTACCCCGCCACCTGTCCCAACATCCCGGCGGGTTCGTGCTGACCCATGACCGGCTCGACGACCTCGTGCCGATCGAGCCCGCGGCGATGGTCGACCGGCAGGTGATCGAGTGGGACAAGGACGATATCGACGCCTTGAAGTTCATGAAGGTCGACGTGCTGGGCTTGGGCATGCTCGGCTGCATGAACCGGGCCTTCAACCTGCTCGACGAGGCCAAGGACATCCGGGTCGGCATGGCTGACCTCCAGGATGACGACCCGGACGTCTACGCGATGATCCAGAAGGCGGACACGCTCGGCGTCTTCCAGATCGAAAGCCGAGCGCAGATGTCGATGCTGCCGCGGATGAAGCCGCGGCGCTTCTACGATCTCGTGATCGAGGTCGCGATCGTGCGCCCTGGTCCCATCCAAGGCGACATGGTCCACCCTTATCTCCGCCGCCGCGAGGGGATCGAGAAGCCCGACTACCCCCGTCCCGAGCTGCGCGCGGTGCTCGAGAAGACACTCGGCGTGCCGCTCTTCCAGGAGCAGGCGATGAAGGTCGCGATCGTCGGTGCCGGCTTCACGCCTTCCGAGGCCGATCAGCTCAGGCGCGCGATGGCGACGTTCAAGTTCACTGGTGGGGTAAGCCACTTCTTCGAGAAGCTGGTCGGCGGGATGGTCGAGCGCGGCTATCCGCGCGACTTCGCCGAGCGCACGTTCAAGCAGATCGAGGGGTTCGGTTCCTACGGCTTCCCCGAGAGCCACGCCGCCAGCTTCGCCAAGATCGCCTACGCCTCGTGCTGGATGAAGTATCATCATCCCGACGTCTTCTGTTGCGCGCTCCTCAATGCGCAGCCGATGGGCTTCTACGCGCCCGCCCAGGTGGTGCGTGATGCCCGCGAGCATGGCGTCGAGGTCCGCCCGGCCTGCATCAACACCAGCCGCTGGGATTGCACGCTCGAGCCGACCCGCGGGCGCTACCTCGCCGTGCGCCTCGGGCTCAGGCAGGTCCGCGGGCTCGCCAACGTCCATGGCGCCGCGATCGTCGCCGCGCGGGGCGAAACGCCGTTTCAGTCGGTCGAGGAGGTCTGGCGCCGCGCCGGCGTGCCCCGCGCCGCGATCGAACGGCTGGCCGAAGCTGACGCTTTCCACGCGCTGGGCGAGGATCGGCGGCAGGGTTTGTGGAAGGTGCGCGGGCTCGGCGAGGCGCCGCTGCCGCTGTTTGCCGCCGCCGACGAGCGCGAGGCGGCGTTCAGCCCGGAGGGACTGGAGCCGACCGTCGCGCTCAAGCCGATGTCGGACGGACGCGAGGTCGTCGAGGATTATCGGGCGCTGCAGTTGTCGCTGCGCGCCCATCCGCTCGCCTTCCTCCGCGACGATCTCACCCGGCGCGGGGTCAAGCGCTGCGCCGATCTCGCGACCATCCGCGACGGGCGCCATGTCGAGGTCGCCGGCATCATCCTCGTCCGCCAGAAGCCTGGGTCCGCCAAGGGCGTGCTGTTCATCACCATCGAGGACGAGAGCGGGATCGCCAACGGCATCCTCTGGCCTGACCGGTTCGAGGCGCAGCGCCGCACCGTCATGTCCGCTGCGATGATCGGGATGAAGGGCCGCGTCCAGAAGGAGGGCGAGGTCATCCATGTCATCTGCGATCGGATCGTCGACTATGGCGACCTGCTCTCCAGGGTCGGACAGATGGACTTCCCGCACGCGACCGGCCGCGGCGACGGCGCCCGCCATGCAGGTTCGCCCGATCGTGGCGACGCAGGCTGGAAGCCGTCCCCTCGCGACAGCTACTGGCCGCCGCATGCCGCCGGCCTGGATCCCGAGGAGGTCGTGCGGGTCAAGACGCGCGACTTCCGGTGAGCAATGGCAAGTCTGCCGCGCCATCAGCGCGTAATCATTTCCCTGTCGCTCCACATTCTTCGCGCCGCCATGGTTCGCTCGGGCGAGATGCGGGTCGACGCGGTCGAGGTCCGGCTGGCGCTGCGCTGCCTGCTGCCGCACTGCCCCGAACGCTGGCCACTCGAGCTGTTCTGGGACGCGGCCAGCCAAGACAACGAGATCGGCCGCGCCCAGGGTACCACCGCCGCATTCAACGGCATCGTCCGGCAGCTGCGGCTGGCAGGCCGGCATGAAGACTGAACCGGGTCAGGTAACCCCGTCGCCGGGTCGGGCCGACGACGCCATCGATCATGTCGGGCGCAAGCTGCGGACGCTCGAACAATGCGCGCTCCATCGCCGAACCTTCCGGCTGACGTGTCCGGCCTGCGGCCACGTCCGTCTCCTCGATGCGATCCCGCTCTGGTGGCTGTTCGTGAGGCGTGGCTGGGACGATGGCCTGCCGCAGGCGATCCGGCGTTTATGCTGCCAGCCCTGCCGAGACGGCGGTTGCGTTGTTCGGCCCCGCTTCGTCGTTACCCGCGAGCAACCCGAAGGGCCGCAACCGCCCTACCCCGACCGCCATGAGTGGAAGAGGGTTGTGTCGCGCTACCGCTCGTGATCGGATCGCCGCCATGTGCAACCTGTACAATCTCAAGGTCGAGCGCTGGGAGTATCTCGACTATTTCCGGGCCGGCGAGGACGCCTGCAACGAGCTCGAGGTCACCAAGGATTACGCCGCCCCCGGCAAGCCCGGCTATGTGGTGCGCATGGACGCCGGGCAGCGCGTGCTCAGCACCATGAAGTGGGGGTTCCCGACCCGGAAGCCGCGCAAGCGGCCGGCGCGCAAAGGCGAGATGCCCTTCCTGCATGACTGGTGGACCAACTGCCGCAATCTTTCGAGCAACATGTGGCGGCCCTGGCTGCTCAAGCCCGAGCATCGCTGCCTCGTGCCTTTCTCGCGCTTTGCCGAACCGAAGGCCGTCGCCGATCGCAGCGGGCCGGGCGACACGAACTGGTGGTTCACCGTCGCGGACCAGCCAGAGCCCTGCTTTGCGGGCGTCTGGAAGATCGATCAGGATCACGACCGCGTCTATGGCTTCTGTACGACCGAGCCGAATGCACTTGTTGCACCCAAGCACCCCAAGGCCATGCCGGTCATCCTCATGGCGGAAGATCATGAACGCTGGCTCACGGCACCAGCCGAGGAGGCGCTACCCCTCGTGTCGGCCTATCCGTCGCAGCTGATGAGCGCGGCCTGACGCTGCCGCTCTACACCCGATGGATCGGTACTGGCCGCCACGCCCCGCCGCGGTCTGACTGGCTTAGCGAACCGCGCCGGACATGGTATGTTCCGGACGATGAACCTCATGACGAGCATGCGAACCGAGGTAGAAGGCGCTGCGGCCGCAGAACCAAGCGTCGACTTCGTCGTCGTCGATGTCGAGACCGCCTGTTCGCGCGTCAGCAGCATCTGCCAGATCGGCATCGTCGGCTTTCGGGACGGACGGGAGGTGTTCGCCTATGAGACCCTCGTCGATCCCTGCGACGAGTTCTCGCCCTTCAACACGCGCATCCACGGCATCAGCTGCGATCACGTCGTGGGCAAGCCGACATTCGGCCACATCCATGAGCTCGTTGACGGTCACCTCGCCGGCCGGGTCACGGTCGCGCACTCGAACTTCGACAAGGGCGCGCTTGCGGCCGCCTGCCGCTTTCATGACCGGCGCACGATCGAAACGACGTGGCTGGATAGCGTGCGGGTGGCGAAGCGCGCCTGGCCCGACTTGCCAAGCCATCGGCTTAACGTGCTGACCCGCTTCCTGGGCGTACGGCACAAGCACCATGACGCGCTCAGCGACGCCCGGGCAGCGGGAATGGTGATCGTCAGGGCGATCGACCATACCGGGATCGACCTCGCGGGTTGGCTGAAGCCGGCGAACCCGCGGGGTGGCCCGGCGCCGAAGCCGGCGGCAGATGGCTGCCTCGAAGGCGAACGAGCATTTGTTCTCGGACAAGCTCGTGACGGTCCGCTGGCAGTTCGCTTGGCAGAGCTGGGTGCGCGCGTCGTCGCCTCGGTCGGCACGACGACGACGATGCTCGTCGTCAGCGATGATCAACCGTACGGCAGGTTCGTCGAGGCGAGCGCTCCATATCGAAAGGCAGAAGAGCTCCGAGGCGCCGGCGCTGCTCTGCGCATACTCGGCGAGAGTGAAATCGGGGACATGCAGGGCACTTGATCGGAAGCCGTCTGCCGGGCGATCGGCTGCTTCTCAAAACTCAAGACTGAGGGTCGAGAAGGCGGGGTGCATTCGAGAAAGGTTTTTGAGACGCTCTTTCCCTCTGCCGCGGCGTCTCATCGAGCCGACTATCAAAACCGATCGTGGGTGTTGAAAAAGTCCTACTGAAGGCTGCCGATCGTCTGTCGAAATCGCCTTTTTAGATTATGCGAGAGGTTTGCTTATCCGGTTCCACCTGAGACATCAGGAGCCACCTTGGGGTCGGGATCCTGTGCCTTGCCGATCGCGGGTGCCACCTTCTGGCTCGGCATAGCGGTGAGATAAGCAACGATCGCATCGACGTCCTTCTCGGCCACTGGCGCCTTATACACCTCACGCATCTTGGTGACGGTCGCCTTCCACTGATCCGCCGATAGCGCAGGCTGGGTCAGCGCCATGCTGGCTGAGTGGCACGAGGTGCAATTGGCATTGATGACGTCGGCGTGCGGACCGTCGGGGTAGGTCGCGTCGTCGGCCGGCAGGTCGACGCTGGTCGAGGCAAGCGAGAAGCCGCGCGCTGACACGCTGGCGGCCGGTGCCGGCTCAGACATCTCGGAGATCGGAACGGGCGCCTTGCGGCTGCTCGGCGCGCCGATCGAGACGAGGATGATGCCGGTCAGGCCGATCAGGCCAGCAGCCATCACGCCGGGAGACGGAGTCTTCATGATTTGCTCGCTCCTCAGGCCGCGATGATGGTGGTGGTTTCAATGTTGCCGCGCATGAACCCGCCGGGATTCCAGATCGGCTTCATCGGCTGAGCGACACCGTTGGTGTTCCAGCAGCGCACCATGATGGGGTTAGGCCCGCGTCTCAGCGGCACCCGCCCGTCCCAGCGCCGGAAGCTGTACCTGCCCTCGTCCGCTCCGAGCGTCGTCCTGTACCAGGTGCGGCCACCGTCCGACGACACATCGACCTTGGCGACGCCGCAATCGCCGCCCATTGCGATGCCGCCGACCGGGATCGACGCTTCATAGGCGATCGCCTGACCATCGGGCAGGCTGGTCATCCAGCTACGCGGGATCATGCGATTGATCGGTACGGTCGGGAAGTCCTTGGCACCGGGGGCGACATTCGCGCCGGGTGTCGCGGGGATCTTGTAGGCCTTGGCCATCCAATACTGGTCGTCAGGGCCGGGCAGTACCTCGATCGCGTTCAGCATCTTGACCCAATAGGTCGAGTACCAGCCCGGCACGATCAGCCGGCAGGGAAAGCCGTTGAGGAGCGGCAGTTGCTCGCCGTTCATGCCGAAGGCGATCATGACCTCGCCGTCGCGGGCATGGTCGATGTCGAGTGCCTTCTCGAAGTCAGGAGCGCCCGCCACGACCGGCTGATCGAGAGCGCCGAAGCGCACCTGCACCGCGCCTGCCTTGACCCCGGCGAGGTCGAGCACGTCGCGCAGGCGAACGCCGAGCCACTTGGCGTTGCCCATCGCGCCATTGCCCCATTGCGCGCCGGCGACGCGCGGCTGGAATAGCCCGCGACTGTTGCCCGAGCACTGATTGACCGCCGCCATTTCGACCCGTGGAAGGCGCAGCAGCTGAGCGAGGCTGATCGACAGCGGCCGGTTGACGTGGCCGAAGACGTTGAGGCGGAAAGTCTCGACATCGATCGAGGTCGGGATATCGGCCCAGTGCCAGCGGACGAAGAACTGGTCGTTGGGCGTGAACACCGACTTGTCGAACACGTCCATCGGCGTTTCCAGCAAAGGCGGATGGACACGCTGGAGGATCATGCTGCCCTTGCCGGGAAAGGCGCTGGTCATCGGCCGTTCGGCATTGCCGCCAGGCAGCTTCAGGTCGACGAGCTGCTGTGCCAGCGCAGGTGCTGCGGCAAGGCCGGCGCTGCCGAGCGCGGCATGCCTAAGAAAGCGGCGACGGCTGGTCTCACTCGCCAGCCCGGCGTCGAAATTGTCCATGACAAGGCTCTCCTGTGGCCAGCCACGCTGGCGGATCGAAGGGGCGTTCTGCAAGTGATCGAACCGACTGATCCGATCACCACGGCGGATCAGTTCGGGGTGGCGATGCAGGGCGAGACGAACAGGTTGCCCCGCCATGCGCCAGCCAGCGTCTTGGCACCGACCAGCAGCCACATCGCCGCAAGCGCGACTGTCAGCACCGTGCCAGCTATGCCGAAGAAGCCGAGGTTCAGCGTCGTGCCGAGGCGGAAGGTGGCGACGGTGTAGACGCCGAGCGGAAAGGTATAGCCCCACCAGCCCAGGTTGAACGGCACACCAGCGCGCCAGTAGCGGATGGTGATAAGCGTCGCGAGCGCCAGCCACCACAGGCCGAAACCCCACAGGCAGAGCCCGGCGACAACGCCGATCCCCTGCGCGACGGTGCCGACGCCGGCTAGCCCGTGCGCGGTGAGGATCGCCGGCGCATCCGCGCCGAGCACCAGCATGCCCAGAGCACCCGTGCCGATCGGCCCCAGCGCCAGCCAGGAGGATGCCGCCATGCTTTCATGCGGCAACTTGTGGAGTGCCATGCGCAGGATGAGGATGGCGAGGATGCCAAACGCGACCGGCACTGAATAGGCCCACAGCACATAGGAGGTCGCAAGCGTGACTAGCTGCGCGTGGGGATCGGCCAGATGCGGCGCGAGCAGCCCGCCGCTGGCACCCGCCACTTCGGCAGCGACGACCGGCAGCAGCCATACCGCGGTCATGCCGTCCAGGCTATGCTCGTGGCGGGTGAACATCAGGTACGGGATCAGCACGCCGCAGGCGAGCGACATGGCGACGTCGATCCACCACAAGACCTGCGCGACCGGTACGATGCCATTCCCGAACCGCGCGATGCCGAAGGCGAGGCAGCCGTTGATGATTGTCGCCAGCCCCATCGGGATGGTCCCGATGAACATTGACACGGTGTTGTGCCCGAAGATGCGCCGCGCCTCATGCCCGAACATCACCCAGCGCGCGCCATAGAGGCCGGCGAACAGCGCGAAGAGTGCGATGTTGAAGAACCACAACACCTCGCCGAATGGCTTCAGCGAGGGTCCAATGCCGGGTACCTGCGGCAGTGCGAGCGCGAGGATGCCCGTGCCCATCGTCGCGGCGAACCAGTTGGGCGTGAACTGGCGGATCATCTCGCGGGGGTGATCGAGCCGGCTGAGCGGCTTGAGGCCGCTCAGAACGGAGTGCGTGTCGGCAGTCATGCGACCTGCTCCTTGATGAGGTCCGTCAGCGCGTCGGCCGCGCGGGTGCGATAGCGTTCCTTGTGGCGCAGCGCGTGAAAGGCGCGGTCGGGCAGCCCGAGCGGCAGCTCGACAAGGTCACCGGCCTTGAGCGCACGAGCTACGACCAATCGCGACAAGACGGCAACGCCGGCACCGGCCTCGACCGCGGTACGCACCGCCTCGTTGGACGGCAGCGTCATCGCTATCGTCAGCTGGGCCGGATCAAACCCGCGCGTTCGCAGCACGTCCTCGAAGGTCGAGCGCGTACCGGATCCCAGCTCACGGACGATCCAGCGTTCAGTGCGCAGCCAGGCCTCGTCGACACGTTCGGCGTCCTCGCGGCCGACCAGCACCATCGGATCACGCCCGACAGTCCAGTGGGCGAGTGCCGGTTCGTCCACCTCGCCCTCGACAAAGCCGAGTTCCGCCGCGCCGCTCAGGACCTGCGCTGCCGCACCTTCGGTGTTGTCGATCGCGAGCTCAACCGCGATCTGCGGGTGGCGTTCGTGGAAGGCGGCGAGCTTTGCCGGCAACCAGTAGCTCGCGATCGTCTGGCTGGCGACGATCCGCAATGAACCACGGGCAAGCCCGGCATAGTCCGCCAGCATCGTCTCGGCATGCGCTGCCCGCCCCAGCACCGCGCGCGCTTCCTCCAGAAAGCCGCGGCCTGCTTCGGTCAGCTGGATGCCACGCCCGACGCGGTGAAACAGAGGAACCCCGTAGCGCGCTTCGAGGGCAGCAATCGCGCCGGAGGCAGCAGACTGCGTGACGTTCAGCACCTCCGCTGCCTTGGTGACGTGTTCGCGCTCCGCGACACCGACGAATATTCTGAGCTGCTCCAGGGTCATGCAGCTTATATCGCGCAATCTGATCGATACGACCAACCGTTTGATCTGCTCATTCCAATCTGGATATCGGAACGATCGGCAGCCTTTCGTCTGTGATGGTCTTGAAGACTTGAAGCGATCCGCGCGCTTGCGGCGTTTGTTCGTCCATGACCGATATGATCGAGCGCAAATCCGATCCCTACAACGCCGAGCCGACGCCCAGTGCGTTGATCGAGCGGTTCCTGACGCCGCAGGCGCTGTTCTACGTGCGCAGCCACGGGCCAGTGCCGGATCTGCCCGCCAATCATCGGATCGAGGTGAGCGGGACGGGCATGGCGAGCCGCTCTTTCTCGGTAGAGGAACTGAAAGCTACGTTTTCCACGCACTCGGTGACAGCCGTGCTCCAATGCGCGGGTAACCGGCGCACGGACCTCCAGCAGGTCGGCAAGACGTCGGGCGATCCTTGGGATGTCGGCGCGATTGGCAATGCGGAGTGGACCGGCGTACGCCTGGCCGATGTGCTCGATGCAGTTGGCGCGCCTGATGCGTCCAACCTGTTCGTGGCGTTCACCGGCGCCGACGAGGTGGACGTGGAGGGCGAAGAAGCCTTGTTCGGGGTCTCGATCGCCATGGACAAGGCGCGGCAACCCGACGTCCTCATTGCCTGGGCGATGAACGGCGAGCCGCTGACGCCCGAACATGGCGCCCCGCTCCGCATGGTGGTGCCGGGCTATGCAGGCGTGCGCAGCGCCAAATGGCTGACACGGATCGAGGTGCGAGACACGCCTTCCGACGCACCGATCCAGGCGCACGACTACAAGCTGTTTCCCGCCGATGTGACGAGCGACACCGTCGACTGGAGCCGGGGTCTGACCATCAATGCCATGCCGCTCAACGCCGCGATCTGCTCGCCCGGTGCGGGCGAGAGTTTGGCCGCCGGAGAGGTGCGGATTGAGGGATATGCCATTGCCTATGACCGCCGTATTTCTCGGATCGAAGTGT
>OOKD01000107.1_pt1 | contig 31669 bp, 27 predicted proteins | sample 1691731 | NCBI WGS metagenome assembly OOKD01 (sample SAMN05831947, study PRJEB22555) | human gut metagenome | isolation source: Skin biopsy | host: Homo sapiens
AATACCAGCATCCCGATCTCGCCGCCTGACACACCGCCAAGCGAACAGCCTAGAACACCAGGATGAGGGGTCCCTTTTCGACGCCGATCACCCCGCTAACGGGGTCCCTTTTCCACGCCGATCCACACCCCACCCGATGTCGTTACCGGCCTAGCACGAGTGGTTTGATGCAGTAAAACACTGCCGTTCACGACCCGGTTCGCTCCGCGCCAGCGACGCCTCTTGGGCCAATGTATACATTGGTGCCACGAGGCATATCCTGCCATCTCTGCCATCTCTGCCCCGTCGTCGTGTCGCACGGATGCGAAGCGGGTTGCTTACAGGAAACGCTGGCCCGCATGGTCCTTGAACAGGTCGGCGTTGCGCACGTACTCGGACAGGACCTGCACCGATTTGTGCCGGCTGACCTCCTGCAACTTGAAGATCGTCGCGCCTTGCGCCGCGCCTTCGGTGATGAAACCTGCGCGCAAGGAATGCCCCCCGAAGAGCGTCGGATCGTATCCCGCCGCGGCGGCATGCGTCTGCACCAGCCGCGCGATCGCCCGGTCGGACATCGGCGCCGGCGTCAGCGCATCCTTGCGCGTCAGACGGCGGAACAGCGGCCCCTCGGCATGCCCGGCCGCCGCCATCCAGGCGAGCAACAGCGCCTTGGGACGGATCCGCGTGCCTTCGGGGATCGCGATCACTGCGCCCTCGCCCGCCCGATCGGTCTTCGACCGCGCGACCGTCAGCCGCAGGCCCTCCGGTACGATCCCGACATGCCCCACCTCCAGCGCCACGATCTCCGACCGCCGCAGGGCCGCCGCCATTCCGATCGCCAGGATCGCCCGATCCCGGGTTGCGCGCAAACCGTCCCCCTCGATCGTGGCCAACATGTTCCGCAACGCCGCGGCGTCCGCCGGCGCCTTGCGGCGCTTCGCCCCGCCATGCTCGGCGCGGATCCCAGCAAGGACTTCGGTAAGCCGCCCTGCAGTCGGCAGGGCGGTGGGTGCGGGAAAGCCCGCAGCCCGATGATGATGCCCGATCGCTGCGACACGCCGGTTGATCGTGGCTGGATTGAGACCCGCCGTGGCCTGATCGCTTGCGAATACCGCCACGACATCAGGCGATGCCGGCAAGGCCGCCAGGCCATGCGCATCGCACCAAGCTGCGAAGATCGCCCAATCCGATTCATACGCTCGCCGCGTCGCGGTTGATCGAGCCGCCTTGGCATAAGCCGCTGCCCGCTCGATCTTGGCATCAAGGATCGCCGGCAACGTCGGCTGGAGAGGGATTGGTATCCCGAGCGCTTGCCCGTCGCCGACGCCTGGGACGATCGCATCAGAAATGAGCCGTTGGCGCGCCATGATCCAGCTATGACAGGATTGATCCGGACGAGCTAGCACTGTGCCCGAGAATCATTGTTATCGGACGCAAGTGTGAACGGCCGCTTGAAGTCGTCGTGGTGCGACGACATAGGCAAAAGCGTCGACAGCATCGCGTGGGACCGTCCGCGGATCGTTCGACCGACGCGGGAACACGATACGATGCATGATACCGCCCTGGCCCACGCGCAGTTGTTTTTTGAAACCTACCTCGGCGATGGTGAGGCGCTGCGCATTCTCGAAGTGGGGTCGGCGGACGTCAACGGCGGTCTGCGCGGCCTGGCGCCGGCGGGGTCCGACTATGTCGGCGTCGATTTCGCAGTGGCGCCGGGTGTCGATGTCATCCTGGACGATCCGATGACGCTGCCCTTCGCCGATGCCAGCTTCGACGTGTGCGTGACCTCGTCCTGTTTCGAGCACGCGCCCTTTTTCTGGCAGACGGCGGTCGAGATCGCGCGCGTGCTGAAACCCGGCGGGCTGTTCTACCTCAACGCACCCGAGGCGATCCTGCGCGGAGATCGACGCGCAGATCGTCTCCAATCCCAAGTTCCTGCGCGGGGGCGCCGCGATCGGCGACTTCAAGCGCCGCGACCGCATCGCCATCGGCACCACCGACGATCGCACACGCCGCGTGATGCGCGGCATCTACCGCCGCGACGAGGTCGAGGAAGCCGACTTTCCCTACACTGCTGTCGGGCGTGATCAGAAAATGCGTATCAACTATCTATTGAAGCTTGTCGACACTTGATGAGATCAGTCACACTCCGTGGTGGCGACGGCAATCGTCGAGCACTGCGCCGACGGTATCGACCAGCGCATAGCGAGGGTGCCAGCCAGTCCATTCCCGCAATTTCGTCGCGTCGATCCGCGCAGACGGTACATCACTCGCCCGGAGACGAGCGGAATCCTGTTCGACGCGAATCGGCACACGCGCCATCGCGAGCAACATATCCAAGAGATTGCCGATAGGGAGTACGTCACCCGAGCTGACATTGAACGTCTCGCGTAACCTCGACGCATCCTGTCGCAGCACTTCGCAATAAGCAACGACGACGTCCCGCACGTCGAGGAAGTCGCGCATTGCAGTCAACGATCCAACCTTCACCACCGGCGGGAGTTGACCGCCCTCTATTTTGGCAATTTGATCGGCGAAGGCAGGCAAGACAAAGCGCGTGTCCTGCCCTGCCCCGCTATGGTTTCCTGGACGAAAGACAATCAATCGATTGGTTGGCGCCAATACATCGGCAAGCAGTTCCTCACCCGCCCGCTTGGTCCGTGCATAGGGCGACATCGGCAGCGGCAGAGTTCCCTCGCCCGCCGGCCCGACATTGAATGCCGCGCCATAGACCTCGCTGCTGCTGGCGAAAGCGACGGTCGCGGTCGGCACCGATGCAGCCACCGCTTGCGCCAGATTCAGCGTGCCCGCGACGTTGGTACGCCATGTCTCCGCCGCCCCGCCCGCCGACGCACCCACCGACGATTGCGCGGCGAGGTGCACGATGAGATCGGGACGCAGGTCGTCGATCAACCGCGCGACGACAGCCGCGTCGTTCAAATCCAGCTGCATGTCCGCGTCGGCCGCGCGTCCGGGCGCAACCAGCCGGGCGTCGGGCGTCAGCTGTTCGCGCAAAGCCGGCAGCAAATAGCGCCCGACAAAGCCCCCCGCCCCGGTTACGAACACCGATCGATAGGGCAGCATGTCGGGCATCGATCAGAGTGCCGGCGAACGCGGCACGTAGGATCGCGGGTTCTGCAACCGCTCCAGATCGGCATCGACCATCTCGCGGATCATCATCTCCAGCGAGGTCTCGGCTTCCCAACCCAGCACTGAACGCGCCTTGCCGGCATCGCCCAATAGCACGTCGACCTCGGCGGGACGGAATAGGTCTGGATCGATCACGATATGCGCGTCCATGTCGATGCCGGCATGGTCACAGGCGATCCGGCACATGTCGCGCACGGTCGTCGTCCGGCCGGTGGCGACGACATAATCGTCCGCTTGGTCCTGTTGCAGCATCAGCCACATCGCCTTGACGTAGTCGCGGGCATGGCCCCAATCGCGCTTAGCATCGATGTTGCCGAGGCGCAGCTCGTTCTGGATGCCAAGCTTGATCCGCGCGACGCCATCGGTGACCTTGCGGGTCACGAATTCACGGCCGCGCAGCGGGCTTTCGTGGTTGAACAGAATACCCGATGAGGCATGCATGCCAAAGCTCTCGCGGTAGTTGACCGTGATCCAATGGCCGTACAGCTTGGCGACGGCGTAGGGCGAGCGCGGGTAGAAGGGCGTCTTCTCGCTCTGCATGTCCTGCTGGATCAGTCCGTACATCTCGGACGAAGACGCCTGATAGAATCGGGTGTCGGGCTTGACGATCCGCAACGCTTCCAGTGCGTGCGTGACGCCGAGCGCGGTAACCTGCGTCGTCAAGATCGGCTGCTGCCACGACGTGGCGACGAACGACTGCGCCGCAAGATTGTAGAATTCGTCGGGCTGCACGTCCTTCACCAAGCGCATCAGCGACGACATGTCGACGAGGTTGGCATCATGCAGCTGGACGTCGTCCAGGATGCCCAGCCATTCAAGCCGATGGTCGGCGACTCCGCCATGCGACGAACGGCGGACAACGCCATGCACCTCATAGCCATGCTCAAGCAGATGCTGGGCGAGATAGGCGCCGTCTTGTCCCGTAATGCCGGTGAGTAACGCACGTTTTGCCATCTTAAGCTCCGGATTTGAAATAGGGGACATCGGCCGAGGCGAACTGCCGCCTACCGATCCCATGGCAAACGGACAAGACATTCATCTCTTTGCGTGCTCGCGTCCTACAAACCGCGCCGCGCCCCAGACGAGGCTGCGCATGATATCAGGCCGAATACCAAGCCGGCGAGTGACGACGATAGCCAGCCACATATGCGCAAGTGCCCAGCTGCCAGCAGTGGAAATGGCGGCACCGATCAAGCCGAGCCGCGGAATTAACACGACGCCCAGCACCAAGTTGACGACCAACGCCCCCATATAAGCCATCGCCGGGAAACGCTGATTGCCCGACATGTCGAGCAGGACGCCGACGCTCCATATCCCCGAGAAGATCCAATTGCCGCCAGCGATGATTACAAGTGGCCAGTAACCGGTGTCGAATTCGGGCCCGAACACCAATGCGAGCAGCCAATGGCCGATCAGCGCATAGCCGGCGACGCCGCAGAAGCCGAAGGCGAACATTGCCAGCGTGGTCGTGCTGACGACCTTCTGGATGCGGGCCATATCACCCTCGGCGTACAGCCGCGCGACCAGCGGCGAGACGGTGGCAACGAAGGCGGTGATGGGGAAGATGCTGAGGCCCGCGGCAAGCGCGGCCGCGCGATACACGCCGACCTCCGCCGGGCTGCGATACCAGCCCAACATCACCACCGCGAGCGACGCCCAGACGACATAAGAGGCGCCATGTAGCAAAAACGGCCCCATCGCCCGTGCCCAGATCCGCGTTTCGAACCGTGCGGACAAAGCGGCGAAGCCGGCCGGCAACGCCCGCCACAGGAACAGCGCGCCTAGGCCGAAGGCGCAGGTGATCCCAGTCACCTGGGCGATCATCGCGGTTTCTGCGGTCAACCGCGCGCCCAGCAGCCAGAGGATCCCGATCGCCACGATCGTCGTCGATGGCCGGACGATCTGATCGGGAAAGGCGGCCTTGCCGATGAGGTGAAGACCATTGAGCGTCGCAGCCCGGATCGCGGAGAAGGCGGCGATCGGCAGTGAGACGAGCGCGATGAACAAAGTCCGCCGCTCGATCGCATTCTCGAAAAGGCCGGCGATACCGAACGTCGCAGTGATAACGGCGAGCGCAATGATGACTGCCGACATGACGATGATGAACTGGTTCAACCGCGTGAACAGCCCACGAACTAGAGGCCAGTCCTGACGCCCGGCATAAACCGCGACTTCGCGCTGGACCAGAATAGGTAGACCATAGGCAACGGGGATCTTCAAAATTTCGAGCCAGGCAAGGACGTAGGAATAGGTGCCGTATCCTGCCGCGCCGAGCAGACGGGCAAGCAACACCGAACTTCCCGTTACCAATGCCAGACCGAAGCCCTGGAGCAGGAATGAGGTGGATACCCCGCGCAGCATATAGCCCGCGATCCCGTTCTGCCCCCCCTGGACGACGGTACGAAGGCGGGCGACAAACTGATTCACGTTATCGGACCGATCAAATCATGCGGAGGGACATGGCCGCAGCCGGGCCGATAGGTAACTCGCCGATCAATGTCGAGTTTGCTGGCGCCACGGGTGCGTGGGGCTATAGACTCCCCCTTCCTGTTCGCTGTGAAAGACTTGCCTCCCATGACGCCACTGAAGGTCGCGATCTACCATGCCACCCTGCCCCGCTCGGCCGGTCGCAAGGGTGGCGTCGAGGCTGCAGTGCATCGCTTGGCCAATTCGCTCGTCGGGCGGGACGATATCGACCTTACCGTCTACAGTTCGGGTACGGCGCCCGATGATGCCCGCTACGCCCATGTCAGCATCCTCAATTGGTCGAACAAGCGACAGTTGACCCGCCTGCTGCTTAGCCCGTTCCTGCTCAATTTCCAGCGGTTCGGGAATGCCGATGTCGTACACCTCAACGGGGACGACTGGTTCCTGTTCCGTCGTCCGTTCTCCACGGTTCGCACGATGTACGGCAGCGCCCTGCACGAGGCACGGACTGCCTCTACCCTCAAGCGCCGTCTGATGCAGAGCCTGGTATTTCGTCTGGAGAAGCTATCGATCCGACTGGCTGGAAAAACCGTCGCAATCGGGCGTGAGACGCACGACCTCTATCGCACCGACACGATCATCGGCATGAGCGTCGATCGCGATACGTATCTGCCAGCCCCTAAGACCGATCATCCTTCCGTCTTCTTCGTCGGCGGGTGGAGCGAACGCAAGCGAGGCGAATTTATGTACGATACCTTCATCGACAAGGTATTGCCGCAGGTGCCTGACGCGCGCCTCTACATGGTGACGGACGTTGAACGACCGCATCCCTCAGTCACCTTCCTCAAGAAGCTGAGCGATGCCGATCTGGCGTACCACCTCGCCAAAGCATGGGTCTTTGCCTATCCCAGCCTCTACGAAGGGTTTGGCATCGCCTATATCGAGGCAATGGCCTGCGGCACGCCGATCGTCACTACGCCCAACGCCGGTGCGACGGACGTGCTCGACGATGGTCGTTACGGCAGCATCGTCAATGACGATCGCTTCGGTGACGAGATCGTCGCGCTGCTACGCGATCCGGAACGGCGGGCTGCGATGATCGAGCAGGGCCGCATACGTGCCGAATGCTACGACGAACGCGCGATAGCCGAGCAGAATATCGCCGTATACCGGCAGGCGAAATAGCAATAGAGCTGCTTACCCATGTCTCGACCGACCGTGAGGGTCAGAGCGCGTAGCCGTCGGGTACCAGCAGATAGTCACCCTCTTCCCGCGGATCGAGGCTGGCACACGCCTCGAGACGGGTATGGTGAAAGAGCATGTAGCGATAGGCAGTCCTAAACCGGTACATGCGATACCCGGCTGGCACCAGCGCGGTCAGGCCGCCGCGTCGATCGAGTTCGCCGATCGTCGGTTGCGATACCTCCATCCACACGATTGGCCGGTGCGCCGCCAGCGTCGCTGCCATTCCGGCGAGTACATTGGGCTCATAGCCCTGAACGTCGATCTTGACCGCATCGATGCCATCGATCGCATGCTGGGCGAGAAAATCATCGGCCCGCATGACCGGCAGATCGAGGGTCGTATATTGATGCGGCGCCGACGCCGGGTCGAAGGTTCCGGTGCCCTTGTTCTCATAGGCCGGCTGATAGAAGCGCAGGACCCCCGGAACGTCGCCTAGTCCCACGCAGTGCGACGTCACCGTCACATCCGGGTTGAGTGCAATATTCTGTTGCAGGCGAACGAACACCTCCGGATTGGGTTCGAACGCGACCACCTGTTGCATCACGCGGGCAAAGCACAAGCTGTGCACGCCGACATTGGCACCAATGTCGAGCATCACGCGTTTTTCACCGGCTTTCAGCACCTGCGCAAACAGCGTTTTCTCGGGTCCTTCGTAATCGGCGAAGACGGCCAAATTCCACTCGATATATGACGAGAGATCACACACATACCGGTTCGGGCCATTATCGACGATGAACTCGCGACCGGCGTAGCGAGGCAATGCTACGCGTGCGAACGCCAGCCCCCCACGCACCAGACGCAGGGAACGCAGCGATCGGACAAGACGAAGAGGAAGCGGCAGTTGAACGCGGGACGACATCACCAGGGCCAAACGATTTCCCAGCCTTTGGCGCATTGCGTCAGCGGGGTATAAAGACCCGATAGTACGATGCACCGATTTGCAGCACAACCGGTGTCTTTGCTGTACGCAAGCATGACATCTGACATCACACGGCTATCCGCATCACGACACCCTCACGCCTGCCACGCCAGGGAAGGCGAAGGCGCAACGAGACAGAACGGACTAGAGGCATCGCATGACCGACGTTGACGACCAGGCCAAGCATGTCACCGATCACCATGTTGCAACTTGGGACGACGTGCGGCGGCTTCAGGGCATGACCGGTATCGAGGGGCTAACCATCGACGCCCGGACGATCAAGTTTGATGGGCTTCTGCCTGTCGCATTGCGACGCGCATTCGCCGCGGTCATGCCAGGAGGACATATCACTATCGTGGACGAAGGGCGGGGTCGCTCCGAACCGCCCGTGCTCGACCTGACGTTCAATCAGGTCCGCCAGACCGTGTTGAAGTTCCTGGGCCATGGCTGTGAACTGGTCGAACTCGATCCGGCCGGCCGGATCACGATGCAGCGCACCCAGCCTGCCCTGCCGCAGGCGTGGAGCGCCGGGGTGATGTATTCGGGCATGGCCGCCGAGGAACCGACGATGCGCCACTGTCTCGACGCGCTGGTCGCACAGCCCGAATTGTCCGGTAGCAAAGGCGAGATCGTTGTCTGCGGCCCATGCGATGGCCATCGCACTTTTCTGGCGGATTATCCGACGGTCCGATATCTCGCGGCCGATGGGGTGGAGGACGGCCACGGCCGGTTTCTGCTCGCGAAAAAGAAGAATATCCTCTTCGACAACCTGACACACGCACGGATGGTCGTGCTTCATGCCCGGGTCGTGCTGGCGCCCGATGCGTTGGCGCGGGTGCCGGCCGAATTCGACATCCTGGCGCCCAACATAGCCCGCATCCGGCGTAATGGCAGCGCGGAAGCCTATATGTCGCTGGCCCAGATCGACCGTCCTTGGCCCGGCTACATGCTGCGACGGCGCACGTTGATGCTGCGCGATGTGCGCGGCTGCGATCCCCTACGCCTGCACGCGGCCGGTCCCTGCTATGTCGATGGCGGCGCGGTGTTCGTCTCACGCCCGGTGTTCGATCGCTGTCGGATGGACGATCGGCTCGGCTGGGCGGAAGGCGAGGACGTCGATTGGTGCATGCGTGCTTTCCTGTCGGGCTTCGTGTCCGATCTGGCGATTGAGGCGCGGGCGACATCACTGACCAGCAAATGGACGGACCACACGCTGCCGGGATCGGTCGAGCAGCTGGCGCGGCGGGCGACCGGTCTCGTCCAGCAATGGCGCGGCCGGTTGCGGCATATTGCTCGCCCATCGTTGCGGTGACCCGGAGAGCGGCACCCGTCCGCGTCGCACTCTACACGCCGACCCTGCCGCCCCGTGTCGGCAAGGCTGGCGGGGTAGAGGTGGCCGCACACCGGTTGGCGCAGGCATTGGCTCGGCGTGGGCGGGTTGAGGTCACCTGCCTTGGCTGCCGCAACGTGCCGCACGATGCTCTGTATCGTCATGATCCCCGGCTGGGCACGCTCAACCGGTCCGTACTAGCGCGAAACCTGCTGGGCCCGCTCCTGCTCAACGTCATGGATCTGGGCGCCTATGACGTCATCCATTTCAACGGCGACGACGCCTTATTCCTGGGCCGGAATCTCCCGGCGGTCCGCACCTATCACGGCACTGCGCTGCACGAGGCATTGAGTGCGACGACGCTGAAACGGCGCGCGTACATGCAGGGCTGTTATCGGCTGGAGCGGCTTTCGGCCCGATTGCGCTCATGCCGCGTCGCAGTCGGTTCCGATGCGCAGCAGGCATTCGCCGCGCAGCATGTCATCGGCAACATCGTCGAAGCCGAACGGTTCGTGCCGCATGCCAAGTTCGATCATCCCGCAATCTGCTTCATAGGCCTGTGGGACGGGCGCAAGCGCGGGCGGTTCATGGTCGAGACGTTCCTTCGCGACGTCCTGCCTGCGCATTCCGACGCAATCCTCTACATGATCGCCGACCAGGCGCCGGCACATCCCGCAATTTGCCATCTGCCTGCACTCGACGACGACGCACTGGCGTTATATCTCGCGCGCTGCTGGCTATTTGCCTGTCCCAGCCGGTACGAAGGTTTCGGCATTCCTTATGTCGAGGCCATGGCTGCAGGCACGATGGTGATCGCAACGCCGAATACCGGCGCGCACGATCAGCTGGGACCAAACGATGCGTTCGGCCAGATCCGCGACGATGTCGCCTTTGGGCCGGCGATCGCCGCAGCCCTATCTGATACCGCCCTTCGCGCCGATTATGCCGTTCATGGCCGATGGCGAGCCGCCGATTTTACCGCCGATGCGATCGCTGCACGGTACGAGGCACTATATCTGGCCGCCGTCCGCCAGTAGCGTCGACCCGCGCCGCCTTACCCTAAGCCGCCTTACCCCTGATCCAGCGTCAGCATCACTTGTCCGGGGATAGCCAACGGTGCGAAGGACAGGCCCTGCCCATTGCCGACCAGCTCGACCACCAGTGTCCTTCCGCCGCCCTTGCGACGTATCCTAGCAAGCTCGAACGCCCGCCTGAATGTGTAGTCGCTCGGTCCCGCCGCGATCGTCAGCAATCCCACGATCTGTGGTGCGCCTTGGTCGTCGATGATGCGAACCTGCAACCGCACCGGTTTTCCCGTGTCGTTGTCGACGCTGCCCGACAAGTCGATCATCGCTTGGCCTGCACCATCGATCCACGCCGGACAGTCGAAGCGCGCGATCCGGGTGACGGGACCGGATAATCGCGGCGTCATCGCCTGATGAGCAGCGAAACGCCGGGGCGGGGACAGCACCCGCTCGCGCCCCTGCTGCTGAATGTCATACCCTGCCGATCCGCGCGAATCCTCGATCCATTCCAATAAATTACGGATGCGCGTGTGATAGCCACCGCGGCCAGGCTCCCAACAGTTGCCGCGGAGAAACAAGGGACCGCCCTGGACAAGATCGAGCAAGACGGCGACATCCTGGATCGGATGATTGGCATCGCCGACGATCGTATACATGTCATAGGCCGCCGCATCGCGCGCACGGTCTGTCCAGGTATGGCCGGGCGTGGTCACGTCCCAGCTGCACGATACACGCTGCCCGCCCGACGTCTGTCGTCCGGTGCGGACAACTGCATTGCCGATCTGTTCGAACGAGGCATTCTGCAGTGTCAGACCGACCAATCCGACCGTGCCGTCGCCATCCTCCTGATAGAAGCCGTAAGGCGCGAACCCGCCATGGCATCCCGACAGCAACAAGCCAGAGATACCGCCTGGATCGACGCCATCGATCCGGTTGCTGCCATGACAGCCATAGGTCGCGAATAACGCCCCGGTGAATACACAGTCGTAATAGCGATAGTCGCCGGTGTTGCGCTCCCAGTACAGATTGTACCAGCAGTTGCTGACGTTGAGCGCGGTGCCCCCGATATGGCCGGTCGCATTGGCGTGGACGATGCCCTTGTGACAATGCGACACCTCCACCCCGAAGGCATGCGTTGGGCCGGTCATCTCGTCGTAAAACAGGCCGGATCCGGCGAACTGCATCGCCGCGCGGTTCGCAGTCCGCCGCTCGGTCCGATGCGCCGCGCCCAGGATGCGGACGTCCTGGATCGGCACGCGGCAGGGCTCGCCGTTCTCGGCGCGTTTCCAGCCGATGTGGACGATCGGCTGGCCGGCAGCAAAGGACGCCGGGCCGATCGCCTTGATGCATGATTGCCGCCCCATGCCGATCAACCCGGTCAGCGGCCGCAGCGGCCGGCTGGTGGCGAAGGCGCCAAGCGACGGCGGGATCAGCAGCGGCTTGCCCAGCGCCAGCCCACGCTCCACCGCCCGCTCGAACGCGGCGGCATTGTCGGTGGTGTCGTCAGCGCGGGCGCCATGATCGACGACGTTGACCGTCTCGTCGCGCAACCGCACCTCATCCCCCTTTCCTGGTGGGGGTAAAGATAGGCGTGGTCCCGGCTGTGCGCCGACCAGCGCGCTTTGACCAGCGGCCAGCAGCGCAAGCGCTACGCGGCGGTCGATCGGGGTCACGTCCGACCGGAGACGATGCCGGGTGCCACCGTCAGGACGACGGCGTCAGTCCGCGCGGTCGCGACCGGCAGGGCAAACCGCGCCAGCGCCGTCGCCCGCGCCCGTTGGGCCATGGCCACAGCCGCAACCGGATCGGCGATCAGGTGCCGGATCGCCGCGGCAAGCGCACCGACATCGCCCGGCGGGACGAGCACGCCGGTGCCATCCTCGACGATCTCGATCGCCCCGCCCGCGGCGCTTGCAACGACCGGCGTGCCGGCCATCATTGCCTCTGCGATGACGCGTCCGAACGGTTCGGGTGCAGTAGAGGCGTGGACGATCACATCGACCCCCGTCATCAGCGCGGCGACGTCGCTGCGAAACCCTAGGAAATGCACGCGGTCACCAATTCCGAGGGCTGTCACGTCGCGACGCAGCGACGCTTCGAAAGCACCGTCACCGAACATGGCAGACCCCACCAGCACCAGATGCGCGCCCGGCACCGCGGCGATCGCGGCGAGCGCGACATCCTGCCCCTTCCAGGACGACAGCCGCCCGAACAGCGCGACGATCGGCGCCTCCTCCGGAATTCCGGCGTCACGGACCAGCGCGGCGCGCACGCCTGAGCGATCGACATCGGCGAAAGGCGCGGGATCGATACCGTTATGGATGACGGTGACGGGCAGCTTACCCCCGGCCTGCCGATACGACACCTCGGTCGCGTGGGAATTGGCGATCAGGTGCGTGGCGAACCGATTTGACAGGCCGATCGCGACGCGCCGCATCGTGCCGCTAAAATGGGTCGCGGTCATGATATCGTGCAGGTGCCAGATCAGCGGACGCCGGGCGATGCCGTTGGCAAGCGCCGCAACAACCAGCGCTTTTTGCGAATTGGCGTAGACGAGTTGCGCCCGGCGCATCCTGCGTGCCAGCGCCAGGATCGATCGGGTCAGGCTGGGAACGATCCCCAGGACCTTGGCAATGCCATTGTCGCGACGGACATTTAGAACCGACCCCGCCGCGATCAACTCGGCCGCGATCCCGGCCTCTTCGAGCCGATCGAAGAAGGGGCCGGGTTCGAACACCGCAACTTGGACCGGCAGCCGTGTGGTGCCGGCATAATCGAACAGCGACAGTTCGCCACCGCCCAGCTCGCCGCTGTGATCGAGCAGCAGGACACCGGTCATGCCAGTACCCCCCGATAGGCATCCGCCAGGCGGGTAATCCCCGCCTCCCACGAAAACATGGTCCGGGCATATCCCCGGCATGCGGCATCGTCCGGCATGGCCAGATTGCCGTCCGCCCAAGCCAGTATGCCGGCGCCGATCTGCTCGACATCCGCTCCCGACAGCACCAACGACGGCGACAGCGGCGCGACTACCTCGGGTAGGCCTCCGACGGGCGTGACGATCGCCGGGGTTCCCGCGGCGAGCGATTCCGCGGCGATCAGGCCAAATCCTTCAAGGTCGATGGTTGGCACGATCGAACACTCCGCAGCGCGATACGCCAGCGGCAAGGCATCGTCGGGAATGAACCCGAGCAACTGGACATGGTCCGCTAAACCTCGCGCAGCGATACGCTCGCGCAAGGCGGTCTCTTCGGGGCCCTTACCCGCGATCAGCAGTAGCAGATCGGGATGACGGCGCACGACAGGCACCATCGCATCGATCAGTCGCTCCAGCCCCATGCGCCTGACCAGTCGCCGCACCGACAACAATATACGACGGTTCTTTGGCCATCCCAGCACCTCGCGTGCATCGTCCCGCGATACACCCACCTGATCGAAGCGATCGATGCGGATCGAACCCGGTACCACCACGATCCGATCTGCATCGACGTCGTAATCCCGATGCACCAGCCGCGCGAAAGCGTCGGACAGCACGATCACCCGGTCCGCCCGGCGATAGACGCGTCGCTCCATCCAGCGCTGCGCCGCGTTGGCGATCCGACGACTACCGCGCTGGGTCGAGGCTTCCGCTGCCCAAGGACCGTGAAAATGTACTACGAAGGGCCGATCAATCCGGTCGAGCAGCGGCAGCGCATGGAGCGCAAAATGCGATGCCACGACGTCGGGATGTTGGGCTGCGATGCCGCGGCGAATCCCCCTACGCGCGCGGACCAATCTCTGCGGAAGACTGGCGCCAGCGGACGCGAAGCTCGTGACCCGCCCCTGCGTCTCGCGTTCCGCACCGCCATCGCCCGCCACGCTCCCGGCGATCGCCAGCGTATCGCCGTGGCCGAGCGTGACGAGGTCATGGTAATAACGATCGAGCCCGCCACCATGTTCGGGAAACCATTCGAGCCCGATCTGGAACGTGCGGATCGGCCGCGCCGCCTTAGTCATCCGTCCGCCCACGATTGAGGCGGGCCAGGGCTACGAACGGATAAAGCAGTATCCCCGATGCGCCGGTCAGCGGATTGCCAAAGAAGAGCAACGGTCCACAGGATACCGCCACGACCATTGCAGCTACACCATAGGGGTTGCTCCGATCGGGCCAGGACGTGACGTAGATCGCCCCGAACATCACCAGGAACACCGCCCCGAGCAAGCCGAACGTGTAGAAAATTTCGAGCACGCCGCTGTCGATATTGTTGGTCGCGTCGATAGCACCTGGGTTCTGGCCCGACAGCCGCGCGGAGATGACGCCGGTCCGGCCCAGCCCAACCCCGGCGATCGACGACAGTGCGGTGCTGGAAAACCGGCGATACAGATCGACGCGCTCCAGATAGCTGGTGTCGGACGACGCGTTGGATAGCGTGGCGAATCGCGCGCTGATCGTCTCGCCGAGCGGCGAGAAGGCGATGGCCGGCGTGATAACAAGAATTGCCGCCAGCGCCGTCGCAGCAAAGGCGGCCTTCTGTCGGACGTTGGACCAGAAGAACAGCATGACGAGCGCAATCGCCCAGCTGCCCCAAGCCGCCCGAACCAGCGACAGCAACAGGCCGATCAGCGAAAAGACGATCGATCCCCAGCGTATCCGCGATCGGGTTGCGATCGCGATCAGAGCAGACGCCGAGACAAACTGTGCATAGGGACCGGGCGAGTTGAGCGTCGAAAAGACTCGGACCATCCTCGGGATCGGCGCTCCGATCGATTCCAGTGCCGATCCGCGCATCCATTCGGCATCCCATGCCGGCAGAATGAGATACTGCGTCAGCCCGTATATCCCGATCACAAGGCCACCCCAGACCATCGCCAACATGATCTGGCGTGCCTTTTCATCCGCATCCTCAGGCGCGGTCAGGATATGCAGCGCGAACAGGATGGGCAGCGCCCAGTTCAGTACCGCAAGCGTCGCGGCCGGAAGCCCGTTTTGCAACGCCCCCGAAAAAAAGCCGTAGATCAGCACCGCTATCAGTCCGACATACGGCCACAGCGCCTTGGGCGAACCGTTCCGGAAATTCTTGGCGAGGCTGAGACTGCAACAAGCCGTGACGGCGATCGGCGCGAGCATGACGAGGCTGGCATCGGTATAGCCGCCGTGCACGTCGGCAAGCCGCCGATAGAACGGAGTCAGCATCCAGACCCACATGGTGAAGCCCAGATAGCTGACCGGCCGCATGTAGAGCAGCGCCAACCCCATCGCTGCGACCGCGGGGGTAAAGATGTAGTTGAGCGCGCGGCCAAGCGGCGATAGGCCGAGCAGAAGCAAAACCACGAACAGCCCGGCGGGCACGATCACGCCCAGCATCGGGCTTTCCACTTCCTCGGGCGCGACCGTATCGGCGTGTGGCTCCCCCTCACCGGTGGCCATCATGCCTTCAGCGACCAAGACGCGTCTCCTCGCGATGCGCCTCTATGGCCTCGTCGACTGCCGCCATCAGGCCATTGCGAAACGCCTCGGTGGAAAAGCGTTCGGCATTCGTCCGACAATCTTCTGGGCGGATCGAGCGGGTATCGAGATGACGGACCGCCGCGACGATCGCATCGACCGATTGTTCGAGAAAAAAGACGCCTGTTTGTCCCGGATCGTCATGCCCACGGATCGTTTCCAGGCTGCCGCCGCGGCCATAGGCAATCACCGGTGTCCCACAGGCCTGCGCCTCCAGCGGCACGATGCCGAAATCCTCTTCGGCGGCATACAGGAATGCCTTGGCGCGTGACATGTAGTCGGTCATCACCGCATCGCTCTGCCGACCCAGGATTTCGACATTGTCGCCTGCGGCCGCCCGGACCAGCTCCATATCGGGGCCGTCGCCGATTACGACCAGCCGGCGTTCGGGCATCTTCGCAAACGCCTCTACAATCAGTGGCATCCGCTTGTAGGGGACCATCCGCGAGGCGGTGAGATAATAATCATCTTTTTGCACGTGCAAACGGAAACGGGCGATATCGACGGGTGGATAGACTACCGATGCCATGCGGCCATAGGCCTTGCGCACCCGCCGGGCGATGAACTGCGAAATGGCAATGAAGCGGTCGACGCCATGGCTGGTGCGGACGTCCCATATCCGCATGTAATGCAGGATCGCGCGCGCCATGATGCCGGACAGCCCGCGCACCCCCGCCTCCTTGAGGTAGGCGTGCTGTAAATCCCAGGCATAGCGGATTGGGCTGTAGATGTAGCACAGGTGGACCTGGTCCGGCCCGGTGATGACGCCCTTTGCGACGGCATGACTGGAACTGAGGACAAGATCGTAGGCGGATAGGTCGAACTGCTCCACCGCAATCGGCATCAGCGGCAGGTACTTGCGATAGAAACGCCGAGCGAACGGCAGTTTCTGGATGAAACTCGTCGTGACGCTGCGTCCCGCGATCAGGCCATGATCCTCCTCGGGCAGGAAGCATACCGTGCAGAACAGGTCGGCATTGGGGAACAGGTCGAGGATTTGCTCCAGCACCCGCTCGGCACCGCCGGTCAGCGTCAGCCAGTCATGAACAATGGCGACTTTCATTAAACTAGGATGTCTTTCGCAGGCAGGATGGGGACAAGCGGGCCCGGCCGATCATCGCCTATGCCGTCAAACCCACCCGACGATCAAGACCGAGTCGGAAAGCGTAACGGCACATCCTCCCGAAAGCCGATTGCGACCGCATGCCCCCCAGATACGGCAGACACCCTCATAACGCTGCGGCCATAGTTGATCCGCCGTTCACAACACTCCTAAAGAGCGGTGATCGTACAAGCATGACCTGGGAAGCCGGACACACGTATGGATTCTTCCGGCGATCGCATCTACTCGTTCGATCTCAGTCGCGCAATTGCCGCCCTTGCCGTGGTCGTGCTGCATTGGAGTGAACTGGCCGCACCCGGGTCTGCTCCACCATTCGGGCAGTCTCTGGACTTCTTTTATCGGTTCGGCGCCTTGGCCGTCCCCTTGTTCTTCGTCCTGTCGGGTTTTGTCTTCGACTGGCTGTATGCGATACGGATTAGAGCGCAGCGGATCGACGCCGCGACGTTCTTCGTTTTGCGGTTTTCCCGACTTTACCCCTTGTTTATCGCGACGTTCGGCGTTGTTGCCCTCGAATTCCTGCTCGTTGGCATTCGGATCCGCTACAGCTTCGACGGCTTGCACACCGATGCCTATCACGCGCTGCTGACGGTCGTGATGATGACGGGATGGGGTCTGGAAAAAGGCTTCTCGTTTAACGGACCGTCATGGACGGTTTCGACCGAAGTGTTCCTGTACGGCGTGTTCTTCCTCGTCTCGCGCCGGTTCGGGATCCGACCGGTCACGATTGCCGTGATGGTTCTTGTCGGGTTCGCGATGATGCCGGTGAGCGTTCATCTGGCAGGCGGCCTCGTCCAATTCTTCGCCGGGGTTGCCGCCCATCGTATGTTCCTGCGCTGGTCGAACCATCAGAACGCGGTCTGGATTGTCCTCACCGCGGTGGCGGCCTTATGCCTTACGTGGCTGTACGGTAACGAATATCACACGCGATCAGGGTTGGAATTTCTGCACAGCCGGATCCCTCATGCCCCCAAGCTTGATACACGCTACCAGATCGCCCGCGACCTGGTCTTTCCTGCGCTGCTGTTCCCGATGGTGATTTTCATGCAGGCGGCGCTGGAGCGAAAGCTGCGGATCGCAGCCGTTCTGCGGCACCCGATCGTCGCATGGATGGGGAACCTCAGCTATTCGCTGTATCTCTGGCATTACCCGTTGATGATCGCACTTGCCGTCGGCGCCGCTTATGCCGGTGCTTCACCCTTCCTGTTTTACTCACCTATCGTTTTCTGCTTGTATCTCATCGCCCTCACGCTTCTTTCGCATCTGTCTTATTATCGGTTCGAGCGACCGATGATGCACGCCATTCGTGACCGCTTCCGGCGACGGCGCCCAAAGGCATTCCCAGCATCCGCCAGCAGCATCGCGACGGGAGTGGCGGTCAAATCCACAACGCTGTAATGAGGGCGGACTGATCGCCCGCGCTTATTGCACAACCGATCGGCAGTTACGGGACGGGTTTTACGCATGATGCTGATCATGATCGCCATCGCGCTTCAGGCGGCAGGACAGGCATCGACCTTCGATCCGCCCGTGCGTTGCAACGGCAGCCAGTTCGTCCAGACCTGCTTTCTGGCCGATGGTGGACGCTATACCGAACGCCTGCTGGAACGCGGTCGCCTGGTCCGCGACGGCGTCGATGCGAACGGCACCCGCTGGACCGAAACCGAAGTGCAGGAGTTCGACGGCACTCGCACCACCGGTAGCGATAATCGCAACCATAGCTGGACGTACAGCTATTCGCCGCGGCTTGGCACGCGCGGGACCAACCGAAACGGCCCTGTCTTCATCCCGCCCGATCACCGCAAGGACGATCAGGACCAGCCCCCGCCGGGAAGCGCCGGTTAGGCGCATCGCCTGCCGATACGCAATTTTGACAAGCCCGGACACCACCCGTAAGCCGCCCGACGATGCATCCACAGCGATAAGGTACCCATCTTGCACCTGGAAATCCTGGCGCATCGCGGCTGGTGGCACCAGCCCGAGGAAAAGAACAGTCCGACCGCACTCGCCCGCGCCTTTGCCGCCGGGTATGGCGTCGAGACGGACCTGCGCGATCGCGCCAGCGAAATCGTCGTTAGCCACGACATGCCGCAGCCGGGTGCGATGACGTTCGATGCGCTGCTCGACCTGTATCTGTCCTATCCTACACGGCCGACGTTGGCCCTCAACGTCAAGGCGGACGGCATGGCTGCGGCGATCGCCGAGCGGCTCACGGCACGCGGGATCACGCAGTATTTCGTCTTCGACATGTCTGTGCCCGATACTTTGGGTTATCTGGCGCAGGGCATGACCGTGTTCACCCGCCACAGTGAATATGAGACGGGATCGCGGCTCGACGAGCGTGCCGCAGGCATCTGGCTCGACGCGTTCGAGCGACCGTTCGTCGCCCCAGACGATATCGATTGCGTGCTCGGGCGCGGCCAGATCGCCGCGCTGGTGTCGCCCGAACTGCATCGCAAGCCGCATGAGGATGCGTGGCATGTCTGGCGCGATACGCTGGCCACCCGGAGCGACGATGTCCGGGTCATGCTGTGCACCGACCTGCCCGACCGGGCCGAAACCTATTTCACTGCGTGACGAAAGCCGACGAGTCATGATCAAAGGTGTTCTCTTCGACATGGACGGCGTGCTGATCGATGCCAAGGACTGGCATTATGAAGCGCTCAACGACGTCCTTGCCCTGTTCGGCATGCCGATCGACCGCGATGCGCATCTGGCGACGTTCGACGGCTTGCCGACGCGCGCCAAGCTGGCGATGCTCAGCAAGTCGCGGGGCCTGCCGACGGGGCTGCACACTTTCATCAACCACCTGAAACAGGAACGCACCGCCGAGATCGCCACCGCGCGCTGCCGTCCGGTCTTCCATCATCGCTTCGCGCTCCAGCAACTGAAGCTGCGCGGCATGAAGATGGCGGTCTGCTCCAATTCGGTACGTCCCTCAGTCGAACTGATGATGCGCCTGTCGGGCCTGTCGCCACTGCTCGACCTGATCGTCTCGAACGAGGACGTGGCCAAGGCTAAGCCTGATCCCGAAATGTACCTGACCGCGATGGCGACACTCGGTCTTGCGCCGCACGAGACGCTGATCTTGGAGGACAACGACCACGGCATCGCGGCGGCCCGCGCATCGGGCGCGCATGTGATGATCGTCGGCACCCCCGATGATGTCGTCTATCCGGCGATCGCGCGGACGATTGCCGATATCGAGGCCAACGACCTCGAAGTCGCGAATTGAAGGTGCAGCCCATGCAGATCATGATCCCGCTCGCCGGCAAGTCGCCCTTCTTCTCGCCCGAGCATTATTTCTTCCCAAAAAGCCTGATTGAGGTCGACGGCACGCCGATGATCGAGCGGGTCATCGAAAACCTCGCCTCCGTCGCCGAGGACAAGCGCTTCATCTTCGTCCTGCCCTCGCAGGATGTCGTTCGCTTCGCGATGGACCGGACGCTGCGGCTGCTGACCGATGGGCGGTGCTCGATCGTCGGCCTTCAGGCCGGCACCAAGGGTGCGCTGTGTTCGGCGCTGATGGCGATCGACCAGCTCGACAGGGATGCACCACTTATCATCGCCAACGGTGATCAGGTGATCGATGCCGACCTGGCGCGGATCGTCGACGGCTTCCGCCGCGACCGCGTGCAGGCCGGCGTGATCGTGTTCGATAGCGTTCATCCCCGCTGGTCCTATGTCGCGACCGACGATGCCGGCCATGTGCTGCAGGCCGCCGAAAAGCAGGCTATCAGTCGCAATGCCATTGCCGGTTTCTATTATTTTGAAACCGCCGCCACCTTTGTGCGTGCGGCGATGCGCTCGATCGAAACCAATGCCAGTCACAACGGGCATTTCTTCATCGCACCCAGCCTGAACGAGATCATCCTCGACGATGGCGTCGTCGCGACCGCCCGGGTGGCATCGGATCGCTATCACAGCTTCTATTCCCCCGAGAAGATCAACCAGTACGAGGACGAAGTCTTGCGCAACAGCATCGCCGGGCGGACCGGCAGCACCACCAACCGCGTGCATCTGGTCATCCCGGCCGCCGGCGAGGGCAGCCGCTTCCGCGAAGCGGGCTATGAACGGCCCAAGCCCTTCATCGACGTACGCGGCCGGCCGATGATCGACCATGTCATCGACAATGTCGCCCCAAAGGGGGCCGACGTCCATCTGCTGCTGCGCAAGGAGCATCTGACCGATCACGAAGCCCTGATCGATCTGGTTCGCGGTTCGGTCGATCGCATCCACAGTGTCGAGAAACTGACTGAGGGCACCGCATGCACGCTGCTGCTCGCACGGGCCGCGTTCGACGACGACCAGCCTCTGTTGGTCGCCAATTCGGATCAATGGGTCGATTTCGATGTCGATGCCTATGTCCAGGACTGTATCGACCGCGACCTCGACGGTTCGATCCTTGTTTTCCGCGATGCCGACCGCAATCCGAAATGGTCATTCGCACGGCTCGACGACGCCGGTCTGGTGGTCGAGGTCGCCGAAAAGAAGCCGATCTCGGACCTCGCCACGGTCGGCATATACCTATTCCGTCGCGGGTCCGACTTCGTGCGTGGCGCGATCGACATGATTGCGCGCAACGATCGTGTAAACAACGAATTCTACACCTGCCCGGTCTATAATTACCTGATCGAGGCCGGGCTGAAGATCGGCGTGTATGAGGTGCCCGCAGACGCGATGCATGGCCTCGGCACGCCCGCCGATCTCGATGCCTTCCTCGCCAAGGACATCGCGCTGGCGGACCGTAGTCCGGCATGAGGATTATCGTCCCCCTCGCCGGTCCCGATTTCGAAAGGGCGGACGGCGGGGTCAAGGCGACGCTGGAGATCAAGGGGCGGCCGCTGCTGCGTCGGGCCCTCGAACAGCGTCCCTGGTGGACCGCGGGCCAAGCCGGTTCCGCGGACTTGGTCTTCGTCCTGCGTGACACGCCGGCGTCGCAGACCTTCGCGCAAGGGGCGCTACGTGACTGGTATCCCGGCGCCGGAATCGTCTCGATCGGCCGCTATACCCGCGGCGCAGCACTGTCGGCGCTTGCCGGCATCGCGCTGATGGAGCGGACCGACGAGCCGATCTGCGTCGATCTTGCCGACATCGAATATGTCTCGACGCTCAATCCCCTCGCGCGGTTTGCCGAAACACAGGCGGGTGGCATCGTCCTGACCTTTCCGTCCGACAATCCTGCGTACAGCTATCTTGCGACGGATGCCGGGGGCCGGGTGACGGAGGCGGCGGAAAAGCGCGTGATCTCCGACACCGCCTCGGCAGGCACCTATCTGTTCCGCGATACCGCCTGCTATCTGAGCGCAGTGGCGCACTCGCTGACCCATGCCGACGCGGTGATGCACCGCGACCTGTTCTTCGTCTGTCCGCTGGTCAACGGACTGGTCGCGCAGGGCCTCGACGTGCTGCTCGAACCGGTCACCGACGTCGCCGACATCAAGACGGCCGGCTAACCCGCCGCTGCAATCGAAAGGCTGCTGATGCCGCGCTTCTCCATCGTCATCCCCTGCAACAACAACGAAGCGACCATCGGGGAAGCCGTCTCGACCGCGCTTGCACAGCGACATGACGACTTCACGGTGGTCGTCGGTGATAACGGATCGAAGGATCGCTCGCCCGCGATCATCGATGCGTTCGATGACCCACGCCTGATCAAGCGTCTCCATCATGAAACCCTGCCCAAGACCGACAATTGGAACCGCGCCTATCGGGACGCACCCGATTGCGAATATCTGGTCACGCTGCACGGGGACGACCGGCTCGCCCCCGATGCGCTGGCCGCGATCGCCGTACAGGCGGATTGCGGTGCACCGCCGCTGATCCACGGCCGCTTTGATGTCGTCGATGCTCAGGGCGCACGCCTTCGCACCGTGGGCATTCCGTTTGACTATGTAGCCTCGGCCGCGGAATTCCGCCGCATCCAGATGCATGCCAATGTCGTCGGCGTCGCCGGCGTATCGATGCGGACCGACCTGTTTCATCGTCTGGGCGGCTGGCCGCCCGAGTGGACGTACATGCAGGATGTCGAAATGTGGTGGCGCCTCGCCGACTTCGGTCCGGTGCGTCATACCCGCGCGATACTCGGTGACTATCGCATCTTTGATATTCCGATTAATCCGGCGTTCGTTGATGAGATCGGCCGGTGGACGCAAGTCCATATCAACGATTTTTCTGCTGGCGATCCTGTGCACGAAGCAGGCTGGGACAGCCTAGCCACCTATCGTGCGCTGTTGGAGAGCAAGCCAGACTTCGCCGATCGGACCGCCGGCCTCGATCTCGACGCCCTGTTGGGCACACAGGCCGCGGGTCGCCGCAATCCCGGCAACCGCCAGCGATTGTACCGGATGGCCCTCGTCGCCCGCACCTTGTTGTCCGCAGCCCGCCGCCAGGGTCGCGGTCGCTTCGCCTCGGTGCCGCGCCAGTAGCAACGGTCGAGACGGTTACGAGGAACGCGGTACCACGCTGACCGCCCCGATCCAAGGCGCGCCGGTGTCCATGCCCTCGCTCGCCTGCGCGCTGAATTCGATCCACACGCTGCGGCAGGTCGTCGATGTCGCAAAAGGCATGACGATGCGCTGGGTCTTTTCGGCAGCGACGGGACGGACGAACGCCAGCGGCGTATCCGAACCATTGCATCGCGCGCTCGCCGTCAGTCTGGATCCCGACGGCGGCAGGTCCAGATCGAAGCCCAAGGCATAGCGTCCCGGAGAAAGCATCAGCAACTGACGCGCGACGCGACCGGACGCGCCGTTGGTCGCTACCAGGAATAGGCCGTTCCCCTTGCCGTCCGGTCGGGCCTCGACCGTCGCCGACAGATCGCCGCTGTTGGTGAGGTCCCAGTCGAATGGCGGCAGCCTGTCGGTCGATTGGAAGCCGCCATCATGGATACGATTGAACGGGCCGATATGACCACCGCGCAACTCGGTGTAGAAACGTGCGGCAAGGTCGACCCTACCATGTCCGGCCATGCGCTGCATGGCGTCCACCGCCATCCCCCGCTCGTCAGCGCGGCGGATGTCAAGCTTCAGGGGGTGCAGCAACGTATAGCTGCTCACCGGAGGCGTATTCTGCTGGATCATCTGCAGCGTAAACGGCTTCCACCAGTCCGCTCGCGCTGCAAGCAGGGGCGCGAGGGGCCGGGCGATGTCTGGATTGGCGACCGCAGCTACCAGTACGGGGACCAGGATCGCCTCGGACGTCTTGGACGTACGCAGCGCACGATCATAATGGACCAGAGCACCGACGACATCGTTCGCCTGCACCTTGGTCTCGATCAGCGCCAATTGAGTCGGAAGGTCGCGCCGGGACAAGCGTTCCGAATAGGCGAGCAATCGTGCCGCCTGGACTGCGTTACCTTTCTCTGCCGCAAGGAAGGCGAGGGTACTGACGGCCCGTACCGACATCGGATCGCGCTGCAGTGCCGCCTGCGCCAGCCGCCAGGCACGTGCGTAGGACCCGTCGCGATCTGGCTGAGTCAGCAGTTGCGCCGCCAAGCCGGCCTTTGCCTCGCTGCTCGGCCATAACACCAGCGCCTTGGTCGGCGCTTGGCGCTGCGTCACCGCAGCGTAGCTAACCGCAAAACTCAGTGCAGCCGCTGCCAGCGTCGGCACGCCGATGCCGATGGTCCGCAGCCACCGCCCCCCACCAACCGGCCGTGTCTCCATCATGCGGAAATCATACGGCGGGTTTGCCGTATTCGTAGCCATAGCCATAGCCATAGCCGTAATGACCGTTGCCGGGATTGTACTTGGTCATCACCGCACCGAACACGGTGACGTTGGCGATTTCGAGCCGTTCCAGCGCCACACGGACCATGTTCTGATGCGTCGCATGGGATTGGATGACGAAGATCATGCCTTCGACATGCCCACCAACGATCGGCGCATCCGCAAGCCCCATGACCGGCGGGGCATCGATCACGACGTGGTCGAAGCGCTCACGCAACTCAGTCAGCATCTGCGCAAACCGATCGCTGGCGAGCAGTTCGGGTGCGCTTGGCGGCTGCTGCCCGGCGGTCACCACCGACAGCTTTTCCATGTCCGTCGGCTGGACGACATCGGCGAGCCCGGCATTGCTCGATAGATAGGTACTCAGGCCGGCTTCATTGCGGATACCCAGTTCGTGATGCACCGAGGGCGAGCGCATGTCGCCGTCGATCAGCACCACCGAGCGCCCAGTGCGTGCGAGAAGGCGCGCCAGCGCATAGCTCGTCGTCGACTTGCCTTCGCCCGGCTGGGTACTAGTCACCGACAGCGTCCGCGGCACGCCATGATCGGTCGCGAAGGACAGGGTCGTCTGCAGCGATAGATAAGCTTCGTAGAGGACCGATTTCGGATTCTGCAGTTCGGAAACAACATTGTCGACATCGGTGCGCGGAATCGTGCCGAGCAAGGGCACGCCCAGCATCGTCTCGACCAGCTTAGGATCGGAAATCCCTTGTTCAAGCTGTTCGAGCAGCAAGGCCGCCATCGCGCCCAATGCCAGACCGCCCAGCAGGGCAAGCGCCAGATTCAGAAACAGCCTTGGGCTCGACGGGCGCTCAGGCAATTCGGCCGAATCGACGACAGAAATGTTGTTCACCCCGACCCCGCCTGCGATGCCGATCTCCTTGTAGCGCTGCAGCAGCGCGTCATATAGTTGTCGATTGGTATCGGCGTCACGCTGGATGATGTTGTACTGAATCGAACGCTGGCGAAAATCGAGCACGCCGCTCTTCAGGGCGTTAACCCGCCGCTCAAGATCCTGTTCACGGGTAAGGCTGGACTGGTAGTTCTGGCGCAACGTGCCGGAAACCCGCTGCTCTTCCGCTGCGATCGCCCGATCCATCTGGACAATTTGACGCTGGATTGCTTGCGCAGGCGGATAGTCGGGCTGGAACTGCACCATCAACCGGGCATAATCTGCCGCCAGCTGGCTGCGCTGCTGGCGCAGGGTGCTAATTGCAGAATTTTGCAGCGCTTCGGTTGATTGTCCACTTGCCGTATTTAGGCGGCTTTCAGCACGAATGCGGTCTGCTGTCGCACTTGCCAACTCAGCGTTGAGCGTCGACAGGTTCTCGGCAACAAGTGACCGCTCGCCACCGCCCTCAGTCCCTGTGCCCGACGACGCGGCGGGAACGTTGACGATCCCCTCACGCCGCGCATAGCCGACCAGCTGCCGCTCGGATTCGTCGATCTTGCCGCGAAGCTGCTGGAGCCGCTGTTCGAGATACTGGCGGGCATAGCTGGTCGCGTCGAAACGACGATCCAGCGTCGTGCGAATGAACGCCTGCGCCCACGCATCGACGATTTGCTTGGACAAAGCAGGGTCGGGACTGGTGAACCGCAGCTCGACAAGCCGCGACAGACGTTCGGCATTGATCGAGAAATTTTCGAGCAGAATGGATGCTGCCGTATTGATGCGGGCATCACGCGTCGATGCGCCAGGTGCGATAGCACCATCGACGATCCAGCCGGACGGCGCGCCGTACATCTCGAAGAAGCGCGGATTGTCCTGCAGACGGAGATTGACCACGACGCGCTTGGCCAGCGCTTCGGACCGTAGCAGGCCATATTGCGTTTCGTAAAATTCCTGATCGACGAAATTGGTCTTGGTATCGTTGTTGCTAACGCTGATCGCGTTGCTGCCTTCACGCTGAATTTCAATTGTCGTGCTTGCCGTGTATTTCGGCGTAACGAGCAGCGTGAGCACCAAGCCAAGCAGCACCGCCCCACCGACACAGCCTACGATCAACCACTTGCGGCGCCGCCAGATCGCCAGCAGTTGGCTGAGCAAAGGCTCCCCCCCCTTGGCCGCCCCTGACTTAGCCACGCGGGGCTTCGACAGCTGCGCTGGCATGATCTCGCGGCCAGACCCGCCGGGTGTTTGCTGAACGAACTGCATGGAATTCATTGAACCTTTTGCGGAGTGCGCATCACGCGATCAATTGGAATTGCGCTATTAGCGGTTGAGTATAGCGACGAGTGGCGCGGTCAGCAGCGCCCCACTTTGAACAACCGACTGGAAAAGGCGGCGTCCTGGCGAGTCGCCAACATAGACAATATCATTCGGATAGATGTCAGGATCGGCATAAATGCCCTGACGAATGGCACGCAAATCGTACAGACCGGCAAGCTGCTTCCCGCCAGCGCGACGGAAAACGACAACATAGCTAGTATCGGCGAACTCGTTAGAACCCTGTGCGCTGGCAATTGCCCGCATCAGCGTCATACGACCGGTTACAGGATAAGCGCCCGGTTTCGCGACCTGACCGTCCACCGTCACAGTCTGCGAGACGGTATCGATCGAAACCGTGACGTCCGGATTACGGATATAGCGCGTTAGGCGCTGCTTGATGATCTGCGACAATTCTGCAGGCGTCTTGCCAAGAGCATTAAAGCTGCCAATCAATGGCATTGCGGCCGTGCCATTGCCATCCACTTGCACCGTACGACTGATATCGGGAGCGCCATACACATCGACGGTGATACGATCGAGGGGGCCGACTGAATAAGGCAGGTTCGTCCCGAAGTCGGCAGCTTGCGGTACGGGCAAGGATTCCTGTCTCACCACGCCCAAGCCGGGGCGCCCAATGAATTCGTTGTGGCCGCACCCAGCCAGCATCGTCCCCGCTGCACATGCGAAGGCTGAAATCAGACGTCGTTTCACAGGAATTCCCTAGCTGCGGCCATTTCCGCGTAGACGAAGGTATTTGGACGGACAAGCACTCGGGCTAAACCGGGCCGGCCGACGCGATGCCCCTACCACCCGTATGCCGAGTATCTCCAAATGCGCTGGCCCAGCAGCATGCAAGCGTGAAAATCATAGATAGCAGCGGCGTGCGCAATGGGTAGTCAAACAGACTCGCCGCCAATAACAATGCGATAACGACAAGGCCGATCCAGCCTCGCACCGTCGCCGCATCGATCGCTCCCCTACTCCTGATTGCCGCGACCAGTTGCGCGACTAGCCAAGCTGCAAAGCCTGCCAGCAACGCCAGCGCCGGCAGGCCACCGGTGATAATAAGTTCAATCAAATCGTTGTGCGCATTGTTGAAAAAGCCCCGATCGAGGTCCGCGTCGGGTTCTAGCATGCGGAAGACGGGATCAAAGGTACCCATGCCGCTACCGAACGGGAAATAGGTGCGTATCAGCTCAATCAGGACAGGAAATGCACGGAAGCGCTGGTCGCTGCTGATCCCTGTCGTGTCAAGCCGATCAAGTACAAGGGCCCGGCCAAAGGCGGTGGCGAGCAGAAGTACGATCAGCAAGGCCCCAAGGCTGCCGCCGATGATTGTCCAGCGAGTGCGGACGCTCAAGGCGCGGATCGATCCGCCAAACAGCAGGGCGCTCGCGATCAGTCCACCCGTGCATAAAATGAGACCGGCACGCGAACCCGACACTAGGGCAATCAGAACGAACAACACCGCCGTGACGCTGCTCAAACTATAAAGCAATGATACGCGCTCAATCTGCCGTCCCCGTCGGCTATGTTGCATACGTGCGGCCTGACCGCGCACCCACAGCGCCAGGACGGGTAGCCCGATCGCGAGTAACGCTGCCTGATGATTGCGATTGGCCAACAGACCGACCGGCAAGTCACGCGAGGTCGGGTTATAGACATAGGCGACACTGTTTTCACCCCCCGCGACTTGGGCCAGCGCAACCACTGCGCTGGCCGCCACTATGGCAAGAACCATCGGCACGGTGCGGGCGCGTTCGTCGGGTGTAAAACCGGCATAGGCCACCAAGGTCGCAGCCGCTGGTACCAAGGTAAACAGGCTGGCGAGGGTGAGATCGATCCCGAGTGTCAATGGACGCCAGGGCTGCGCCATGCCGATCGCGGTGTCTGCCTCGAGAAACGGTGCACGCCCGGGTATCGTCGCCCACACCGCAGGCGGCAGGGGCACCAGCTGAAGGCACATCCAGAGGGCGAACATTGCCAAAAGTATCGCGGGCCAGCGCAGGCTCCGCCAGTCACGACGAATGGGCAGGACCAGCAAGGTACCAAGGCATAGGATCGCAACGGGTCGGACGTACAGCAGCGAGGTGATGAACGTCTTAGACGATCCGCCACCCAGCGTCGTCGCAACCACCAGTATGACGAAAACGATCCAACTCGCCGACGGAGCCGACCAGCGTGATGGACGTGCCCGATTTCTGCGGGAAGCGCGTGATCCGGATGATTGCATGACGCCTCTTAGCTGGCAACGCACGTGTTCAAAAGACTGCTAGCCTCATACGCCACGCCAATAGGCTCAAAACGCGTTCTTGTGGACCATCACCTGAAAGGTCATCACGATGATCTTAACATCCCGCCAGACCGACCACGTATCAAGGTATTCGAGATCCGCCTGCAGACGATTTCGTAAATCATCTTCGATGAGAGTAGCCCCGCGATACCCCCGAACCTGTGCCAATCCCGTCAATCCAGGTTTCGCTGCGTGTCGATGCCAATAGCGCGGGTCGACCTCCCAAAACAGTTTGTCGGCGGCACGAGAGCCCAACGCATGAGGTCTCGGGCCGACAATACTCATCGTTCCGGATAAGACATTCAGCAACTGAGGTAGTTCATCAATACTCGTCCGCCTGATGAATTTACCAACCCGTGTAATGCGATCATCATCACGTGATGCCGACCGATTACCATGGCTGTCGGCACCTTCTACAGTCATGCTGCGGAACTTGAAGACACGAAAGACTCGATTGGAGCGTCCAATCCGCTTCTGGCGGAAAAACACCGGCCCTCGGCTCTCAAGCTTGATGCACAGAGAAACCATCAGAAATAACGGCGACATTACCACAAGCGTCGGGACCGCGATGGCTAAATCGAAAACGCGCTTGATGACACGATCAACAAGATTGAGCGGACCGTGCGATACGACCAGTGCCGTCATCGGACCATGCTTGTTCACTGCAAGAGGGGCCAGAGACTGCAATTCCGGCATCAGGATTTCACTTTGAACACAGGCCCCCTTCAACGCATGTGTCCAAGCGCCACGACGGTCGGGATGACAGGATACCACGACATTGTGGATACCATCCAGAGCAGCCGCCAGTCGGTCATACATCATCGGATCATGGCTCTCGGGATCGATGAAGCCCTTCGCTGCGATACGGATCGAAAAGTCGATCGGTGGGATAGGCTGGCCAGGTTCCCAGATCAGTGCCATGCTGTAGGGCTCGCCTCCAACAATCTCTCTGCGATGCCGAGCAAAGTAATATCGACTGACTGCGAGTGAAATAACGGAGAGAGCAGACCCAAGTGCGACGGTCAAACGTGGCAACTCAGTCGCTTTTAGATAAAAGCTGGCCAAGGTCATCATTGCGACTGCAATCAGATAAGCCTTTATAGTTCGGCCAACTGACTGCAAGGGGTCATTCAACAGGCGGACCGAGTAGGCCTTGCTATTCAAAGCAATAAGAAAATAAAATGGTAATATCAGGGACAACACAAACGCCCATGTATTTTCGGTCAGAAAACGGCCGCGTATCAAAGCGACTGCCGAAAAACTGACAGCTATACACGCTGTATCAAATGCTACAGTGTAAGTGAATGTCCGCAGACGTATCGTTGCGCTGTTTGGTCGCCAGCGCGACGTCTTATCCGGTTGGATATCAAGGGTATTTGTGTCGTTTGACATGACAGGCTAATTCAATGCTTGATACTGGTCGATATTGAATCGGTAAATCGTCTGCCGCTAATCAAACTGGTTATCCTTCGATGCCAGATTGGACGGGTCCGACGCAAGCCCATCTGCCTAATCTCCGATTGGGCTCTCGCCATATTTCCGCAGCACATCGTTGAATGCCTCTGCCATCAGTGACTGCAAACTTTTCCCTTGTCGTCGCGCCATAGTGTGCATCGCAAACGACATTTCGGGGCTGAAGAAGCCAGCGATCTGTTTGCGGCCTTGACGGCTTGCGGGGGTCGCCGGTTGTATCGGAATGACAGCTGGAGGTGTTGCACTTGGGGCAGTCGCTGGCGCGACAGCGCCGCGTAAATTGGCAAAGCTAGGTTTGCGGCTCATGCAGCGGCTTTCTTGAGCGTGGATTTGCGGGGGATGGGCAAGCCGACCTGTCGACATGTCCACAGGTAGATTTGTCGGATGTCGTCGGCGGCCTTGCCCGCGGGTTCGTATTCCATGACGGTGCGCCCCTCCCCGCTCGCGTGGCGATAGGCAGCGCGGTCGGGGATCTGGATGGGACAGGGCGGGGTGCCGAAGCCTTCGACCAGTTCACCAGCCTCTCCGTAGACGCGCGGGGCGTTGGGGTTGCCGGCAGTGAAGACGACATAGGCCGGCTTTTTCAGCAGCTGGACGAGCTTCGCGGTGGTCTGGATCGCCGAGAGGTCAAAGGCGCTCGGGCGGCATGGGATCAGCACCAGGTCGGCGACCTCGACCGCAGCGCGGGCCGCGCTGTCGGCATGGGGCGGTGTGTCGATGACGATGAGCTCGGCCCCCTGGCTCTGTGCCGCGGCGATCTTGGCGGCGAGGCGCGGGGGTGGGCTGTCGATCACTTCAGGCGGTGCGTCGCCGCGCCAGGCGGCCCATTGGCTCGCGGTCGCTTGCGGGTCGGTATCGATGATGAGTGCGACGCGCCCCGCATCCTGCGCCGCGGCGGCAAGGTGGATGGCGAGCGTCGTCTTCCCCGCCCCCCCCTTCTGGCTAATAATCGCGATGACTGGCATGGCCCCTACCCTACATGTCGACACGGCGACGTGACAAGTCGTCGACATGCTGCACAACGCATATTCCCGACCTGGCGAAGGGATCACCGCCGGCAACCGCTTGCTCCTTTTAAGGAGCATGTGACGGCGCAGCCGGCACTCCTGTCGTGGGATTAATAGTTAGGGTCCAAACCCAATCAGCGGCTTGAAGGAGTGAGCTGGCCCCTGTTTTGACCGGACGGATTTAAGCCTATGAAGGAGGCTTGGGGCTATCCCCTGAGCATAGGCTTATGTCCGTGTCCGAGATCATCACCGACGGCGGTCGTCGTCGTCACTGGGG
>OOKD01000113.1_pt1 | contig 28063 bp, 22 predicted proteins | sample 1691731 | NCBI WGS metagenome assembly OOKD01 (sample SAMN05831947, study PRJEB22555) | human gut metagenome | isolation source: Skin biopsy | host: Homo sapiens
GGCCGTCTGAAGGATTGGCGCCGCGTCGCAACTCGCTACGACCGCTGCCCAACCGTCTTCTTCTCTGCCGTCGCCCTCGCGGCCACCGTCATCTTCTGGCTATGACCAATGAGTCCTGACCCTAGGAAGCTCGCCTCGACGCCCCGCGCGTAGGCGCCCGAGACGTTCTGGAAGGACTGGTAGGTGAAGATGGCGGTCGGACTGTAGGGCAGATACGGCGCGCGGAACGTGCGTGAGACGATGTAGTCCCGGAACTGCTTGTCGAACACGCCGAGGGAGATGATCCCATTTTCCGGCAGATAGTATTCCAGCGCCGCGTCGAAGTTGTTGCCGTAGGTGGGACGCAGGTTCGGATTGCCGGTCGTCACGATCTGGTTTCCAACGTCGACCTGCCCGCTCTGGATCGTCTGCAGGAAGCCCGGCCGAGCGATGCCCGTGGAATAGGTGGCACGTGCCACCATCTGGCTGGTGAGATCGTAGCGGAGCTGCACGGTCGGGAAGACGTTGGTGTAGGTCTTGCGGATGTCGTTGAACTGCGTCGTCGAACCGCCGTTTGCGTCCGTGAGCGTGACGAAGCCGCCGTATCGCGAGACGGTGTGCTCGACGCGGGCGCCCGCGAGCACGCCGAGCTTGCCGAACCGGCCGGTGTATTGCGCATAGCCGGCGGTCACGTCCTCGCGGTCGTCGAAGCTCAGCTGGTTGCGGCCGAGATCGAGAGCGGCGAGCTGACCGCCGAAGCGGGACGCGATGGCGCCGGGGTCGATGAGGGGACCGATGTCGTAGCGTCCGTCGTAGAAGACGACGCCGCTTCCGCCGGCGAAGTCCGACAGGGGGGCGCCTCCATCCATCGCGGACGTCTGGATGCGTGCCGAGACGTAGGACACCTTCCGTCGCAGGCGAAGCTTGCCGCCGATCTTGATCTCGTCGCCCTCGACGAGGCCGGGCGAGACCGCCAGATTCGCGGCGAAGCTGTGTTCGAGGTCCCGGTCGTATTCGATCTGGTTCGAAACGCCCGAGAGGATGTAGTTGGCCGGATCGGCGAGGTTGACGCGGCCCGTCGAGAACACGGGAGCGTTCGGGTCCGAGGTGTTGTCGTAGGTGATGGGGAACGTGGCCGCGGGGTTGGCGCCGTCGCCTGGCCCGGAGAAGGTCGCATTGCGGTCCCGGTATTTCTGGTAGGTGGAGCGTGCGAGCGCCGCGAACCAGTCGAACTTCACGTTGGGCGCGATGCGGTGTTCGCCGCCGACCTGAAGCAGCAGGTTGCGGTGAGCCTCCTCCTCGTCGCGCAGCGTCTTGACCGCCGACGCATCGGACACGGCGAAGCCGTTCGGATTCGTGGCGGCCATCGCGACGACGCCGCTGCCGTTCGATCCGTCCAGGCCGTCGATCTCCAACCGCTGCCGCCAGACGCGCTCCGTGTAGCCCGCGATGCTCCCGCGAAGGAAGATGCGCTGGCCCGTGTCCGGGGTGACGTCGATCTCACCCGTGGCGCCGTAGCGCCGCCGGAAATACTGATATCGCCGGAGCTCGAGCGCCGAGAAGGCCTTTCCTGGAATGGTGGGCTGCTGGTCGGCGTAGGCCGCTTCGACGTCGTCGACGCCGCGTCGGTCATCATGTCGGAAGAGGTTTGCGACGACGTGGAATAGAGGATCCCCGACGGCGTTGACCCCGAAGCCGCCGCCCGCCGTGACGTCCACCCGGTAGAGGCCGGTATGTCGCAGCGACTCGTAGCCGCCACCCAGCGTCATGTCGAGGAAGGGACGGTTTCGTCCGATGGCGCTACGGGGCGTCAACTCGACCGATCCTCCGAGGCCTTCGGCATCGTGGTCGGGAAGACCGGTCTTTATCACCGAGATCCGGTCCACCGCCCCGATCGGCACCGTGTCGAACTCGACCGCCCGTCCGGCCGCATTGAAGTAGGTGCCGCCTGGCTGCGTGTTGAGCAGGACGACACCGCCGAACGTTGCGCCGTTGAGGTTGCCGTCGAGGCCGCGGACGTTGACGAACCGCCCCTCTCCGGTATCGATCGAGAGCGAGACGCCCGGGATGCGCCCCAACGCCTCGGCCGCGTTGTAGTCCGGATACTTCGCGATCGTCTCGGCGGACTGCACGTTGACGATGTTGGCGGCGTCCCGCTGCTCGGCGCGGGCCGTCTGCGCCGAACGGGCCGTGACCAGGATGTCCTGGGAAGAGTCGGCGCTCGCGCTTGGAACCGCCTGGGTGGTCGGGATGGTCTGAGCGCGGGCGGACGCAGACGTCATGTTCGACATGACGAAAAGGGTGCTCGTCGCGGCGAGCAGAGCGTGCTTCTTCAAGGTGGGAACTCCGTCGGTCTCGCGGCGACGGCTATGGCCGCTGTGTGACGTTTCAAATGATTGGCAAAATTTAATGAGGTCCGTCCTGGACCAAAGTTGCGCTGCTCCGACGCGAACGGCAGTCTTTCGTGCAGAAAGGCCCACTGCGGTTGAGCCTGCCCCCGACGTCTACCGTTCGATTTGAATTGACGGCAGGAAGATTGTCCATGCTCGGTGCATGCATTGGCTGCATACTCTGGTTGCCCGTCGTCAGGGACGTGGAACGGGCCGGAGCAACGGCTGGATGGCAGGCTCCGATCAGCGTGGCGCCGGTGGACCTGCCGCAGACGCGGCCGGTCGTCGTCGCGCCTGCCGATCAGGCGGACGCGGCGGAGCAGGTTGCGACGCCCTCCCAGACCCAGGGAGATGGACGCGGCATTGAAGGCTCGAGCCCGGTCGGCTCCGCGCGGTCTCTCGACGTCCCTGCCGGCGCCGCTTCGCCGTCGACTGACGCTCCTGCGGTCTCGCAGGACGACGTCGTCGTGACGGCGAGGAGGAGGTCGAAGGCCGATCCTCTCGAGGCCATCAACGCCCAGTCGTTCAGGCTGACGCAGAAGATAGACGACGCGGTGACGGCGCCTGCGTCCCGCCTCTACGTACGCGTGACGCCGAAGCCGGTTCGGAGCGGGATCAGGCACTTCCTGAACAATCTGCGCGAGCCGGTCGTGTTCGCGAACTTCCTGCTGCAGCACAAGATCGGCAAGGCGGCGGAGACGTTCGCCCGATTCGCCATCAATTCGACGGTGGGCGTAGCCGGCGTGATCGACGTGGCGCGCCGATGCCCCTTCGACCTGCCTTGGCGCCCGAACGGCTTCGCCGACACGCTCGGCTTCTACGGCGTCGGTTCGGGGCCGTTCATCTTCCTCCCTTTCGCGGGGCCGACGACCATTCGGGATCTTGCCGGGGGATTCGTCGACCGCCTCGCCTCGCCGTTCGCGATCGGGGGGGTGTTCCGGTCGAGGCCCTATCTGGTCACAACCAACGTCTATCGGCTGCTCGATCGCCGCGCGGAGCAGGAGGACGAGCTTCGGGCCGTGCGCGAGAGCGCCGACCCGTACGTCGCGAGGCGGGAGCTCTATTTCGACAAGCGCCGTGGTCGAATAGGGCGATTGAAGGGCGAGGTCCCTTTGGTCGAGGCGCCTCGTCCGACCTCCGGGGGCAAGCGGAGATGTTCGCAAGGCCGTGGCGCCTCGGCTAGGGACGAGAGGGATCGCGCAGATTGGGGGCGGGCGGTCGGCGGCGTGGAGGCTGCGGCTGATCCCGATGTCTCACAGCCGCCGCCGTACCAGAGGGCGACGCCTTAGAATCGGCGTCGCCGACCGAGCGGGAAGCGCGATACGGTTCTACGAGCCACTGGGAAGTCGCTGGGACGGAAGCGAGCCGATCGCCTCCGTCCCCGACGTCATCAGCTCCGACCTGCCATCGGCTTAACGACAAGCACCTTGAAGGTGCCGGGTCGCGGGGTCGGCCGGCCGTTCGGCGTGGCCGAGGGATCCATGGCTGCCGTGGGAAGGTAGATGGCGCCGGTTGCGGGATCGAGGGCGCCGGTCCGGGCGCCGACGGCCGTCTTGACGCTGCCGATGCGACGCACGGCCGGTCCGTCGAGAGACAGGACGTCGAGGGTGCCGTCCTTGCCGCACGGGACGAAGGCCAGCCGGCGGGTGGCATCGAGGATCACGGCGTCAGGCCCCTTGCCCGTCTCCACGTAGTCGACGACGCTGCGCGTTTTGGCGTCAACGATTGCCGCCTTTCCGTTCGCGCACGCGGCGATGAGCCGGTTGGTCTTGCCGTCGTAGGCGAGACCGCTCGGGGCCTCGCAACCTGGCATGGCGATCGGCGTTCCTGCCCGCCCGCTGCGGACGTCGACGACCTCCATCTCGTTGGCGTCCTCGTCGTTCACGAAGAGCGTCCCGTCCGACGCGAGTACCGCATATTCGAGCGCCGGCTTGACGGCGATCGTGTGCGTCTGACGCATCGAAGGCACATCGATCATCGAGATGGTCCCGGCGGCGGCGTTCATGACGAAGGCGGTGCGTCCGTCGGTTGAGAGGATAGCGGCATCGGGCTTCTTCCCCACGGCGACCCTGCCGATCTCGTGTCCGTCCTTGGCGGACAGGAAGCGGACGGTGGCATCGTCGCCGCTCGTCACGAGCAGTCGGCCGCCAGCGACCGGCAAGACCGCATGTCCGTGGGCGATCGTTCCGATCGAACCTACCTCTTTGCCGCTTGCGGTGTCGAACACGCTGATCGCGCTCGTGCGTGCCACGTAGAGGCGGTGCGAGCCGGGGTCGACCCGCGCATAGTCCCAGCCACCGCCGTCCGGACCCGCGATGGAGCTCGTGACGACATAGCTCGGGGTCGAACCGGCCGATGCCAGGGTGGAGCACGCGAGGAGCGCGCCGACGGCCAACAACTTCTTCATGTCCGATAGTCCTTTTTAGCCGACCAGCGCGGCGCGTGACGGAATGCGGCGCGCGAACGCGTCGCGGATGGCGAAGGACCGGCGGACAACCGCCCCCACGTCTTCGCCGGGCTTGTGGAGATCTATTGCACAGGCCGTAATTCGGGGCGCCTGCTGCTTCGCTGCGCCGGTAGCGTGCGGCTGCCAGAGGGGCCGCCCGCGATGACGATAGTGAACATCACTCGTTTCCTTCCATGGAGAGATCGTGGACGTCGCCGGCATCACGGGGGAGAGTGAGCCGCACGAGGACGGGCATGGCGAGAAGCACCAGCGGGTATTGCAGCAGCAGCCCGGCGATGATCGCGATGGCGAGAGGCTGCTGGATGCCTGACCCCTGACCGATCGCGAGCGCCAGCGGCAGAAGGGTGAGGATTGCAGCGAGCGTCGTCATCGTGATTGGCCGAAGGCGATTGCGGCTCGCCTCCCGCGTCGCGGCAACGGGCGGCATGACGTGGCAGAGCTCCTCGAACTCGGAGACGTAGAAGATCGCCATCTCGGTGCCGATGCCGATGATCATGGTCATGCCCATCAGCGCCGTGATGTTGAGGTCGACCCCGGCGAACCACAGAGCCGTGAAGACCGCCGTGGTCGACAGCAGCGAGCAGCCGATGATGATGATCGGAAGCCAGAACCTGCGGTAGAGGACGAGAAGCAGCACCAGCTCGGCGATCAGAGCGGCTCCGAACACCTTGACGAGGCCGGCGAACGCGATCTGCTGCTGTTGGTAGAGGCCGCCCAACTCGTAGCGGATGCCCGGAGCGAGGACGCCGGGCCGGTCGAGTGACTTGGTGACGTCCCCGACAGCGGCACCGATGCCTCGGCCCTGGATGCGGCCGGTGACGGCTACCATCGGTTCCAGGTTCTCGCGCGCGATCTGGGGCTGACCGACAAGCGCCTGGATGTTCGCCACGCGGTAGAGCGGGAAGACGTGGCCGTCCGTCGCCCGTATGGGCAGCTGCGCGAGGCCGGCCTGGCTGATCGTCATCGCCTGCGGCAGTCGGACACGGACGTCGATGGCCTTGTCCGGGCGTGCGAGCGTCGTCGCGACCGTTCCGCTCAGTGCGGTGGAGAGCTGTGTTTCGACGTCGGCGGGGGCGACTCCCTCGACCGCGGCCCTAACCGGATCGACGTGGACGTCGAGGGCGTCGCCGGCCAGCATGACGCCGTCCTTCACCTCGACGACGCCGTCGATCTTGCCGATCAGCGCGGCGACCTTCTTCGCCTGCGCGTCGAGCACGGTCGGGTCCGACGAATAGAGCTTCACCTCGATGGGCTGCGGCACGGCCGTGAGATCGCCGATGAGGTCCTCGATCAGCTGCGCGACCTCGACCTGAACGCCCGGCACCTTGGCGGCGACCTCGTCTGCGACGGCGGCGGCCACCTCGTCGGTCGGCTTGCTGTGATCGGGTTTCAGACGGACGAAGTAGTCGCCGTGATAGCTCTGGCCGAGATCGCCGCCGAGACCGGTGCCGAGGCGCCTCGAGAAGGTCAGGACCTCGGGATTGGCCCCGAGCAGCCGGTCGATCTGGCCGACCTGCCGTCCGCTCTCGTCGAGCGACGTGCCCGGCGAGGTGTAGTAGTCCATGACGAAGCCGCCCTCGTCGACCTTCGGCATGAAGCCCGTCGGAACCTTCGAATAGCCGATGTAGCCGATGACCAGCAGGGGGATGAGGATCACCACGAGAAGCCATGGCCGCGCCGAGAGCCTGTCCAGGCCCTTGTCGTGGACCGCAGCGAGGCGGCCTTCGCCGGCGACGCCGGGATCGCGCCACTTGCGGAAGTCGACGAGCCACCGCACGAGCACCGGGACCACGAAGGCGGTCATCGCCCATGAGATGGCGAGCGCCGCGGCCATGGTCACCGACAGCGCCTTCGAGAAGGCGCCCGTGACGCCGGTCAGGAACGACAGCGGCAGGAACACGATGAGGGTCGCCAGGCTCGAGCCGGTCAGCGGCGCCATGAACTCGCGCGCCGCGGGGATGACGGCGTCGTCTCCCGCCACCACGCCGTCCGCGTCCGCCTCGCCCGCGCGCCTCGCGATGTGCTCGACCATGACGATGACGTCGTCGATCAGCAGTCCGACGGCCGCGGCGATGCCGCCGAGGGTCATGATGTTGAAGCTCATGCCGAGCGCGCTCAGCACCAGCACCGTCGCGGCGAGCGTCGCGGGGACCACGATCACCGCGACGAGCGTCACCCGCCAGCTGCGCAGGAAGAAGAGGAGGACGAGGGCGGCGAGGACCAGTCCGATGAGGACGGCGTCCCGCACGCTCGCCACCGACTGGGTGACGAGCTCGCTCTGGTCGTACCAGTTGACCAGCTTGACCCCGGCGGGGAGCTTCAGCGTCCCCAGCTTCGCCTGCACCGCCTGCGCGATCTGGACGGCGTTGCCGTCGGGCTGCTCGTAGATGTTGAAGAGGACGGCAGGGCGTCCGTCCTCGACGATGCGCTGCCAGACCGGAACCGCGCCGTTCTGGACGGTCGCGACGTCGCGGACGCGAACGACGCCCGCCGGAGCGGCCTTGACGACGATGTCGCCGATCTGCGCGGCGCTCGCGACGCTCCGGTCGGCGATCACCAGCGAGAGGCGGCCACGGTCCTGCACCTGGCCCACGGCGCTCAGCACGTTTCCGTTGCGGATCGCGGTGGCGAGGTCGGTCATGGCGAGCCCGTAGCTCGCGAGCCGCTGCGGATCGGCGAGCACCTCGACCTCGGCGGTGTCGCCGCCCTGCACGCCGACGCGCGCGAGGCCGGTGATGGAGGAGAGCAGAGGCGTGATCTGGTAGCGGGCGAAGTCCTGCAGCTGCGCGGGATCCGCCGTGTCCGACACGAGGGCGTAGGAGATGATCGGAAAGACCGTCGGGTCCATCCGCCGGACGTTGTATTGGGTCCCGGCGGGCAGCGAGGGCAGGATGCGTCCGACCGCGGTGTCGACGAGGAGGGTGCTCGCGATCATGTCGCGGCCCCAGCCGAAGTCGATGGAGATCTGGGCCGTGCCCCGCGCCGTCTCCGACCGGACGTTGTTGACGCCGGGGATGGCGCGGATCGCCTCCTCGACGGGACGGGTCACGGTGAGGGCCGTCTGGTCGGCGGGACGGCTGCCGGAGTCTAGGTCGACCACGACGCGCGGGAACGACACCTGCGGAAAGAGCCCGATGGGCAGCGACAGCGCCGCGACGATGCCGGCGAGAGCCATCGCCAGCCCGACCAGGACGAAGGCGCGGGACTGGGTGCGGAGCAGACGTTCGAGCATCAGCGGCTCCTGACCGCGTCGCCCTCGGCGACCTGATAGGCCCCTGCGACGATGAGCGGCAGATTCGGTGCGAGTTGTCCGTCGACGACGTCGCCTGCGTCGGACGACTGCCTGACGGCGACCGGCACCGCCTTCGCCTTGCCGTTTTGGACCTGGAAGACGCGCGGGGCGCCGCCGGCGGTGACGACGGACGCATGCGGGACCACCCACCCGCCCACCTGGCCGGTGCGGATGTCGACCTGCATGGGCTCGCCGGGGAGCAGCATGCCCGCCGGGAAGGAGAGGTCGACGTCGACCATCTTGGTGACGGCGTTGAGGGCGCCGTCGACCCGCACGATCCTACCCTGGAGCGTGCCGCCGCCGGACAGGCGCCTGATCGACGCCGTCTGCCCCACGGCAAGCGCTCCGCGCTGCGAGGGATCCACGCCGACGGTCACCACGATGCCGCCGGATCGGGCCACGGTGAGGATGGTGGCGCCGGCGGCGGTCCGCTCGCCCTGCGCGACGGCCACCGCCGTGACGACGCCGGCGAAGGGAGCTGCGATCGTGTGGACGGGGGAGCCCGCGCCCTCGGCCTGGAGGGCGGCGAGGGCGGTCCGCGCGTCGGACACGGCCTTGTCCGCCTGGACGAGCTGGTCGGTGGTGGCCAGCTGCTGCGAGAGCAGCTGCGCCGTCGTGGCCCGCGCCTTCTGCGCCGCGGCGAGGGCGCTGGCCGCCTGCTCGTAGGCGCTGCGCGACGTCGGCGCGGTGACGAAGGTGGCCAGCGGCTGGCCTGCCTTCACCACGCTGCCAGGCACGACGAAGAGGCGGGTGACCTGTCCCGGCTGCGCCTCGTTGAAGGTGCGCGTGCCGATTTCGGACGGCGCGACGGAACCGAAGGCCGTGACGATTGCTGGCAGCGCGCCTTGACGGGGGGCGACCGTGCCGACCAGCACGCTGGGCGTCGGCGTGGCGCTCGCGTCGGGCGTGCTCGACGAGCCGCTGCACGCCGCGATCGGCAGGAAGAGGATGACGGCGGCGGCGAGGCTGGGGCGGAGACGGGTCACTGGCCCATCCCCTGCTGTTCGGCCGGGAGATCGACCGTCGGGAGGCCGTCGCCGACCAGCGTCTGGATCGCGATCTGGCGGTCGAGCAGGGCGAGTTCCAGGGTCATGATCTCCTGTTCCTTGGTGAAGCGGTTGGAGACGAGGTCGACATATCCGCGCTCGTCGATGTTGGAGGCGCCGAACGCGGCCTGCGCGCGCGCGGCGGCGATGCGGGCGGCGGGAAGGTCGCGGCGTGCGACGGCGAGCTGCGCGGCCAGCTGCTCGTACTCGCGCAGGAGGCCGCCGACCGTTCCGGTCGCGGCGGCGAGCCGTGCGGCATAGTCCTCGTGCAGCTGTGCGCGCGTGGCGCGTGCGATGGCGACGTTGCCCTGATTGCGGTCGAACACCGGGAGGCCGACCTGGACGTTGGGACCGCCGTTGATGACCTTCGCGTTGTCGCTGGAGACCGCGCCGCCGAGGACCAGGTCGGGAAACTGCGACAGGATCGCGACGCGCAGCTGCGCGTCCGCGGCGGCGTAGCCGAGGCGCAGCGCGAGGAGGTCGGGGCGCCGTTCCGGGAGCGTGGCGAGTCCGGCCCGGATCGAAGCAGGATCGAACGAGGGAAGGTCGGCGGCGGTGGCGAGCGGCACCACGGCGTCCGGCTGCAGTCCAAGCAGCGCGTTGAGCTGATGCCGCTGCGTGAGCAGCGTCTGGTCGAGCGTGTTGAGCGATGTCCTCGCCGCCTGCAGCGCGACCCGGTCGGGCGCGACGGTGACGAGTGTCACCGTCCGGGCGGCGAGCGCGCGCTCGAGCTTCGCGTTCCGGTCTGCGAGAAGGTTGTAGGCCGCCAGATAGCTGGGGCGGCTGCGGGTGCCCACGATGATGTCGGTGGCGAGCTGGCGCGCCTGACCGGCGACCTGCCATTCCTGCCAGACGAGATCCGCCGCGACCTGACGCGTGCTGGCGTCCGCGGCGCGTCGGCGCGCCCGGTAGGTGATGAGGCTCTTGATGTCCTGAGCCAGACCGAGGTTCCAGGCGGGCACCGTCCCCGCGCCCGAAAGGAGCGGAAGGAACGCGCCGGACAGCGAAGGGTTGGCGACGATGGCGGCCTGCGTCGCCTGTCCGGCCGCGATGCCGCGCTTCAGCCGCGTCGCGCGGAGGTCGGGATTGTTCGCGAGCGCCAGCGTGACGACGTCGGCGACGGACAGCGGCCCGCCGACGCCAGGGGCCGGGTCGCCGCCCGTGAGAGCCGAGACCGATGGGGCGAGCGGCGCGTCGCGGACGAGCGGAAGCGGGGTGTAGTGCGCGCACCCCGCCAGCAGCGTCATGGCGAGAAGCGGCCGGACCCCCTTCTTCGTCTTCATTCCATTCATGCCCTCTGTCTTGCCTCCTGGCCGGCTGAGGCTCTCGCCCCGCCGGCCCCTTCATCTCGATCAGTCGGGGTTCTTGCCCTCGACGCCGTTCTCCAGCACGGCGCCAGTGCGCGCGTCCACCCCGACCTCGTAGGGCTTGCCGTGGCTGGTGATGTCGAACGAGTAGCGCAGGCCGCTGCCGCCCTTCTCCTTCTCGAGCTCCTGGTCGGTCACCGTCCCGGGGCGCGCCTTCAGCGCGATCTGCCGCGCGGATGCGAGCTTGATCTTGGCCTGCGAGGCGAACTGGCTGCCCTTGAACTTGGCGGGAGCGGCGTCGGCAACTGCTCCGATGCCGAAGATCGCGACGAGCGCGAACATGCCGTGCAACGTTTTCATGACTGCGTCCTCTCGGGCGGAAGGCCCGTCGCCGCTCTAGCCCGGGCGTCGTGGGGCCGAGATGAGACGAACATTGATTATCGCCAACTTGTTACGGCTCTCCGGATGCGCGATCATCGCGCCATGAAGATCCTTCTGTTGGAAGACGATCGCGAGACCCGGGAGAACATCGAGCGCCTTCTCGGCGAAGCCGGCCACGTCGTCGACGCCGTCACCACGGGGCAGGATGCCATGTTCCACGCGACCGACGGCGAATATGCCGTGCTCATCCTGGATCGCATGGTGCCGGGATTGGCGGGCCTGCCCGCTCTGAAGGCGCTGCGCGCCGCAGGCGTCCGGACGCCTGCTCTCTTCCTGACCGCGATGAACGGCGTCGAGGACCGGGTCGAGGGACTGGAGGCGGGCGCGGACGATTACCTCGCCAAGCCCTTCGCGGCGAGCGAGCTCCTCGCCCGAGTCAACGCTCTCGCGCGGCGGCCGCCGATAGCGGAGGTCACGACCGTCCTCGTCGTCGCGGACCTCGTCCTCGACCGCGTCAAGCGGACCGTCGTCCGCGCGGGGCAGCGGATCGACCTGCAGCCGCAGGAACTCAAGCTGCTCGAATACATGATGCTGCACGCCGGCGAGGTCGTGACGCGCGCCATGCTGCTCGAGAACGTCTGGTCGTTCCACTTCGACCCTCGGACGAACGTCATCGAGAGCCACATGAGCCGGCTGCGCGGCAAGGTCGACCGCGACTTCCCCCGCGATCTGATCCAGACGGTCCGCGGGGCCGGCTATCGGATCGATGCGGATTAGGGCGCGGGTTCCCAGCGCCCTGAGAAGCGCCGCGTTCAGGTTCGCCCTGATGCTGGCCGGGCTCGTCGGCCTGGGGGCCGGCGCGCTGCTGCTGACCGTGGAGCGGCAGATCGGCCACTACGCGCGCGAGGCGAGCGACGGGATGCTGCATGCGGAATCGTCGGTGCTTGCCGGCGAATACGCCACGCTCGGGCTGTCGGGCCTTACGGACGCCATCGCGCGCCACGGCGGCGTCGGCGAGGATCCGCCCTACCGCTATCTGCTGCAGGACGCGGCCGGTCGGAGGCTGGCCGGAGACCTTCCCGCGTCCGCCGCGCGGAACGGTTCCGGATACGTCCTCCACTATGCCGAGAGCGCGTCCGACCGGAGCGGCGAGCGGATGGTTGCCAGGAGGACGAACCTGCCCGGCGGCCTCGTCCTCGTCGTCGCGACCGACAGCTTCGACGTCCAGGACCTGCGCGACCAGCTCGGCCGCTTCACTCTGATCAGCGGCCTCGCCATCGCCGCGCTCGCGGTGCTCGGCGGCTTCCTCGTCGGCGGTGCGTTCCTCAAGCGTCTGAACGGCGTCAACCTGGCCATCGAGCGCATCATCGCCGGCGACCGGTCCGAGCGTCTTCCCATGATAGGCTTCGGGCCGGAGTTCGACGACCTCGCGTTCAACCTGAACAGGATGCTGGACCGGAACGCGGCCGCCATGGAGGCGCTCCGTCAGGTGTCGACGGACATCGCCCACGATCTCAGGACGCCCCTCACGCGTCTTCACCAGCGGCTTGAGCGCATGCTGGCGACTGGTGGCGATCGTGTCGGGATCGAGGAGGCGCTGACGCAGACCGACGCGCTGCTGACCACCTTCCAGGCGCTGCTGCGCATCGGCACGCTCGAGGGCGGGGTGGGTCGGCAGCGGTTCACGACGGTCGACCTGTCGGAGGTGATGGACCGGGTCTGTCAGGCCTACGTTCCCGTCGTCGAGGACGCCGGGCAGACCCTGACGGCCGAACACCTGCCGGACGTCTCCGTGCTCGGCGACGCGGAGCTGCTGGCGCAGCTCGTCACGAACCTCATCGAGAACGCGATCGTCCACACGCCGCCCGGGACGCGGATCGTCTCTCGGTTGCGTCTTGTCGACGGGACGCCGGTCGCCGAGATCTGCGACGACGGCCCCGGGATACCGGCGGAGGAGCGGGAGAAGGTCTTTCGGCGCTTCTACCGGCGCGATGCGAGCCGCAGCACGGATGGCGCCGGCCTCGGACTGGCGCTGGTCTCCGCCGTGTCCGCGCTCCACCAGGCCGCGTGCTCGATACCAGATGCCGATGGGGGACTTTGCGTTCGGATTGAGTTTCCTCCTTCCCGCTAGCGCCTCATGTCACGGGCGCGCCATAGCATAGGCGCGCGCCACGCTCGGAAAGGCCTGGTCGCTCACCGGTGTAGCCGCGGCCCGTGAGCGGGACGAACATCGCCCAGCCGAGCGAGCAGACGTCGAAGCCGCCGTCCTGCCGCTTGGTGTAGACCATCAGATGTTCCGTCGGCGTCGAGGGACCGATCGGCATGACGAGCCGTCCGCCGACGCGCAGCTGGTCGAGGAGCGGCTGAGGCACCCTCGCCGCGCCCGCCGTGACCATGACGGCGTCGAAGGGCGAGCGTTCCGGCCAGCCCGCGAAGCCGTCGCCCGTCCGGACGGTCACGTTCCTGTATCCGCGCCGCCGCAGGACCCTCGCTGCCCGCCTCGCCAGTTCGGGGACGATCTCGATGGTCGACACATCGGCGCCGAGTTCGGCGAGGACGGCGGCCTGATAGCCGGATCCCGTGCCGACCTCCAGCACCCGGGATCCGGACCGGACCCCGACCGCGGCGGACATGACCGCCATGATGTAAGGGTCCGAGATGGTCTGTTTCCACCCGATCTCCAGGGGAGCGCCGAGATAGGCGTACGGAACGGCCGCCTTCGGGACGAACGTCTCCCGAGGCAGTCGGGATTCCGCTGCGACGGCGGCAACGAACACCGGATCGTCCCGAAGGGCGGGAACGTCGCTGGCGGCCTTCTCGATCGACGCTATCATCCGCTGCCGCTCCGACGCACGGTCGGTCGAGGCGCAGGCCGTCGCCGACGCGAGCGACGCTGCCAGCGCCACGACGAGTTCGCGCTGCCGGATCATCGGGCGTCCGGCCGCATCGAGAGGCCATGGCGGTAGTTGATGACGATGCGGGCGGTGCTGGGGGTCTGGCCTATCGTCAAGGAGACCTCGGACGACTTGGGATTGGTCCAGCCCAGCCGCGGGTTTCGTGAAAAGCCCACCCCGTCGGCAGACAGGTCGAAGCGGTGGTCGGACTTCCTGTCGTGCAGAAGGCTGAACGCATACCGTCCCGGACGCGGCACGTGGATGCACATGCTGATCCTGCCGTCCGCGGCGGGGGGCACTTCGAGTCTCCGAAACGCCCGCCCCTCCGCCACCAGCGTCGCGTCGTCCGCCAGGAAGCCTGCGTCGTCGGGCGGATAGGCCTCCAGCTTCAGAAGCCCCCGGCGATCGCGCAGGCCGACGACTTCCACCATGAGGGCGGGTCCGACCTCGCCCTGACGGCAGGCCGCGTCGGCCTTGCCGAGCTCCTGTATGGGCAAGGTCGCGACGGCGGCCTGCAGGAGGAGGTGCGTCATCATGGCCGAGACTCCTCGGCGGCCGCGTCTCCGAAGGAAAGAAGGGAGGTGGCCGCGCCGAACACGAGATGAAGGGCGACGGTGAGCGCCGCCGCCAGGCCCGTCGCCGCGGCGATCTCGGCGTGCCGGCCGAAGACGGCGCCCACCACGCCGGCGAAGAGGACGTCCTTCGCCGGAAGGAGCGGCAGCCGGGACAGCATCATGCGAAGCGTCGCGAGGGTCATCAGGCCACGGAGACCGATGTCGGGGACCAGCACATGGACGAAGATGGCGAGCAGCAGCAGGCCTGCGGATATACGCAGGACGTGCACGGCGAAGACGAAAGCCAGTTCGCGGCGGGGGAGCGAGAAGATCGTGCGTCTGAAGCCGAAAAGCGTCAGCGAGGAGGCGGCGACGACGGCGACGGACCAGGCAAGGGCGTGGCCGAGCGGGCCGGAGACCGCGTCCGCGAGGATGGGAGCGCATACCGCCATCAAAGTCAGGGTCATGAGGTTGCCCGCGACTGCCGACAGGATGGCGACGTCCTTCACGGCTTTGAACGGAGACCGTTCCGCCCTGAGGCGGGCCTTCGCCCAGAGGAGGAACTGCGCGTCGCCGGAATAGCCCAGCACGAGCTCGTTCGCGATCTGCTTGCGGAGCAGCGGTGCGACTCCGCGAATCGACAGCGACCACAGGCGATGGAAGATGATCCACTCGGCCGTGACGGGAGCGAGGTAGAAGAGCATGAAGGCGCACCAGAGCGCAGGTCTGTCCGCAGGTGCCTCTCGGAGGGCTGCAAGCGCGCCGTTGCCGATCCGGGAGGCCACGACGACGAGGATGCCGACCGAAGCGGCCGGCCCGAACCAGCGCTGACCTTCGTCGCGCCAGCGTCGAGCGAGACGGAGGCCCAGCGGGCCGAGTGCCTGGCCACCTTCCTTGAGCGAGGCGGGTCTCACGCCGTGCGCTCCCGCCTGTTGCTTACGCCGACGCGATCCGCCGTGACGGCGCGATCGGCGACGCGGCGGAGGACGTCGACGTATCGCCTTGCGGACCCGGCCATGGTGAACGCTTCGGCGCGAGCGCGGCCAGCCTCTATGCTTCGCGACGCCCCGCGGGCGGCCGCCAGGGCGTCCGCGAACTCGGCCACTCGTCCGACGGGGACGATCCGGCCCAGTGCGCCATGTTCCAGCAGCGACGACACGCCGGCACCGCAGTCCGTGGCGACGACGGCGAGCCCGGCGGCGAGCGCCTCGACCACGACCGCGGGAATCCCCTCGTAGCGGGAAGACAGCAGCAGGCAGTCGTGATCCCGCATGGCCGCCGCGGCGTTCGGCACATGGCCGCGGAAGTCGACGCGGCCCGTCAGACCCAGCTCCCCGGCTCGGCGTTCCAGACGTTCGCGGAGCGGTCCGTCGCCGATCACGGTGAGCTGGTCGTCCTTCGAGGCTGCGCGGGAGAACGCCTCCAGTGCGAGACATGGATCCTTCTGGGCGACGAGGCGTCCGACGAAGACGTATCTCGTTCCGGCTGCGGACACGGACCTGCCGGCGGGGTGCGCAGGAAGCTCGTCGATCGCCGGATCGGGAACGGCCGTGCACGGCACGTCGCCCAGGCAGGAACGCGCCTCCTGCAGCAGGCCGGCATCCATGACGATCCAATGGTCGACGAAGGTGGCCTGCGCCCGGAGCCATGCGCGCCAGGCCATCCGGAGAGGTCGCGGCAGGTCGCTTCGGGCCAGATCGTTGCTGATCTTGGCCACGATGGGCGGACAGCGGGAGCCGAGTAGCAGCTTGAGCGCGACCGCGACGATCGAATAGGTGCTTCCGGCGCAGAAGACGACGTCCGGGGCTTGATCGCGAACCACGGCCGGAAGCCGCAGGATCATCCAGCACGTCTCCCACCATGCGGTTCCGAACCACGGCTGCCGCGCGACCTGATAGCTGACGTCGGCTGCAACCTCGCGGCGGAGCGGACCGTCGTCGCGCCCCATGAACAGCGGCGCGTCGATGGACATTTCCCGCCAGCGCGCGACCAGCCGCACGGCAACGCGCTCGACGCCTCCCGCCTCGAAGCTGTGGAGGAACGTCAGGACGCGCAATGATCGCTGGCCGGAAGGGGCTTCGGTCGCCGCATGAAGAGACGACGCCGGGGGGACGGACGACCTCAGTCCACCCGGCCAGAAAAAAGGCCTGCGGCGCGCGAGTTCAGAAGCCGCGCGAGACCCCGAGGATGACCGCTCTGGGCTGCAGCGGGGTGAACTGGCTTTCGGATCGCACCCGGAACGGATTGCCGAAGGCGAACGTGTCCGCCCTGACGTCTAGCAGGTTGGACAGCATCAGTCTGACTTCGACGGCCGCGAGCCTTGCCGTGACCGCCGCGTGCACGGTCGCGAAGTCTCCCATCCGCCGGTCTAGGCCATCGTCGAAGCTGAGCCGCGAGGCGCCGACGTAGGACCCGCCGACGACGATCTCGGCTTCGCCCGTGGGGATGCGCACGCGACGCCGTGCCTCTATCCGGGCAGTCGCGTCGGGCACCGTCGGAAGTCTCCGATCGGCGGGAAGATCGGTGCCGTCCACCGACGACACGAGCCGAGCGCGCTGACCGGCGGCACCGGCGGAGAGGGTCAGGCGCCCGCTGTGCCAATCGGCAGCCGCCTCGATCCCGAGGATGGCGGCATCGCCCGCGTTGCGGGTGGCGACGAGGCCGTCGGCGAGGAGATAGTCGGACTGGATGTGGGCCCAGCGGGTATGGAAGCCGCCGCCGGAGAGCACGAGCCGTCCTCCGGCCACCTGGACGCGGGCGCCCATCTCGAGGCTGCGCACCTCGTCGGAGTCGTATCGCCCCGTCCGGGTGTTGCTGGGGTCGAGCCCTCCCGGCCTGAAGGCGGTGCCGAAGCGCAGATAGACGGTGCGGCCCTCGGAGGGTGCGTAGGTCAGCGAAGCGCTGGGGGTGACGCCCACGCTGGCCCGAGCGACCGTGGCGACGTTCAGGTCCTCGCTGCGCTCGTCGTCCGTGGACGCGCGGAACAGCCGGGCTCCGAGCCCTATCCGCCAATGGGGCGCGAGCAGCAGGGATCCATCGGCGAAGAGCGCGGCCTCCGTTATCACGCGGTGCAGCAGGAACGCGAAGGGGAGCTGGGCGCCGTCGGCCTCGAGCGAGCCCCGCGCCAGGGTCGTGGCCTTGAGGTATGAGGCGCCGGCTGTCCATTCCATGGAGCCGCCGGCCGCGGATGTCAGCCTGACCTCCTGGTCGAACACGCTGTGCCGTCGCCGGTCCACGTAGGTCCTGGCCGAAGCACTGCCCAGAGCCGGGCCGAAGGCGCCCAGGTCGAACGTCTCGTCGAGGGTCTGCCACGACTGGCTGGTCGATGCGTTCAGACGGAGCCTTCCCACCGGCCCGGCGACCGACGCGCCGAGCAGGCCGAAGCCCGACGAAGACGGCTCCGGCAGCCGATCGGATCGGCTGAGATCCTCCTCACCGCGATCGACGTATTGGCTGTCGCGCATCGCGATCCGCTGCCCGCTCGCGGAGGCGTCCACGACCCAGCCGGATGCCGGCAGCGCCCGGACCGCGATCCTTCCGCCATAGATGACGGCATCGTTGATGGTCCGAGGATCGCCGGCGTTTCGGATCCAGCCGCTCGCGACGTCGCCGTACGCCGCCAGGCGGACGGCGGCCCGACCGTCGAGGAGCGGCGCGTTGACGACGCCGCTGGCGGCTGCTCCCAAGCCCCCCGCGACGGAGGAGAACGCGAGATCCGACGTCGCGCCGAAAGAGTCCGTCGAGGGCTTGTTCGGCACGATCCGGTATACCCCGCCGAGCGCGCCTGTCCCGTATAGAGGCCCCTGCGGCCCCTTCAGCACCTCGACCCGGGACACGTCCACCAGCCTGAGGCCCGGCTCCGGCGCGTCGTATGTCACCCGCGCATCGTCGACGTTGACGCTCACGGTTGTCTGCGTGAAGCCGTTGAACGGGCTGTCCGCGACCCCTCGTATGAAGGGCCTGTCCCGACCGGGTCCCAGGTTCGTGACGGCCAGACCCTCGATGCCGGCGGCGACGTCGTGCGCGCCTGCGGCGGCGGCGCCGCGTCCGGGGACGTAGACGGACACGGCGGGTGCGGCCCTCGACAGAGGCTCCGTCAGCTTCCGCGCCGTGACGACGATGTCGGCGGTCGGCGCAGCTGCGACCTCGCGTTTGGGCGCGGTCGGTCGGCGGACAAGGCGCCAGACCGTCGGGCCCATCCGCTCGGCCCTATACGGCGTCGGCCCGAGCATCTTCGCGAGGGCCTCCGCGATGGTATGACGTCCCCTGACCGCGCGGCTTCGCGCGGGCTCGATGCGAAGGTCGATCCCGATCGACGCTCCCGTCTGGAGGGAGAGCGCGGCGAGCGCGGAGGCCAGGTCGGCGGCCGGGACGTCTATCGCGAACCGGCGTTCCGCGGCATGCGCGCCCGAGGCGTATGCGACACTAGCGGCGGTCGCGAGCAACCAGATGGATCGCGCCACCCTGCCTCCTCGCATCCAGACCGGCGAGGGTCGCCAGCGCGGCTATCCTCGAACGTCCGTCCCCCGTCGCCAGCACGCCGGTGAAGGTGCGGCTTTCGAGGCCCCTGTCGATCGTGACGGCCGTCCCCGTCGCCCGCGCCAAGTCGGCGACGACGAGCCCGAGCGGTGCGGCGTCGTAGACCAGCGGCCTCCCGCCGGGTCCGGCCGGCGGGTCGGCGACGGCGCGCCCCGTCACGATGCGTCCGTCGGCAAGTCCGGTGGCCGAACGTCCGGCGGCCACTCGGATCTGCGGTGCGGCGGATCCGCTTCTACGCACGGACACCTCGCCTGAAGCGACGGAGACCTGCATCGCGTCGCCTCCGGAGACGACTTCGAAGCGGGTCCCGAGGTCCCTGATCTCGTAGCCTTCGGCGATCACCACGAATTCGCGCGTGGGATCGTGCTGGACGACGAAGCTCGCCCGTCCGGCAAGCTCGACCCGCGTTCCGTCCGAGGACGCCACGCGGATGCCGCTTCGCGACGCCAGGGCGATCGCGGCCCTCCCGACGGTGACGTTGCGGCTGCTCTTCCCGGCCTCGAAGGTGGTCTGCGTCGCGGGCGCCGGCTGAGGCTTGGGCGAACGCTCCGTCACGAACAGCAGGCATGCGGCCGCGCCGGCGGCGATTGCGCCGGCAGCGATCGATCCCCGCCTCCCCGAGCGACGCGCATCGCGGGTCGGCGGAGGCGACGGGAGCGCGCCCGCGGTCGAGGGATCACCGTGCCCTACGATCCGCAGGAGCCGTTCGCGATGCCGGTCGACCTCGGCGTCGAGGAGGGCGATGTCGTCGAACGCCAGCCTGTGTCGCGCGTCGGCGGCTAGCCAGCCCTCGAAGGCGACCCAGTCCATGTCGTCGTCCTCCTGCCTCGCATGCCAGAGCGCCGCAATCTCCGTGATGTCGTCCTCACTCATCGATCGCCTCCGACGCTCCGAGGTCGGCGCGTCTGTCCTTCTGCTCATGACGCCGGGGCGCGGGGGGTCCGCAGTCCATGTCTATTCCTTCAGCGCCCTGCGCAGATGCGCCATCGCCACGGCCATGTGCTTCTCGACGCCGCTTCGGGTGATGCCGAGCCGGCGGGCGATCTCCGCGTGCGGAATGCCCTCGAGCTTGTGCATGCGGAAGACGCGAAGGGCTCCGGGAGGGATCGCGGCGATCGCCGCGGCGAGGGCATCGGCCTGTTCCTGCTCGACGAGCAGACGTTCCGCGTCGGAGCCGTCGTCGAGCGGTTCGTTCGCCGCTGAGACGGGATGGCGGCCCGCGAGCCATTCGCCGTCGCGGGACATCCGCCGCCGTCGCTGCCGGACCCGATCGAGCGCCAGGTTCTGGGCGGCGCGATAGAGATACGCACGTCCGTTCGCGATCGGGCCTGCGGAAGCGTTGTGGATCTTCAGATAGAGCTCCTGAACGACCTCTTCGGCCTCGCCGGCATCTCCGAGACGGCTCGCAAGGAAGCGCAGCAGTTCGCTTCGCATGCCTTCATAGACCTGCGACAGACCGGATTTGGATCGGGGATCCGACGAGCTCATCGGGAGAGGCGTGTGCCGCGAGCGGATGATTTCCGCAACCGCAACTGCGGAGATCGAATGCCGCGCCGTCTCATCTGCGTATCAAGCCCGATTGGAACGTCATGAGGATCATCGACGTCTGCCCGTTCTATTCGCCCGCCGGCGGCGGCGTGCGGACGTATGTCCACCAGAAGCTGAAGGCGGCGGCGGCGATGGGACACGAGATGATCGTGCTCGTGCCCGGCGTGCGGCACGACGTCGAGGAGGTCGATGGAGGGGTGATCGCGTCCATCGCCGGTCCGAGGCTGCCGTTCGATCGGCGCTACGGCTACTTCGACGACGAGGAGGCCGTTCACCGCTTTCTAGACGCGTGGGCGCCCGACGTCGTCGAAGCGTCGTCCCCTTGGGCAAGCGCCGCGATGGTCGGCCGCTGGCCGGGGGCCGCGATCCGGTCACTGGTCATGCATGCCGACCCGATGTCGGCGTACGCGTATCGCTGGTTCGGCCGCATAGCGAGCCTGTCCACCATCGACCGCGGCTTTTCGCGCTTCTGGCGTCATCTGCGAGCGCTGGACTCGCGGATGGACATGGTCGTCAGTGCCAGCCCCGACCTGTCGAGACGGCTGGTCGACGGCGGTCTGCGCAGGGTGGTCACGGTTCCGATGGGCGTGCAGTCCGGCCTCTTCAGCCCCTCACTTCGCGACGAGGGACTGAGGGCGGAGCTTCTGCGGCGATGTGCTCTTCCGCCCAGCGGCCTTCTGCTGCTGGGTGCGGGAAGGTATTCGCCGGAGAAGCGCTGGCCCATGGTCATTGACGCCGCCGTCGCGGCTGGCGTTCGTCATGCCGTCGGCTTGGTGCTCGTCGGCGATGGTCGAAGCCGCCGAAGCCTCGAAGGTCGAGCTGCGGGATCCCCTCATGTGGTGGTCGGCGGCCCGATTGGAGAGCGGCGGACCCTGGCGCGAATGTTGGCGAGCGCCGATGCGCTCGTGCACGGCTGCGAGGCGGAGACGTTCTGCATGGTAGGTGCCGAAGCGGTCGCCAGCGGCCTGCCCGTCGTCGCTCCAGACCGGGGCGGAGCCGCCGATCACGTCCGCGAACCGTATGGCCGTCGCTATCGGGCAGCCGATCCCGTCGCCCTGCGCGATGCGATCCTGGACACCGCCGCTTCGTTGACGACCGGAAGGCCCGTCCCGATGGCGGCCGTTCGGACGGAACGGGAGCACTTCGAAGCGCTGTTCGGTGCATATGCCAGCAGGCGTCAGACCGGCAGGCTCGCGGCCTGAGGCCGAGGGTGGCGCTTACGCCTTCCTCCGGACGATCTGAGGAGAGAACACGAATGAAATAACCGTTTTACGACCAAGGGTAGGTTCGAAAGCACCGGGAAGGAGACTGTAACATGCTCAAGAAGGTTGTATACGCGATCGCCACCACCTCCCTGGTGGCGGCTCCAGCGCTCGCTCGGCCGAATCCGACGGCGAATCCCGCCGCCAGCCTATCGGTGGCCAAGTCACTCCGCGTCGGTCACGCGGGTGGAAAGCATGGCAACGATCTCGCCGGCGGCGGCTTGATCGTTGCCGTCATCGCCGCGGCGGCGGTCGTCGCGGGCGTCGTGGTGATCGCCGACGGTGGGAACAATTCCGCGAGCAACTAGAAATCCCAGCGGCGAGATTCCCAAGACGCGCCCAAAGGGAGAGAGTGCGTTCCCGCGCATTCGCAAGGGGGGCTTCGGTCCCCCTTGTTCGTCGACAGCGACCCACTCCCGCATGGGTGGCGAAATGTTCCCCGCAAAAGTTTTTGCCGTCTCGCGTCGACGATGACTAGCTGCCTTCTAAGCCTTCCGTCACCAAGGGGGAACGATCACCGTGAGTTTGACGGTTACGACGTCATCCCGGCCATCGTCTTTTTTTTCAACCTCTGAGCTGACGCCGAGCTGCAACTTGATCGCCAAGCTGCGGATCTAACCGATCGCCCGCCGCCGGCTGGGCTGCCGCGCACCGGGGATGCATAACGGATCGGATGAGGGCGGTGGCGGCCATCATGGCGTCCGGCTTCGAGCAGCGCCTCGCGCATGGGGCGCCGGCGGACCGACCGGCCTGTCGAATAGTGGACCGTATCCACGAATGTGACGGCGGCTGGGACTTCGCCGCGGTCGATCGGTCCACCGGTCACCTGTATGTCGCGCATGGCAGACGGGTCGAGCGGATCGATCTCGCGTCACGCCGCGTCGTCGATCCGCTGCCGGAACGGCAGCGACACGTGGATGGAATCATCCATGCTTTCCGAGCGACCATTCTTTGCCCGGCAGCCGATCACGCTTTGGTCGATCGCAGCGTCGTGGATGATCCGGATTGCGGTCCGTCGGGCGCGCCTTCAGCGCCCTCGGCCGGAACTCCACGCGAGGTAGGCGGCCTGCGCGACCGAATTGTCGCCGGAGTCGTTGAGGCTCGAATCGATGTCGCGCAAAAGAGCCGGTGAGACGTTGGCCGACTTCGCGTGGATCCTCCAGTCGCCGACGGCCGACCTCACGCGCTCGATGATGGCGTTCGCCCTGCCGTCGGCGATTCCCACGGAGCGGGCGACATCGAGCATGTCGGAGATGCCGGGATTCCTGCCTGCTCCGCCGACCAGAAGCGCATGCTCGGGAAGATTGGAGTAGGTGAGGTCGAAGGCCGGCGAGGGCCGCCATGATCCCTTGTCGTCCATCAGAAAGGCATGGTTCTTGACGTGATCGTCGCGGTTCCGTGCGAGCACGTTGAAGGCCATGCGGGCGATCTGCTGCTCGATGCTGGCGACGTCGGCGCCCTCCCTCTGGGTCAGCTGCCCCGTGACGCGCATCAACGCCTCGTAGCCGAGTACGGAGTTGGCGGTGGACGCGTTCAGGAGCCCACCGAGCGAATGCATGTGCAGCCGCCCGCCTGTCGGCGTTCGGTCGAAGCGCTCGACCGCGAAATATCCCGCGGTTCTCGTCGATGGAAGCAGGGTGGTGGGAGGCATTTCGACGCCGGCCGCCCCCGCCATCAGCGAGTAGGCGTATTCGACGGCACCGGCATCCGGCCCGTCTCCCTTCGCGGGGAACTTGGCGAGCCAGAGCCTTGCGCCTGGCGCACTGGAGGTGGAGAATGCGTCTCCAAGGCGCCAGGCGTTGACCTTGGGCCTCGCGCCGCCGAGCGATCCCGTCAGCGTCAGGGCATCCCTTATGCGATCGCCGTCCTCCTCCTCGGGCGCCCGGCCCACCAAGGCGGCGGCGGTATCGAAATCGACGGCGGGGGCCTCGAAGGACTCCAGACGCGGTCCGTCGTAGGTCAGGGCGCCTGAACCGTCCGCCCCGACGAGCGCGAGACGGTCTATCGCGGTGAGGCTGGTGTGGTCGTAACCCGCGTTCCGCAGCGCACGGTCCAGCACCAGCCGCGCCCAGCCGTCCGGCATCGAGTCGTGGAGGAGTCCCGGCAGCCCCTCCAGATCGCGTGCGCCTTCCTGCAGGTCGTTGGTGAGCTGCATGCGGATGGGAGACGGGTTGATTCCGGCGGCGACGAAGCCGGCATCGAACTGCAGATAGATGCGGCCTGCGGCAACCGCCGCCTCGCCCAGTCGAGGCGCGGCGTCTCTATCCCCGAAATTCAGCCCGACGCTGATGCGGCCTGTGTTCCTCCAGCTTCTCATCGAGCGAGTCTGCGCCGCTCGAAGGCCTCGACCGCGTCGATGCTGCTCAGCCTGGGCGTCGTGAAGAGTCCCGCCCCTGCCGCGTCGTTGCTGAGGACGCCATGTATCGCAAGCGCTGCATCGAGGCGGACGGCACCGCCCGCCTCGAGCTGCAGCACCGCGTCCCGCGGGATCGAGGCCCGTGCCGCCACTTCTTCAGGACTCATGCCAAGGAAGTTTCGCAGCCGTTTCGCGCGCGCACCGATTTCGGCCATGCTCTCTGGAGCCGGCAAACTGTAATCCGTCATGCTGCACCTCCGTCCCCTCGTGCCGTGATGAGATCAGCCGCACCCCGGCACTGTAGCCGATCCCTTTTCGTTCCACTAGAATGTAGTTCCGGTATCATACCGGTCCAGCTCTGGATCTCTGCAACGATCTCCCTGATAATCGCCCAGAGCAATTCCATCGCATGGATCGCAACGCCGCCCGGCCGCCCGGCAAATCCACGTTTGGCATTCCGCTCCGTGGCCATCGAGCGACGGCAATGGGCAGTCACGAGGTTCGTTGGCGATCGAACGGGATGGAGAACTGCGAAGTCGCGCGGGAAACCCTGTCGGTCGTGGATCTTCGAGCCGTCCGCCACGGTTCGCCGGATGGCGACGGCCAACGACAGGCGGGCTCGCCCCTCCCTCCAACTGGATGGTGGCGGCTGGATCGATCGGCATGGCGGCGCCCTCCTTGGTTCGGAGCTTCGGGTCGCCCCGTCGGCCGGTGGTTGATCGATCTGACTGACCCCTTCCATGTCCAGACACGGTCAGGGCGGTCCTGCTGTATCCTCTATTCCGGGAAATGGGCTGAAAGCAGCTTGCCGGGTGAGCAGGGCGCTGCGTTCGTCGCGCCGAGCAAGGGAGACCTCGACCTCCGCCTCAGGCTCGCGGAAGCCGGATGGTGACGCCGAAGCCCTCGTGTCCGTTCTCGACGACGGCCTCGCCGCCATGCCCCACCGCGATGGCCCGCACGAGGGCGAGCCCGAGGCCATGGCCGGGTCTGGATCTGGACGTCTCGGCTCGGACGAATCGCTGGAAGAGCCGTTCGGCATCGTCGATGGTCGCGCCCGGGCCGTCGTCGGTCAGCGAGATCGCGACGTGGTCGGTGTCGCATTCGGCGGACAGCAGCGCGGTCGTGCCCGGCGGCGTATGGCGCAGGGTGTTCTCGAGCAGGTTGGACACGGCCTGCGCGATCAGCCGCCAGTCGCCGAGCACCACGAGGCCTGCGGCGAAGTCCGTCCGCAGATGGTGTCCGCTGGAGTCGAATTCCGGTTCGTAGGTCTCGACCATTTCGACGAGGAGCTCGGAGACGTCGAAGGTCGCGAAGCGGTCGCGCGCGGTCAGGCTCTCCACCTCCGCCACCCTCAGCACGGAGGCGAAGATCTCGAGGACGTCGTCCGCCTGGATCCTCGCCTCCCGTATCGCCTCCATCCGCTTGCCGTCGTCCGCGCCCGCCGCCGCGATCTCGAGCTGGTTGCAGAGTCTCGTCAGCGGCGTCCGCAGGTCATGGGCCACGTCGCTGGAGACCTGCCGCAGATTCTCCATCAGCGCGCCGATCCGCTCCAGCATCTGGTTGAGGGTTCCCGCGAGCCGGTCGAACTCGCTGTTCGACCCGTCCCGGGGAATGCGCCGCGACAGGTCCCCTGCGATGATGGCCCTGGCGGTCGCATCGATCTCGGCAAGGCGTCGCCTCGTCGTCCAGCCGATGGCGGCGGCCGCTCCCGTTCCGAGCGCCAGCGTCGCGCCGAGGGCGCAGGCGAAGAGCGTCTCGAGGGTTCGGTCGATCTCGTCGAGGTCGCTGCGATCCGCCGCCACCGTCAGGGTTCCCCCCGACACCGTGGTCGTCAGCGACTGCCCCACCGCCGGGTATCCACCACGTCTGAACCGCAGCAGCTCCTCCTTCCCGGGTCGCGGCGAAGGCGACGTCTGGATGTTCCCCGCGACTGGTCGGCCGCCGGCGTCCGTCAGGAGATAGTCCAGGCTCGACGACGTGCGCGCGCTGTCACGCAGCCGAACGGCCTTGGCGAGCGCCGGGAAGCCGCGCGTCCGCGCCTCGTGCAACAGGGCGTCGGTCTCCACCGCGATGCGATGATCGAGCTGCTCCTCGAGCGCTTCGTGGGTGACGACGTGGGCGGCGGCTCCGATCGCGAGGGTCGCTACCGCGAAGCCCATCGCGACGAGGGCGACCATGCCGGAGGTCGAGCGTGCCAGGCGCCGGATCATCGGCTGCCCCGGATCATGTAGCCTGCACCGCGAACCGTTTCGATGGCATCCACGTCGAAGCCCAGATTGAGCTTGGAGCGCAGGCGGCTGAGATGCGTCTCGACGATGTTCGTCTTCGGGTCGAAGTCGAAGTCCCAGACCCGCTCCAGCAGCATCGTGCGCGTCATGACGCGGCGCGGATTGCGCATGAGCTCCGCGAGCAGGGAGAATTCGCGAGGCTGGAGCTGGATGCGGCGGCCGGCGCGCTCGACGGTCCGCCGATCGAGGTCGAGCACGATGTCGGCCGTCTTCAGCACGTGCGGCTCGACGCGCGGCGCCGGACGTCTTGCCAGCGCGTTCAGTCGGGCGGCGAGTTCGGAAAACGCGAACGGCTTCACGAGATAGTCGTCGGCGCCCCCTTCGAGGCCTTCTACCCTGTCCGAGATCCCACCGACCGCGGTCAGCATCAGGATCGGGGTCGTGCTGCCTGCGGCCCGCAGGGCCTTGACGAGCGAAAGGCCGTCGAGACCGGGAAGCATCCGGTCGACCACGAGCGCATCGAAGGCGTTCCCGGTGGCCTTGAACAGGCCGTCCGGTCCGTCGGCGCTGGTGACGACGTGGTGGCCGGCCTGGGAGAGTCCCTGCGCCAGGTAGTCACTCGTCTCGGCGTCGTCTTCCACGATCAGGATGCGCATCCGTCCTTCTAGCCTCCTGGCGCCTTCGTGCGCCAGCCGCCGCCGAGGGAGCGGAACAGCGCGACCTCCGCCTGGGAGACGGCGATGTCAGACTGGACCTTCTGCAGCATGGAACCCGCTAGAGCCCGCTGGGCATCCGTCTGGACGATGCCCGGCGAATCGCCTAGCCGGACCCGCGCCTCCGCGCGCCGGGCATAGGCCTTCGCCTCCACGACGGCCAGATCGAGCGCGCCGTTCCGCCGCACCTCGGCGTCGTAGGCCGCGATCGCGGTCTCCACCTCCCGCAAGGCCCGCAGCACCGCGACGTCCCAGCCGGCGAGCGCCGCCCTTTCGGCGCCGCGGGCCTGCTCCAGGCGGGCGCGTGCCGGCGCCCGGTTCGGAAAGGCCCAGGTCACCAGGGGCGACGCCACGCCCCTGAGCCCGCCGCCCAGAAGTCCGAGCGCGCCTGAAAGGCTGACGCGGGGATAGAGATCGGCCCGCGCGACGCCGATCCGCGCCGCCGCGGCGGCGAGCCTGCGTTCGGCCTCTCGCACGTCGGGTCTGCGCAGCAGGAGCGACGCACCGTCGCCGACGGGGACCGCGCCTCGCAGTCTGGGCGCGGCCGCGCATTCGAAGCCGAAGCCCCTCGCCTCGGCCGGTGGGCGGCCCTGAAGGGTCGCAAGGCGATACAGGGCGTTCGCCCGCTGCGCCTCGAATGGCGCGATCGCCGCGCGCGTGGACGCCGCGATCGTGGCCGCCTGGGCGACCTCGAGGGGGGACGTCTCGCCGGAACGAAGCTGATCCCGGACGAGGCCTACCGTGCGGTCCTGGGCGGCGGCGACCTCCCGCGCGAGCGCGATCGCCCGCGTCGAACCGCACAGGTCGACGTAGGCGAGGACCGTGTCCGCGGCCACCGCCACCCTGACCCCGTCGGCGAGCGCAGCCTGGGCGTCGAGATCGGCCTCCGCCGCGGCTGCCGCCGAACGCAGTCTCGCGAACAGGTCCGGGTCCCAGCTGGCGGTGACCGCGGCGTCGTAGTCGGTCGTCGGCACGTTGCCCGACGCGCTTGGCTGCGACGAGGGATCGTCTACGGCCAGGGCGCTCTCCAGCGTCGTCTGCGGAAGCCGGTTCGCGCGCGCCAGGCGCAGCGCGCCCCTCGCGGAGCGGAGGTTCGCCTCCGCGACG
>OOKD01000116.1_pt1 | contig 25495 bp, 33 predicted proteins | sample 1691731 | NCBI WGS metagenome assembly OOKD01 (sample SAMN05831947, study PRJEB22555) | human gut metagenome | isolation source: Skin biopsy | host: Homo sapiens
GTGCAGGGGGAAGGAAGGGGAGAGGGGGCGGGGGAGGGTTCTACCGTGACGTCACGTGTCGTCACGCTATCTAACGTGATGTCACGTGACACAGCGCGACGGCGTCGCGTCTGACGCTCGCGATCGGCGGCCCGCCGTCCTTCCAGCTTCTCGCCGGCCGCGTCAGCGCGCGCAGCCAGCATCGCTACCTCTGCGACGAGTGCAGCGGGCGTGCCGGCCTCGATGAGACGCGCGATCAGGTCGGTGCTCACGCTACACGTTCCTCCACGCCAGCGCCCGCATCGGAGATGCGCACGACCACCGCGCCGCCGGCGATCGGGCTGCCGCGGCAGATGCTGAGGGCGAACAGACTATCGTCGACGCCGATCGCGATGCTGATCGCGTCCAGCCCGGCCTTGATGGCGGCAAGCATGTTGTCGAGGTCGCGACGTTGCGCATTGGGCGGATGGAAGGTGATGGCCACCGCGGCCTCAGTGAAGGCAACAGGGCGCAGCTTTGCTGCCCGGCAATACCAAGCGCAATCAGCCTTGTAGTGCCGCGCCGCCTTCGCGCGCTTGCTCCAGTGGAGCCTGCGCGCGGTGTTGGGGTTCAGCGCCGTGGGCGGCCAAGGGAGCGTGACCTCGATCACGCGGCCTTCGCGCGCCAGGAATAGCGGCCTAGAGAGATCCGGTCCGCCCAGCCTGGCACATAGCTCGCCAGACGGTCGAGCAACGCCTCCGCCTCTACGTAATCGCTCCGGCGGATGGCGGCTGAGAGGTCTTCGATGATATCGGCGCTGACGTGATCGTTGATGAAGTCGATGACGTCGTCTTCGTTTGGAGCGCGCGTCTCATCGTCCGCGCCATACTCGTCTTCGGCGCAGTCCTCGCACAGAACCCGGTCCGTTATCTGGTCGCAGCAGTCGCACTTGATCGGCTGGTGGTGCTCGCAAAGGATCTTATTTACGGTGGCTGAGCAGTGATCGCAGGTCGCTTGAACAGGCATGGTGATCCTCCTCAGACGCGGATGGGCATGAGAACGAGCGAAACGCCGCTCGCCTTTGGGCTGGTGATCAGAGCGGGCCCGGCAGCGTCGCCGAGCGCCAAATCGACATGGTCGACGTCGAGCGCGGCAAGAGCGTCGCGCAGATACCTGCTATTGAAGCCGATCTCGAGCGGTGCGCCGCTGTAGTCGCATTGCACTTCGTCCGCCGCCTCGCCGTGCTCAGGCGACGTGACAGTCGCGCGCAGCATGTTCGTGCCGGTGGTGATTTTGACCGCACGCACCTTATCGGAGGTAGCGATTGCCACGCGGGATATTGCTTCGAGGAAGGCGTCGCGGTCGATCACGGCCGACTTGTCATTGGCCGTGGGTATCACGCGCACGTAATCGGGAAAGGTGCCGTCGGCTACCTTTGCCACCATCGCGAAGTCGCCGATGGTCATCGCGACCTTGCCGTCGCCGATCGCGACGTGGATTGTCTCGTCACGGGCCTCCGCCGCGACCCGAGCGAGATCAATGCACCGAGTGCGGAGGATCGTGTCGGGCATATGCTCTGCTCCGGCGGGCAGCGCATCGACATAGCGCGCGAGGCGGTGGCCGTCGGTTGCAGCGTAACGCAACATTCCATCAGCGGCGTGCAGCAGAACGCCGTTGAGGTAGTAGCGCGTCTCCTCGGTCGAGACGGCGTGACGAACGACGTTCAGCGCTCGGGTGAGCGCCTTGGCATCGAGGGAGAACCGCGCGGAGATACCGCGCTGGCTGAGGATCGGGAAATCCGTCTTCGGCAGCGTCGCGAATCGAAGGCGGGCGCGGCCGGACGATACGGTAGCCGCACCGCTGTCGAACTTGATGCTGGTCTGGCTGCCGGCGTTGAATGATCCCACTACGTCCGCGAGGCGGTGAGCGTCCACGGTGAAGGCGATCTCGCGGTCGGATGCCCCGGCTAGGCGCCGCGTGACCATGACGTCCAAGTCGGTTGCCGTCAGACGAACCACTCCGGCGCCGTCGGCCTCGATCAGCACGTTCGCCACGATGGGGATGGTGTTGCGCCTCTGCACCGCGCCGCGGACCTCGCGCATGGCTGCGGCGAGCGCGTCGGTTTCGAACGTGATCGTGGATGGCGTCATGTAGAGGCTCCGGCGGTACGGGGGAGGGGGTTGCCGGCCGGATCGCGGCCGATGGCGTTGAAGAGGTTGGCGGAGACGCGGGCGCATCGCTCGGCGGCACGAGCGAGCTCTTTCGCGATGAGCAGCACCTCGAGGTCGGTGATGGTGATGTCGCCCATGCGCTTGCCGTAGAGAGCGCGCTCGCTGCACCCGATCAGCTCGGCCACATGCTTGATGCCGCCCCGGTCGCTCAGGATTTCGCACGCGGTTTCGAGGCCGACCATGCGCGGCGCGGATAATGCGGCGCGGGGTTCCGATGATCCGGAAGTCATAGCGACTCCGCCTGCTCGACCGTGAGTGGCGCGGCGTGTCGGGCCGGGCCGACGCGGATCTCGGCGATCGCGTAGAAGTTGGGGCCGCTCTCCACGATGTCGTGAAGCTCGGCCAGCTCGTGCAGCCCTCGCGTCGTCGTTCGGATACCGTCGCTATATCGATAGTCGATTTCAGCGACCCATCGGTGGAGGCAGATCTGCTGCGCCATCATGCGGCCTCCGACTTGCGAGCATCATGCTCCAGGTCGAGCAGGTCGAAGAGCGAGGGGACCGCGTTTTCAGCCTCCTGCTCGCGTAGGTATGCGACGCTGGCAGCATGATAGAGCGGGTTGAGCTCGCTGCCGCCGCCGCGCCGGCCGAGGGCAAGCGCGCGCATCGGAACAGTGCCGAGCCCGCAGAAGGGGTCGAACACCAGCTCCCCCTTCATCGAGTAGCGCTCGATCAGCCGGTCGACGATGTCGAACTGCAGCGGGCAGACGTGCTTCTCCGCGCCTTTACGCACCTGCTCGCCGTTGAGGGTGCGCATGCGGACAATGTCGTCCCAGCACGTCGGGTCGTGGCTGCCCGGGGCGATCGCCATATAGGTGCGGGGCAAGCTGCCGCGGCCGTCGTTCGGGTCGCGCGAGGCCAACGCCTCGCCGATCTCGACGTGAGAGCGGTAGCTGTAGATCAGATCCCGCGTTTCCTCGCGGAAGCGCTTCGCGATCGTGCCGGTCGCCATGCTGGTGAACCGCTGCTCGACTTCCCAGAGCTCGTCCGGCGTCATCGGCCGCTCGCCGCTCGATCGCCAAAAGGCGTGCGCGTCGACCTGCCAGCGGGCGAGGCTGTATTCCTCCCGCTCCTTTGCGACGCGGGTGTCGGCATAACCCTTCGACCGGTCGGTCTGCGGCTTGCGCATCAGCAGCACATACTCTGGGCTGCCGACGCCCATCTTCGTGCCGTCCTTCAGCATCTCGCCGTAGGAGAGCCGGTAGGTCTGGTTGTTCTCGCGCACGACGTCGGTGACGACCGTGATCATGCCCATGAACTGGAAGCCGTGCCGGATATAATGGTCGATGCACTTGGCGTGGAACGGGTTGACCGTCGGTACGCCGTCGCCGGTAACCGACCCGAACAGGATCCTGTCCTTCACGTGGATGCAGGCGAGCCGGCCGGGCGCGAGGGCGCGCAGCAGGTTCGGCGTCAGATGATCCATCTGCGCGAAGAAGTGCGCATCGTCATCGGTGTGGCCGAAGTCGTTGTAGCTCGGCGTGTACTCGTAGTGATTCGAGAAGGGGATCGAGGTGACGACGAGGTCGACCGAGGCCTCCTCGAGCAGCGCCGTCTCCGCGACGCAGTCGTTGTGCGCCAGCGACCAGCCATCGCCGGTGACGACCTGGCGCTCGCACCCGATCGACCGCTTTAGGGAGGCGAGGGCGACCTCATGCTGCAGGCCGTGGCGCCGGATGATCTCCGACATGCGCGCCGCCAGTTCGTCGTGACGCGCCCACTTCGCCTGCAGATCGCGAACGACCTCTCGCTCCGTCTCGGCGAAGATGATGTCGACCTCGACCGGCTGCGGCTGCTGGAAGCGCTGGAGGCGGTGGATCGCCTGAATGAAATCGTTGAACTTGAAGCCGACGCCGAGGAAGATCGCGCGGTGGCAGTGGCGCTGCAGATTCGTCCCGCTGCCCAGCATCACCGGCTTGGCGGCGAGCAGGCGCGTCATTCCCTCGGCGAACCGCTCGATGATCCCCTCGCGGCGATCCAGATCCTGGCTGCCGTAGACCGCATCGATGCCGGGGAAGGTCGCCTCGATCGCGCGGCGCTCGTCCTCCAGGTCGTGCCAGATGACGAAGTGGTCGGCGCCCGCCGCGCTGACGATCGCCTCCGCCGCGGCGACGCGCGGCGCGAGCGTGGCCCGCTTCTCCCGCGCCGCGTCGACAACGCCGAGCGCCGCGTCCCGCATCAGGCGACCCTGGCCGTTGCTCTCAACCTCGGCATCGGTGAGGTCCGACTTCACCTCGTGCCAGCGAACGGTCAGCGGTGGCAGGTCGTAGCCGTCGTCGCTGAAGCCGAGGTCGGACGGCCGCTGCAGGAACACGGCCCAGCTATTCAGCCACAGCCAGAATTCCTCCTCCTTGTGCGGGTACAGGGTGAGGTCGCCCGCCTTCTCGCTGTTGCGCTGGAAGAAGCGGGTGAGCGCCTGGCCGGTGTCCATGACGCCGAGGAAGCCGGCGTAGTGGATCAGCTCCTTGTAGCGGTTCGGCGACGGAGTGGCGGTGGCCACGAAGCGATAGGGCACCGCGTCAAACAGCGGCAGGAACGTCTGAAAGGTCTTGGACCCATAGGAGCGCAGCACGCTTGCCTCGTCCAAGCTGACCGCGCGGAAGCGGCTGACATTGATCTTCCCGTCCCGAACGCTCTCATAATTGGTCAGAAAGAGGCCGCCGGCGTCGCCCGAAGCGTCCATTTCAGCATCGCTGCGGACGAAGCGGAGGGGGAGACCGAGCAGCTCGGCGTCCCGCATGAACTCGCGCCGCACGCCCAGCGGCGCCACGATCAGCCCATCGGCCATCGCCCCCTCAGCCGCCTCCAGCTTGCGCAGGATGATGTCGAGGATCAGCAGCTGCTGCATCGACTTGCCGAGGCCGAACGCTTCGAACAGCGCGCGCCGGCCTCCCTCGACTGCCCAGCGCACAATCGCGCGCTGGTGATCCTTCAGCGGCCGCCCGTCGACCAGGTGAGTTGGGACGTCAGCAAGATCGCAGGGCAGGCCGGCCATCATGGCCGCCGGGATCTTCGCCTCGAGAAAGGCGCGATAAGCGTCTTCCGGACGCAATTCCTCATTCGCGGAAGCGTAGGCTTCCGCGCCGGTCATGTCGGTCATCAAGCTGCTCCTGCCGGTCGCCCCGGCGCTACGATCCTACCCCACCGCCCGCGGGCGCGGAGGCGCCCGATGGCCATTGATCTCTTCGATCCATTGACCCGTCAGGGCGTGGACGGACCGGATGAGGTCCTCCATCCCCAGCAGCTCATTATGCGTTTTCCCCGTACCGCCGGGACTGGTCGGGCTTTCGGCCTCTGCCACCCTCGCGAGCAACGCCGCGAGCGGAACGGTGCCGAGGCCGCCAGTGCCAGCCGGATCCTTGGCTACGATCTCGCAGCCGTAGAGCTCAGCGATGTCATCGAGGGCCGTCGGACATGCTTTGCGCGCGTCCCACAATCGCTTCGGATCGGTGCTGCGCGCTCTGCCGCCGAAAAGGTTGCCAAGCCCTTTGGTGGATAGGTCCATGATGAAGGCGAGCGACTTCTCGCCGACCGCCTTCTGCGCGCGGGCGAGCCCCGCGATCATGGCATTCCGGAAGTCTTCTTCCGACACGCCGTTCGTTTCGGGAACGACACTACCGGATGACATGAGCATTATCCTCGGCATGAACAGGGAAGCCCATCATCTCAGCCGGTCGCACGTAGCCGTGCGACGCCTGGACAAAAGCGCCGGCGGTCCTGGGGGCAGAGCCACCGGCGAGGGGGCGGCCACTGTCCTTGGGTGTGTCAGTGGCCACAGGGAGAACTTGAGGGGCGCGAAGCTCACAATCGGTTGCAAGGCACATTCGGGCCTCCGGGTGCCAGGCGCCGACGCCACAGCGGGAGCAGGTACTCATGCCGCCACCTCGCTCGCTTGGTATGCGGACATGAATTCGCGCACCTTGTTCTCTGTTTCTGGCCAGACGCGCCGGCCACCGCGAAGGTCGCGCACGAAGTGCGGGTCGCGGAGAACGGAGCGGCCGAATGTCGCAGGAGACATCGCGTGCTTCTCAATGAAATCCTCAACGGCTTCGATCAGAGGCGGTTCGCTGGTCTGCATTTGCGCAGAATATGTAGGACGTGTCCTACGGTCAAGCATTAAATGTAGGACGCGTCCTAGCGTTCCGTGGACGCGCTAAATGTGGGATGCGTCCTACATGACTGAACGCGACGAAACGCCTCTACAGCACGCCGTTGCCGCCGCTCTCGCATCGGCGCCCGAGGCTAGAGACTTTTACGACCGCGCATATCAGGAGCGCACCGGGAAAAAGGGCAAGCCGCTGTATGATATCATGCGTGGGGAGAGCCGGACGCCGAAACCGGAAACGCTGCGCATCATAGCCGAGGCGATGGGGTTGCCCTCGGATCACTTCATCTCGGTCGTTTATCAGGGCTCGTCGGCACTATCGACGGTTGTCAGGCATGAAGCTGGTGGCCGTTCCGATCGGCCTGAACACCCGCGCTCCATAACTACCGATGCTGGTGAAACCGCATCGGTAATGCGCCTTGACCTCTCCTACTCGATGGGTCCCGGCTCTAATTTAGATGACAGCTATATCGAAGCGGAGGCCTTCGAGTTCGATATCGGCTTCTTGCGGAGCCTAACCGTAACTCCGGCCGATCGCATACGGATTGTGGACGGAATTGGCGATTCCATGACTCCGACCCTCCACGATCGCGATCTGCTGTTTGTTGATATAAACCAGCAAGATTTGAATGCACAGGACCGGATTTGGGCGATCTGGCTGTTTGGTCTTGGCGCAGTCAAGCGTCTGCGTGCGATCGGCACTGACCGGGTCTTAGTCATCAGCGACAACCCGGACGTTGAGAACCAGGAGGTTCAGAGAGCTGACATCGTGATCCATGGTCGGGTAGTCGGATCTATCAAGCGGCACTAATCTGACGATGCGAGAATTGTCGTTGGCGATCGTGGGCCTGCCATACCCCAATAGGCGAGGGGGAGCGCGCCGTTTTGAAGCGCAAATCTGCATGCCTGGGGAGCCGATCGAGTTGCGGCCTGAGCCGAACAACAAGCACGACCGCTGGGCTGTCGCCGCCTACTCTGTTCGAGGGGTGCAGATCGGCTACGTGACCGCTGAAAAGGCGCAGTGGATTGGCGGTATGATACGCCAGGGCAGGGAGATGTCGGTAATCTTCCAGGGGCTGACGAACAACACCGCATGGGTGAGGGTCGCATTTGATGGGAATGTGCCGATTCTGCCGCCGCAGCGACCGGCCGCACCAGTAGAGGAGCAGACCGGCTTCTATCCGGATCCGATATATGACGATGACTAGCCGTAGGACGTGTCCCACTTTTTTTGTTGACTGAGTAGGACACGTCCTACATAAAGGGCCGGCCGCATTGGTGCGGATGGAGGCCCATGCTATGGCAACAGCCATTCAAGCCGACTGGTTGAGCGAGGATAGCGACCCGCGCATAGATGCAGCGGTCGCGGATTTCCGCCAGACGGTTCTCGATATTCGGAAGCTATCGGCGCAGCTGTTCCCGCTGCCCCTCGACAGTGCCGCGAGGCTGCAGCTGCAAGACGACATCGACGACCTGGTAGGGGGGATGCAGGCGCGCGCCGACGTACTCGACATCACGCTCGACGAGATGTTCCGGTTGATCAACGCAGATCTCGCGAGGCAGAGGCTTTCGGAAGATTTCCGGCCGCACGGACAGCACCTTCGAGCGCTGATTGACGAAAACTGCGGCGCTTATGCCGATGAGCACACGCTAAATCGTGAGATCAACCGGCTGCGGGATCTCCTTCCTGCGGCTGTCGATCGGCGCATCGCCGCTGACCGCGCCTGCGCTGGATATGCGGCCGGCTTCGCTGTTCGCGCGGCGGTGGGACGGTGACGCTCATGAAGCTCACGGAGCCCCAGCAGAACATGCTCGCGCTATTGAACGGTGCCGTTCCCGACGGAATTAAGGCGGCCGAGCGCTTGCCGGTTCTCGTCGCGCTAGAGGCGAGGGGATTGGCAGAGCGCCGCGGTACGCGGGCTGTGACGCGGATCCTGCGCTGGCACATCACCGCCGCCGGGGCTGCCTGGTTGCAGGAGCGCCGCGCCGCTGAACTAGCGGAAGAGCGCTGATGCGCCGCCCGAACCGAGAGCTGATCGATCAGCTCATGCACGCCGGCCTCGACGAGAACGATGCGGTCCAGCAGGCGGCCCGCGTCCTCGACGCCGTCGCCCAGGTCGTTATCGCCGGCGCGTCCGTGAAGGTCCCCGGCATCTGCACCTTGAAGGGCCACGTCGAGAATCGCCGCCTCTGGGGCCCGGGCCAGCTCGGCCGGAAGGCGCGCAAAGAAACCACGCTTCGCATCGTCGGCAAGCCTAAGGTCCTCTGGGCCGGCGCCGAATTCGACTGCGATCTCCCAGAGAAACAGCCGGCGCACCTCGCCGCTATTGGAAGGCCAATGGCATGACCGTCCTTGATCACATTGCCTATGGCGTGGGGGTCACGTGCCTTTGCGCGATGGCGTCTGCCGCCGTCTACACGATCATCAGCACGGTCGCCGAGCATGCCGACCAGATCCGCGCCGCTCTCTGGGGCAACCCGGTCCGCGATCGGTACGAGGATGCGGTCGCCGCGGTCGACGCGGACCTGCGCGAAATGCGGTGGGCAGCATGAGCCACATCACCTACGCCTCGCCCGCGGAGCTTGCCGCCTGGGCCGCCGCGCAGATGCTGCGCTCGCCTGATTTCGTGATCGGCGATCCCGCTGCCCCATATCTCCGCCGCTGGTGGCAGGTGCCGCGCAACGAGCAGTGCAACGTCTATCTGCACGAAATCCTGCGCAGCGATGACGATCGCGCGCTGCACGATCACCCGTGGCCGAACACCTCGTTCGTCATCTCCGGCCGCTATGTCGAGCATACCCCAGAAGGCTCGTTCGTGCGCGAGGCGGGCTGGTCCGGCAGCCGACCAGCCGAGGCGGCGCACCGGCTGGAGATCATGCCGGGCGAGCACGCCGTGACACTGTTCATGACCGGGCCGAAGATGCGGGAGTGGGGTTTCCACTGCCCCAAAGGCTGGGTCCACTGGCGCGATTTCACTGGCGGCGCGAACGGCGAGCTCGTCGGCCGCGGCTGCGGGGAAGCGTGATGACGGGGTATCGCGACGTCCAGATCGCCCAGGGCCACAAGGTCCGCGTCCGCCGCTCACGCGTCCAGACGGAGCGCCCCGGCTATGTTCGGGTCGAGAAGGCCCACCGCGCCCCCTTCGAGATCACCGCCGCCGCCTGGGACGCCGCCGCGCCCGTCCCGCACTTCCCCGGCGATCGGCCGCTGAAGGGCAGCCGCGCTGCACTGGAGAGGGGGGCGTAATGGCGCTCGACAACCTCTTCGCCCGCGGTGCCCGGATGGTGCACGAAGAGGCGGTGGAGATGACGCTCGCGTCGCTCCGCGCCTATTGGGATCGCCATGAGCATGTCGCCGTGGCCTGGTCAGGGGGCAAGGATAGCACGGCCACCCTCACGCTGCTCATCCACCTGATCGAGGCGGGCGAACTGCCACGGCCGAAACGGCTGCACGTCTTTTACGCTGATACCCGTCAGGAGCTGCCGCCGATTCAGATTAGCGCCGAGCGCATTATGGAGCGGTTGCGCGAGCGGGACTGGATTTCTGTGGAAGTGGTCCGCGCGCCGCTCGACAAGCGCTTCTGGGTCTACATCCTTGGCCGCGGCGTGCCGCCGCCGAACAACAATACACTCCGGTGGTGTACCCGGCAGATCAAAGTCGACCCGATGACGGCCGCCCTTGAGCGCGCGCTCGCCTGCATCGAGGGATCGGTGCTGATGATCACCGGTGTCCGCCAGGGCGAGAGCGCGATCCGTGACGGCCGCATTCGCATGTCCTGCTCAAAGGATGGCGCTGAGTGCGGGCAAGGCTGGTATCAGCAGGTGCTGCCAGACGCGAAAGGCATCCGCGGCCGGGTGGCGACGCTCGCGCCTCTGCTGCACTGGGGCGTTTGCATCGTCTGGGACTGGCTGCAGGTCTACGCGCCGCGGCCTGAGTTCGGGGGCTGGGATACGCGGATCCTGGCTGACGCCTATGGCGGCGACGATGCGCGCGAGGTCAACGCCCGGACCGGCTGCATCAAATGCCCGCTGGCTTCGGCCGACCATGCTCTCGACTATATCCTGACGCTCCTCAGCTGGGATCACCTCGAGCCGCTCAACCGCCTCCGGCCGCTCCACGAGCATCTGCGGCTGCCGGCGCAGCGCCTGCGCAAGGCTGGCGTCGAGCGGCTGAAGGGCGGGGGGATTGCCAAGAACCCGCAGCGCATGGGGCCGATCACCCTGGAAGCGCGCTTGGCCGCGCTTGATGTCGTCCTCGGCGTGCAGAACGACATCAATGCCGCGGCGGATCGGCTCGGCCGGCCGGTCATCGACCTGATCAACGCCGAGGAGGAGGCTCGCATCCGCGAGCTGGTCGCCCTCGGCACATGGCCGGATGGGTGGGCGGGCGATGAGCCCAGCGCAGCCGCCTGGCTGGATAGCGTCAACCAGGATGGCTCAGTGCAGCCGATCCTCTTCAGGGAGCTCGTCGGAGCATGAGCGTATCCGCCACCGCCCGCTTCACCGTCACCGTCGACGTTCCGCTCGGCGCCTGGAATGAGGCAGAGAAGTTTGAGTCGTTGCGCCCCGTGGCGAAACGCGAGGGCACGCAGAAGCTGCGCCAAGGGTTGCAAGGCCTCGACTATAAGATCGTTGGCGAGCCGAAGCTCCTGACGATGATGACGGAGGAGCGCTAAGATGAGCGACCTCTTCATGCGCCGCGCCGCGGAGATCAGCCCCTGCGACCGGTATCGCTACTGGCTCGAGCGGGAATGGGGGAAGGGAAAGCCGACGCTCGTCGTCTGCATGCTCAACCCGTCGACCGCGGACGCACATCAGGAGGATCCTACGCTCCTGGCGCTGATCCACTTTGCGCAGCTCTGGGGATATGGTGGCCTCGTGGTCGTCAACCTCTACGGCTGGCGATCGCCACACCCGAGGGCGATGATGATCGCGCCGGCGCGGCTTGACGAGGTCAACCGCCAGCGCGGCCGTGAGGCGATGCTCGTCGCCGCGACCATGGGGCAGGGGCGCATGCTCGTTGCCTGGGGCAACGATGGCAATTTCGAGGGTGAGGCAAAGCGCTTCGCCGACTTCGCCGCCGATCAGGTCGGTGTTGATCTGATCTGCCTCGGCACCACGCTTTCCGGCGCGCCAAAGCATCCGATGGCTCGCGGCCTTCACCGTATCCCCCGCGATCAGCAGCCGATCATCTGGAGAAGGTCAACATGACGAACATAGCCGACCTGGCGCGCCATTGGACGCGCCAGACCGACAAGGGGAAAGGGATCCGCATCGAGGCGGCAGCGATGGATATGCTCAATGCCATCGGTGTCGGCGAGTTGATCCTAATGAAAGCCGCCGAGGCGCAGAGAGAAGCATGCAACAGCAGGATCCAGAGCTCTACACGCGGGGCAAGTATCGCCTCGCCTACGACCGACGAGCAGACGGATCGCTCCGCAGCCCGTATCTCCAGATCGTCTGGTACGACGCCGCCGCACGACGTAATCGCAGCCGCTCGACGGGCACAGAGGACGTCCAGCAGGCGGAGTCCGAACTAGACGCGCTGTACCTGAAGCGGGAGCGCGGGCAGGCCGTCTGCGCCACCTGCGGTCAGCCGCTGCGCGCCGGGGCACGCCACCTACTGACAGCTGCCATTGCCGACTATCTCGTGGCGCGCGAAGCACGGTCGAGCATCAAGTCGATCCGGCCGCGCCTTGCGCACGTCACCGCCTACCTGATCGAAACCGATCGGGCTGCGACCGCGTGCGAGGATGTCGATGATGACTGGATCGACCACTTCCGCGAGTGGATGGCGGCGCGCCCGATCGTCTCGACAGGGGGCAACGAGCGCGAGCGGTCGCCAGGTACGATCGAGGCCAGCGTACGGCAGCTCGCCGCCGCCGTGAACTTCGCACATGATCGGAAGGACACCCTCTTTCCGGCTGGCTTCACTGCGAAAGCACCGGAGGAGGTAAGCCGCACGCCCGCGTACAGGGCGGACGTGACGACATTGGCTGCGATGTTCCGCTATTGCCTGGCGCCGGAGCGCGAGGATGATGACAGCGACAAGGTCGTGGAGCGGAAGGTGCGCGAGCGCGACCAGCTGCTGCGATTCCTCCGCATCAGCGTCGCGACCTGGGCGCGGCCGGACGCCGCGCATGACGTATCAACCGACCGCAAGCGGGACCAATGGCATTCGAACGCTCGCGCGCTCAACCTGAACCAGAAGGGCCGAGCGCAGACGAAGAAGCATCGCCCTATCGTGCCGATCGGCCAGCGCATGGCCGCGCTGCTCGATGCGAACGGGCAAGGCTTCTATGTCTCGGTCGGTTCGGTGAAGAAGGCGTTCGCGGCGATGCAGGCGGCGATCGGGCTGCCTGGCGATGGCGAGAGCGGGATGAAGCTGATCCGCCGCAGCATGGCGCATCTGGCGCGCCAGCGCCTGGGCGAGCGCGATTGGGTCGAGGGTCAGATAATGCTGGGCCACCGCCGGCCGTCGACGTCGGACACCTATGCACCGTTCGATTCTGGGTATCTGGGCCGCGCGCTGGCGGTGACCGATCAGATCATCGAGGATATCGAGAAGCTGTGCCCCGGCGCATTCTCGGCTGCATGTTCCGCACCGGACACCGGAACAACACCGGAATAAGAAAACGGCCCCGCCGTGCGGGTGGCCCTGAAAATGGGAGATTTCCAATGCTTAGAAAGTGGTCGGGAAGAGAGGATTCGAACCTCCGGCCCCTGCCTCCCGAAGACAGTGCTCTACCAGGCTGAGCTACTCCCCGACGGAGTCCGGTCGTTCAGCTTTCGGGAGCCGACCGGTTGGCTTGGAGGCGCGCCTATACGCACGGTTTTTTCGGGATGCAAGCGTCCAGATAGCATCTTGCGCAATCCGGCCCTTCGCCTAGCAGTGTCCGCGTGAATGCCCTCGAAGCCTGTGCCGCGGCGCTGGTCGTCGCCAACGTCGCGCTCGTCGCGCGCCGGAGCATGTGGAACTACCCCGTCGCGCTGCTCGCGGTGGCGATCTACGGCTATGTCTTCGCCGGCGCGCGGCTGTACAGCGATGCCGTGCTGCAAGCCTTCTTCTTCGCGGCCAACGTCTATGGCTGGCGCAACTGGGCGATCAGCCGGGCGGGGGAGGGCGAGGTCGTGGTCGAGCGGCTGGCCGCACCCGCGCGGCTGGCCTGGGCGGGCGCCGGAGTCGCCATATGGGCGGGCTGGGCCTCGCTGATGCATCTGTACACCGATGCCGCCTATCCGTGGTGGGATGCCGCGCTCGCGATCGCGTCGGTCGTCGCGCAGCTGTTGCAGGCCCGGCGCGCGATCGAAAGCTGGTGGCTGTGGATCGCGATCGATGTCGGATCGGTGCCGCTCTACCTTGCGAAGGGGCTTTGGGTCACCGCCGCGCTGTACGGCGTGCTGCTCGCCATCGCGGTCGCCGGGCTGCTCGAGTGGCATCGCGCGCTGTACGGCCGCCAGGGGGTCGCCATCGCGTGAAGCCGCGTTCGATCTGCCTTCATGGTCCGGAAAGCACCGGCAAGTCGACGCTCGCGCCGCGCCTCGCCAAGCATTTCGACACGCGCTGCGTCGACGAGTTCGGTCGCACTTATTGCGAGATGTTCGGGACCGATCTGACCATGGCCGACCTGGTCGAGATCGGTAAGGGCCACGATGCGAAGACCCGCGCGGCGCTTGCCGCCCACGACTATCCGATCATCCTCGACACCGATCCGCTGATGACCGCGGTATGGGCGGACATGATGTTCGGCCGGCGCGATCCATGGTTCGCGACCTGGCACAACCCGGCCGACATCTATCTGCTGCTCGATATCGACCTGCCGTGGGTGGAGGACGGAACGCGCCTGTTCGGCACGAGGCAGGAGCGCCAGCGCTTCTTCGACCTCAGCCGGGCGGAGCTGGAGCGGCGGGGCGTCCGCTGGGCGCTGGTCGGCGGGCAGGGGTCGCAACGCTATCTGAACGCGTTGCGCGCGATCGACACCCTCAGCCGTTGACGACGGCCGCCGCGCGTCGCGGGTACGGCGCGATGCGGCACCGGGCCTGGGGATTGATGCGCGTGTGTGGAATCGGTGCCGTTGCGATCCGGTGCGGGGCATGCGCCGCCCCGGCCCGTGGCTGCATATCCGCCGGCTTTATGGACCGTCGTCCCGTGCGAAGTCCTTGTCTCGGCAGCATCGGGCCGCGTTCCGTACCTGTTTTGGTGAAGTATGATCCGATGTGAATGTGATCGGTTGCACCAATAGTTCGTGAATCGAGCGATTTGCGTCGGTGCTTTGCACGGCTTTTATTATGCGGGGTCCGAATCGGATAGGATTGGGCGGCGGCCTAAATTGTCGAATCATGTCGGAACTATCAGAAGTGGCGGCGCCCATCGGGCTCAACATTTTCTGAGGGGAATTGCGACATGGTCGAAACCAAACTGCCTTCGTTCGACAACGACAAGATTGCCGCCGCCATTCGTTCGGCGCAGGAGCATCACGAGGAGCATCTGCAGGCGTTGCGGACGACCGATGCGAGCAAGCTGACGCTCACCGACGGCGCGCTGAAGCTGGCCGGCGGCTGTATCGACGTCACCGTGACCAAGGGGAAGATCTGCATCAACCTGCCGCTCGGGATCGGCTCGAAGTGCCTGCCCGTGCCGGGCTGGATTCCGAACGGGACGGTGGCGAAGGCGTGCATCTCGATCTGCACCAAATGGGGCATCCCCTGCGGGGTCGAGGTGAGCGTGACCGTCGCCGGTGTGACCGTCGTCAAGCAGGGCTTCGGCTGCAGCTGCTGAACTTCGGATCGGACGACGGGGGCGCGGGTCGCCGCGGGTTCGGCGGCGATTCGCGTGGGAAGGGGACTGATCGGCCCGCCGCGATGGCGATGGGTCGGCCAGCCCCCTTTCGCGATGGTGATCCTAACTGCTAGAGGCGCGGGCTTACTCAAGACAGAATGAACCAGACGCCGTGGCCACCCCGCTTTCCCGTATCCGCAACTTCTCGATCATCGCGCACATCGATCATGGCAAGTCGACGCTCGCCGACCGCCTCATCCAGCGTACCGGCGGCCTGTCGGAGCGCGAGATGTCGAGCCAGGTGCTCGACAATATGGAGATCGAGAAGGAACGCGGCATCACGATCAAGGCGCAAACCGTGCGTCTCGCCTACACCGCGAAGGACGGCGAAACCTATACCCTAAACCTAATGGACACCCCCGGCCACGTCGACTTCGCCTATGAGGTCAGTCGCAGCCTCGCCGCGTGCGAGGGCGCGCTGCTGGTCGTCGACGCGGCGCAGGGCGTCGAGGCGCAGACGCTGGCCAACGTCTATCAGTCGATCGAGCATGACCACGAGATCGTGCCCGTCATCAACAAGATAGACCTTCCTGCGGCGGAACCCGAGAAGGTGCGGGCTGAGATCGAGGATGTGATCGGCTTGGACGCATCCGGCGCGGTCCTGGCCAGCGCGAAGTCCGGCATCGGCATCGACGAGATCCTGGAGGCAATCGTCACGCAGATCCCGGCGCCGAAGGGAGATCCCGATGCGCCGCTCAAGGCGATGCTGGTCGACTCCTGGTACGACCCGTATCTGGGAGTCGTCATCCTCGTGCGTGTCATGGACGGCGTGCTGCGCAAGGGGCAGCAGGTCACGTTCATGCAGGCCGGCACGCAGCATCTCGTCGACCGCGTCGGCTGTTTCCGGCCCAAGATCGAGCAGCTGACGGACCTTGGCCCTGGTGAGATCGGCTTCATCACCGCCCAGATCAAGGACGTGGCTCAGGCACGCGTCGGCGATACGCTGACGGATGCGAAAAGGCCGGCCGCCGAAGCGCTGCCAGGCTTCAAGGAAGTGCAGCCGGTCGTATTCTGTGGCCTGTTCCCGGTCGACGCCAACGACTTTGAGAAGCTTCGTGAGAGCATCTCGAAGCTGCGGCTCAATGACGCCAGCTTCAGTTTCGAAATGGAGACTTCCGCGGCCCTTGGCTTCGGCTTCCGCTGCGGGTTCCTCGGTCTGTTGCATCTGGAGATCATCCAAGAGCGTCTGACGCGGGAATATGACCTCGACCTCATCACAACCGCGCCCTCCGTGGTCTATGAGATCGAGCTGACGCACGGCGGCGGCCATATCGAGCTGCACAATCCCGCCGACATGCCGGATCCCAACAAGATCGAAAGCATCAGCGAGCCGTGGATCGAGGCGACCATCTACGTTCCCGACGAATATCTCGGGTCCATCCTGAAGCTTTGCCAGGACCGGCGCGGCATCCAGAAGAATTTAACCTATGTCGGCGGTCGTGCGCAGGCGACGTATGAGTTGCCGCTGAATGAGGTTGTTTTCGACTTCTACGATCGCCTGAAATCGCTGTCGAAAGGCTATGCCAGCTTCGATTATCACCAGATCGGCTATCGCGAGGGCGACCTCGTGAAGATGAGCATCCTCGTCAACGAGGAGCCGGTCGACGCGCTGAGCATGATCGTCCACCGCGGCACCGCGGAGGTGCGCGGACGCGGCATGTGCGAGCGGCTGAAGGAACTGATCCCGCGTCACCTGTTCAAGATTCCGATCCAGGCGGCGATCGGCGGCAAGGTGATCGCGCGCGAAACGATCAGCGCGATGCGCAAGGACGTCACCGCGAAATGTTATGGCGGCGACGCAACACGCAAGCGCAAGCTCCTGGAAAAGCAGAAGAAAGGTAAGGCGAAGATGCGCGAATACGGCAGCGTCAGCATCCCGCAGGAAGCCTTCATCGCCGCCCTGCGGATGGGCGACGAGAACTAGGACCCGATCGCCGTGGCCAGAGGCGGTGCTGGCCCTCAACCCCACCCGGCCTCGCACGCGGCGCATGCTGGATTGGCTACCGGTGGGGGCGAGGGCCGAAACCGCCCCGTTCCAGTCTCGCTGGATCGAACGAGGTCGCCACACGGCAAAGCGGCGGGCGGCGAGCCGAGCGCCGCTGCGCCGTGCAGGCGATCACGCGCGGTCGGTCACATATAGGTCTGCGGATCGGGGCTCGGCATGTTGCAGGCGCGGGTATGGCCACGCTTGCAGGCGCGCACCTGTTCGCGCCAGTCAGCCATCGCCATGGCATAGGCTCGCTCGCGATCGGCCTGCAGCGCCGCATCGGCCGCGATGACCTGGCGACGCGCGCGCATCGCGGCGCGGTAGCGGCGGACGTCGGCGCGATAGTCCGCGCTGTCCGCGGCGTTGACCGCATCGACCGCACCGCCCTGCATCTGCGCCTGCGCGGCGACCTGGGCATTCGCCGCCGCGACGCCGGGCGCGCTCGCCGCGGCGATCGCATTGCTGCGCGCGCTGGTGCTGTCGTGGCCCGGATCATAGGGCAGCGGCGTACTGGGCTGGTCGGCCGGATTGGTGGTCTGCGTCTGCGCGACGGCAGGCGCGGCGGCCGCGAGCGCGGTCCCAAGAACAAGAAGACGGATCATGGCGAATACTCCTCGCTGGACTAATCGCGATAATGGGCGATGAGCCATGGGGTTCCGCCGAAGGGACGGCCGGCGGCGTGGCACGGCGATCATCTCCGGTATGAAGCTTCATTCCACGCCTTCTTAAACAATCCCGATCATACCGATCCCGCAATCGGGGGATCATGGTGGAAGACGACGGGCCGAGGCGGACAGCGATACGGGCGATCGGACGCGCCGCCGGCATTCCGCTCGACGATACCGACCTGCGCAGCGACCTGCTCGACACGATGATGCTGCGCCCCGTCGGCGTGCTGACGGCGAGCCTGTGCATGATGCTGATGAGCGCCGCCGCGCTTTGGATGACACGCGCGCCATGGGCGGGTGCCTGGCTTTTGCTCGACATCGTCGTCTCCGCCGTACGCCTGGCGGCCGCGATCCAGGCGACCCGGTCGGGCAGGCGAGTGGGCGAGCGGACCGCCTATGTCATCCTGGCGACCGCCTGGATCATGTTCACCGTGTTCGGCATCGGCTGCGCGGTCAGCTTCAAGACCGGAATCGAGCCGCTGCGGATCGCGGCGACGCTCGGCATACTCGGCCTCGTCACCGGTATCGGGCCCCGATGGGCGGCCTTCCCCCGCCTCGGCGTCGGCCTCGCGGTATCGGCGTCGCTGCCGATGCTCGTCGCGATCGCCGGACTGAACGGGTTCGTCGCGAGCTTCTTCGCGCTGCTCGTCGTGCACGCGGCGTCACTGACGCTGCAGAACCATCGCCTGCTGATGACGACCATCGGGGCCGAACGTGCGGCCAGGATATTGGCCGAGACCGATCCGTTGACGGGCCTGCTCAACCGCACGGGTCTCGTCAGCGCGCTCGATGCCCTGCCGCGCATCGACGCCGCCATCCTCTTCCTCGATCTGGATGGGTTCAAGTCGATCAATGATCGCCACGGCCATGCCGCCGGCGATGCGGTGCTGACGGCGATTGGCGCACGCCTGCGGCAGGTCGCGCCGGGGCAGATCGTCGCGCGCTTGGGCGGCGATGAATTCGTCGTCGTGCTCACCGGAGACGCCGCCGACATGGCGGACACGGTCGCGGCGGTCGCGGGCGAGCGCGTCGCGAAGCCGATCCCGCTCGAGGAGCTCTGCCTGTCGGTCCGCGTGGGCATCAGTGCGGGCATCGCCCGCGGCGCATTGGGATCGGGGGCAGATGCGCTGCTCGCCGAGGCGGACGCGGCGCTATATGAGGTCAAGCGTCACAAGGCGATGCACACGAGCCGCCGGCACGTCGCCGCGGCGTGACGACAGCATCAGGGCGCATAGCGCTTTGACGCTCTCCTGCACGGAAAATGCCCCCGCACCGCGTCGTTGAAGAAGGCGCCTGCCGAGGGTGCCGATACCAGCGCGTCATAGGTGGCGCGCGGCACGGTTTCGTAGACATAGTCCCGGCCGTTGCGAAAGCGCACGGACAGCGTCTGCGCCTCGTCGTCGTGGACGACGCGGTCGATCATGGACGAGGCGAGACGGCGGGCACGCTGCATGACGGCCCGAATCGACGAGCGATTCGTGTTGTTCCGCTGCGCAATGCGCGTCCCCGCCGCAGCGGGGCGGTCAGCCCTTGCGCTTGGGCCGGAACGGCTTCGCCTGATGGCGCGGCGCGCCGCCCATGTTGCCTGGACGCTGCGGACGCGCGGCATTGTCGCCGCCGCGCTGCCCGCCGCCGCGCCCACCACCCTCGCGCATCGCGTCGCGCGGATTGCCGCTGAAGGGGAGGATGGTCAGGCTGCCCTCATCGCTTTCCGGATTGGCGGTGCGGCGCACGCTGGCGAGGAAGCGGTCGGCGACGCCGCGCGGCAGTTCGAACAGCGTGTCGTTCGGATTGATGCGGATCGCGCCGATCTCCGCCTTCGTCACATGGCCGCGGCGGCAGATCAGGGGCAGGATCCAGCGCGGATCGGCGTTCTGGCGGCGGCCGATGTCCATCCGGAACCAGACCGTGTCCTCGAACCCCGGGCGCGGTCCGCGGTCGCGCGGCGTCTGCGGTGCCGCACCGGCATCGAGCAGCTCCTCCGCCTGCGGCAGCGCGGCACGGTGCGCGTGCACGAGCGCCGCGGCGATGTCCTCGGGCGACTTTTCCGCCATCAGGCGCGCCGCGAGCTCGCGATCCTCATCCTCCAGCTCGATGGGGGCGAGCAGGGTGCCAAGCAGGCGTTCGCGATCCGCCGCGCGAATGTCGTCGGCGCTGGGCGCAGCGATCCATTCGACCGGAATACGCGCCTGGCGCAACATCATGTCGACACGTCGACGACGAGGGTAGGGGACGATGAGCACCGCCGTACCCTTCTTGCCCGCGCGGCCGGTACGACCGGAGCGGTGCTGCAGCGTTTCCGCGTCGCGCGGCAGTTCGACGTGCACGACCAGGGTCAGGCTGGGCAGGTCGATGCCGCGCGCCGCAACGTCGGTCGCGACGCAGACCCGCGCGCGCCGGTCGCGCAACGCCTGCAGAGCGTGGTTGCGCTCCGACTGCGAATGCTCGCCCGACAGCGCGACCGCGGCGAAACCACGCTCGACCAGGCTGGCGTGGAGATGACGGACGTTATCCCGCGTCGCGCAGAACAGGATGGCGGTTTCCGCCTCGTGGAACCGCAGCAGGTTGATCACCGCATGCTCGATGTCAGCGGGAGCGACGGTCACCGCCTGATAGGCGATGTCGCCATGGCCGCGCTCTTCCGACATCGTCTCGATCCGCAGCGCGTCATGCTGATAGCGGCGGGCAAGCGCGACGATAGGCTTCGGCATCGTTGCGGAGAACAGCAAGGTGCGACGGCCCTCGGGCGTGCCGTCGAGGATCTGCTCCAGATCCTCGCGGAAGCCCATGTCGAGCATCTCGTCCGCCTCGTCGAGCACCGCGACGCGCAGCGCCGACAGGTCGAGGGCGCCCCGTTCCAAATGGTCGCGCAGGCGGCCGGGCGTGCCGACGACGATGTGCGCGCCGTGGTTGAGGTTGCGGCGTTCCTTGGACGGATCCATCCCACCGACGCAGGTGGCGATCCGGGCATGCGCGCCGGCATAGAGCCATTGCAGCTCGCGGCTGACCTGCAGCGCCAGTTCGCGCGTCGGCGCGATCACCAGCGCGAGCGGGGCGGACGGCGGCGCGAGCTCGCCGTCGACGATCAGTTCGCCGGCCATGGCAAGGCCGAAGGCGACGGTCTTGCCCGAGCCGGTCTGCGCCGAGACGATGAGGTCACGGCCAGCGGCTTCGGGCTGGATGACGGCGGCCTGGACCGCGGTGGGCGCTTCATAGCCGCGCGCGACGAGCGCCTCGGCGAGCACCGGGGGAAGGGAGGAAAAGGGCATGAGAAGGACCTAAATGGGGGCGCGCGCCATAGCGGCAAGGGGCGCGGGAGGAAAGGGCAAGCGCTCGGCAATATAGGCGCAATGTGGCGATGGCAGGGCGGGGACATGACGATATCCCTTCCCACGCTGCACCGGCTCGCGCTGGAAGCGCAGGCCGAAAGCGATCGCGCGCCGACGTCCGCGCTGGGGCGGGCCTTCGCGCAGCTCGCCGCGGCTTATGCCACGCAGGCGGTGCGTCAGAGTGCCTGGCCCGCGGCCCAGCCGCTGGCCCAGGCCCATTGGAAGTTGTAGCCGCCCAGCCATCCGGTGACGTCGACGGCCTCGCCGATGGCGTGCAGGCCAGGGACGCGCCGAGCCTCCAGCGTCTGCGACGACAGGTCCGCGGTGCTGATGCCGCCGACGGTGACTTCCGCCTTGGCGAAGCCTTCCGTCCCGGTGGGGGCGAACGGCCAGTCGGCAAGACGGCGCTCCGCCTGACCGAGCGCGCGATCGGGTGTATTGGCGAGTTCGGCCGGGAGGGCGAGCCTATCGGCCAGCGCCTCTGCGAGGCGATCGGGCAGATGCCGGGCGAGCTGGCGCCGCAACGTGCTGCGCGGGTGGGCGCGCTTCGCGGCGGCCAGCCAGCCGGTGGCGGTGTCGGGCGCGAAGTCGATGGCGATCGACTCGCGCGGGCGCCAGTAGCTCGACACCTGCAGGATCGCCGGGCCGGACAGGCCGCGATGCGTGAACAGCGCCGCTTCGCGGAACCGTGTCTTGCCGGCTCGGGCGACGACCTCCGCCGCCACGCCCGAAAGCGTGCGGAACAAGGCTTCGTCCGCGCCGAGGACAAGCGGCACCAGCGCAGGGCGCGGTTCCACGACCTTCAACCCGAAGCGGCGGGCGAGGTCATAGGCAAAACCGGTTGCGCCCAGCTTCGGGATCGACGGGCCGCCGGTCGCGATCACCAGGCGCGGCGCCGATACCGTTCGCCGCGGCAGGGAAAGCGCGAAGTGCGTGCCATCGTGGTCGACGTCGCCGACGGGGGTGGACAGTGCCAATTCCACCCCGCCCAGCTCGCATTCGCCGAGCAGCATCGCGACGATCTGCCGTGCCGACCCGTCACAAAAGAGCTGACCCAGTGTCTTCTCGTGCCAGGCGATGCCATGACGTTCGACCAGCGCGAGGAAGTCGGCGGGCGTGTAACGCCCCAGCGCCGACTTGGCGAAATGCGGATTGGCCGACAGGAACCGGTCTGGCGCCGTGCCGGTGTTGGTGAAATTGCAGCGTCCGCCGCCCGAAATGAGGATCTTCTTGCCCGCGGCGTCGGCATGGTCGACCAGCAATATCCGACGGCCGCGCTGGCCGGCGGCGGCCGCGCACATCAGGCCGGCGGCGCCGGCGCCGAGGATGATGGCGTCATACATGTCGGGTGGCATGGCGCGGCCGCTTAGCCGAAGGCCGCGTCGCCGTCGATGGCGGCGGCTTGCGGATACGGAGCGGCTGCGCAAAGGCGTGGCGCGAAGGAGACAAGGGGATGCGGCTGCGATCGCTGTTGTTCGTACCGGGCGACCGGCCGGAGCGTTTCGAGAAGGCGGCAGGAAGCGGTGCCGATGCGATCATCCTCGATCTCGAGGATTCGGTCGCGCCGGATGCGAAGGCGGCGGCGCGCGAGGCGGTCGGACGCTATCTCGCTGCGCCGGCCGGTGTTCGGCGCTTCGTCCGCATCAATCCGCCGGCAGAAGGTGCGCTCGACGCCGATCTGGCGGCGGTCCGCGGGGCCGATGGCGTGATGCTGCCAAAGGCGGAGGGCGCCGAGGGCGTCGCCGCCCTGGCGGCGGCGATGGGGACGCATCGGTTGCCGATCCTGCCGGTCGCCACCGAGACGCCCGCCGCGGTCTTCGCGCTGGGAAGCTATCGCAGCGTCGCGGATCGGCTTGCGGGGCTGACCTGGGGGGCAGAGGATCTGCCCGCGGCGATCGGCGCGACGAGCGCGCGCGAGGCGGACGGGCGCTATACGCCGCCATACGAGGTCGTGCGCACGCTCGCGCTGCTGGGCGCGCATGCCGCCGGCGTTGCGGCGATCGAGACGGTGTTCCCGGCCTTCCGCGATCTGGAGGGCCTCGCCAGTTATGCCGCGCGCGGGGCGCGCGACGGATTCACCGGGATGATGGCGATCCATCCTTCGCAGGTGGCCGTCATCAACGCAGCCTTCACGCCGACCGCGGAGGCGATCGCGGCGGCCCGGGCGATCGTCGACGCCTTCGCCGCCAATCCCGGCGCGGGCGCCCTGCAGATCGACGGCCGGATGATCGACGCACCCCACCTGAAGCAGGCGCGCAGCCTGTTGGCGCGCGCCGGCGGGTGAGGGGGGCTTAAAAAGACAAGGCGGCCGGCGCCTCTCGCGCCGGCCGCGATCAGGCGCGATCCGTCTCGCGGATCAGCGGCAGCGCACCTTGCCGCGGTCGATGTTGCGGCCCAGCAACGCGCCGCCGCCCGCACCGAGCAAAGTGCCGAGCGTGCCGCCACCGAGCACGTTGCCCAGCACGCCACCGCCCACCGCGCCGACGACGAGGCCGGTGCTGCCGTCGTTGCGGCGGCAATAGGTCCGGCCATCCTGTCCTCGGTAGATGCGGTCGTCGCGCGTCAGCGCGCGCTCGCGATAGCGGCCGGGCCGGTAATCGCGCGAGGCGTCCCAATCCTGGCGGTCGCCGTGCCACTGATAGTCGCGGTCGTCGCGCTGGTAGCCGCGGTCGTCACGCTGGGCATTGGCGGCGGTTGCCGTCATCGGCACGGCGAGCGTCACCGCCGCCAGGGCGGCAAGAAGGTTGGTCTTCATCGGGAATCTCCTCAGGGGCGATCCGCGATAAACCGGTCCGGTGCCAAATGGTTTCGCAGGCGGCGGTATCGCCGCGTCCGGCTATTTCGTCTTGACCAGCCATGGCTTGACCCGGCCGGTCGGCCGCGCCGCGCTGCCGATCCGCTCGGCATGCAGGATCGCCAGCGGCTTGAGCAACAGCTGACCGCCCATGCCGCCGCCCGTCGGCAGCGCGAGGATGCGTCGGATCACGGGCATGCCCGCTTCGACATGGCCGAACGCCGCATAGCCCGGAGAGGTCGCGGTCGCGTCCATGCTCGGCATCGGCCCGACGGTGATGAAGAAATTGCCGCCGGCCGAGCTGGGATCGCCCCGACGGGCCATGGAGATCGTGCCGTCGACATGGCGCAGCCCGGTCTGCCGCGTCGTTTCCAGCGGGAAGGGCGGCAGGATGCGCCGCGCGTCGGTACGGATGCCGCCCTGGACGAAGCCGAATCGCGGCGCGAGGCGGCTGCGGGCGCTGCGATAGAAGCTGGCGCCGTCGAATCGTCCGTCGTCGACATAGGCGAGGAAGTTCGCGACCGTCGCCGGCGCGCGTCGCGCCTCGAGGGCGAGGACGATCGGGCCGAAGCCGGTGGTCAGGCGGACGCGGACGATGGCGGGCGTCGCGGCGCGCCCACGCGCGGGCGCTGCCGTTGCGAGGCTGGTGCAAAGCAGCGGCAACGCTGCACACGCGAAGAAAGCGAGGCGTCGGCGGATCATAGGCCTGCGCTAGGCGCCGATACGCGCCTGCACAAGCCGCCCCGCACCTGTAGATTGCGTCTGACAAAAGCGCGCGTGCGTTTTTTGCACTTGATTGTATACGTGCTGCAGCGCACAAGGGACGGGCCTTTCAGGCATCCTCTCCTAAAAACTTTCCGGCCGGTCGTTGACCGGCCTTTTTTTTGTGCCTAGGCGTGAGTCGCCCAGACCGCGCCTTATAACGATATATGGAGCGGAGCCGCCGGTAAGACCGGCATCGGTACGGTTCGGGTCGGGGGATCGAGCGCCCGTCGGTCGACGGCCTTCAGAACGCCGCTCTCCCCCGCCTTTCCAGCATGCCAGTCGGGAACGACTCTAATGAGCCTCGTCGCGTCGAGCCGAGTTCGGCGACCGATGGCGGGTGCGGCTGCTGCACCAACCCCTTCCGCGTGAAGCCGAGTCGGCGGGCCGGGAAGAGCGGCAGGACGTCGATCGGCCGCTGCCATGTATCCTGCACAGGCCACTCGCATCTGCCGAACGAGTGACCCAGCGCCCCCATGCGCGCCAAGCAATGTACCGCACCCCCTGGGCCGCGCGATCGGGCCGGACCCGAACACCGTGACCATAGCTGTCATCATGGCGAAACCGAACCGCCGTTATACCGTTGGGGCGGGGTGGGGTCGGCAACCCCGCCTAGAACGGCCCACGGAGGCCGCTGAGCAACTTTTTTGGTGCGCTGCCAAAAAAGTGCAATTTTTGTGTTGACCGCATCGGAGGCCTTCCCTAGATGGGTGTCACCGCAGCGGTGGCCGACACGGTCGCTGAGGCAGTCACGAAAAATCTGGCGCGCTGACCGCCCCGAGAAAAAGGGGTAAGGGAGCTGTGCCGGTGTTTTTGTCGGCTC